>WNGK01004225.1_pt1 | contig 34018 bp, 27 predicted proteins | sample 5400601 | NCBI WGS metagenome assembly WNGK01 (sample SAMN13153376, study PRJNA577476) | soil metagenome | isolation source: 60 cm soil or saprolite under Garry oak tree replicate 1 | place: USA:California | collected 2016-06-15 | reverse complement strand
TGTCCAGCACGGTGCGCAGTTCGTTGGAGATCCGAAGATCGGCAGCGCTTCCGTGGATTTTGGGACGACGCTCCAAGTCAGCACGAAGGCGTTCCCGCAATTGATCTACATTTGCCCCGATCTTTTCCAGCAGTGGGCGCGCGATGCCATCGCTTTGATCCAGAAGAGCAGAAAGAAAATGCTCGTTCGTGATTTCGGAATCGTTCAGTTGCGAGGCGAGATCCTGCGCTGCCTGCAACGCCTCTTGCATTTTCTGGGTGTATCTGTCGATGCGCATGCTCCAAAATAACAAACGGCGTTAACTCGGCAATTGCGGTTAAATAAACGACATTAATTAAACTTGCCCCTAAGCATTAAAGTATCGCTCTACAGACTAAGGCGTTTGACACAAACGCCTCTACACGGCTGAGTGTTTGCAATGAGTACGGAAGTGAAATTGGGCACCCGTCACGCCTTACGCGTGCTGCGGCCCGGAGCGTTTCGCCGATACATCATTGGCAGCGTGATATCCGATACCGGAACGTGGATGCAGGTGATGGCTCAAGGGTACGTGATGAGCACCCTCACGAACAAAGCGCTCCTTCTTGGAATGGCTAATCTCGCCGCCGGCCTGCCAATGCTTCTTTTAACCATGGCCGGCGGTTCGGCAGCCGATCGTTTCGATAAGCGCAAAATTCTGCTGGCCACCCAATACATCCAGATTGCGCTCGCGATTTCAATTGGGCTCTTGATTATGAGCGGCAAAATACAGATCTGGCAGATCCTGGCGTTTGCAGTGCTGCTCGGCATTTCGAACTCATTCGAAATGCCGACGCTAAATGCGTTGGTGCCTGAGCTCGTCACGCGTAATGAAATCCAGAGTGCAATTGCTGTCGACCGGGCGGTCTTCCATGGTTCGCGCGTCGTGGGTCCAGCGCTCGCGGGAATTTTCATCAGCGCTTGGGGCGCTGCCTCGGCATTTTTTTGCAACGCGATCTCGTTTGTTGCAATGATCATCGCGCTGTTCACGATTCCGCCGCGTTCCCGGGGCACGGCTGAGGAGGAAAGTAAACGCGCCAGTGGAATCAAGGATGGCTTCCGTTATGTCGCGAAAGACAAGCCGAGCCTCGCGATGATTGGCCTGATCGCAGCGACGACAGTTTTTATTTTTCCGATCATTACCGTCATGATGCCACTGTATGTGCGATTGGTGCTCGGACTCGGCGCAGATCGGCTTGGCTATTTAATGGGCGCTTCGGCAGTAGGCTCGGTGATCGGCGCGATTTTCCTCATTACCCTTCCGCGCCAGAAACGTGTACCGATCATGATGCTGAACGTTTGCGTAGTCGCCTGTGCGATTTTCATTTTGTCCCGCGGGCCGAGTTTTTACGTGGCTACCGCTGTGCTCATACTTAACTCGCTCGGCCTGGCAATGAATTTCGGACTGGCAAACACGATTGTGCAGGAACGCGCTCCCGATTATCTGCGCGGACGCGTCTCGGCTGTATTCATGCTGAGCTTCGTTGGGTTAATGCCTGTCGCGGGTTTAGGCATCACGGGGTTGTCCGATCTGATTGGAATGCGCACTGCGCTGGCTATCGCGGCTGGGTGTTATGGCGTGACCGCACTCACCGTGCTTGCTCCAGTTCGGCGACAATGCTCACGGCCGGCCGTCCCAGAAAAGCCCGCCACCGAAACGCCCGCGCCGCCACCAGTCGCCGCTGCTGTTTAGTGTGATCGCGTTTTCCACCTGCTGGAACTCCGGACGACACACCGACGGAGAAGCAATGCTGAGGGAAATTAAAACCGAGTTCGGTTTTGATTTCATCGAGCTCGGTCATGGCATTCGCCTGTCGCTGGTACCGGGGATTCAAAAAATGTTCGAGGTAGGAGAAGTTCGCTTCAGCAGTTTGCATAATTTTTGTCCCTTACCGGTCGAAGTAATGGTGGCTTCGCCAAACTGCTATCGATTTTCCGTTCCCTCCGCTGAAGAACGTGAGCGCGCCGTAAAGCAGACATTTCAAACCATGGATTTCGCCGCGCGGTTGGATGCGCCAGTTGTTGTTCTGCACCTCGGCGAAGTAAAAATGCCAGGCATCACCGATCCACTAATCGAGCTGGCGAGGACCGGTAAATATTTTTCTCGTAAATACGTCAAGCTGAAAATCGGCGCCGTGAAAGAACGCGAAGCACTCGCGCCTGTTTATTTGCAGCGTGTGAAGGATTGCCTGTTCCGAATCATTGAATACGCCAAATCCAAAGGTGTGAAGATCGCTTTAGAAAGCCGGCGCGGTTACGAAGAAATTCCAAGCGAGCGCGAGTTGCCCGCGTTGCTGAACGAATTGAACTCTGCTCAGGTCGGCTACTGGCACGATTTCGGTCACTCACAAATTAAAGAAAATCTCGGCTTCATCGATCATGCCGAGTGGTTGAGCGCTATGGGTGCTAGGGCTTTTGGCTGCCACGTACAGGACTGCATCTGGCCGGCCAGGGATCATGAGCCGCCTTTCAGCGGGGGCATAGAATTCGAGAAACTTGTTCCGCTTCTTCCCATAAATTGCTTATTTGTCTGGGAGATGAGTCCGGACAAAACCGCGGATGCGATTCGTCAGTCGATTCGAATCTGGAAGGAACGCTTTGGCGAATGAAGAAGCTTCTCGTCACGATTCTCCAGCTTAGTGTCACGATCGGCGTACTCTATTGGGTTTATCACGATCCAAACCGACGCGCCCAGATGGTACAGGCGCTCCGTAACGCGGAGTATCGCTGGGTGGTGATGGGTGTGCTGGCCTATGGTCTGGTGGAAGGGGCGGCTGCCTTTCGCTGGCACGTTTTGCTGAAGGTGCAACAGATTCACCTGAGCGCGCCGCGCCTGGCCGGATTGTTTTTTATCGGATTGTTCTACAATCAATTTCTTCCGGGAGGCACCGGCGGCGACATCATCAAGAGCTATTACCTGCTTCAGGAGACACCCGACAGAAAAGCGGGCGCGCTGCTAGCGGTCGTGTTCGATCGATTCATCGGACTTGTCGCGTTAGTCGCCATAACCGCAACGCTGATCACGCTGAGATATGATTTTCTTTCGCAAAAGCCGGAGACCCGAAATTTACTCTGGCTCTTGCTCATTCTTCTGGGCGCGTCCGTTACCTTCCTGGTTGCAACCTTCATCATCAGCGGTTTCAAGCTGTTCCACTTTTTGCCGGCGCATTTTCCCGGCCGGGACAAATTGATTGAAATCTTCGCGGCGTATCATCTGTACGCGCATCATTGGCGGGCAACGCTGGTGGCATTTGGGGCGTCGATCGTTGCGCATCTTGCAACGTTTACGACTTTCCTTTTTGCCGCGTATGCGCTCGGGGTACGGGTGCCGCTGCTCGACTTTTTTGCCGTCATGCCCGTTGAACGAACGATCTCCGCTTTGCCGATCAGTTTCGCCGGCATTGGGCTTCGCGAGAAGGTCTTGCAGATCATGCTCAACGGCCTCTGTGGTGTGCCGGCAGCTGAAGCGATTCTCATTGGATCGCTCAGTTTCGTGATCATTCTCGTTTGCTGTCTTCCTGGCGCTCTTGTGTATCTGTTTTACAAACCCAGTGGCGCGGCAGAACGCGTCAGATTGCGCGAAATGGAAGAGGAAGTTGTGACACTGGAACATGAGCTCGGTGAACCCGAGTAAGGTAGACGCGACGCCCTCGTCGCGTTCTGCCGTCTCCGAGCGCGACGTGGGCGCCGCGTCTACAAACCGGCCATTCGTCGTTGCCACTTTCGCGATCACCGCCGATGGCAAGGTCACGACGAAAAACTTCGAGCCGGTAGATTTCACTTCGTGTGAAGACAAGCTGCATTTGTTTCGGCAACGCGCGTCGGCGGACGCGGTCTTAATCGGACACACCAGTTTGGAACGCGACAACGTCCGGCTCGGATTGCCGGCGGACCTGCAGGAACTGAGAAGTAAGCGTGGTCAAAGTCGATCGCCCATCCGCGTGATCATTTCGAACAAAGGCAGAATCGATGAGCGACTGAAGATTTTTCAATCCGACATTTCGCCGATCATTGTCTTTTCTACCAAACGAATGCCTCAGGAAAATCGGAAAGCGTTGCAAACAAAAGCCACGCTACACTTAACTGACGCTAAGCATGTCGATCTTGCTGTGATGCTCAAAACACTGCGTAATCAATACAAAGTAGGCACGCTAGCGTGCGAAGGCGGACCTACGCTTTTTCGAGCTTTATTGGAAGAAGACTTGATCGATCAGCTCAATCTCACGATTGCGCCGCACATGTTTGGCGGAGCCACCGCGCCTACCCTAACAGGCCTCAACAACAAATTCCTGCCCGCCAGCGTCCAGTGCTCCTTGATCAACATGCGTACGATCGAGAACGAATGCTTTCTGATTTATCGAATTAAGCACCAGCGAGGTCGCCGGAAGTAAACGATTTTTTGCGACGCGGGCGACGCACAAGTTCACCTCCGCAGTTTGGGCAAACGAAGTTTATTTGCTCGGAACACGTCGGACAAAATGTGCATTCGTAGCTGCAAATGTATGCTGTCCCGCTCAGCGTGAGAGCGGCTCCGCACTCTTCACACACACTCTTCAGTTCCAGTGCCATTTTTTTATCCACCGTGCGAGGCTCGAAAGCCGCTCCCAAAACCGGTCCCTTTAACTACGGCTGTCCGGCCCGCGCGGGGATTCGTGAAAACAAGCACGAGAACGATACGCGTCCAGAATCAATAACAATTGCGTGTTAGCGGGGATCTATCAGCGTTGTCTCCTCGATTCCCGGCGAATTCTCGCGGCCTCGCGCATGAAATTTGGATTTCGGATGATCTTCGTGGCATTTTCCTCCGCTGAATCGCTTCGGACAAATAGCGACAGACAATCTATCAAGCGTCGGCCACGCCAGTTTACAAGCTCTTGAGTGATGCAATGCAGTCCGTTCTGCTCGCACAAAACGCGAAATAACTCGGCGGTCATGCCTGGGTTTCGATGATGCGCCCAGTCGAGAATCTGCAGTTTGATCAACGGTTTCGCCAGCGCGTCCGGAAGCCTCTCACGCGGCGAACTAACGTATTCGCCAAAATTCGAATGATGAATAAAACCTTTGCCCCCGACTTTCAATTTCGTTCCGAGTTCGCGGACGTACGCCTCCACAACATCGCGGTTCGTGTGTACGAAGGAATCGAAACTGAAGATAAAATCGATTGAGCTGTCGCGGATCATCGATAGAGAGCGGCCATCGTTGAGATAACAGCGTACGTGCGGGGCGGACGCAAAACGCTGGCGACATGCCTCGATGCATTCACTTGATTTATCAACGGCCCACAGCTCATCGCAATAGTCCTTCAGAAAATGCGTCCACCGTCCAAACCCCGGGGCGATTTCCAGAATCGTGCCTGTTGGCAGCCAATCGCGAATGCGCGGGAAAATTGTGCCGTTCCATTGCGCGTCGGACGTGCCCCACGGTTCCGACCATTCCTCGCCTGCCTGTTTCCAATCGTATTTCATCTGCCGGCGACAGATTCACACAATGTCATAAATCTCATTCTAAACGAAGCGAAGAAATCTCTGATGAACCCCCTCTGTGGGCGCCGATTTCTCGGCCAGCATTGATCACTTGGATCTTCTCATGGCTGACATCCGAGCTCGGTTCGCTGAACGAGACGCGGGCCTGATCCAACCAGCGATCACTAGATTTTTGGAGTATCTGCTTCTCATGGAGAAAAACCATCGAAAGTGTGTGCGTTACTCGTTCGGTAAATCCATTTGCATATCACAGTTAGATGTAAGATATGTGCTCGTTTAACTTCGGCCTCAACCCGCAATGCGCACGCAACTCTTGTTCCATGATATAACTGGATGAGATCGCGATGCTCATAGCACAGCAGCACAGGCACGGAGTTTTGCTGCAAAGAGCTCTGACGGAATTCGAATTGCTTCATTCGCGATAGCAATCCTTATCTTCCGCGAGTCTTATCAGCAGCTGATAGATCAAGACACACCTAAACTTAGAATATTTACAAACTTGGACACTCCAACAACGCATAGTCACCTCATCTCCCCACACGGAGGAGAACTTGTTAACCTCATCGTAGACGAGGAAAGAGCAGCGGAACTAAAGACCCAATCGAGAGACTTCCCTTCGTGGGATTTGACGGCTCGCCACATCCGCGATCTTGAATTACTGCTGAACGGGGGGTTCTCTCCGTTACGCGGGTTCATGAACAAGGCAGATTACGAAGGAGTCTGCCATAATATGAGGCTGACGAGCGGCCTTATCTGGTCTATACCGATCACGCTCGATGTTTCTGAATCTTTTGCTAAAGACCTGAAGCAAGGAAGCAGCAAAATAGCGCTGCGAGATGCAGAGGGAGTGATGCTCGCAGTGCTGCACGTTGAAGACGTGTGGCAACCGGATCGTAGAGCCGAGGCGAAGGCAGTTTTTAATAGCACCAGCCCGGTTCATCCCGGGGTGAACTATCTGCTGAACAAAGAGAACCCATGGTATGTGGGCGGTCGCGTCGAAGGTCTCCAACCGCCGGCGCATTACGATTTTAAGAATCTCCGTTTAACTCCAGCCGAATTGCGGGTTGAATTCGCCCGGCTTGGTTGGCGCCGTGTCGTGGCATTTCAAACGCGTAATCCCATGCATCGCGCGCACGTGGAATTAACTCTCCGCGCGGCGAAACAGGTTGAAACTAACTTGCTGCTCCATCCCGCGGTTGGGGTGACCAAGCTTGGCGATGTGGACTACTTCACACGCGTCCGTTGCTATCAACGCCTGCTGACGAAGTACCCGCATGACACGGCAAAACTCGCCCTGTTGCCGCTCGCGATGCGCATGGGTGGACCGCGGGAAGCGATTTGGCACGGCTTAATTCGCAAGAATCACGGCTGCACCCACATGATCGTGGGACGCGATCACGCCGGCCCTGGGAAAGACGCCGACGGAAAGCCATTTTATGGACATTATGAAGCTCAGGAATTATTCAGGAAACACGAAGCTGATATCGGCGTAACCATGGTTCCGTTTAGCATGATGGTCTATGTGGAAGATGAAGATAAGTACTTTCCGGAGGACGAGGTTCCCAAGGGTACTCACGTTTTGCACCTCTCTGGCACAGAATTGCGTCAGCGACTAAATGAAGGACGCGACATTCCTGCATGGTTTACATATCCCGAAGTCGTGCAGGAACTGCGGCGCAGTTTTCCACCACGGCACAAACAAGGCGTGACAGTCTTTTTCACCGGCCTCTCCGGCGCCGGTAAATCGACGATTGCCAGCGTTCTGGTGACCAAGTTTCTCGAAGTGGGCGGCAGACCAGTGACGCTTTTGGATGGCGATCTGGTTCGCAAGCATCTTTCTTCAGAGCTCGGCTTTTCCAGAGAACACAGAGACCTCAACATTCACCGCATTGGATACGTCGCTTCGGAGATCACCAAAAATGGCGGCATTGCAATTTGCGCTCCAATCGCGCCGTATGATTCCACTCGCAAACATGTGCGCTCCATGATCGAGCCAGTTGGTGGATTTATTATGGTGCATCTCTCGACCTCCGTGGAGGTATGCGAAAAACGCGACCGCAAGGGTCTCTACGCCAAGGCGCGGGCTGGAATTATCAAGGAATTTACGGGAATTTCGGATCCCTATGAGGAGCCTAGCGATGCGGAAGTGGTGATCAATACGGCCGAGCTCACACCCGAAGAGGCTGCGCAGGAAATCATCCTGCATTTAGAGCGCGAAGGCTTCATCGGACCCAATGAAGAAGCGGCCTGAACGCGAAACGAAACTCATTTTGACAATTTCGTCGCAGGACGCGTGCATGTATCCGTTATCGTTGGCGGTGCGCTTGAGAATACAGCATTGAAAACGATGTCACCTCAATCCGCGCGCGAAACGATGTCACCTCAATCCGCGCGCGATGCACGGGACGGGGCCTTACCGACCGGTTCCGAAAACGCACGCAAGCGAGTGATGGTCATTGGACTAGACTGCGCAGCACCTGAATTGATCTTCGATCGCTGGCTTGATGATTTGCCAAACCTGAAGTCGATTTTCCAGAGCGGATTCCACGGACTGCTCCGCTCGTGCGATCCGCCCATCACGGTGCCGGCCTGGTCGGTGATGATGTCTTCCAAGAGCCCTGGCCGGCTTGGAGTTTACGGGTTCCGAAATCGCAAGGATCACTCCTACGAAAAATATTCCATTGCCAACTCGCTTGCGATCAAAGAGGACCGGCTCTGGGACATTCTCTCGCGCTGCGGAAAACGCTCGATTGTCATAGGGGTGCCTGGGACCTATCCACCACGGCCTCTGAATGGCTTAATGGTGAGCGACTTCTTAACTCCAGACATAACCTGCCAGTACACATATCCGCCTGAACTCAAACAAGAGATTGAGCGGGTGGTCGGCGAGTATATTTTGGATGTGCGCGATTTTCGATCCGGCAATAAGGAGAAGATTCTGGCAGATATTTACGAGATGACTCGGAAGCGCTTCCAGCTCGCGCGGCATCTGCTGGCGAAGGAAGATTGGGATTTTTTTATGATGGTTGAGATGGGCGTGGACCGTATTCACCATGCGTTTTGGGACAATATGGATCCCGCTCATCGTTTCTACGAACCTGGGAATAAATTTGAGAACGCGATTCATGATTACTACCGAGAAGTGGACCGCGAAATCGGCGAGTTGCTCGCGTTTGCCGATGACCGGACGGCTGTGCTGGTGGTGTCCGATCACGGCGCCAAGCGGATCGATGGCGGCATTTGCGTTAACGAATGGCTGCTTGCAAATGGCTACCTCGCTCTCGCCGAAAAACCTGCCCGCGCAACGCCATTCTCCAAACTCAAAATTGATTGGTCCCGCACGAAAGCATGGGGCGACGGGGGATATTACGCGCGTGTTTTTCTAAACGTCGCAGGCCGCGAGCCAAACGGAACTATTGCACAAGAGGATTACGACAAAGTGCGTGATGAGCTGAGTGCTGGACTCAAGGCGATTCGAGATGAAAACGGAGATGAAATTGAAACGCAAGTTTTCCGACCCGAGGAACTGTACAAAGAGGTGCACGGCGTGGCCCCTGATCTGATTGTTTATTTCGGCGCCCTTTTCTGGCGCTCCGTTGGCAGCGTCGGCGACGGAAAGATACACACCTTCGAAAACGACACCGGACCGGACGGAGCCAACCATGCAGAGAATGGCATTTTCCTTTTCCGGCCAGCTAACGGTCGCCTGCCGGATGGACGCCGAATTGACGGGCTTGGTATAATCGATATCGCACCCATGATTTTGCAGTTGTTTGGTCTGCCAGTTCCGAAAGATATGGAAGGGAAGGCGCTCGCCTTTGTCGATCTGTGACTAACGCTCAGCCTCGTAATTTTCTCAGTCAAATAAGAATGGTGCGCGCCCGGACGCCTCTGCGGTTGAGCTTTGGCGGGGGTGGAACGGATATCTCACCCTATGCCGACACGCGCGGCGGTTGTGTGCTCAATGCTACAATTTCGCGCTATGTCTATGCGACCTTAGTGCCCAAGTCGGAACGTTCGATCGGGTTCCGCTCGTTCGATTACGGTACGGTGGTTTACTTCACCGAGGAGGAACACTTCGTCTTCAATGGTCAAATGGATCTGGTCAAAGGAGTGCTCAAGCGCTTCGAGCTCGACAAGCTGCGCTCCGACGGCTTCGATCTTTTCGTCCACGCTGACGCGCCGCCAGGTTCCGGTCTCGGCAGTTCTTCGACCTTTACCGTGGCGCTGATCGGCCTGTTTCGCGAGCTGCTTGGGCTGCCGATTACACCCGCCGGCGTCGCTGGACTGGCATACGACATTGAACGCAACGAGGTAGGAATCAAAGGCGGCCGTCAGGACCAGTATGCTGCTGCTTGTGGCGGGTTCAATTTCATGGAGTTCCATGGTGAACAGGTCATCGTTACGCCGTTACGACTGAGCGATTTTGTAATTAACGAACTGGAATATAACCTGCTCCTCTGTTCCACGGGGAGCCGCGAATCCCAGCCAATCATCGACAGCCAGATGGAAAGCATGAAAAATAAGGATGCTGAGCCGCTTGCGGCGATGGACAAGGTGAAAGAAATCGCAATTGAGATGAAAAAGGCGCTGCTACTGGGAGACCTCGACCGTTTCGGAGACATGCTTCACGAGGGGTGGTTGCAGAAGCAAAAAATGGCTCCGGGCATTACGACGCCGCATATTGACGAGCTTTACGCGGAAGCCCTTAAGGCGGGCGCCCTCGGCGGTAAGATCACCGGAGCAGGCGGAGGCGGCCACATGATGCTCTACTGCCCGTTTGACAAACGTCACATAGTTAGAGAGCGCCTCACCGCAATGGACGCACGGATCATTGATTTTCGATTTGACGCGGCCGGGATGCAGACGTGGCGCGTGTATAAATGACCTGATCCCAAGACAACCGGTTAACCAAATTTTGAGCAGACTTACGTACCACTTAATCTATATGGCTCTGCTCCCAACATGAAAAAAGATCCAAAGGTGGTGATCATAGGATTGGATGCGGCGACGTGGACACTCATCCGTCCATGGATGGCCGAAGGCGGCATGCCGAACCTGGCAAAGCTGATGAAGGAGGGTGTGTCCGGAACCCTTCGGTCGATCCTGCCACCAATTACACCCCCGGCATGGACCTCGTTCATGACAGGTAAGAATCCTGGTAAGCACGGTGTCTTTCATTTTATCGAGACCGCACCCGACAGCTACGCGATGAATTATGCCAACGGCGGTTCACGTCGTTCGCCTACAGTCTGGAAGATACTCAATGCCGCGGGATTCTCTGTGGGCACGATGAACATTCCATTCACCTATCCGCCTGAGGCTCTGGATGGCTTTCAGATTTCCGGCTTGGATACGCCATCGGCTACTAGTCAATTCGTCTATCCAGCGTCGCTGAAACGGGAGCTGGTTGATCATTTGGGAAAGATTAATCATGATCTTCGCTTCCTCGGGAACATGTCTACCGACCACCGGCGGGCCCAAGTGCTGGTTGAAATGGAAAGAATCGACCAGCAGTGGGCAGCAGTAGCTCTGCACCTTCTGGAGCACCATCCGCAAGACGTGATGATGTTCGTTTTCATGTCGATAGATACAGTCCAGCATTACTTCTGGCAGTACATGGATCGCAGTCATTTTCTTTACGATCCGAAAGCAGAGCCCCGTTTTGGGAATGCAGTGCGTCAGGTGTACGAACGACTCGACGCCGTGACCGGCCGGATAATCGAGAAGCTTCCCAAGGATACGACGGTGTTCGTTGTCTCTGACCACGGCGGCGGCCCAGTGGTCGATCGCACCGTGTTCTTAAATCGATACCTGCATCACCTCGGGCTGCTGCACTACCGAAAGGACAAAAACGGCGCGCCCGGCGGACGGTTCGGGCTGCGCAAGATCAAGCTAAAAATCCTGCAAGGCGCATATTCGTTTTTGCGTAGCTCGCTCTCGTCACGCCAGAAGAGCCTCCTTGCGGAAACATTTCCCGCCCTTAGGAAGAGAGCGGAACTCGCTTACACGTCATTCGTAGATATCGATTGGTCTCGCACCAAAGCATTTTGCAGCGAAGTGCTCGCCTCGCCACCAAACATCTGGATTAACCTGAAAGGAATAAAGCCCCGTGGCATTGTGGAACCAGCGGAGCACCGCGCGCTCACTGACTTTATCATGGCGAAATTGCTGGAGCTTAAAGATCCGCGGACCGGTAAACCGATAATTGCCCGCGTTTATCGACGCGACGAGCTCTTCCAGGGTCCGTTTTCCGACGAGGCCGCTGACCTCATTCTCGATTGGTGGAGCGAGGACAGTCTCTTCTCGACCGCGCCAAGTTTAGCCAAGGATCGCCACAAGCCGGCGGTCATCATTGAGGAGCATCGTCCATCCGAAGATTCTGTCTGGGGCGGCACGCATCGTCGCGACGGGATTCTCGTCGCCTCGGGACCGGCCTTGAAGAGAGCGGCGGAGATCGAAGGTGCACAACTAATCGACTTCGCTCCCACGCTTCTCCATCTTTTCAGTCTGCCTGTCCCAGAGGACATGGATGGCCGCGTGCTGGCGGATGCATTCCTGCCGGAATTCTTAACGGCGCATCCTGTCAAAGCAGGGGCTGCTTCCGGAATTTCCGAGAGCGATCGCTCGAGCGGTTACACCGACGAGGAGTCCGCTAAAGTCGAGGAACGCCTCCAGGCTCTTGGGTATTTGGAATGACACCTCCTGAGAAGAGTTAACTGCTATGTTTGAAAACATTCGTGCCGATCTTCGCCGCAAGACCACTGCCTACGGTGTGCGACCGGAAGATCAGACCTTCTTTCGTAAACGAATCACACCTTTTCTCGAGTTCGGCACCTTTGCCGTTGTCGCCTATCGTTTCGGTTCCTGGGCCTATAAGGTCAAAGTGCCCGTTATCCGGCAGATTCTCATCACGCTGTACCTCTTCATCAATGTCGCGTGCATGATCATAACCGGCATTCATATCGCGCGCGAAAACGACATCGGGCCGGGTCTGGTTATCCATAACTTTTGCGGCATTCTCGTCCTGGCGAAAAAGATCGGCCATAGCTGCACTCTCAATCAGGGGGTCAGCATTATGAATGTTCGCGGCATCGGTCGTGCGACGATTGGAAACAACTGTTATTTTGGCGCCGGTTGTAAAGTTGTCGGAGCAGTCACGATCGGCGACAATGTGGTGATAAGCCCTAACTCCCTTGTCATTGCCGATGTGCCGAGCGGCGCGACGGTTCTCGGAGTCCCCGCGCGAGTCATTTCGCGGGAAGCGACCAGCGCTTATCTCAAGCACCCCATCATGCCAGTTAGTCCTGAGGCGACAAAGGATTCCAAACCGGCCAACCCCGTCCCGGCTTCGACGTCGGGTGTCGCGTGAGCAACCTCACTTTTAGACAGGGCCCCCGAAAAGGCGGCTACTCGATCGCGATGGTGGCGGCCTGTCCTTTTCCAGCCAATCATGGCTCGGCTGCGAGTATTCGGGAAATGTCTGACACGCTCGTGGATATGGGTCACGACGTTCATATCGTGACTTACCCGTTTGGTCAGGAGGATATCAAGGTGCGCCGGGCAAAAGTGCATCGCACGGGATCCTTTCGCCCCGAGATGAACGCCAAGGTTGGTCCGTCGCCTGAGAAATTTTCTCTCGATTTTCAACTCCTGCGATTGCTTTGCGGGGTCATTCGAAGAGAGAACATCGATATCATTCACGCCCATAACTATGAAGGCGCGCTTATCGGCATCGCGGCCAAGTGGCTTACGCGGCGCCCGCTGCTTTATAACGCAGTCAATTTAATGAGTGACGAGCTCGCCGGGTACAACTTCATTCGCCCAGCATGGCTTGCCCACGGCCTCGCCCATGGCTTGGACTGGTTTACGCCGATTTTCCCGGACCATATCACGGCAGTATCTCCGGAACTACGCGAGTGGTTTCTGAAAAACGGCGTCCGGGCGGCCAAGGTCGATATGGTGCCGGCGGGAATTGAGCCGGATTTGTTCGACCATCCAGAGCCGGAGAAGTTTCGAGAACAGTATCAACTCGATGGCCGGCCGGTGGTCATGTACACGGGCGTTTTGAATGCGTTTCAGCGGATCGACTACCTTTTGGCCGCGTTTGCAGTCGCCCTACGGCAAAAGCCGGATGCGCTCCTTCTTGTCGTTAGTCCGCTGGTCTCTGAAACGCACGAACGTGCGTACCGACGACAGGCGCAAGAGTTGGGAATCGCTGATTCGGTGATCTGGATTTCTCCACATCCCTTAAAAGACTTGCCAAGTTATCTCGCTCTCGCCGATGTCGCGGTCGTTCCGCGACCCGAATGCCCGGGTCATCCCGTGAAGCTCCTCAATTACATGCTGGCAGGCCGGCCGATTGTTTCTTTCGCCGGCGGCGCGAAAGGGGTGCGCCATTTGCACGATGTCTACATTGTGCCGAATCGCAATACGGAGGCGCTCGGCCAGGGCATCATCACCCTGCTTAATGATCGCGCGCTGGCAGCAAAACTAGGAGCCAACGCCCGCGCCACGGTCTTGGCTAACTTCGACTGGCGGCAGATTTGCGTAAAGATTGAGTGCATTTACGACCGACTTCTGGCGCTACCGACCAAGGCAACCGACAGTCCACCGAACCAATCTGGCCCGTTTGCTGCGCGCGTGCGGTAGCGTCATTAACGCTTTTCCTGATGGCGTCGCCAATTGCACATAGTTTTGCTGGGTTCTGGACTTTTGCCTGTCAGCGAGGGCACTTCAAAACGCAGCTGACTGCGCACTGGCGCGAATATCTTCTGCCTCTCGGGGTGCTGATACTGCTCGCTAATGCGCCTGATCTGGACTTGTTGCTGGGAAACGCAGTCCATCGCGGTTTCACGCACAGCCTGGCGGCTGCGACATTGGTATCGCTGGCCCTAAGCTGCGTGTGGCGAATCGCGCCAGGTTTCTGGCGAAGTGCCATTGTCTATTTCATCGCGTACAGTTCGCATCTATTGATCGACTTCTTTACCGGAACCAAGATCGGGTGGACTAATACCGGGTTTGGTATGCCGCTGTTCTGGCCGTGGCCCAAAACCTTCAGTTCCCCTTTGATATTGATCTTTGGTATCCACCACAAAAATTTTGCGGCACTATTTAGTCTCGACAATCTTCGGGCGTGCACTTATGAGACACTGATCTTTGGTGCGATTACCGTAGTAGCGTCTGTTTTATGGAAACGAAAACTGAAATCGCGAATATTAAGGAAAGCAAAACTGAAGCCGCGGACAAACCGTCCGACACCGGAAAGCCCGACGCATCTTCTGTTCAACCTGGAGTATCAAAAAGGAGAAACCTCGCCTCACCTTCCCACACTGCAGGACCAAAAATGAAACGCTGGCACTGGACGGTCTTTGTCGTCATTTGTGTTCTTCTAGGATTTCTCGTCTTCTACACAATCCTCCATGTGATCGGGACCACAACGAGCATGGCTCGCCGCGTGCATGCTCCGTCGCCAGTGGAGACGGTTCCTGTCCGCCGGCAGACACTCGACGAAGTGATCGGGGGCAGTGGCGCAATCGAGCAAGCTGAGACTGTCAACCTGATCACTCAGCTCACCGCACAGGTCCTTGAGGTTCCAGTCAAGATTGGTGACCTGATAAAAAAAGGCACCTTGCTGGTTCGCTGGGACGATCGGCTCATCAAGGCGACCGTTGAGGCTAACCGCGAGTACGTGGACGCCGATAAGATTAAGATCCGGAACGAAACGCGGCAGGTCGAGCGCTACTCCACGCTACAGAACCAGAAGATGGGGTCGGCAGCGGACTTGGAGAAATACGAGATGGCGCTGGCCGACGCAAAGATAGACCTGGCTAAATCTTCAGTTTCACTTCAGCAGGCTGAGATCGATCTTGAGCACGTCAAGCAGCTGTCTCCCATCGATGGAATCGTCCTTGAGCGACTTGTCAACCCGAACGAGTTCACTAAGTCCGGTCAGGTGATCATGAAGCTTGGCGTTCTCAACACCGTGTTGATGGCAGCCAAGATCACGGAAGAAAAAATGCATTCAGTGCAGTTAGAACTCCCTGCCGACGTGACTTTTCCAGCATTCCCCAGTGAGGTTTTCAAGGGTACAATTACCAAGATAGACCCGAATATAGACCCGGTTACGCGAACCTTCACTACCTACATAAGAATTGAAAATCCAGATTTTCGGCTAAAGCCCGGTCTATCGGGATTCGCGCGTATTAGGCGGACTGCCAAGGACGTGCTGGCCGTGCCCAGCATCGCGATCATGAATCCGTCAGGCGAACAAAGCCAAGTTTTTGTGGTCGATAGCACGAACCATGCAAATCTGCGTAAAGTGCGTCCGGGCATCGTGGTCGACGCCATGACGGAGATCACCGATGGGCTCAAAGAGGGAGATAAGGTCGTAACTGTAGGGCAGTTTTATCTGCGAGATCATGACAGAGTTCACTCTACATTCAGATCGATCTTTAAATAAAGTCGCTGCCTGTCTGGTGGCGCTGTTGTCCATCCTGCCATGTATGTCGGAGGCGGGCGAGGGCTCGGCGGCTCTCCCGCATCACCCGCTGACGCTTCACGAGTGCATTGCCATCGCATTAGGCGAGAGTCCGGCCTTGGAAGCTAGCCGCTTTGATGTGTTCTCTGCCGATCAGGCAGTCCGCGCCGCTCAGGGAATGCTGTTGCCGCAAATCACCGGAGCAGCAGATTACCTCCTTTTCTCTGGCAGCAGGGTTTCTAAATTCGGCGTAATTAACCTGGGAAGTGTAAGTCCCAACGGAAGCGTAGTGACCACAAGCTCGGTTGGTTCGGCTGAAGTCGAGTTATACTCAGCTCATTTGAAGTACCCACTCTTTGCAGATGGAAGTATTCTGGGTTTGAATAATGCGCCTGCGGTCGCGGAAAAGAAGGCAAAAAGACAGGCTCTTGCGTGGACTGTCAGTCTGACACGTGAGGAAGTGATCTACCGTATCACCGATGAGTTTGTCTCGACCGTTTCGGCGCGAAACCGAATGGGGTTAGCCGAACGCAGGGTAAAGCTGCTCGACCAGTCAGTCAGTATCCTCCAGGAACAACAGAAGCAGGGGTTGAAGTTACCGGTTGATGTTAAGGTTGCAAAGGAACAGTTCAGCGGAGGGCAGACACTTCTGACACTTCTTCGCCAGCAAGCCGTGGCAGGGTCGCTGGGACTATCAAAAACTCTTGGCATTTCCTCTTCACCCAACCTTCCGCTATCGAACGTACTGCCTGATCCACCTGATCCGCCACCAACCACCGAGCAGCTGGTGGGCGCATGCCTCAACCACCATCCATCGCTAGAGAAACAGCGGGCCGTTATCGAGCAAGCGAAACAGGATTATCGGCTGGAACGATTCCGGTTGTATCCGTCAGTTTACCTGGATGGTTCAGCTAGCTATATCGATGATTTTAGTGGTGTTTCTAACAGTGAAAGTTTCTTTAGCGGCGCGATTGCCGTCAGCGTGCCCATTTTCGACTTTGGGGCGCAGCTTGCTACCACCCGATCGAAATTGATGACATATAAGGCCGAACAAGCCAGGCTTCTTTCAACAGCCGATGACGTTAACTACGAGGTTCTTAAGATCTACCAAGTGATCTACACGCTAACGCACAACATCCTGGGCCTTCAGGGCGATGCCGCTAAGGCTCAGAGGGATGTGGAAGTACTCCAGGCTCAGCAGCAGCAGGGTGTTGCCGAGCCGCTAACCGAGGTTGAAAAGGAGCTGCGTTTCATCGCCAGACAAGATGAGCTCGAGGGGCTCAAAGCGCGACGCCTCACCTACTACGCGCGCCTCCAGAAAGCAGCGGGTGGCGTGTGGAAGTGGAATCCATGAAGCAGTCGCAGCGGATCGTCAAAAACGCAGTTTTCGGTGTTGGAGCCAGCCTTATAGGCGGGGCGGTCTATTTAGCTACCGTTCTGACCATCGCTCGGATGGTCAGCGTTGTTGAATTCGGAAAATATTCGTTCGTTCTCGCGTTTGCCATGTTCTTCCAGCTCCTCGCCGATGCTGGTTTGCCGCGCATGTTGATCCGGGAAATCGCCAAAGATCCCGAAACCCTCGTGCCGCTGGTTGGTGCCGGGGCGTCGCTTATTTGGGTCTTATCAGTGGCAGTGGTTCTTCTCATCGGGTTGATCGTTCCATTCCTGCATTTCGGCACGGATGTAAAGATAGCCATCCTGGTTATGACGATGGCAACAATGGCCACCTTCCACTCCGCCGGCTATAGCGCCGTGCTCCGCGCCTTTGAAGATAATGAACTAAACAACCTCGGGTTTGTCCTACATAAGGTTCTTCTCCTCGGCTTGATTGTCGTGATGATAAAGTTGAAGATGGGATTGATCGGCTTCGTCACTGCGCATCTTGTGTCGAACGTATTTCTCTGGAATTTTTATCATATTGTGGTCTCACGCCTTTACGCACGCATTCCACTGCGTATTGATGTGTCGGTGTGGAAATCCCTCTTGGCTGCCGGACTGCCGATGGGCGGCGGGGTCATGCTTCGTCAACTCGCGCTTCAACTTGACATCCTTATCCTTACATGGATGACAAACTTAACGACGGTCGGCTTATTTAGTGGCCCTTATAGGATCAGCATGGCTCTGCGGACGATCCCGCAGAACCTTGCACTCCCACTGTATCCTCTTTACTCACGCACCGCACACGTGTCACCGGAACGCTTTAAGGAGGCTTACCAGTGGAGCATGAAGTTTTTCGCGCTTATCAGTATTCCCCTTGCCGCTTTTTTTATCGCGTGGTCGAAACCGATCCTTCGCCTGGCCCTGGGCGCTAAGTTTTTGCCCGCACTTCCCGCGATGCAGCTTCTCGGGCTTGGGCTGGTACCATTCTTTCTCTCAACTTTGTTTCAGTATCTTTTCGCAGCGCTCGACGAACAGAGGCGCTTTCTAGTCAGCACTTGTATAGGCTCAGCTTTGCGTATTCTCCTCCTGGTCATTCTCATACCCAGATTTGGGTTTGCTGGACCTGCCCTGGCATTCGTCTGCGCTGAAACCGTGATTGTTGGAATTTGGATCTTTCAACTCAAGCGGCTCGGTTTTCCGGCGAACCTAGGCAATGTCATCTGGCGTCCGCGGAGCGAGGGAACGCTTGTCTGGCAGATTGCCGCAGCGGTTGTTTCGATAATTGTCTATGCCCTTGTTCTGTTAGCGCTTAAGACGTTTTCGGTGGAGGAGATACATCACGCGCGAGAAGGCATTGCGTTTGTCTCTCCCTTTATCGAGTCTTGGGTGAAGAAACTTAAACGCAACACATGACGGCTTCGAATCGCATCGAGACGCCGCCGATGTCGGCGAGGACCCAGGCCGCCGCCGCTTGGATCGCGTTATACTTAAAATGGAAGAAGCGTTTCGAAGCTTGGGCGAAGTTTTTAGCCAAGTTCTGGGCGACTTGTTGGCTGCTCATCATTGGCAGCTTTCTGATTCTTGGTTCCGCGTTTCTTAAGTGGGTGCAATATCCGCTGACCTCGAACCTTTCCGGTCTGAAGTTCCCTTTGTTCCATGACTCGGGAGTTATTCCGCATGTTACTCTTCTCTCTTTCGGCGCTCTTGGAGTTGCTGTCCTGATTGCCGGATTTGTTCTGCGCCGATTTTTTGCTTCGGCGCTCGGCCTGGCCGCAGCCGTCCTCATAACAATGTGTGTGTTGACGCCAGCTCACATTGCCTTTCAACAGCCGATGATGCTCCGTCATCTGACTGATGAACTCCAGGCGACGCCATGGCGCAAGGTTTTTACGAGGGAATATTTTCCCGCCAATTATGGTTCTCCTGAAGTGTTCCCGAATCGACTCGTCCTTTACACCGCGAGTGGGCGCTTTCTCGCTGCCTTTTCCTTCCTCCGGCTTGGCTGGACCTGTTTCGCGCTCGGCTCGTTGTTGATTGCTGTATATGCAATGCGCCGTCTACCGGATGGAAAAATCGCAATTGGCCTGGCGCTGCTCTGTCTTCCCCTCGGCGCGCTCGTAATCGTAATCACTCCGCCAATAATCGGTCAGCGTTATTTCAACAGTGGTTCGATAGCCAAGGCGCGAGGCCACAATCAAGAGGCAATCGCTGACTACCGAAAGGCGATGAAATGGGACCCGTGGCATGCGCAGGATATCGGTCTCTACGCCACAATTGGCGACCTTCAGAAGAAGAGTGGTATCGAAAATAACTCACCGGAGCGACATATTAGCCGAGCGATGGAATTACAACAGGCCAATGAGTACGAGCCAGCGGTCTTTGAGCTTAGCCGTGCGGCCGAAGCGGGCGGCCGGGTCGGGGCGGCCGCACGACGTGAATCCGCGAAGACTCGCATAGAGCTTGGTCTGGCCCTGTATCAAGCAGGTGGGATCGGGGGGGCAGTAAACAGCTGGCAGCTCGCGCTCTCTGATGATCCTACGCAGGAGGTCTATGTCCTTCCGTACCTCGCCCGTGGCTACTTTGATCTTGCCCGTTATGAAGCTGCGCTCCAGACAGTCGATCGCCTGATTCAAATCATAAGGGACCATAGCTCGGTGGTGGCGGATGTTTACTCGCTTGCGGGCGATTGTTATGCGAAGCTTGGCCGCGACGATGATGCCCGCCGCTATTACAATCTTTCGTACGCGAAGGATTGGATCGTGAATTACTGGGCGATAAGCCGGCTGGCCGGCGAATAACGTATGCAAATCCTATCGACTTCATCGAAGCATTTATCCTCGCGAGCACAGCGATGGTCATGGGGCCTGGTGTTGGCGTGCGGGCTTATGCTCGGTTATTATGTACAGCAGACCTACTTCAGTCCAAAGCAGCGCCAGTATCAACTCGATTTCGGCGATGCCCAATGGATCGAACCTGCGGATATTGCGCCGATAGCTTATTTCAGAAAGGAAGTATTTCTTAGCGTGCCACCCGCTCAGGCGTGGCTGGAAGTTGCAGCAACTGACGACTACGAAGTTATCGTTAACAACCGGTCTGTCGGAAAAGGATCCGGTCTGAAGACCCGGGTAGCCGGAATCTATGACATCAAAAAGCGTTTGAAGTTCGGAACCAACGTCATAGCGGTTTCGAGTTCGCGCACATCGTACCCGGGCTCGGCGCAGATTCTCGTTCGCGGATTTATCAAAGAACCGAGTGGCAAGGTAATCTCATTGATATCGGACGAGCATTGGAGAGTCAGCTCCCACAAGGGCATTGTAGCAGGCTCTGAAGAGTGGACTTCTCCCTTGGTGGACGAACAGCTTTGGCCAAAGGCGCGACGCTCGGCGATTAACGGAGAGTCCGTTCCGATTGCATGGGTTGACACCAATCCGCTTCTGCTGCAACTGCCCACCTCCGGTTCATGGATTATGGCTGAGAACGCCGGAACCGAGGCCGTCTTCTCGACTTCGATTAACGCCGAGCATGCCCGGCAGGAGACATGGATTCAGCTGGCAAGTTCGGGAGATGTCGATCTCCTTGTCAACGGACACCTCGTCACGCCTGCAATCCCTTCCTCATCTAGCGGGAGAGCGCTTCCGCATCTTGCCGCGCCGTCCTCCTCGCCAAGTCTAAGCCCTGAGGAAACGCAATCGGGCGCTAGCGCCAACGAGGCTCCAGCCAAAACCACCTCGGCCGCTTCGCCTGCTCAAAAGCCTGAGGAAACGCAAGCGGCCGTCAGCGGTCAAGCGAGCCCTGCTCGCGGTAAGACAAGCACGCCTCTTTTTGAGCCGCCTGTTCTGTTGGCCTATGACATCAGTTATTGGATAAAAAAAGGCCAAAACACCATTGTTGCGGCGATACGTACTGAACACGGTCCGGCGACTCTTTTTGCCAATGGTTTTCTCGTCCGCGACGATGGCAGCATAGAGCAATTTGAAACCAACTCAGCCTGGCAGATAGGCGTTCAATTAGCCGGTAATCAACCCGCACGGACTGAGCGGCCTATCGAATTAGGGAAGGATGGGTTGGCGCCTTGGGGATATCTTAAGCAAGATTTAGCAAGTCCAATCGATCACTCTGACTTCGCGACTTTAGCAAAGTTTTGCATCGTAATTTCGTTAACGGTCATCCTCACAGTGGCTGTTTGGCTCCTGGTATCCGCAATTGCGGCTGATCGACGGAGGGAAGCCCTCGCCCGGGCGATGGCTCGCGACGCCCTCTTTCATGGGCCGATTGTGGCGGGTTTGGTTTTGTTAATGCTTCCAAATTATGACCTGCGATTTCCAACGAACTGGTCATTTCAGCCAAAATTTGTGATTGCAGCGATCCTAGCCCTGTTAGCTATTCGCTTGCTTCACTTCTGGGCGAACGCGCGGACAGCGTTTGACTTGAAGAGCCGAATAGAGCAACTGCGGCAGACCGATTTCCGCGCGGCTTTGCCCTATCTGTTACTGGCGGCGATGATGCTGCTCGGGTTTGGTCTCCGTTATCAGAACCTCGGTTACATGTCGTTCGATCACGACGAGATGGGCCTGATAAATAAATCGAAAGGAGTCTTTAAGCTTGGTTTTCCGTACGTCGAGTATGCGGGACAAATCCGCTGGATCACTACCTACGAGTTAGTGGCTTACGCCCAAGCTCTGTCCGCCTTGTTCTTTGGTTATTCGGAGTGGTCAATGCGATTGCCCAACTGCATCATGGGGACGCTCTCCATCGGGGTCATCGCCTTCATGGGCCGTCGCCTTTTTAACTGGCGTGTCGGACTGTTCGCCGCTTTCATTTACGCGTGCATGCCGCTCAACATCCGGTGGGCGCAAAACGCCTTTTACCCGTCGCAATGTCAGTTCCTGACACTGTTGACGATTTGGTTTTTTTATGAGGCAATCAGAGTTCGCCCACTACAGCGCCGGTATCTGACCGCCGCAGCGGTCACGTTTTGCCTGACTTATCTTTCATGGGAGGGGACTGGATTTCTCCTACCCGCCGTTTTCATTGCACTAATGGTTGTTCGCCCCTTTGAATGGTGGTGGTTAAAAGAGTTTCATCTCTACCGCTGCCTCTTTTTCATGGCTGCTGTGGTCGTCGCTCAGTACTGCTCCCGAACAATCGCGGGCGACCCATATCTCATGGTAGGCTCAGGGCTTTCGAATGTTGCCGGTCCGTCGCTGTTCTTCCTGACGCCCGCCTACACTCCAGAATTTTACATTGATAAGTTATGGCTGTCCGAAAATCAGGTCTTCTTCACGATCATGATTTTCCTCGGGCTTCCGTTCTGCTGGGCCAAGCGTGGATTTCGTTATGTTCTAACGGTACTTTTTGTGCTGTGGTTTCTCCATACGAACTTCCTCGCCGCTTTGTCTCCACGCTATTGTTACTATTATCAGCCGCTTGTGATACTTGCAGGCAGCGCCGCTGCGATTACTCTTTATGATCGCCTTGTTTCTCTCGCTCATCGCGCGGGTGACGCGACTGTTGCCCGGGTTGCTGCGCATGCCACCGGTCTGGCGGTGTTGACTCTGCTCTTCCTGCAAAGCAATGAAGCCGTCATGAAGGAGTACGCCCTTTCCAGCAAAGGCGATGAACCGACACTTATGACCCGCATGAATACGTACCGGTACGACTATCGCGGCGCAGCGGACTACGTAAAAAGCCACTTCCGGCCGGGGGACCGGATTATTCCAGGCATCCCACACGTTTTCGCTTGGTACGCGGGAATGTCCGGGGATTATTCAATGGATACTCTCCTCGGGACGAAAACCGGGTACGATCAATTACTCGCGGAGCCTAGATTCGTCGACAAGTTCGCCGGCTTACCGGTGGTGCGAAATATCACTGAGCTGCGGGAGGTCATTTCTCCGGCACATCGCACTTGGGTTGTTTTTGCGCCTTACGCCAACTTCGAAAAGTTGGAGAGCCCGGCTGTGCTGGATTATCTCCACCAAACTGGCAGGATCGAATTTGAATCGTATCGGGCAAAAGTCATGTTGGTTGAACGCTCAACCCAGCAGAAGGGTATCGCCAAAACCCCTTAGACCTAGATACTGGAGTAAGCCCTGTTAAGAGCTTTCCTGCCAGCCGCACAGATCGAAAATAGGGCCGAGCTAAGCGGGGTCTGAGTTCTCGCTCGTGCCAATTCTAACTCACGCGTGATCTGGCCCACTTCGGGGGCGTGTGTCTTAACAGCAGTCTGAAACAGGTTCGCCGCGCAGTTGTAGAGTGAGATATCAAGCGAGTTTTTCTCTGCAATCAGATCAAGAGTCGATCGCGGAATGTCGGCTTTCTTCGGCCGGGTACGAGTCACATTGAAACTCGAGTAGCGTTGCAGTTTCCAACCAAAGCGTAGCTTCATCAGAGCCAGGCTTTCTTCAAAACGCTCGAACAAGCCAACAACACTAAAATACCGGACCAGATTCTCCTTTGCTTTTTCACAGATCTCGGCTGTGCAAGGCTTGTTATACTCAGCTCCGGCGATGATCTTGCATTGAACATTCTCTCTCGGCGAGCGTCTGACAAAATCCTCCAAGCTCCAATTCTCACGCTTAAACCTCCAATACAATGGGTGCAGCTTGTAGGTGCGCATAAAGTAGAAGGAAGAAATCACGCGGTCGACAGGCTCGCGGACGACAGTAATGTAAGTCGCCGGCTGGGGAAGGATCGCGTGAAGTCCAAACAACATGTGGCCTTTGAACATCCGCGTTCTTTTCAGTCGTTCCTTGGAGAGGCGCTGCAAGTGCGCCCATGACCATTCGAAGAAAACTGGATCGATCGAGTACATCTGAAAAAGAGGGTATTCCCATTCAATCAGCCGATTGAGCGTGGAGCCGGCTGCCTTTGGAAGGTGGAGAAAGATGACCGCTTCCGCGGCGCGATCGGCTTGAGTCATGGCGGCGCGTTACTTGATGAGGGTCTGTGCGGGAATACCCCGATCCGTGCCCTTGGCGCGATAATGATCCTCATCGCGCGTGCGGTATTCACCTTCAGACATTAGTTTCTTCTTGTAGGCGTCGTAACCGAGTCGCCTTCCTTCCTCCCAGGCCCGGGCGACGGCAGCGGAAGTCTCCACGCTTAAACCATCACCGTGCCACAGTTCCCAATATTCACCCTCTGCGTGAACCACATTGAGCACAGCCAACTCGATCGAGCCCATTCTCTCACCGCCATTCGCCAGACTGGCAAGACTCTGAAAGCCGTGATGAGCGCGATCACGGTACTTTTGCACTAGATCATAGGTCATCATGCCGGTGTCTTCACGGCGGCCTGTGAGCTGACAATTCTGAATGCTAAACCGATCCGGGTATTTGCCCAGGCCATACTCTATAACGCGTTCGCAGAACTGTGGAGGCAAGTCTAGCACCTTGGATAAGTGGAGCGATATCTCCTGCCGCGGAAAGGCTTTCGCCCATACATCGGTGTACTTTTTGTAAACATCGAGGAGCTTCTCTTCGTAGTTTCCCAGCGCTTTCCATTTGGCAAGATCTTCACGAGTTTTTGGGAGATGCATTTCTGCGCTCAACGAGTTCGCGCACGTAAGCACGACGCTTACACACAAAGGATCGTTGCCGTACCGTTCCCCAAGTTGTGCGATGACCCGGGAAAATTTCCGCTGATAAATCGGGTCCCACGGGACCGGAATCACCGTCGCCTCTCCAAAATTGGGTCGATGAGGATTCATCACACGAGATTCAAAAGCCTGAGCGCCCTCGGCATAGACAAAAGCTGGTGTGCTAGCGCCCGGTTTAAAACAGAGCTGATATTTCATGCCGATACCGCGCAGGGCGGCCACGAAATTATCCAGCGCGGTAAAGTCGAGTTTGCCAGGTTCTTTCTCAACTTGATTCCACGGGATGTGAAGACAGACGCCAGCCAGTTGATGATTTGCGCGGATACTATTAGTGAAAACGTCTAATTCAGCGCGATCACTGGATACCTTTTGCGTCACCCATAAGCCTGTCCGGATCGAAGGCCCCGCCGGCACGGCGCACGAAATCGAAGCAGTAGCCGCGATGAGGAAAAGACAGTAGCTCATCCACCAGAGGATGTGCAAACCGCCATACCTCATGTTCCATCTCATAGTAACTACTTGGTTGAACCCGGCTTGAGATACTTATCGAAAAAGGAGGTAATTTCCTGGGCAAAGGCTGGACTTCCCACGCCATGTCCTCGGTTTTCATCCACAATCAACGTTACGTGAATGCCGGCTGCTTTCAGTTTGCTGGCCAACAGTTCGCTTTGACTCGCCGGAATCGTCATATCATTCTTCCCATGGATGATGAGAAACGGCGGATCGCCCTTGCTTACATAGGTTGTAGGACTGGCGGCAATGGCTTTTGCCCTATTTTGTTCAACCGAGCCTCCTAGAAACTGCTCGATAGATGACTTGGCTATGGGGGCCATACCCTCGTTCGAATTTGATACAGCCTCGTAAAATTGCACGATATCCGACGGTCCCGACATATCACATACTGCCTGCACCCCGCTCGAAAAGGTAGAGTTATCGCCAGGACCCTCCAGCTCCGTTACGCCACCTGAGGTGCCCAGGAGCGCAGCCAGATGTCCCCCAGCGGAGTGACCCCACGCCCCGATATGATCGGGGTCGAAATGATAAGCAGCGGCATTGGCCCGAATCCAGCGGACGGCTGCCTTGCAATCCTCAATTGCGGCCGGAAAGGGGGCCTCTCCTGAGAGCCGATAGTCTATGCTGACAACAATGTAACCCTGCGACATGAGGTCTAGAGGTGGTGGATGATTTTTGCTTCCGCGGCTCCAACGGTTGCCGAAAATCCAGAGAACGACCGGCAAGGGACGAGTGATCGACTTGGGCGAATAAATGTCCAGCCGGAGATCGCGACCGTTAACACGTTTGTAAACCACGTCGCGCACAATATTGACATCCTGAAAATCCGCCCGCCGGCGCCGCCCCTGCCCTGACTCGGCCACCTGCGTTCCCCAGATCGCCACCGCGATGACCAGCACCACCGAGGCGATGACCAGGCGCCGAGATACAATCTGAATCCTGTGCGTTCTCATACTGCTGATGCGATTTTGTTCACCACAAAGCGACCTGCTCCCAAAGCCGAGTTACAAAAGCCCTGCACCGCACCCGGCGTCGGCAGCGCGCGCAATGCAGCCAGTCCTTCTTGGACCGCTGCTTCTTTCTTTTGCAGGCTCTCCTCAAATAGACGCTTGCTAAATTCATAAAGCTCAACATCGAGCCGGTTGTGGTCGCGAATCATTTCCACCGTGCCTGGATCAATCTGTGGTCGTGTTTTTGAGACCTTGCAATTCTTGTAAAAAGGGATCTCCCAATCAAAGGTCGTGGCCATGAGCATGAGACTCTCCTCGAACCTTTCACAAATTCCCACGACACTAAACGATTTCGTAAGGTGTTCTTTCGCCATGTCTAGTAATCGCCCATCGCCGGTCGAGCTAGCATCCTTTACTCCGGCAATTAACCTGCACTGCAAGTTATGGCGCTGAGGGAATAAGCGAATGCAGTCTTCTATGCTCAGTCGTTCCTTCTTCACTTTTCGGTGCAGCGGATTAAGCGGCCTGCGCAGAATAAAATAATAAGCCGACATAACCCTGGCCACCGGGTCGCGGAGCATTGTCATGTAAGTAGCGCCCTGCGGCAAGCACTGATGAAGCCCATAGAACATGTGTCCGCGCACCACGCGCAAGCGGCGACGGCGCCCCTCTGGAAGTGTTTTGAGTCGTTCCGGTGTGGCCCTAATCCGATACGGATCCATGGTGAAAATCTCAAAAGGGCTGTATTGCCATTCGATAATGCGGTTAAGAGTCGTCCCCGCTGTTTTGGGTATGTGAAGAAAAATGAGGGCCCTGCTATCCATCGCGGCAGAACGATAGCGGCGTGCGTTAGCTCGATCAACTGCTGTACCCCTGTTTGCGACGGCAGCGCTCTTTCTTCCGACTTCCAGTCGGGTTTAAGATATTTTGTCGAAAAACCTCTCACCACCGGTAGGCTTGATACGTTCTACCTGTGTGAAATCAGAAACGTTTTTCTCCGCTGGGCAACTCGGCGCTCGTATTCATGTCAACGATGGCGTGCTACGACCGCATGATCGCTCGCTCACGATCCCGGTTGCGGGCGATGGGAGCGATTGTTTTTATTCCGGGTGCGAGCTCCGCGACAAAGAGGTCCAGAAACGGACCGGGTTCTCAGGAGTCAGATAATCTTCCAAAGCCTCCGCCCAAGAGCAGCACCCGCCTCGATCAGATTCAGCAATGTAATTGATCCTGGAATATCAGCTTGCACGCTCAAAGCCTCCGGGGGTAGAAACATACATCATCGCAACTCCTCAATACTTTCCACACACGCTGGCAATGGAGCGAGTCGCTGGCAGTGCCGCGTTCTAGCTTTCGATGGCTACCATCTCGTGCTCGCAAACCGCGCTCGCCCTAGCTAGCGGTCGCTCATCTTGTGTCTCGTTAGGCCTGATGAGTGTTGGCGCCCGAAAGAAATCCTCGCCCCGACTAGTCGGCATCGTCGGGCGTTCGTCGCATTGTCTGGTGTACGCGCGATTATCGTCGCCCGATTCGATGCTGCACATCACTTGGTCGGCCACCGCGGCTATAAGACTGAACTCGCCCCTATTCGAGCCCGGGCAGATATTCTGTGGCCGTTTTCTGATGTTTTTCCTTGGCCTTCTCGGATCCGCCGTTCAGCGACTCTTGCGGCTGGACAAGCATGCCCAGGGGAAGGGCGGCGAGTAGTTCGGCTTTATGGGAATCGCAAATCACAATGCTATCGTCGTCGGCGGAGGCCCTGGCGGATCCACTGCGGCGACCCTGCTCGCCAAGGCCGGGGCCCGAGTGCTGCTCGTCGAGAAGGAGAAGTTTCCCCGCTACCAAATCGGTGAATCGCTCCTGCCGGCGACGGTCCACGGCGTCTGTCGCCTGCTGGGCGTAAGCGATGACCTGCACGCCGCCGGCTTCATCAAGAAGCGGGGTGGCACCTTCCGCTGGGGGAAGCATCCGACCCCGTGGACCTTCGACTTTGGGTCGGCTGAGGTGAACCAGATTCTCGAGTTCAACTTCGCCTACCAGGTCGAACGTGCCAAGTTCGATGAGTTGCTTCTCAACAACGCTCGCCGCCAAGGAGTCGAGGTGCGCGAGGAGACCAGCGTCACCGATGTCATTCAGGAGGGCGGCCGGTGCTCTGGAGTTACCCTGCTGGATCGTTCAGGTCGAAGCACCGAAGCCCGGGCGACGTTCATCATCGATGCATCCGGTAACCAGAGCCGGCTGCATGCCCTCGCCGGCAAGCGGGTTTTTTCAAAATTCTTCCAGAATCTGGCGCTGTTCGGCTATTTCGAGGGCGGAGGCCGGCTACCCGCGCCCCACAGCGGCAACATCTTCTCCTGTGCCTTCCCCTTCGGCTGGTTCTGGTACATCCCCCTGTCGCAGACACTCACCAGCGTCGGGGCCGTCGTGGCGAAAGAGCACGCTGCAAAGCTGCGATCCGGGCCCGACTATGCCATGGGGCAATTCATCGACGCCTGTCCAGAAATCAAGCAGCTGCTCGCCAACGCGACCCGAATCGAGAACGGCATGTACGGCGGCTACCGGGTGCGCAAAGACTACTCCTACATCAATTCACGATTCTGGGTGCCGGGCCTGGTGCTGGTCGGCGACTCGGCGTGCTTCGTCGATCCGATCTTTTCCTCGGGAGTCCATCTCGCGACCTACAGCGGGATGCTTGCGGCGCGGTCCATCGCGACGATTCTGAAGCGTGGAATGCCAGAAGCCGTCGGCCTGGACATCTATGAACGGCGCTATCGCCTCGAGTACTCGGTTTTCTACGATTTCCTGGTTTCCTTCTACGACATGCACCAGGACGAACAATCCTACTTCTGGAAAGCTCGCAAGGTCCTCGGTAGCGACCAAGCTGCGAATCACGCTTTTCTTCAGCTCGTTGCCGGAGCGGGCACTACCGTCGCCGAGTTCCTGCGGCTCCGAGAAAGGAGCGGCGAGCTGTTTCAGCTTCGGGTTGACGGCACCGTGGACCCGAACAAGCGTTCTGGGCTGTTGCGCGAGTTGATGAAGGAGCGAGACATGGCGCAAGTGCACCTGCGCGCGGTGGGTAGGTCGGCCCAAATGGGGCGGCAGGACGGGCTCGACGCGCCGCTGGATTTCAATCCTGGAGGCGATCCGGCGACGAATGATGGATATCGAGTCTCCCCGGATGGACTGTGCTGGGAGCGGTTGGCGGAGTCCGGCTAGTAGTAATCTTTCTCCGGCCTTTAACCGGAGATGCTTTCAGTCGCTCTTAAGACGAATTTCACGATAAGTTTCTTAGGAGAGTTAGATGCCGTAAACATCCGCCGCAGTTTTTCCTAGCTCACTTTAGAGCGCCTTCCAGTGCGCCATTGCTGAAAATCTCGCGGAGGCGACCGCTCTCGTGGATAGCCTGGATAACGTTGTGTGTGGTACCCGGCTGTGGACAAAGCTCAACGCCAGGCAAGTGCCGGAGACGTTCGGCATACTTGCGGTCTCTGAAATGCCCGTCGCAGTAAAACATCTTGTAACGAGTTCGGCCATTGTGTTTGGCCAGTAGAAGTGACAGATCGCGGCGCTCCTCGGTGATCCGGGACATGTCTTTGCAGCCGCCGAACCTCTTCAGAGTCTCAAGATTGATCAGCGTCACCGGTGCAAATGCATAGACGACGTCCACCTGCAGGTAATGACCGAAAAGGATCGCTGCATAACCCCCGGAGGACGGGCCGCAACAGAATGTCTGCCGGGCTTGAGGTAACTCTTCCTGGCACCTCCGTAGGCGCGCGATGATGGCGTCAACGTCTGTGATTTCCGGGTTTAACCCTGCTTGGTAAAAAAAGCGGTAATAATCCTTAAGCAGAACCAGACTATTATGGATCAATCCGGTCTCGCGGAGCACCGTCAAAGGCTGTATCCCTAGTCCCCCCGCCATCCCGTGGAAGACGTAATACAGTTGGCTCGAATTTTCTCGCGGCCATACGAGGAGGGCACCGTTCGGATTTTCTTCGATCTCCCGGCGCAGTTGCCGGTTGTATCTCTGAGCGCGATATCTCGTCGGGACGAACTGGAACAGCAGGCTTTTGAGCCCACGCATCCTAGCCGGGAAAAAGACATCGAGCCCGTCCATGTCGCGGCGGCGGAACAGGAGGCTCTTAATGGCACTCACCTTAGGAGCCTCGGTGTGCTGGCGCAACGGGCCGCACCGAACCGCGCGATTTACTTTGGAGCCGACCGCGCATCGACTCGCTCCATGCGTTCACATAGCCGGGGGATCGCATCTGAGAACGCAGCAGCTTCTCGTTGCCATGCTTTTCGAGCGCCAGCAATTCCACCGCGTGCGTATGGAATGTCTCGTCCATGTGACGTAACACCCAGGCGACAGCATCGGTGACACCGTGAGTTTGCATGATCCGCAGCAGTTCACTGTCGGTTAACTTATTCTGATTACGATCAATCAGGCGGATCACGTCGCCGAACTTCATCAGGCCGACATCAGTACCGGACTCCACGAATTTCTGGAGCCACGCTTCGCGGAACAAGTGGAGCACGGTGAAGAGGAATTGATATATAGGGCGGAAACAGGGAATATTCACGCCGGACATGCCGGGAATGGGTTGCTCGACAGGATTTTCAAGAGCTTCCTCGACCGGCACGTCAAAGGGACTCTTTGTCCAGGTCAAGCTATTCGCGATATCGATATCGATTAACCGAATCCCGGGCTGATCGATTTCGCGCGCAAGCTTTGGCAAGTGGTCGGGGTTCAGTCGGCTGCTGATTTCTTCGCGGCGCGCGTCCTTCGCCCAATCAAAGAACGGGCGGAACCCGAGCTTCTGCATCACGGTCATCACCTTATCGCGGTCTCGCGGCGTGATCATAAAATCGATGTCATTCATGTATCTCGTGCCAAGGCTGTCGTAGAGCGTCGATTCGAATGCCATGCCCTTGGTAACCACGAAGGGAATACCGCGATCGGCGAGCGCCTGCGCGACGCGCACTGTTTCGCGACGAAACACCTCGATCTGCCACCGATTCCATTCCAAGGCCGATTCCAAATGCATGTAGATGTTCGTCGGGACATCGAATCGTAGGCTGGCCGACATAATTTGGTGGGCCAGCATGGGAAACATCTTGTGCCGCAACGCTTGCTCCAGCAGCTCGCCCCACTTCAGGGTATCCGTCGTTAGGAGATCGCGAACCATCTGGACCTCCGAGTCATCGATAATACCCCGGGCGAGTAGCTCAAGTATCGTCCACTCGGGTCCCAGCGATTGGTCGGGCAATGATCTGGTCATGACGCTTGTCGCTCTCGCAGAAGCTGGACCGCTTCTTTCAGCCGTCCAGCAGTACGAAAAGTGCCCTCAACGAGCATGTCGTCGGGAAAACGAATGCCGAACGTCTTTTCCATATCCATGAGGACGGCGACCGCAGTCATCGAATCCAGACCGAGTTGCACAAGCTCCACGTCGTAGTTGATGGGGTTCGGCTTCGCTGAGCGGAGGTGCCGGCGCAGGCATTCCTCGAATTGAGTGGTTATGTCGTCCATATATTATTACTGGGTCTCTCAGTCCGGGATTCACTGCATGGCGTCAAGCCCGAATACGTTCATGGCCCGTGCGCAGGCGATGCACCGCAACGACCGAGCTCCCACGACAACAAACCTCCGCAGGAGGTTGCGAGCCAGTAAAGGCGACCAGACTAGCGGTTAGACCGTAAGCACCGACATTCGGTATGGACACAGCGTCTCCCGGTTTCAAAGCTGGAACCGATGCGTCGCGCGTGACGTAGTCCAGCGCGTAGTCCGTCGGACCTACGACGTCCACGGATTGGAGTAGTGCGCCGTCACGCCCCGCAAGCGGCTCAATAGAAGCAACAGCGCGATAAATCCGTCCCAGGCCTGCCATTCCACCCAGATGAATCATTCCTGTATCGAGGATGATGTGCGGCTTGCCATTCCAGACTTTCACGTCAAGGACCGTCGAAAGGAGAGTCCCGCTAGAAGCTACAAGATACCGTCCTGACTCGAACCAAAGCTTCGCCTCTGCGGTTAACCTCCGCTGCGCATTCACACGCTGCAGCTTCTCCCGCAAAGCGGAAATGTCCACCGGATCATCCGAGGTTCCAAATGGCCATGGAAATCCACCACCAAGATCGACCAGGCGCAATGGTACACCGGCCTCAGCAATTTCTTCAGCGAGATGAATTGCGTGTTCGAACGTGCTTGCCAGTTTATCGGCGGTCTGGATTTGACCCCCGGAATAAATATGAATTCCTGCCAACTCAGCTCCCTGCAACGCGGCAACACGCGCAGCCCCGCTATTGAGCAGTTCCGCCGGATCCGCCCCGAAGTGACTTTGCATCGCCCCGACGCCGACGCTTCCACTCGGTGCACCGAGAAGCTGAAGTCGCAACAGCGCGTTCGCTGGCTTCTTCGTTGCCGAAGCAACGCTGGCCAGGCGTTCCAAGTCATACCACGAGTCGCATGAAAAATGAGTCACGCCGGCAACTAACATGTCGCGAACGAGCGAAGCAGTCTTGCCCGGGCCAGAGCACATGATTTGGTCGGGCGCGAAACCCGCTTCGCGCACAACCTCCAGTTCCAAGAGGGATGCGATTTCGACGCGACAGCCGGCGTTTTTCAAAGCCGCGCACACCTCTGGAAGGGGGTTCGCCTTTACCGAGTAGAGCACCTGCGCGCCTTTCGGAAGCAATTCAAAGAGTGCTTTAGCTTGACGCTCGGCCTCGTCTAGATCGTAGACGTAGAGAGGCGAGCCGTATCGCTCGAGGAGTTCGCGGCTGAAACTAGGTGCAATCATGATTGTGCTGCACTGAACACAAGCCGGCGAGCTTTTCCAGAGCGAATCGCCGAACTGCGACGCGATCCACTTTTCCTTGACTGGCCGTCGCGGGGAATGCCTCCGCATGGACGAACCACCGGGGCACCATGTGATGAGGCATCCCAAGGCGAAAATGTTCGGTCAATACCTGGGATGCGAGCGGAGTTCGGTCCGCTGTGGTATAGACCACCGCGATATCCTGCCCGATTTCGGGGTTGTCGATGCCAAACGCGACGGCGCCCAGAAGGCCATCGAACCGATGCGCATGCTCTTCAATTTCCGTCGGACTGACGCGGAAGCCGCGCGTTTTTATCATCGAGTCCATACGCGCAAGGAAGTACAGGTAACCTTCCTCGTCTCGACGCACGAGGTCGCCGGAAAAAACGACTGTTTCGCCAGGGAAACGATCAATCTGCCGGAAACGTTCCGCCGTCGCTTCGGGCGCGTTCCAATAACCCTTGGCTACGCAGCCACCGCGGTGCACGAGCTGGCCGGGAACACCGGGCGGGCAATCTTGGCCTTGGTCGTCCAAGACGTAGAGCTCGACTTCGGGGATCGCCTTGCCGATCGAAGTCCGCCGGGCGGAGAGTTGATCGGGCGGTAACCACGATGAGCGAAAAGCCTCGGTCAACCCGTACATGACAACGATATCAGTCCCTGGGAACGTTCTCTGGAGTTGGTCAAGCATCCTCGCAGTTACGGGTCCGCCCGTTGTGCTCACGTAGCGCAACGCCGAGAAATCCAAATCAGCGTCGGGACCGGGAAGCTGC
>WNGK01002779.1_pt1 | contig 34046 bp, 30 predicted proteins | sample 5400601 | NCBI WGS metagenome assembly WNGK01 (sample SAMN13153376, study PRJNA577476) | soil metagenome | isolation source: 60 cm soil or saprolite under Garry oak tree replicate 1 | place: USA:California | collected 2016-06-15 | reverse complement strand
GGCGGGGGATTCTGTGCAAATGCGTTCGACGCGATAATGAGAGGGATTCCGACGCAGGCTGCAAGAGTCATGCGCAGGAATCCGAACTTAGCAAGTCCGGGTCTGGTCATAGTTTCTCCTTTGGTTAAATTGGCCTAACGGCACCGGATTAAGAAAAATTCCGCAGGCTGACAAGATTATTTTTCAGTTTTTCCAAAATATTTTTGAGCAGTCGATTCCCATTGCCGCTGACTAGCACGTCCTCTTCGCTAGAATCCGTTTTCAGTGACGGGTGAAGTGTCGATGCGGATGATAGCGTCGTCCGGAACCAGACCTGCATCCCAATATGGATTTAATTGCTGCCGCCGGCCAGCTCCCCGCCAATGAAAACCCCCTAAAGCAACGTTATTGGAGCCGGTATGGTTGTTACCGAGCGCATTCTCACCGATGGCCGTGTTGTTCGAGCCGTCGGTATTATTAAAGAGCACACCCCGCCGACGGGCGCGTTATTCGAAAAAGTGGGTGCGCGGACTAATGAGTTGGAAACAAAAAAAATATGGCTCCGGTGCTGCCGCGTCGCGCGGTGCGCCCTTTCGGCGAAGTTAGTCTTTGCCGGAACTTATTTTATTTGCCCGTCGCGTGCCCGTAGATGGCCATCGGGCTGGCGGTAGTCGGAATCGCGCTGACCCTGTCGCAAGGCATAGGAATACCGGATGTTGTAGTGAGCGTGTAGCACATTTTCTTTACGGTCTTAATGACCCGCTGTGGCTGTGCTGGGAGCACTATGTTCTTTCCGGGATCAGCAGCAAATGCCGAGGCGCAAAATACGACCGTGAGCACGACACTTGTGTATCGAACCGACGAACCGCACAGGCGACTAAACCTGTTTTCTATTCTCATGGCGTGATCGTGATTCCGTTTCGAATTTTGCGCAAGCTTATTTAGAGGCTATTCAAGACAAAGAACCGACACTTTCAGCGTTGCGAATCCATCCGTCCAAAAATGGTTCCGGGCGCAGCCGGAGGCGGCCTTTCGCACCGGCTTTAGGGCTCCGGGACTTTTTGGCTTCGGGGCTTCGGCGAACCAGCGTGGAGGCAAAACAAAAAGCCGCCACGCGGTGAGGCGTGACGGCTCATTGCGAAATTAAGGCCGCCCCCATGTGCGCGTCGAATCTACCGGACTCCCGAAGCGGCGAATCGACGAGGAGATCGCGGCGCGTGTGTTAACCTGGGCGTGCCCATGAGCCTCCGTCTGCTACACCGACGCCGCCTGCACTTTCAATGTCTTTTTCCTTGCTGATAAGTCTTGGCATCGTGATAATTTTCGCACGCCATCGCGGGGGTATAGCTCAGTTGGTAGAGCGTCTCGTTCGCAATGAGAAGGCCAGGGGTTCGAATCCCCTTACCTCCACAAGTTCCCGCAAGAAGTCCATCGGACTTGCGTCTCCCACATTGAACCGTTAGCCAGTTTTGATTGCGCGTCGGTTTCGATAATACGGGCGATGCGAAAGAACGATTGCAGCGGACGCTTTCGCGTTTAAGGTGCGCTCTCCAATTCTTAGCATGCTCCAGATATTTCTAGCTCAGGCTCAAACCGCGGCTCCTCAACCGGTGCCGGGCGGCGGCATTGGCTCATTTTTTGTGCCGTTGATTTTCATTTTCATCATCATGTATTTTGTGATGATCCGACCGCAGAAAAAGCGCCAGCAACAGCAACAGCAACTGATCTCAAGTTTAAAAACCGGCGACCGGGTAGTGACCAACGCGGGCATTCACGGGCTTATTTCGAATGTAAAAGAGAGCACCGTGCTCGTGAAAGTAGCCGACAATGTAAAGATCGAGATGGACAAATCGGCTATTACAAATGTGCTGAAAGAGAGTTAAATCGTTGAATCGTTAAATCGAAATGACTCCGGCGCTTACATTTTTCATCGGCTTGATCATGCTGATTCTGTTCGGGTGGTATTTCGCCACCGAGCAAGGGCTGCGGAAACGCCTGCTGGCGACGACCTTGATGCTGTTGCTTGTCATCTTTAGTATCGTCACGATCTGGCCCCCGCAGAAAAAGATCGCGCTCGGTCTCGATATTCAAGGCGGCACTTCTTTTCTCATTCGGCTCGTACCCGGCGACAAGCCGATCACTAAGGGAATGCTCGACCAGGCAGTCGAGGTCATTCGCAAGCGCGTCGATTACTTTGGCGGGGGCGAACCGATCATCAGTCCGGTTGGCAGCGACCGGATTTTGGTTCAGATCCCCGGGCTCGATACCGCCAAGATTCAGGAAGCGCGCGATCAACTCTCGCGCGTGGCAAAACTCGAGTTCCGTCTGGTCTATCCCGATAATGGGCAAAAATTGAAAGCCATCGATGAAGGCAAGGACGTCATTCCACCTGAGTACCGGATCGAAACTTATAAGTTACACCAGGTCGAGGGAGAAAAATCGGTCGAAGAACGTTTGCTGGTAAAAAAGAAAGCCGATTTGTCCGGCGATCGCGTTTCGAGCGCAGGCGCTTCTTATGAAAAGGACGGCTGGGTAGTTCATTTGCGGTTCGACAGTGAAGGCGCCAAACAATTTGGCAATATCACGGCTGCGAATGTTCATCATCGTTTTGCGATTGTGCTTGATGGAGTCATCCAATCTGCGCCTGTGATTCAAGATGCAATCTATGGCGGCGACGCACAAATCACGGGAAGATTTACTGAGGAAGAGGCGCGTGGGTTGGCGAGCGTGCTTGAGAACCCGCTGCAAACGCCGGTGAGCATTGAGGAAGAACGCTCCGTCTCGCCTACTCTCGGGCTGGACTCGATCCGAGCCAGCATTCTCGCCGGCTTGGTTGGACTCGCCATCACGCTCGTTTGCGTGGCAATTTACTATAAGGTCCCCGGTCTTGTCGCAAACCTCGCGCTGATCATCAATCTCATTTTGCTCATCGGCGCGCTGACGATGTTCCACTTCGTTCTCACATTACCGGGCATCGCCGGCATTATCCTGACGATTGGCCTTTCAGTGGACGCAAACGTGCTCATTTACGAGCGATTGCGCGAAGAAATGGCACTCGGAAAATCGCTCAAGGTCGCGCTAAAAACGGCTTATGAGAAAGCTTTCAGCTCCATTTTCGACGCTAACGTAACAACGCTGATCACCGCGGCGATTTTGTTTTGGAAGGCGAGCGGGCCGGTGAAAGGGTTCGCCATATCGCTTACGCTCGGAATCTTGGCTTCGCTGTTTACGGCGCTCATCGTTGGCCGAAACTGCCTTGGCTGGTTTGTCGATACAGGCCGGCTGAAGCGCATCTCGATGTTGCATTTGATTTCAGCACAAAACATCAATTTCCTCGGCAAAGGCTTTATCGCCTGCATGTGCTCGCTTGCGCTGCTTCTCGCAGGCGCTTTCGCCTTTTACGAGCGCGGCGACCGCAACTTTGGTGTCGATTTTCGCGGTGGCGATCTGATCACGTTGAGCGCGCCGGGCAAGATCGATATCGGACAGGTGCGCGACGCGCTAAAGCCAATCGGATTTGCCGATGCATCAATTCAGGAATCCACGCAGGTCGGTAAGAGTTACATCACCGTCCGCACTCCGTTGAACACCAGCGACAAAGTGGAAAGGCAAATCATGCAGACGCTCCCAAGCGTTGGTTTTAAGGTGGAAGGCTCTGAACGCGTCGGCGCGCTCGTTGGCGGTGAGCTGGCAAAAAGTTCGTTAATCGCGCTCGGCCTCGGCATTTTGGGCATCTTGATTTTCGTAACCTTCCGTTTTGAACTCTCCTTTGCCGTAGGCGCGATTGTCGCTCTCTTGCACGACGTACTTATGACCGTCGGTGTCTTCGCGCTCCTTGGCCGCGAGCTCACGCTGACAATGGTCGGCGCAGTGCTGACCATCGCTGGCTACTCCATTAACGACACCATTGTCGTTTACGATCGGATCCGCGAAGGACTGGCTAGCGGTCGGCGCGGGACGATTGAGGAAATCATGAACTCAAGCATCAATCAGACGCTAAGCCGCACTATTCTTACCAGCACGGTCACGCTAATCCCGATTCTGTGTCTGTTTTTCTTTGGCGGCGCGGTGCTGCGCGACTTTTCTCTCGCCATTATCATAGGCGTGGTGGTGGGCACCTACTCATCGATCTTTATCGCATCCCCCATCGTCCTTTGGTGGACCCGTGCCCGCGGCGGCAGTGCCACGGCCTTGCGGCGCGAGGTCACCGAAAAAGCAACTGCGGCAAATCCTCTTGCCCGTTGAAGCAATAATAGTCTAGCGGCATAAAGCGCCGTAGGCGCGGAAGAATGTAGCCCGGGCTTGGGTTGGTAGGGCGCGCCACTCCCGTGCGCGCCGTTGTCGGACCCCCGGGAAAGCGGCGTGCAGGGGACTGCCCTCCTACCAAATCCAAGCCGGGCCGGGCCTAATATCTATCATCTATCGCGCCGGCGCTTCGGCCGGGTTACAATCTTAGTTTCAATATACTAAACAATTCTTGACGTGGCCCTCTGTGCGCGTTGGGTCAGTCCGGGCAGTGCAAAGCAGCTTGGAGCTTTCCGAGGAGATTTGACGAGGTCGCCTGGCCCGAGTAGGCTCCGGCTCGCCGGTTAGAGTATATTGTTAAATTCAGGAGTGATTATTGATGCCAGAAGTGATCGTTCGCAAAGGTGAACCCGTCGATCGCGCGTTAAAGCGGCTGAAGAACAAGCTGGATGCCGAGGGCATTCTCGAGGAGGTCCGCCGTTTGCGCGCCTTCGAGACGCCTTCGCAAAAGCACCGCCGCAAGGCAAAGGCCAACGCCAAACGCGTCCGAACGAAGTTCCGATTCAATCCAGCCTAACGATCTCGGATTTCGGATTGCGGAACAGCGATCCTCTAATCCGATTGTTTGCTGGCGCTTTCTTTGGCAAAAAAGTCCCGGATTGCTTGCACTATCCCGTCGATGTCGTGTCGCCGCGCTTCGATACTGATCTTCAAACCGTGATCGCGCGCAGTCTTGGACGTAATTGGACCGATACTCGCAACTCGCATTCCTTTCGGCCAGGGTAGGCCAAGTGCGAGAAAATTTTCCGCGGTTGAGGAACTCGTGAACGTGATCAAATCGGCGCCGTCCCTGGCTAGTTGCCGGCGCGCGCCCGTCGTGTCGCGCGTCTCCGGCACGGTCCGATACGCAAACGCTTCATCCACGATCGCTCCCAAAGCTGAGAGTTCTTTGGAAAGCACGTCCCGAGCCTTTTCAGCGCGCACCAAAAGAAGCCGTAAATTCTCGACACTTCCCTGCTTCTTAAACTCCCCAACCACTGCTTCCGCCACGAATTCTTCTGGCTGAAGATCGACATGCAGATGAAAATCTCTGACCCGCCGCGCCGTAGCCGGACCAATGGCAGCGATCCGCGGACCGCCAATTTCACGGGCATCGTCGTACAGCTTGAAGAAAATCTCGAAAAACGCTTCGACCCCGTTTGCGCTGGTGAACACGATCCAGTCGTAGAGATGCGCGTCCTGCACAAGCGCCGCGAATTCGCGTAAATCGCTCGGCGGCTCGATTCGAATCGTCGGCAGTTCGATTACATGAGCGCCCAGCGCGCGCAGTTTGTTGCTTAAGGCGCTCGCTTGTTTTCGTGTTCGCGTAACGACAATTCTTTTCCCCAGCAGCGGCCGCTTTTCGTACCAATTGAGACTGCCACGCAACGCGACAACTTCGCCAAATACGGCCACTGCAGGCGCTTCAAATCCATTTGCCACGGCTTCTTGGGCAATATCTCGCAGTGTCCCCGTAAGCGTTTCCTGCCGACCTGTCGTCGCCCAACGAACGAGGGCCACCGGTAAATCGCTGCGCATGCCGTGCTTCATCATTTCGCTCGTAATCGGTCCCAAACGTTCCATGCCCATCAACATTACCTGGGTGCCGCCAAGTTTTGCCAAAGCCGCGTAATCGATTGCACTCTCCGCCTTCGCCGGATTTTCGTGTCCCGTAAAGAATGTTACATGCGAGTTTTGCGCCCGATGCGTCATGGGAATACCTGCATACGCAGGACCGGCAATGGCCGAGGTGATTCCAGGTACAATTTCAAACGGTACCCCAGCGTCGACGATCGCCTGCGCTTCTTCCGCCCCTCGACCAAATACGAATGGGTCGCCGCCCTTTAATCGAACCACCTGCTTTCCTTCGCGTGCTTTCTCGATCAGCAACGCGTTGATTTCCTGCTGGTTTAGTCCCGAGTGCTCTCGGGGTTTGCCTGGCTCCTTCCCGGCGTAAATAATTTCCGCGTCGTCTCCCGCCCAGCTGAGCGTCTCCGGATTTGCCAGATGATCGTAAACGATCACATCCGCATTCTCGATGCACTCCTTTGCGCGCAATGTTACCAAACCAAGATCACCTGGCCCCGCACCAACCAGATAAACTCTTCCGACCCCAATCTTACTCTTGCTCATGCTCGTATCGTGCTCGTAATCGATCCAGCAATTGCGAGGCTAAGGGCTCGCAATCATCGGGAATGCCCGCCACTGCGGCCCGCCAGGGCGGCGCCGATTCATTCATGAAAAATTGCGCCCGCATTTTCATCACACCGTTGTCGATCCCGGCCAGAACGCCCACCGGGGCATTGCAATCGACATTTAACAAACGCAGAAACTCTCGTTCCGCTCGCAAACAAAGCAACGTCTCGCGATCGTTCACAAGATCGACAATCGCCGTTGTGGTTTCATCATTATCGCGAACTTGAAGAGCGATTATTCCCTGCCCGCCTGCGGGCAAAAAAATTTCGCTCGGAAGGATTTCAGGAAAAAACTGCCTGCCTTCGAAGCTGATTTCGTTACGAGCTGGCGTCAGCCCAAGCCGTTCGAGTCCCGCGCGAGCCAACACAATTGCATCCCAATCATTATCCGCCAATTTGCGCAGTCGGGTCGGCACATTGCCGCGAAGATCGACAAGCTGGAGGTCCTTGCGTTTCCAGAGTAACTGGCGTTTCCTTCGCACACTGCCGGTTGCGATGGTGGCACCACGCGGAAGCGAAGGCCAACCGCCCGGATGTTTCGAAACCAGCACGTCATCCATTGGCGCCCGGGAAAGAACCGCTGCGATTTCCACGCCTGGACTCGTTTCACTCGGCAGATCTTTCGCGCTATGAACCGCCACATCCACATCTCCGGCGAGAAGCACTCGCTCGATTTCTGCTGTGAACAATCCTTTTCGTCCGGCGCGAAGATCGACGGCTTTTCTTTTGTCGCCTTTCGTGGCGATGATTTTGGTCCCGATCCTCAGTTCGGGTCGCACCGTTTGCATTGCCTTCTCAACCAAACGGGCTTGGGTGCGTGCAAGCTCGCTGCCCCGCGTACCGAGAACGATTTTCTCAGCCATGGCGCAAATGTAGCGCCTCTCGGGGAAGCTGGCAGCTTCGTCTACAGCTGCGAAGTTCGCAGCGAACTATCACCGACCGGCGCATGCCCGACAGTTCGCGATGCGCAACTCAATTCATGTAAAATCTTTTCGCCAAAATCTGCTACGTGCTGGGCAATGATGGCTTCGGCAGAAGCTATTTGCTGGCGGCGCATCGCAAGCGATTGCTCCGCGACAGATCGCAACGAATCGATGTCGTAAAGATAAACACCTTCCATTTCGTTCACAGTGGGATCGACGTCACGGGGCACTGCGATGTCGATGATGAAAAGTGGACGATCGATGCGATTGCACAACATCGGCGCCAGATTCGCCGGCGTCAGCAGCGGCATTTCGGAAGATGTGGATATTGCGCCGGCCATTCATCGAACCCAACGGCGTGACCGCCGACCAGCTGCGCCAGCTCCGTGGCCCGGTCACTCGAACGATTGCTCACCCGCAGATCGCTCACACCGCGAGAGACGAGCGCGCGGGCCGTACGCTCGCTCGTTTCGCCTGCTCCCAGAACCAGGACCTTGCAATTGCTAAGTTGACCGAAAATTCTTTGGGCAAGATCAACCGCGACAGAGCCGACCGACACCGAGCCGCGTGTGATTTCCGTGTGTGTGCGCACTTGCTTCGCCACACGAAAAGCCCGTTGAAACAGCCGGTGAAGGCAGGGACCAACCGCGCCGGACGCGCGCGCGGATTCGTACGCCTTCTTTGCTTGTCCGAGAATTTCCGTCTCGCCGACCACCATCGAGTCTAGTCCCGAAGCGACCCGAAACAGATGCTGCACGCACTTTTCGTCTTCGTACCGGTAAAACGGCGGCACGTCGCTGTAGTGGCGGTCTGTGAGCGCCGAAGCGCTCTGGTCATGCCGCGTCAAGCATTCTGCGATCAAATCCGTAGAAACGCGCTTCTCCGATGCGCCATAGACCTCCACGCGGTTGCAAGTGGTAAGCACCAACGCTTCCGCGCAACCTGCCGCGCGAAGAGTGGCATCGGCGCCAGCGCTGCCGGCGAAACGCTCGCGCGTTTTCACATTCGCAGTGTAATGACTCAAACCAACGCAGAAAAGGTTCATGGCACCGAGTGCGTTTGCGCCGAGAAAGTGATCCCCCAGAGGAGAGTCAGCGCCGCGCTAAATCCGACAATGCAGAGCGCCGCTACTCGTTTCGGCGTGATTCGACGGAGATGCCGACCCTGCAATATCGCCGCGTATAGCAGCCACACGCCAACAGCAGCCACGATTTGCACGCGTGGCAATGGGCGTCCTGTAAAGAAGCCGCTGGCAATCCCGATGGTGTAAAGGATGAAGCCCAACCAAAGAAGTCGGGTAATCGCCGCAAAGAGATCAGTCAGTGGCGGCAGATGATAAAAAATCGAATGCAAACGATGTGTCTTGAGCTGGCGTTCCTGCACCAGGTACATCACGCCAGCGATACAAGCGAGCGCGAAGGCGCCGTAGGCTACGAGCGAAATGGAAGCGTGAAATTCCAACGAGGGATTTGCGGGCATGTTCGCTGCATGGCGAACGTCGATTGGCGCGATTAAAGCAAAGCCTTGCAGTAGGACTACCAGAGGCGCGGTGAACGCGCCCATGAGCGAGAGGCGATAGCCTGGACCGACCAGCATGTAAATCAGCGCCACCGACCAAGCCAGGAAGATGAAAACCTCAAACAAGTTGCTGAGCGGACAGCGCTCCAGTGCATGACCACGGACCGACAAAAATGCCGTTTGAAAAATGAAGCCCAGACCGATCGCCAGAAAGTTAAATTTCCCAGGCCGAAAAATGCCGGCACGCAAAGCGACGCCGGTGCGCACGACTGCCGCAAGAAAACAGATTGTTGAAACGATGAGAAAACTTCGATCCACCGGAACAGAAGCTACTGTAAGAGTACGCTCTCGGCTTGGCAATCTGTGCTGTAGTCGCTGCGCTCTGCGAAGCGCGGGCCCTGAGGTTTTGCAGCGCGCGCGTCGCACGTCTCACAGAGACCCGGCTTGTAATCGACGAGGCCGATTGACGTTTCACTGCAGCCCGCTAGCATTCGCGCCGATGGCTTTAGACCTCCTTAAACAACTGCGCGCCGGAGTACGCGATGTACCCGATTTTCCAAAGAAAGGAATCGTGTTCAAAGACATCACGCCAGTCTTGAGCGATCCAGTCTTGTTCCGCGCGTCGATTGATTTGTTCTTGGAGCGCTGTCGAGGGAGAAACATTGACAAGATTGTGGGGATCGATGCGCGCGGGTTCCTTTTTGGATCGGCGGTTGCCTATGAACTTGGCGTCGGTTTTATTCCGATCCGGAAGCGCGGCAAACTTCCCTATAAGGCGGAAATCGCGAAGTACTCCCTCGAGTACGGCGACGCCGAGATGGAGATGCACATCGATGCCATCAGGCCGGGTGAGCGAATTGTGTTGGTGGATGATTTGCTGGCGACGGGCGGGACTTCTGCTGCAGCGGCTGTCCTCATCCGCAAAGCTGGAGGGCACCTTCTCGAAGCGCAGTTCTTGATTGAGTTAGAATTTCTTCATGGCCGTAAGCGACTCGAGCCGACGCCGGTCACTTCGTTCCTGAAATACTGATTTTTGCAGGGTATGTGGAACGGTCGCACTGCGTTCGCAGGAAGCAGCGTGAATGGCGGACCTTCGCTCTTTTGAGGCGAACACGGATTTTGGATTTTGGAATTCCAATTTTAGATTGAGCCGCAGTCCTAAATTCGCGATGAGAACCTCTCGACATCTGGAACAAGTTCTGGCGCACGCGGAAACCCAGCTTGCCGCTACGGGTGCGAGACGCCCAACGGAGGTCCTCCCTCTTTACAAAAAATTTCTAAAGGTTGAAGAGCATCGGTTGCGTCTGAAGCACAAAGCCGGCGGGGGTGGCCGGGAAATTTGCGCCCGGCGGGCTGAGCTGATTGATGTTTTGCTGCAATACGTTTTCGGTGCTGCCGCCACCACAACTCATGGAAACGGGGTATCCAAGCTTCCACTCGCGTTGATCGCTCTGGGTGGATACGGCCGGGGCGAGCTCAATCCGTTTAGTGATATCGATGTCATGGTATTGCACCATCAAGGGACGAGAAAAATTTCACCGCACCTGGAAGAGATGGTACAGCAAGTCCTCTATCTTTTGTGGGACAGCGGTTTCAAAGTTGGACACTCCACGCGTTCGATCAAGGAAGCGATTGCCCAGGCCAACCGCGATATGCGCACAAAGACCGCCATGCTGGAGTCGCGATTCCTCGCTGGCGATGCGGAGCTGGCGCAGGAATTTCGGGAGCAATTTCGTTCAAAATGTGTCGAGGGATACGAACAGGAATATGTCGAAATGCGCATGCAAGATCAGGTCGCCCGGCACAAAAAATTCGGCGACAGCGTTTATCTGCAGGAGCCGAACCTGAAGAGCGGATGCGGCGGACTCCGCGATTATCAAAATCTCCTTTGGATGACGTATTTCAAAGAGGGCTCACTGAGCACAAACCAGCTTGTGGGGAAAGACTGGCTCAGCGAAAGCGACCAGCGGCGGATTGAGACGGCGTACGATTTTCTCCTTCGCTTGCGCACCGATTTGCATTATGCAACCGGGCGCGCCACTGACGTACTGCACCTCAACCTCCAGGAACAAATCGCAAAACGGCTCGATTATTCTCCTCGAAATGGTCAGCTCAGCAGTGAGACGCTCATGCGCGATTATTACGAGCACACGCGCGACATCTTCCGGGTGACGGAACGCATCACGGAGCAATTTGTGAGCGGTCACGTTACGAGCGGGACCCGCTCTCTTTTCAGTTTCCTTCCGTTGATACGCCCGGACAAAACTCCCATCGGGGACTCGTTCTTTGTTCGCAATAAACAACTCCACCCAGCGCGGCGCGATCTTTTTCGCAAAGAGCCTGAACAGATGATGCGCGCGTTTCAGCTCGCGCAGGAACGCGCCTTGGATTTGAGCCCGGAACTGGCGGATTTATTGAGCAGAAGCCTCGGCCAGGTTACCCGCACGTATCAGTATGCACGCGGGCCGCGCACAATCTTTAAATCGATTCTATCACAAAAAGGGCAAGTCGGGCGCACCCTGCGAATGATGCATCGCGTCGATTTTCTCGGCCGCTACATTCCCGAATTCGGTCAGCTCACCTGTTTGGTGCAGCATGAGTTTCTGCATCGTTACACGGCCGACGAGCATACACTGGTATGTATCGACAAACTCGATGCCCTGGCGGGGACCAATGATCCGAAGTTGACCGCCTATCGCAAGATTCTTGAGCGACTCGAGGATCCGTTTGTTCTCTATCTCGCGCTTCTTTTGCACGACAGCGGCAAAGCCGTTGGCGCCCGGCCACACTCTGAAGCAAGCGCGCTCTTCGCCCAGCGCGTCGCTATCCGCCTGCAGTTATCGTCGGAGCAGCGCAAATCGCTCATCCTACTTGTCGATCATCACCTCACGCTCTCCAAGACCGCGCAGCAGAGAAATCTTGATGACCCAGCCACAGTGACGGAATTCGCCAGCATCGTGAAGGATCAGAAAAACCTAGACTCGTTGATGCTGCTTACATTGGCCGATGGGCAGGGTACAAGCGCGGAAGCGTGGTCGGATTGGAAAGAATCCCTTGTCTGGGAATTATTTCATCAGACCTCTCGCTATCTGGCGGACCGGAAATCTTATTACGAACAAACAAGAATCGAGCGCGAAAGCCTGCAGGCTTCGGTGATTGAAAATCTTTCGCCTGATTATGCTGGGGAAGTTGACGCGCACTTTGAGTTCATGCCAGACAACTATTTTCGCGCCAGCGATCTCCCCGAAATTATCGAGCACCTGGAACTGTTCCGGTCGTTTCTTGAGAATGTCTCCAGCCGAGGAGAGCTTCCGCTTGCTCCAGCGATTAAATGGAAGGTCGTCCCGGAGCAGGGGCACAGCGTTGTCACCTTCTCCACGTGGGAGCGTGAACGGTTGTTGGCAAAAGTCGCCGGATCATTTTCGGTCGTGCCGTTGAACATTTTGAGCGCCGATGTTTTTCCCCGCGGCGACAACGTCGTGCTGGGCGTTTTTCGCGTATGCGATACCAAAGCCCGTCCTGTCACCAACCCGCGCGATTTCGAGCTGGTCGAGCAAACTTTGCGCCGAGCGCTCGAAGATGAGAATTTCGATTTCCTGCCATTAATCGAAAAGGCAAAGCGTGAAAGTCACCGTCTCGGGCCAGGAATTGAATTTCCGACACGGATTACTATCGATAACAAAACGCATCCGGTTTACACGCTGATTGAGATCCAAGCCCCGGACCGGCTCGGCTTGCTTTACGATGTTCTGACCTGTCTTGATCGCGAAAATGTTTTGATCGCACTCTCTCGCATTAACACGCAGGATGGCGCAGCCTTGGATACCTTGTATGTCGTGGACCGTTCCACGCACGCCAAGATCACCGATTCGCAGTCCATCAAGATGATCCAGCAGCATCTTCAAAACGCAATTCTGAGTGGAGACGCTGCGAAATCGAAGTAAGTAAAAGCGAACGCCGGGCCGATTTGTTGCTCATTGTTTGGATCTCATGAACGCTATAATCCTCGCAGCCGGATATGCGACACGCCTTTATCCGCTAACGCTCAACAAGGCAAAGCCGCTACTCGTGGTCGGCGGCAAACCGATTATCGAATGGGTGGTGGACAACCTCGTGGGTATTCCCGATCTGGAAACAATTTATGTTGTGACGAACGACAAGTTCGCGGCTGACTTTCAAGCGTGGAGCGAGCGCTATCAGGATCAACATCCGGAATTCAAATTCAAAATCATCAACGATGGCTCCAAAAGCGACGAAGATAAGCTGGGTGCGATCGGAGATATCAACTTCGTCATCACGCGCGAGAACCTGATGCGAAACAATTTGTTAATCGTTGCCGGCGACAACTTGTTTACTGAATCGCTAACGGATTTTGTCGTCTGCGCCAAAGAAACTGAAGCAACAGTTGCGGTCTATGATGTCGGGGACTTGGAGGCAATTAAAAAGTACGGGAATATCGCGGTTGACGCTGAGGGAATCATCACCCGCTTTGAAGAAAAGCCGGAGAAACCCCGGGGAACTCTGGCTGCGATTGCGCTTTACTATTATTCCCCTGCGGTTCTCTCTCTTTTGACGACGTATCTTGCCGCGGGCAATAATCCGGATCAGCCAGGCCGCTTTGTACAATGGCTCTATACCCGCAAACCGGTAAAGACGTTTCAGATCAAAGGGAAGTGGCTCGATATCGGCAGCAAAGAAACGCTGGAGAACGCAGATCGGATTCTCGGAAGAATCCAAGTGTGATTCTCGTTCATTTCAGCCGTCCCTCGTCAAACTCAATCAGATCGAAATAAGTCCGAATGTCTTTGCGCCCTTCACCGCCCGCCTCTTTCAGAAAATGGAGAAAACGCGCCTTTTTTGCGGCGGTGTCGGGATGACGTGAAATCATCGCCTGGTTCCATTGCTCAATTGCTTCAGGCCAATGTCGGGCTCCGTTTTTCTGCACCCAATTTAGAATTGCGCCATCCTCATCCAGTCTGTTGGCGATCTCTTCAAATGTGTCGCCGTCAAGTTTTAGAAACGCCAACAAATGTTTATCGAAGCCAACAGTCTTGTAATTGTAATCGTTGAGCAGCCCTTTGCGGTGAAGCCTGGCTTTATCGATTAAACGCGGCAGATGCACGTACCCGCCAAGTTTCTCGTAAGGACTGCGTGGATGCAGTCGTTGCATGGAAACGCTCGTCGTTAAGTCGCCGGCAAAGGCCGCGGTGCGGTCCCGGGAAAATCGGACGCCGGAACGCTCGCGGCGGCTCGCGCTTGTTCCTGCAACAATTCTCCTTGCATAAGACCGGCATGGCCGATGACGAGCTGGCCGGAAAACACGCCGCCTTTTTCCACTGAAATGGCCCTCGCTGTAACATCGCCTTCCAGTGAGCCTTTTTTGTGCACCGTCACAATTGTCTGGGCAATGATCTCTCCCGACATCTTTCCCTTAATTTCGATGCTTTCCGCCCGAATGCATCGGAAGCAGTGGATATCGGCTTTACGCTCGACGATAACGTGTCGAGCGCTGATCCGGCCGGGAATTTTACCCGAGTAGTTGATCGTCGCCGTGTCCTCGCAATGCAGATTGCCGCGTAGTCTGCCTTCGACCAACGCGGATCGGCAAACTATGCTGCTGCTGCCCAGATCGCCCTTGGCTGTTAGATGCACGTTGCCCCGCGTTCGAATGGTTCGACTAAAACCGCTTGTGATTTTGTAGTCGCGCAGATCAATATGCGCGCTGCACGCCGGGCAGATTGTCGAAGTCGCCGCGCCACAGACCTGTTGTTTCCGCTTACATTCGAAACATTCAATGACCAAGCTGCGCTGCCGCTTCCAGAAGTCCTCGAATCTGCCAAGGATAGAGGAGTTCTCTGGCGCGGGTGCTTCTTCTCGTGTCCGCAGCTTCAGACCAGGTTTCGGCGCAAACGGAGAAAAGTAGCGGCCGCACTGACGACAGATCGAGCTTTTGGCCGCCGCATATTCCATCTGCTTGAAGCCACAGTGCGGGCATTCCACACCGACTTTTGCAGGCGACGGATTGGCCACTGGATGCTAAGCCAAGTCTCCTTCCTTATCCGCGCCCAAATGCCGCCTTGATTGGCTCGCTCGGCCGTACAACTTCGGGCCGGGGCGGTGCCGACTTACCTGGAATCGTTCCGCTGGTGACTTCCGATTTGCCGATGAAGGTTGCCCCCTCTTCAATGACAAGACGCGCTGCTTTCAAATCTCCCTGCAACGTGCATTTCGATTTTAGCTCGCAGCGCTCGGCCACCGTGATATTGCCATGTACTTTGCCATAGACGGTGATCGATTTGGTTTTTATCTCGCCCCGAATGTCAGCGTTCTCACCGATCGTTAAAACGCCGTCAGAGTTGATTTCCCCTTCGACTTTCCCGTCGATGAGGAGTTCTTTTTGGAATTTGATCGAGCCTTTGATTTCGACATCGCTCGAGAGGACGTCTTTGCCACCGTGATCTGCCATAGGTTTTTGATTATCGGTTATTGTTGATGTTTTTGGTTCTTCGCCATCCGCGGAATGATTGTTGTCATGTAAGTTTGGATACCGAGGCTCTTCTCGAACCGGCGGCATCGGCTTTTGCGGGACGAATCTTTTGAGCATCCGGTAGGTTGTGATACGCGATGATGCCTGTCAACGGATTCTCGCTGCGATTGGCAATTTTTTATTGTTCAACAGCGATCCGGTAGAGTTTGCAGACTTGGTTCTGGGCTGAAAACACCAGGAACCGTTGCACCTGTGCGGGTGTTCTATCCAGCACCTGGCAGATCGGGCGCGCGGGTAATCTCACGCCCAAAACTACCGCGGAATTTTGCGCGACACGTTCGAAATCATACGCAAAAACCCATGCTGCCTGGTGATTGTCCAGAATTTGCCGCGCTTTTTGCCAATCCTCAAAAAGGAAAAATCGGGCGCTCTCCGCGATGCCATTCAGACTTTCGTGCGAACTTCCAGCTATCCCAGGCTGCCCGGACCAATACGCAATCGACGGCGAAAGCCACCACGGCGCAAGAAATGGGCGTGTCTCTGACGATTGCAAATTGAGCGCCAGGTCGTGCAGTTGGGCCGATTCACTGCGCCGCTCCGCTTGACGGGCGATTTCCGCTTCACTCGGCCAAAGCCTTTCGTCCCAATCACGCAAAATTGGAAAGATCGATAACACAAATGCGATCCAGACCGCGGCGCGCAATTTGATTGGCTCGAGCAACGCCGGAAGCGCAAGAGCAAAGATCAACACAAAAAAGTATCCCCAACGTGACTGCCAAATCGTCAGGCCGTAAGTCGCAACCAGAAGCACAAGAACAAACCACGGCGTCGTTTGTTCACTCATGCTCTTCCTCCTGCTCATGCTCATCCAAATCAAAAATGGCGCGACTAGGATCAAGTAGCCGCCCCAGCGCAACCAAATCGGATTTGCTGGTGGTACGTGAGCAAGTTCGCCAACCGTGCGCGCCCAGTTTTTGAAAACTGAATTTGATTCAAAGATCGTGAGCGATGGAATGCGCCGCTCAACCGCCAAGGCGATCACAATAACGAGCGCAAACAAAATCCATTTTGTACGCCGAGATTTTACGGAGAGTCCCTGCCGATTTCCGAGGAAGATTGTCGCCATCACGATTAGCAATAAGACGAGCGGTTCGTAAGCGGATACCCAGATTGCGAGTGCCCAGGCGGCTCCGCTCAACGCGCCCCACTTCGGAGTTGGGCAGGACTGCAAATTCCATTCCGCGCAAATCGCGATCGTCACCAGCAACATTGACAGCGATTGATGATCGGGCCGCCCGAGTTCTGTTCCATGAACGAGAATCGGACTGATCGAGTACAAGATCAGCATCACCCAGCGATACCGGAATTTCATTCGCAACGACCACCACCAGAGAAACCAACCTCCCAGCAGCGCAAACAGAGGCGATACAAGCGTCCCACCTAGATCGATCGCGTGCGTCGTGAACGGCTTTAGCAAGATCGACAGTCCAAGGATTAGATAATCGAGCGGCGCTGTCGTATGCGGAGTTGTCCCCTGAGGAAAATTTTCAAAAACGTGATGCCGCACAATTAGTCCCGGCTTTTCCGCGCACATCCGCACCCGGGTCATCCGCGCGTAACAATCCGCGTCAGTGAAATAAGCATTTCCCGCAACGAAAACATCCTGATAATTCGCACACCGTGTGACCAGGATTAACGCGCTAAGAATTGCGATCTCAATTGTAGTTAAACCGATGCGCGCGACCCGTTGCACGACCCCGATAATCGCAAATCGCGTATCGAAAATCGAAAATGAAATGTTGGCCCCGGACAGACCGCAGTCTTACTAGGACACCTCATGAATCATGACCGAGGAACCGCCATGGGACGTGACGGCTTAAAGCCGTCGAGTATGGCGCCCAAGAACGTCCTAATAAGTTCGCGCAGTGTTCGCCAAGATCAGCGCGCCGAAGACAGCGATCTTAACCTGGGCGCGCGCCGCGCTGAAAAGAGATCTTCAATCGCTGACCTCTGATTTCTGAAATGGGCCCGCCAGGATTCGAACCTGGGACCAAGGGATTATGAGTCCCCTGCTCTAACCGCTGAGCTACAGGCCCGTTTTCATAGGTAAACTAGCACGACAAAAAGAGTTTGCGTCGGCGTTTCACGGTGCTATTCTACGGTCAACCTTATGAAACTGCGCAAATCCACGAAAACATGGCAAAAAACCCGGAAGCCAAATCTCCTCCGTCATAAGTCCGGGCGCTATTATGCCAGCGCTTTTGCAGGCGGCAAAGAAGTTTGGCAGTCGCTCAAGACATCGCATTACAGCGTAGCGCAAGCCAAGCTCGCGGAATTTATGAAAGAACATCGCGAGCGCGTCAGCAATGGCAACGGCGAAGTCTCGGCCAAGATGACTTTTTACGAAGCGTTCAAAATCCATCAGCAGAATCAAGCCGATGACGTGACGATCAAACCGACAACGCGGCACTACTGGAATCAGATTTTCGTTGCCCTGCTGAAAAGCTGGCCGGGCTTGGCGGATCGGGAAATCCGCCGCATCACCAAAACCGATTGTAAGGAGTGGGCGCGCGCGTTTCGCAAGATTGCATCCCCGACACGATATAACAATACGCTCGCGGGATTGCGGCATGTGTTCGAGGTGGCGAAGGATGCGGGTATTATGTATGGCAACCCGGCAGAAAAACTGGAGCGCGTGCCACTGCGCGCGAAGCAAATCACGCTGCCGAGCGGTGACCAGTTCTTGCAACTTGTCGATGTGGTAGAACACGCGGGCGCGTGGTGTTCGCGAGATTGCGCAGACTTCCTGCGCGGATTGGCATTCACCGGCTGCCGGAAAGGCGAAGCCGGTCAGATCACATGGCGGGATGTGGAGTTTGACGCTGGCGAAATCGTTGTGCGCGGCGATCCCGAAACGGCGACAAAGAATTGGACAGTGCGCCGGGTGCCGTTGATTCCCGATGCTCGCGCGTTGTTTGAACGGATGCGGAGCGAACGAGAAGGCGAACCGCTGGAGGCAAAAGTATTCCGTGTCGGCGAATGCCAAAAGGCGCTTGATCGCGCGTGCAAGAAGGTCGGCGCAGATCGCATCACACATCACGACTTGCGGCACTTGTTCGCGACGCGCTGCATTGAAAGCGGCGTGGATATTCCGACCGTTTCCCGGTGGCTTGGACACAAGGACGGCGGCGCGTTGGCAATGAAAACGTACGGTCATTTGCGACGCGAACACAGCATTGCGCAAGCACAGCGTGTGACATTTACACCAGCGCCGCGGAAGCAAGCTGACGTGATTACATTCCGGGTGGCGGGATGAGCGTACCATCATGCCGCCCCCCCGAGCGGCCCGGAGTAGTCAATGAGCACAACACAGGGCAAACAGGCCAGGAACCGGTTGACCCGAGCGCGCCTCGATTCCTATTGCTGGCACATGCGGTATTGGCCGCCTCGCCGTTTTCTCGAATCACTTGAGGCTGATGCTGGAACCCTTAGCGCCACTAACCAGGTGTCTTGGAAAACATTTCAACGACTTAATGAGCGGCTCCCGTCCCTTCGCCTTGCTGCTAGCAAGCCCGAACGTCCTCCCCAACGCTTTGATAACCTAGTGAATCGTGCGATAGCCCGCCTCAAAGAAGCTCCGCAGGCGTCACTCGAACACGCCAGGCCGTTAATACAGTGGCTTGTCAAAATGGACCATTCGAGAGTAAGAGAATTCGGAGCGGTCAATGGCGTAGTAGCCGTTGAAATCAGGAAGCAGATACGTTTATACCAGGATGTCAGGCGAGAAAAAAAGAGGGAGGCAACGCGGTTTCGTAAAGAACAGCAACGACTCCGAAAAAAACTTAGACAAAAAAGCGTGACCTAATCCCACATGAGGTTCTTTTCGTTTCTTTTTCTTTTTTTCATTTTTTTGTTTTTTTTGGTTGCGGTTGGTTGCGGGCAACTGTGACCCTCGACAAAAAAGCGTGACAGGCGGGTTTTGGCTCGCTTGCCAAATACTTTTCATATATATGTTGAGTGTCCATGCAAGAGAGCACAAAGCATGGATAACGGGCGCAAACGCAATCGCGTGTTGCGCGTGAACCAATTCCCCTGGGCGAACGCGCCGCTTTCAGCCCCGCTGAATTCGCCGCTTTATGCGGTCGGTCTCCGACCTGGGCTTACCGGCAAATCTACGCGGCGCGGCTAAGGCCAATCACCGATTGTGGCCGACTACTCATTCCTCGCTCGGAGGTCGATGCGTTCCTCGCGAGGAAAGTGGAATACAATCCGGTGACGGTTGGAGGCGGCCAATGAGCACGCGAAAGAGAAATGGCGCGCTGCTCCACGCACCGATTCAACAGCGCAACCACAACAACTCGGAAGCGGATTTAGTGTTCTGGCGATATGCGCCCGGTGTTTGTCGGTTTCAGACTTCACGTCCGGACATCGCGCGCAAACTAAGTCAACGCAGTGGCGCGCGACTTGTGGCGTGGTCAGTCAACGGCGGTTATCTGCGCGTGTTTCAGGAAAGCATCGAAGCGTGGCGAGCACAGCGCCTTGTGACGCGATATCTCAAGGCGACTAATGGAGTGTTTCCACGGCGTATTCCAGCCGCCAGCGCGTCGGAACAGGCCGGGAGTATCACTACAGCGGCACGTGTCCTATGAATGATCCTAGCGAGCTGGCCGAAAGAATCGACCAGGCCAAGCGCCGTTTAGCACTCCCGGCGCTAATGAAGCAGCTAGGGCATGCCGCGCACGTGAACCTTCGCGGCAACGCGCGCTGTCCTTTCCACTCACCGGATAAACGCCCATCCTTTGCTATCATGGAAAAGGACGATGGGGCTTGGCACTGGAGTTGTTTCGCTTTTTGCGGCTCAGGCGATGAAATTGACTATCTGGCTAAGGCAAAAGGACTGACAAATGCCGAGGCGACAAAGCAATTCCTGGAAATGGCCGGGTTCCCTTCCCATCCGCCTGCTGAGTGTCCTGGATGTCGTGAGTCTCCTAAGTCTCATACGTTTCCTGAGTATCCTGTGTCTCTTGCGTCTCCTGTGTCCAATGGACAAGGGTTAGAGAAGGAGCTTAAAGACTTGGCGGCGCGCTGCGCCTGTGCGAGCGCGGACGACCAGGCTGGAAAGAGACGCTTTAAGCTTGCGCGCGACGTGAGGGCCGTTGAGAAAAGAACAGGGCGGGAGCTAACTACGGCCGAGGTGGTGCAAGCACTTGACAAATGGTACCGCCTTTCGCAGCCGCTTCTGCCCGCTGACGAGACACGCGACGATCACTTAGCGATGTTTCTAGCGGAGCTTGGGAAGGTTCGCGTCCCGACAGGCGAAACGATCAAGAAGGCGCTTGAATACGTTTTAGCACTTTCGGTTTCTGAGCTGCCGGTGATACCGGAATACCCCGGCGCACCAGAGAATTGGCGCAGACTCGCGGCGCTTCACCGCGAACTGTCTCGCCGGTCTGCCAACAAGACATACTTTTTGGGTTGCCGCGATGCCGCCAAAGCTGTCCCCGGCCTGAGCCATCAAAAAGCGTACTACATCAATCTCGCTCTTGCCCCGCTTGGCGTGGTTAAGATTGTACGCATCGGTGATAAGCGCCCAAATGGGAAAGCTTCAGAATTTCGGTATCTCTTGCCGCAAGCTGAAAACGGAGCGCCCCAAGCTGAGAATGAAAGTCACGGTTCCGAAGCCGACGACTACCCTTTTTAGTAATTTCACGATTTCCGCGACCGCTTACGCGAGAAGCAGGAAAGCAGGGAGATAAACAACAGACAAAAAGAAAGACGAAATGAACACAGAGAACAACGAACTTATAGTAGTTGACCAGCCTGGGAAAGCTGGCAGGCCCACCAAGTATGAGCCAGAAACAATAGATCGGCTTTTGGCAGGGCTTGCGGACGGGCTTCCCATTAAGTCGGCGTGTATCATCGCCGGCGTCAGCGTTTCCACGCTGGCTGATTGGCGGGAAAAATACCCGGAGCTAGAGGAACGCATGGCTGAGGCGCGCGAGGTCGCGCGGCGAAAAATGCTTCAGCGCATTAAGCGGGCAGCCAAGGATGATTGGCGCGCCGCCGCCGCTTGGCTGCAGCTCACCTTTCCGGCTGATTACAAGCGCACTAGCAATACGAGCGTTGAAGTGAACACGGCGGTTCAGACGGCGGTCGTGTGCACTGAGGAGCGAAGACAGCAACTTATCGCGCAGCGGGAGAGAATCCTTGCGCTTGGCGACAGCGCCGCTGTGCAGACACAGCCAGAACGGGTTCCCGAAACCTAGCGCCAACCTCGACACGCGCCTGGCCGCCTCAACGGAAGAGCGCTTTCACGTGATAGAAATCTCCTGCTTGTAAAATGCGAGCTGACCAGGCCGGTCCTGCCCTCGGGGTAAAAGGCCGGCTTGGTCGCTCCTGTAACTGTTCGAGTTTTCTTCCCACGCCCAAGGGCAGATGCGGATCAAACTAACCGGCGCTCGTGATCTCTCGATCAGAAACAGCTGCATCGTGGATCTCACACCTGCCTCTGTTGTGCACAGAATCAGGGCACCCTTAAAGAAGAAGATACAAGCTGCATCGCACGGTTAGGCGACGGCGCGTGTGGAAAGTTTGGAGTTGAGGGCGAGAAATCTGCGATAAGCGCCCTTCAAACCGCTGATTGCACCGCCCGGGAGTGATTACGGCATGATTGCATTTGATTGAGTCAATCAGGACGCTTGACGGCTCGATTGCGCTGATTGCAGGTTAGACGCTGGTTAGACATCTTGTTTTACCCAGAGCTCACGAAGTAAACCATTGGCCAAACCCACGACTATGTGCTCAATCTGGTCGCTCGCGCTGTAGAACCCTGCCAGGCTCACGATGGAATGAGCGCTGAACTGCGTCACCGTGCTGTTGGCTTCTATTCCAACGGTCGTCGCCTTCCAGTACACTTGGTGGACCCTTCCGTCCTTCGTTCCAACGATGACGACGTGCCGCTGTTTGCCTTGATCGTAAAAGCCCGATAGCGCGGCAATCGAATCGGACCCGAAACTGACTGGCAGATCGTCGTGGCCTTCCACTCCGATCGTGTCATCCTTCCAGAAGATCTCGTGCAATTTCCCAGCGCGCGTGCCGACGACCACTACGTACCGACGTTGGTCGCTGTTGTAGAACCCGGTTACTCCGACAATCGAGCCCGGCGCAAACGGGACCGGCAGGTCGTCGTGACCCTTCACCCCGACGGTGGTGTCCTTCCAGAAGATCTCGTGCACCTTTCCGGCTGTCGTCCCGACCAGCACCACATATCGCTGCTCGTCGCTGTTATAAAGCCCAGATACCGCGACAATGCTGCCCGGAGTAAACGCGACCGGCAGGTCGTCGTGGCCTTCGATGCCGACCGTTTCCGGTTTCCAGAAGATCTCGTGCACCTTCCCGTCCGTCTTCCCCACCACGACGACGTGGCGTTGCTGATCGCTGTTGTACATCGTGGCGATCGAGACGATTAAGCCCGCGCCGAAGCCGACCGGCAGGTCGTCCTGACCTTCTATTCCCTGTTGTGCCGGCTTCCAGAAAATCTCGTGGATCTTCCCCTGCGTCGTGCCGACCACGACGAGATGCCGCTGATCACCGGTGCTGAAATGGCCTGCCAGCGACACGATGTTGTTAACCGTCGTCAGGTCTCCTTGCTCATTCCATGCGACAGGTGGCGCGTAGATGCACACGGCCTGCAGGTCCGAGCCGGCCACCGCGCATTCGGTGTTCGGATCGTACGCGTCGGGTCGAATGATGGAATTGATGAAGAACGTAAATCCGGAAGCAGTCGACGGTGTGTTCGTGCCGCCAATGAACGTACCGTTGCTGTCGAACAAATCGAACTGGTCGTTGTTGCAGTTGCCCGCGCAACCATCGCAGACCTCGGGATTGTTCACGTCGCCCTTTGGATCGACGGTCATCTCCGCAATCTCGTGGCTCAAGATTTCCGCGTAGCGATTATTCGTGTCTGCGACGGTCAGGTTTTGCCCGAAAACGTTGCAGAAGCAGTACGGGTGTCCGTTGTCCGTGCACAAATGGTAGCCTCCGACGTTCCCGCTGGCGTCTGTGTTCACAGGACTGTTCGCAGCCAATGCGTCATGTAATATCACGATGCAGGCGTTGGTCAGATGATTATTATCCACGATCCGATCGACCCAGCCTTGCACGTCGTCATCGGCAAAGTTGTTGCCTTGCAAGTCGACATTGAAAGCGAGAATGTTCGACGACACCGCAACGCTGTTTGGACCATATTGCGATGCGTACCTTTGGATGGGCCCCCCTGCCAGGGACGCGTAGTTTAGGGCCGTCTGCACATCCGCGGCGTTGATCGAGAAAGGCGGCTGACTGGGCCGATTGTACGTGATGCGCACGAACACCAAAGAGCCGTGGAAGAGCGGGTCCGGCACGGAGGCTTTCGGCACGGGCACCGGATTCGCGGCCAACCACTTCCTGAGCTCAGGGTCGTCGATGACCGAACGTAGATCGCCCCCGGCGTGGAGAGTGGACAACACTCTTGGCGGTAGCTTCCCGAGTGCAAGCAGGCTCGAGCGTGGAACATTCTCGGGAACGGTGCGGTGAAGGTACTTCAAGACTTTGATGGCCCTTGTCACGCATAATGTGTTCATGGCCGGCGCTCTTTGCTACGATTGTGGTCTGACTTCGATTCGCTCCTGCACGTCCTGCTGCATCTCGTTACATCCTAATGGCCTACCATAAAGTCTGCGGCTACCGATACCGAGTGTCAATTGGTCACCGGGCGCGGCAGGGAGGATAAAAAGTCGGATGTTACGTTTACATTCCAAGCGTAGTTTTTCCACAGTGCTTGACCGAACGACGTGCAACGCCATCACGGGATGAATTTTCCACACCGCATAAGCTTTCGGTTTCGCTCGCCGGTTTCAATGATCCGCGCGTTCGCGAAGTCGGTTACTGATGAAGAACTTTGATCCCGCTGACAGGGTGAATTTCTTCACAGGTCAAGCGCCAGATTCGTCTGCCATTCGGATTCGTATTCGCCGCATTGTCTTCATGCATCGAATCGTAAAAGAGCCACCCGGTGACCATCACGCGCTTGTGTAGTATTTGCTTCTTGAGCGTGGCACTGCTGGCATTCGGAGCTGTCGATGAGCGTGAGCTGCTTCGGGGGGTGGAAGACCTGGCAGGCGCCGTTGAATTGAATGGGAATCTCAAGTGTAGTTATGCTTCTCGGTTTGAAACGCCACTGCCGAAAAGCTCGTAGGGCTGCGTTATCGAGAATTTCCTGTCCTGTACTTTTCACCATCGATGCCGATGTAACGTAACCAGTGGCCGGATCGACTTTGACGACCGCTAGACTTCACCCTAACACACACGCCTAACGAACAGGCAGCCCTGGGACAAATTGCTCGCGTGGTATTATCAACATAAGCGTTAGGGATCGAATCCGTTGTATCGTTAATGCTTTTCGGTATTGATCTCAATCGTGTTAGGGTGCCATGCTCGGGATTGCGGAGTGAGCAAACGAGAGTTAAGGCTGTCGTCACTGTTTGAAGCCTGCTAACGCGATAAGAGAAGCCTTTTTCGATCTAGGCATTCACCTAAAATCTGACCCCTAGAGCCCCGCGAAAGGTGGTCATGGTCAAATCCGCGAAAGTATCGTCCGCCCCGCACCGGAAAGGTAACACTGTTGTTACCATTCCGATGTCGCGCCAACGGGAGATCGCCTTTATATGATGAGACGTGGTCGAATTCCGAATTACAGATTTGGACGTACATGTACCAAGCGGGCTTCCAGTCATGTGGCGTGGCTATAATATTTCCACTGGACCGCTGGACTTCGGTCTCGATGACTCGACCGGCATAAGTTGCGGCGTGATGAATTATGAACTTGGGGTCGTGTCGTCGGAGTTCCACGTGTTAGTCCGTTTCCGTTGGTTTGCATTGCAGCTAAAAGCGCTGGGAATTGATGCGGAGCTAATGGCGCCGGTACACGCTGTATTGAAAACGGAAGGTGAGATCTTGCCGGATCACAGCTTTAACGGCGGCCTCCGCGGCAGTTGCAAGGTTGAGTCACACAAGATGTTCTCTTCTCAGGATCTTCGAATCGAGATTCTGCCGGGGCTTTGACTACCCGTTGGGGGCCCCCGGTCGGGAGCCGAAATCCGTGCGGAGTTCGAGAGCGGCTCGCGAGTTTCCTGGCGGCTCAACCCCGATCAGGCGCGTCTGCTGGTAACTCTTCCGACAGATTTGGGAGGATGGACCTATCAAGTGGCGCTTGAGGGTGGCTACACGTTCACGCCGACTTTGACACATAAAGGCTAAGCGAGGCTACCATGTTATTCAACTCGCCCCTTGTGCTCGTTCGTCTCGATGACGTTGCCGACTGCATCGTAAACGCGAATCACGACATCATGTGACCGGCTGCGAAACTTTGCGTAGTTGATTGCGTTCGCGATTGCATCCGGCTCGCCGTACGAGAGCGCGCCGAATGGCAGCGCATCGGAAATTAGACTGTACCCGCGTTTGTCTTTGCGGGGCCGAAACTTGTTGTTCAAATGTGCAATTTTGTGCTTGCATGAAAATCACAGTGTCCCTTACGATCCGATCTGAATCGATGTCTGCGGACTATTAGGCCTTCGAAACGGTTTATCGGGGCCGCCCGCTTAGTAATCTCTCGCATCGATAGCAAACCGGAGATTACTTCTATGAATAGACTTATTGTGGCGGCGATCCGCTGCTCGCTGACGTTCATTCTTCCAACTGTTGCCTACGCGATCAGTTCCCAATGGGATCTTGATCCCATCTTGGGCGACTGGAACACGGCTGCCAGTTGGACGCCAACGGGGGCTCCCAATGGGCCAGCAGACATTGCGACCTTCGGTCTTTCGAATACAACCGACGTCTCGATTTCGGCGGATACCGAGGTCAACGGCATAACGTTCACTGCGGCCGCCACAGCGCGAGTGCAGGGAACGCGAACATTCTTAGCGAAGGCGGCTCCGTGCAATTCTCGAACAGATCGACCGCCAGCAGCGCGACCATCACCAACGAAGATTACGGCACAACAAACTTTTTCGATAGATCCACGTCCGGCAGCTGTTTACCCTGCCAAAACGACAACAAATTTCTCATCACCGAACGCAGTTAGAAATTCTGCCTATGGACCTCAGGTTTGAATGTCCAAAATGTGGTCAACACCTCTCCGCGACACGTTCCCAAATCGGCGTAACAGCCCCGTGCCCAAACTGCAAAGCCGCGGTCACCGTTCCGAAGACCTCTACGTTACCTCACCCACCACGAGAGACAAAATTCCGGGAAAAAAAACTTCAAGAGACCACCGTGATTTTAATCGAGAGCGGTGCGGCGGTACCGGCCAAGACCAAGAAGGAAAAAAAATGGACGTACGATCCCGCCGAGGCGCGGAATTGGCTTATCGGTCGGTTAAGCGAGATCCATGCCGGCAAGTATGTGGGGGGCATTTTCGATCAGAAGACGGTCGAGGTCATGATCCCTTCAAAAACTGAAAGACTCGCTTTCTGGCGAGACGAATATGCGCTCGATTCCTTTACCGTTCTGCAACGGTTGCTGGCCTTCATGCTTTCGCAGAGCCAACAGGGACCGCAGATGCGAACTTGGCTGACTGTGTCGGCGACCGTGCTGTATGCGAGACCGTTCAAGCAATGGCTGGAAGTGAGATTGGCGGAGGACGATGTCCCCATGAAATACAGAGAGGTTCACAAGGAAGTCTTAAATTATCGTGACAAGGTAATCGCTCACCGCGACCCGGACGCACATAAAAGGGATGTGTGGGGAAATGAGCTGCCGATCATCTCGGATGGAAGCAATATCCGCATTCCAACGACGAATCCTGCGATGGAGAATGGTATAGCGAGCAGCCTCCTTGAGCTTGTTGAAATACTGATACCCATGCTCAAAGCGCGCTCGTTTTCTTTTGTCAGCAAATATTTGCCTCGGCCACTAGCCCCAGGTGCGTACATTCTGAGTTTGGAAGAGAATCCAGCAGAGTGGCTAAAGCCCGGCCACCCCCACTTAGATTAACTTTTACGCGAACTGACATCTGTGCGCCGTGTCGCGGCGCACCTTTTCTGCGGGGTCCCCTCCTGCAGCCCTAATGGGTCGCGGTTGTTTTAACTGTCGTCGCTGCGATCTGACTATGGAGCGATACCTCTATCGCTACGATGTTCGAATGGTAGGTCCTACGCCGTTTGCTACGGACTGGCCGAAACATCTAAAAGGTCACCGTCCCGCGTCCTAAAATCGTCGTTGACATAGAATCGAGATTCGTATGTGATCTAGTTTCAGATGTCGCTCTACAGCCGACCAATTTTTGCAAAATAATACGGCCAGCGAGCGGCTTCGGACGTTTGTTTTGTAAAATGCGAGACGAATTGCGCAATTCGCGAACTGTTCACAATAGGCTCTCTTCGCAGCTGTTGTATCGGGTCATGGATTTTCGAGACTGGACTGAACTCAAGCTCGCGGAAATGTCCGGAATCCTACCGAGCGTTGTCTCCGAGCATCTCTGCGGCAAGCGCCCTATCCGCCCGCAGCACCTCGCTGCTTATCTCGGAGTACTCGATCGCCAGGAGCGCGTTGCCTTCTTGGACGCCTGGTTGCGCGATAACATGGATTACGAGGCGATCGCGAATCTACTCGACGGCACCAAGACTCGTTCGATGTCATCGGTCCAAGAGAATCAGTGTCGGATGCTCGATTGGTGGGCAACGGCGATCGCGCGCGATTCCAAGCTCGCCAAAACCTTCAGCGATCTCACTAAGAAAGCCGGCTTCCAGTTTCCTTCGTTGCTCTTGTTGCCTGTAAGCACTGCCGCTGCTCAATTCCAAAGCTGGCTGTTGGGCAAGGCTTCTAGCGTTTGGTATCTCGTGCGGTCCTTGTGCTCTCGCGTTGAGCACGCCGCGGTTGCCCTCGTTACTCTTCTTTTGGGTTTGTGCCAGCAGGGCAAGGTAAGTCAGCAGGCGGGGGAGGTGGCGGGCGAACTGGCTGAGAAAGCTGTCGCCACTTCGCTCATCGCCACGTCGTTTGTCGCACCAGCTCTGGCGGAGACGACGGATTTCGGCTTCGATTTGGGAGATGCATCGCCACCGCGGGCGACCCCGAACATTCGAAAGGGCAAGGTTGCATCGCGAGCAATCGTTAAGCGGGGCCCGCGTCGGGCACAGCCACAGTACCAAGTCGGTCCGGCGCTACGAGTCGAGAAAACAATCGACCATGAGTGGCGTCGCCTCGTCGCGGCACGCAAGAGCGTGCACAGCGCGTTTGCTCGCCTAATTCGTGACGCGCATCCGCAGCAATCCAAACAAAAGCACCGCAAGCAGCGGCGAAGCTAAAAGCTCGTCACAAAATTTTGTGACATTCGGTGTTCAGCTGTTTTCGGGAAACCTCATTCCGCCGTTTCCGTAGAACGAGGTGAGAGACTTTTCTTGAACAACGCTTTGTCCATTTGGCACGGAGATTGTTTTTTACACTTTGATGGTATAAAAAGAATTTGAGCGGGCGACGATGACGCGCATCGGGCGTTGCCAGATCAAGGACTCACAACTTGCTGGCAATGCTTCCTCCCGGCGAGACAATCTCGCCCCGCTCAAAAACTCCAGACCAAACTGCGTCGATCAATACCAATGTGCCAACGTCGCTCGGGCTGTCTTGTCGTGCCATACCCTAGCGACGCCTGATCCACAAGCTTTTTTTTGCTGACAATCTGAGCAAAGCCGGTTGGAGTTGGGGCTGCGTCTCAGCCGTGGACTCCAACGGGCGAACGATCTGGATTGCCGACGCGCATCGCGACGATGGAAAGCGTTTTGTCGTGCACGGAGATGAAAAGCTAACCGCGTTTATGGAACTGCAAACGGCGACCATCGCTTACAGCGAATTGCCGAGGTCAGGAAAACGCACGCACTGATGAAAAATAACAGAACAGTGACATTGCGAACCCACAGCAGGCCAGGCGGCCAATCGGGGTGGCCGGCAAAATCCCATTTGCCCAGGAGCCAAGCGTTGCCGCACAGGAGCCAATAGAGCGAATAGATATACGCGGTTCCCAGCGCAATCGCGGAAACGAAAAACCACGGTGGCAGAAAAAGCCAGAACGGCAGTGACCAAGCAAAATATTGAAAGGCCCAGCTATCGCTAAAGCCGTAAATGACCACATAAAGCATCCCACTGGTCGCGCAGACTTCCGGGACGGACCTGCGCGACCTGCGTAGCCACGCGAGCAGCAAGGCTAGGATTAGCGCTAATTGCCAATCATGATTGATCCAAAACAGGACCGGTGCATGAAGTTGTTCCGGCCATTTCTCCGGAGCTGCTATGATCGAGAAGAGGAGCACCTTTGTTCCCCAGACGGGTACGTACCCGGTGGTATAAAGCTGGCGGCCATGATATCCGAACACATTGGCAATCACGATTTGCGCGTCAGCAAAAAGAGCCGGCAAGTACGGCAGAATCGCGGCCACTGCAGTTGCAGCCACGAACAATAAGCGCTTTCGCCAGTTCTGAACCAAAAGCACAAGCACGGGAAGCGCCAAAATTCCTGGGAGCTTGATCCAAAGACTTGTGCCCATGGCGACCGCTGCGCCGATCATGTTACCCTTCGACAACAGCCAAATGCACAGCAATAAAAAGAATGGAATCGCAGAATCGGTGTTGCCGTGGTATGCGGACAAAATAATGGCAAGTGGGTTCAGCCAGTAAAGAGCCGTCAACCACCATCGACATCGGTTTCCCGTGAGTAGCAAAGCGAGCAACGCTGTCGTGCCCGCATCCAGCAAGGCAAAGGGCAGTCGCAGGAAAATTCGATATGGAACCCCAACCGCATTAGCCGCACGCAGAAAGAGGGATTCGGCGTAAATGATAAACGGCGGATGGTTCGCTTCTTTGCTGGTGTGGTAATAACCGATCAAACCGAAATCGCGAACGCCGCCAGCGTGTTCTTGCCAAAGCTCTACGTCTCGCGTGCCCTGAGTGAAAATAACAAGATAAAGGCGCAGCGCGGCGCCAAGCAGGACAACAAACCAAAACCAAATACCGGGACGAGTAGCGACCGAGAACATTGCACTATTGAGAAATCATCATTAACAATCTATGCAAATCCGGTTGGAGTTGGGGGCTGCGTCTCAACTGTGGATCGCGAGGGGCGAACAATTTGGATTGTTGACGCACATCGCGACGGTCAACGCTTCATTGTGCACGCGGATGAAAAGCTGACTGCGCCTGTGGAACTCGAATTGCCGATCCGCGCGCCTTCCGCAAATTGGCTTGACGTGCGGGCGAGATTTTTCCAAACTCGGCGTCTCTAAAGCGGATCTGAATTAGGCGGAGGACATTCTCCCTGCTGGGTTCTTCGTCTCCTCCAGACCGACAATCGCAGAATCAACACAGCGAGGAACCAGAAAGGAAAAACCATGAATTCATTGATTCAGTTCAAAGCAACAGGCTCATTGCCTTTGCGGCGCGCGTTTCTGCTCATTCCGTTCCTGCTCGTCTGCTTTGGGTTCTCGCCCACAGTGGAAGCGGTCACTCCGCCGCCGGACGGAGGCTATGCTGGCGGCAACACAGCCGAGGGACAAAACGCGCTCTTCAGCCTGACGACCGGCGCCAAGAACACGGCCAATGGTTATCTAGTGCTATTCTTCAACACCACCGGCCGGTATAACACGGCTATCGGTCCGCAGGCGCTCTTTAACAACACTACGGGCTCCGATAACACGGCGGTGGGTCTCGATGCGCTCTTTTACAACATCACTGGTGGCTCTAACACGGCCATCGGCAATTTTGCGCTTTTCAAGAACATTGGTATTGTTGCTCCTCTCCCCCCTCCCGTCGGTCCTGAGGGCGGGTTCAACACTGCCGTGGGTTTTAAGGCGCTCTACAGCAACACCACCGGCTTCGAAAACACGGCTATTGGTGTTCAAGCGCTGTCTGGTAACACCACAGGGAGTGAAAACGCGGCCTGTGGTAATTTAGCGCTTAACGGCGGCGGCGACTTCAACACGGCCATGGGTCATGCGGCACTCTTTAATGGCGGCGACTCCAGCACGGCCGTGGGTTTTGAAGCACTCTATCATAACGCTGGCGGGGCCAACTCGGCCGTCGGTTTTCAAGCGCTCTTTTTCAATACAACTGGCAGCTTGAACACGGCTGTCGGTGCTGATGCGCTCATTAGCAACACCAACGGCAGCTACAACACGGCATGCGGTGAGGACGCGCTTGTTCAGACTACCACGGGGCGGGGCAATATTGGCGTGGGTTCTTTTGGCGGCAGCGCCGTCACCACAGCCGATAACGTTATTGCGATCGGCAGCCCCGGCGGGAACGTGAGCAATAGCTGCTTTATCGGCAACATTCGGGAGGTGACAACAGCCCACGCCAACGCCATACCAGTGCTGATCGATTCCTTCGGCCAGCTTGGCACAGCCAGCTCCTCGCGGCGGTTCAAGAGCGAAATCAAACCGATGGATAAGTCCAGCGAATGCCTCCTGGCGCTCAAACCGGTAACGTTCCACTACAAAAACGAAAGTAAATGCGTTCCGCAGTTTGGCCTGATCGCCGAAGAAGTGGCCGCTGTGAACTCCGACCTGGTAGTGCGTGATAAGAATGGCGAGATTTACACCGTACGCTACGATGCGGTGAATGCGATGTTGCTAAATGAGTTCCTCAAAGAGCATCGCATGGTGCAGGAACAAGGAGCGACCATAGCTATGCAGGAGAAGCAGATTGAAGCTCTCACTGCGGGCCTAGAGAAGGTAAACGCTCAGCTCGAAGCGAACAAGCCGACACCGCGAGTGGTCGCCAATAATCACTAAGACACGCACGTGGCAGGAGTGTCCTAATCCAGCTTTATCGAGCCGGAATCCTGGATGTCAGGTCGGTGCTTATGGTCGGTATGGAACGGCACTTCGTCCAAGCTTCGCTGATCAAATACCTCGCCACATTTTGCGCACATCGCGAAATGCTCTTTTTCCTCGGACGGCAGCTTTTCGTATTCGTCGAGTGTCATTTTTCTCCGCTTTCACTCACAGCATTCGACCTGACTCGCTAAACGCAAGGGTGCGTTCGAGTGCGAAGGAAACTTATTCGAACTCAGGGCGCATTTTCTGCGATCAACTTCTGAAAGCGCGGATCCTTGCGCAGTGGGTCCCACATTGGATCGAAGCGAAGATCGCCGCGCGTGACGCCAAAGGGCACCTCGAGCAGATGCGGAAGAGCGGCGAAGGCCCTGTCTAGGTCGCCGAAACGGGCCTGAATCTGCGCGAGCACTGTCTCAGCGATTGGCTTGCGTTTGACGTCGTTCTCAGATTCCGTCACTGCAAGCTGCGCTTTGTATCAGGGTTGCAGGGAATCAACGACACCCCACCCCTGGTGGGTATACCCCTGTGCGCAAAGGCCGGCTCCGTTATACAAAGGGCGTTAGAAAAATTTCTCGCTCAGTCAAAGTTTGCGACGTCGCACATGCTTTTCAAGTCACGCGCATCCAAGTAGAATCGCTGGTGTAACGAGCGCTTCGTTCAAGGCGCGCAGAGTGAATCCGACGAACATCTTGACCGAGCTGAAGCGGCGCAACGTTTATCGCGCAGCGGTCGCTTACGGTGTCGTCGCATGGTTCCTCACGCAGCTCACGACGCAGGTCTTCCCGTTTTTTGAAATTCCGAATTCCGCAGTGCGTTTTGTTGTCATTGCGCTCGCGATTGGATTTCCAATCGCGATGCTGCTGTCCTGGATTTACGAACTTACCCCCGAAGGAATAGTGCGGACGGAAGATCTCGATCCGGTACAGGCGAGATCAGTTCAGCGCAGGAGCGGTCGGCTGCTCGACTTCATCATCATCGGGGCTCTGCTGCTGGTTATTGCAATGCTGATCGTTGGGCGACTCCCGTTTTACAGGCAGAAGGGCGAGTCGATTTCTCAGAAAAGCATTGCCGTGCTTCCATTCGAAAATCTCAGCCGCGATCCCGACAACGCGTATTTTGCCACAGGCATTCAGAATGAAATCCTAACCCGCCTCGCGAAGATCGCTGCACTCAAGGTGATCTCGCATACCTCGACGCAGCAATATCCCTCGCGGCCGGGCAATCTGCGTGAGATTGCTGGTCAGCTTGGTGTCGCCAATGTTCTCGAAGGCAGTGTGCAGAAAGCAGCCGACCAAGTGCACATCAACGTGCAGCTTATTCGCCCGGCAACAGATGAACATCTTTGGGCTGAGAGCTACGACCGCAAACTGGAGAACATTTTCAGTGTTGAACGCGAAGTAGCGACTTCGGTAGCGGAAGCCCTGAAGGTGAGACTGACCGGTGCGGACGAGCAGGCTCTCGAGCAAAAACCAACGAGCAGTCCACAAGCCTACGATGCTTATTTGCGCGGGTTGGCGTATGCGCTTCGTCCCGGCTATTACGAACGCAATACCCTCGCCGCTGTTGAACACTTCAGCGAAGCGGTAAAGCTGGATCCGAAGTTTGCTATTGCTTGGGCATGGCTCGCGCGCGTGAGTGCTCTCGGATACTTTAATTCAGCAGGCAATGACGTAGCTGCGTTGCGCGAAACGGCGAAGAATGCTGTTGCCAAAGTTGCTCAATTGCAACCCAAACTCGGGGAGGCCTTCTTGGCGCAGGGGTATTTTCATTACTTCTGCGAACAAAACTATGACGCGGC
>WNGK01007090.1_pt1 | contig 34056 bp, 32 predicted proteins | sample 5400601 | NCBI WGS metagenome assembly WNGK01 (sample SAMN13153376, study PRJNA577476) | soil metagenome | isolation source: 60 cm soil or saprolite under Garry oak tree replicate 1 | place: USA:California | collected 2016-06-15 | reverse complement strand
CCAATGCCTACTTCGACTCTCTTGGACTCCCGGCCATGGTCATACGGTCCTAGCTTAATCCGCCGAACCGCCGGATGCGGACCCGCATGTCCGGTGGTGTGGCAGGGGAGGAGAGGTGACTCTCCCCCCTATGCCGATTATGCCTGTCGACTTACGGTCTTGCGTAGGCGGGGCTGTCGGGGTCGGGACGGTCGTAGTCGCGGCCATATTTGTTCTTGTGGGCGAGCACGACGTCGGTCTCGGTCAACGTAAAGCTGCCGATCGAAGTGTCTCCCGCGGCCACCGTGATTTCGCGGTTCAGGGCGCGAAGCGCGTCCGGCGCAACCGAAGAATGGAACACTTGAACGTCGTATCGGCCGGGCGGCACGTCGGGAATGGTGACGTCTCCGCGCGCATCGGAAATGGCGTAGTAGGGCGTTGCCAGGGCGATGACCACGGCCGTCATCTGGGCATGGATGTTGCAGAAGATGAAGGAGACGCCGGGTTTGTCGAACTCGACGAAGCGCGTGGTGCCGCTCTCATAGAGCCCAAGATCGAAGCGCTTGCCCTCGAACAGTGAGAACACGTTGTGAAAGAACGGGTCGTGGTTGGGAAACTCGACTTTGCCTCCGACCGGGATCACGAGAAGCAAAGGGTGAAAAGCTTTGTTCTTCTGCACCAGTTGCGGAATGCGGGAAGAGTCTTGCCGGGGCGGCTCAACGGTCGCTCCCACGGGAGTAAGCCAGACCACCGCTTTCGAATCGTTTTTCAGTGGATGACCGTTTCTGGTCAGCGACACATGTCCCTTAAGCGACTGCTGGGCCGGTGCGGCGATTGCCGCCAGCAGCACGATGAAGAGCGACAGCCCACGATGGATCGAGCAGATGTTCAAAACAAAATCCCCAAAGATAGATTGACCTGATTGGTCGAACTGCTGGCATCGTAGATGGGGGAAGTGTGTAATCGTCGGAACTCCGCTGAAAGCACGAGATCGGAGCGCGGACGAAAAACGACATTCCCCAGAAGGCCGTGATTCCGACCGAGAATTTCCCCAAAGTTGTTCTCATCGGTGGCGAAGCCGCGCACGTCACCGGCGAAGGCGTTGTCTTCGGCGAAGACACCGTTCAACTCCAGCTTCGGAGTTAACTGGAACTTCAGCTGGCTCCATCCGCCCGCGGTGTTGAGACCGCGGATCGGACTGAAGGGAGCTAAGGGGTCGCCACCGAACACGATGGACGTCCCGATTGCACCGCCGAGTCCGCCAATGGCGCGGCCGCGATAAAACTCGCCTGAGAGACCGAGGCGCGGAAGAATGGGAATCTGCCAATCGGCCATCGCGGCCCAGGCGTCGACGTAACGCCCCCAAGTCCAGTTCTGGCGGCCATAGTAGCCGGCAACACCGAAGCCGAGTGGATGTTCCCGCACCGGACGCGACCAGGCGGTGCGGAAGGCATAGGCGGGCTGTCCGGACAATTCGCCGGCCTGCGCGGTACGGTAGAACGGATTGTAGGGAGGCTCCCAGTCGAGGTTGTCGATAATTCCCGCCTGGACGGTCACGGTCTGCTGATCGGAAACCGAGAAGCGGTGCTCAACGCGGAGTTGGGGAGTCCAGCCCCAAAGGTTTCCGCCGAAGGCGAATGCAGGCGTGGCCAGCGATGCGAATGAAGTGGGCGACAGCGGGGAGATGAAAAGGGAATCCTGGCCTGCCACGACGGAGGTATGCTCCCAATCGAAGCGTAAGTTAGCGGTCTGCAGGCGCACGATTCCGAAGTTTACGCCGTTGCCGGTTGCGGGGAATCCTCCGGCGAAATCGAGTTGAACGTCGGCCGACGTCCTGGCCCCAACGATGTTCGGGCCAAAGATTTCAAAGCCGATCTCCGACTGGCGCAGCGTCGCTCCCAGATTAGCCTTGGGCGTGCCCGTCAGGACTGATTGAGAATAAACGGGGAAGTCCAGATTGTCGGAGTTGCCGACGTTGCGGAAGGCGTTCATCAGGACGATGCCGTGAAGGCGCGCACGATACTTGGAGGCAGTCTCGACTTTGGTCTGATATTGTTCGTCGATTTTGGAGCCGATCAGCGAGGTGGATTCTTCCAGCTTCTGAACGCGTTCTTCCAGCGGGGCTGGGGCTCGGGGAGTCGATGCGCTGGTCGTGCCTGAGGCGGCGCTTGATCCGTTTTGCGGGACAGCGGACTCGGCCACCGCGGTCTCAGAGCCTCTGCTCGCGGGTGCGGCTGGCCGCTCGAGCAGGGCGCGCGTGGCCTGCAGGTCCTGGCGCAGCTGGTGCATCTCGGCGCGGGACTGGGCATTTTCTGCGCGCATATCCTCCACCAGACTGCGAAGTTGACGGACCTGATCCTGCAGGTCCTGAACCGCGCTTGCGGTCTCACCCGGTGCGGGAGAAGCAGCAGCCGCGGGCGCTTGCTGCGCGCGGCCAAGTGTGCTGAATAAGACGACAGCGGCAACCGCCCATGCGGCCCCGCGAACCGCAGAAGTCCTAAGGCTCTTCACATCGTCCTCCTACACCGTCCAAGGTCAAGGCACCAGGGTCAAGGCACTTGGCGAAGATGAGGGATTCGTGCCTATGGGCCCGGATGCGAAATCGAATTCTGTCTGGCATCATCCCGTTGCGCGGGCACAAGCGACGGCACCTCCATGGTAGGCTCGCCGGCACTGCGGGAAGCATCCTGCAGGCGCCCGGGCAGCACGATCCGGAAGACCGTTCTGCCCTGAACCGTCCGTTCCACAACAATCTCGCCGCCGTGATCTTGCACGATTTTCTGCACGACCGCCAGTCCCAATCCAGTGCCGTTCTCTTTGCCGTAGCTGACAAAAGGATGAAACAGGCGTTCGCGGATGGATTCGGCGATTCCGGGACCATTGTCGGCGACCGAAATTGTGATAGAACCCGCGACTTCACCGGCTGTGACTTCCACGGTGCCTCCCATCGGGGGAGCGGCCTCGCAGGCGTTCAAGAGAAGGTTATATAAAGCGCGCTCCAGCTTGCGCTGGTCAAACCAACCAGAGACATGGACGCCGCACAGCACATCGATGGTGCGGGCGTGATGCCGGGGATGCAGGCGCACTGCCAGAACGGAGCGGTGAATCGTTTCCGAGACGTTGGCATAGGCGGGGCTCAACGATTCGCGGGTGCGCGCGAATTCGAGCAGAGAATCGATGAGGTCGGTCATCAGATTCACACCGCTTCGAACTTCCTGATACAGTTCCTCGCGCTGCCCGGGCGTGAGGTGGCTGTCGCAAAGGAATTCGGAGTTGGCGACAATGGCGGCGAGGGAATGGCGGAGATCATGCGAAATCGAGCTGGCCATGCGTCCGATGGTAGCTAGTTGTTCGGACTCCAGCAGGTCGCGCTGGCTTTTGAGAAGGCTGGCGCGCATGCGGTCGAAGGCGCGAGTCAGTTCGGCGACTTCATCGCCGCCACGCGAATCGAGTGGATGATGGAAGTCTCCGCCTTCCAGGGCGCGCACGCCGGCCACCAGACTCCCGAGCGGCCGTGTGAAGGTGTGCGAGATGAAGAACACCAATCCACTGCCCACCAGGATTGCTGCCAGGCCCAGGAGAAGGAGATAGCGATTCAGTTGATCGACAAACTTCGTCGCCTGATCGTAAGAGCCCAGGACGCTCAATCGAACGGGCGTTGAACTCGAGCCTGACAGGACGAGGGAAGTGGACAGGAAGCGTTCGGAGCCGATCTCGATATCCCGTGGATCATCATGAACTGACCCGGCGATTAGATTCTGAAAGCTGCCGCCTTGCAACTGGGCCGGGGACAAAGTCGTGCCCACGATTTCGTTTCCGCTGGAAAAGGCGACCTGACTGCCGGCCACCTTGCTGACCAACCCGGCCAGGCGGTCGTTGATTTCGTATCCAATGACGAGGAACCCGAGCAGAGTGCCGTCGGTCCTTGAGCCCCGGTAGATGGGCTCGATAAAGGTCTGGTAGAGGTGATGCTCGCCCAGCCACCAGTGGCTGGATTCTCCGCGATCGTCATCGAGCGACTGCTGGAAGTATTTCTCTGCCGCTTCCCGCGTGAATCCCGGAGTCTTGGTGTGCAGCGCGACGACGCGGCCGCCGCGGTCGACCATGACAAAGAGATCTCTGCCTGCGATCTGCGAAACGGCTTGTGACGCGTCCTGGATGGTGACTGGATCGGGACTGGGACGGAAATCCTGAAAAGCGGCGACTGAGTTGCGCAGGTTGACCGCAATACTTTGTCGAACGTTGCTGCGAATACTGCGCTGCACCAGAAGCAGGCTGGTAGTGGTGAGGCCGGTGGTGATCAGCAGCATCGAGAGCAGAAAGCGGGTACGCAGACGAAGGCGCGGCAGAAGCGCAGCTGCAGATTCTGTCCGGGAAGAATGGGGCACGGATTCGGGAGGTGGGTTCACGGGCATCAGCGGACGAATTTGTATCCCATGCCATGTACCGTTCGGAAATGGACGGGGCTAGAGGGGTCCTTCTCCAGCTTCTGGCGGAGTTTGAGAATGTGGTTGTCGACGGTGCGCGTCGAAGGATAGTTCTGGTAGCCCCAGACTTCATTCAGCAGTTCGTCGCGGCTGATGACCCGGTCGGCGTTCTGCACCAGGAACTGGAACGTCTTGAATTCCTGCGCGGTCAAGATTACGACCTGCCCATTGCGCTTGATTTCCATTTTCTTGAAATCGGCGGAGATGCCGTCGAAACTGACGATCTGCACCTCGGGGATGCGCGCGGTGTGGCGGAGTGCGGCCCGAACGCGGGCCAGCAGTTCGCGTGGACTGAACGGCTTGGTGACGTAGTCGTCCGCTCCCAACTCCAACAACAGGACTTTGTCGGAGACGTCACTGGCTGCACTAAGCACGACAATCGGCAACGTCGGGGCGATAGCCTTGATCTCCTTACATACGTCCCGTCCGGAAACCTTGGGCAGGCGCAGATCCAGGACTACGGCTGCCGGCGCGGAAGACTGGAAGCTGTCGAGCGCGGACCTGCCATCGGACTGCGTTTCGACGGTATAACCCTCTGTCTCGAATAGGCGACGAAGGGCTTTCTGCACCGCCGGGTCATCTTCGACGACCAGGATACGACCGGCGGGCTTGGTTGAAGCGGCCGGATTGACTGCTCTCGCGGTACTGAGTGGCGTAGCAAGGTTCCCCATAATGGAAATTGTCCTGTGATCGGGAGGAGAACTTCCGGTTCCTTAAAATCGCCAAAATCGCCCCGCCGGAAGTGGCTCGACCTCTGAAGCTTACAACGGTTTGACGGCAAAATAGGTTCAGGATCGGCGTTTTTGACATTTTTTTTACAATTTCACGTCCATGTCAAGAGACGATTCGGAAGGCCAGTTGCATGGCGATGTTTTCACCAGCCCGCGTTGGGCGGCGTTGAAATTCGCTCGAACTTGTCAGATGGAAGATTCATTTCGTGCAGGGCTTTTCTGCACCTCCATACTGGAAACGCAGTATGGACCGCCTTTGTCGGCAACCCCTACGCTGTACAGGCGTTGCGCTCATTTCGTCTCATTCCAGACCGTCAATCGCCTCTCAAGGGAGCCAGCAATGAGCTTATCTCGCAAGTTTCTCGTCGCAGCGCTGTTGTTGCTGTCGTACATGATGCTGCCTAGCCTGTCTTTCGCCACTAGCGGCACCGACTTTAGCAATAGCGGAGGCACTTTGTCGGGGACGAATGCGGGCCTCTCTCTAACCGGATCGACCCTGATCGCCGTTACTGGATTCAATGGGGGCGGCCTGGTGACCGGTGATCTAGGCACCGTATCATTCAGCACTGGCGCCTTGACCGGCGGCTCGTTGCAGATGGGCGGAACATTTGGTTCGGGGGGAATGTTCGAGATTGACGGCAATGGCACGGGCGGACTTCCGAATGGCGTTTTATTTTCAGGAACATTCTCGGGATCAGTTACGTGGACGCTTACGACTCTTGCCAACGGAACTCACAACTACACGCTCACCGGAGTGGTTACCGGGACGATGGGCGGAGCAAGCGTAAATGGCGTCACCGTGCAATTGACGATCAATACCGGGAAGGGCTTTTTCAATGGCTCAACCACGATTTCCGGTGGCGACACGACGATAGCGGGTTCTGTTCCGGAGCCGTCGACACTGACAATGTTCGGAACGGGGATATTCGCTCTTGCCGGCGCCCTGCGGCGAAAGGTGTTCAGCGCGCGGTAGGACAGCGAATTCAAAAGGAAAACGTCCGCAGACTTTGAGCGGACGTTTTTTTGCACACGGCCGGGCGCTATTCCACAGAATGGATTCCGACATCTTCGGCTTGCGTCCTTGCCTGTCGTAGAATTGGGCTCTTGCCTGTCCTCTCGGAACTAGGCGGTCTCGTAGTGGTGCTGGTGCGCCCGCGTAATCCTCTGAACATCGGCGCGGCGGCTCGTGCCATGAGCAATTTCGGCCCGCACCGGTTGCGCCTGGTGAATCCCTATGCGCCGGGGTTTCGCGAGGCTCGTTCCGCCGTCGGTGCGTCGGACTTGCTGGAGACGGCGGAAGAATTCAAAACCGTTGCCGAGGCCGTCGCCGACTGCGCGCTGGTTGTAGGGACGACGGCTGTGCGCAATCGGGCATTGCAGCTTCCGGTGCGACGGCTCGACGAACTCTCCGGCAGCGCGATCCGCCAGCAATCGCAGACGGAGCGGGTTGCTCTTCTGTTCGGCTCCGAAAAAATTGGGCTGACGAACAAAGATTTCAGCCACTGCCACTGGTTGCTGAACATCCCCACCAAAGAAAAGAACATTTCCATGAACCTGGGGCAGGCGGTCGCGGTCTGTCTGTACGAACTAGCGCGAGACACGCCACTTTCGCCAGCTATCGAACACGTCGAGCCGGCAACCGCAGGCGCAGCCGAGCACATCACCGAGGGCTTACTGGAGGCGCTTCGCATCAGCGGCTATGTGAAGCCAGGAACCGACGCCATGTTTGAGAAGAAAGCCCGCAGCCTGATCCTGCGCTTCAAGCTGGAAGCCTACGACGCGAAGTTGCTGCTTGGCATGGTAAGGCAGATCGTGTGGAAGTTGCGTCAGGGGTCGAAAAGCTAGGACGCGGTCTCGCCGCCGGCACCGACGGCGAGATGCCATCGGAACGGCCGGCAGAGCCTGCCCTGAGCGAAGTCGAAGGGATGCCGGCGCTACTGTCCCGGCTAGCGGGTTACGCGTTCTGGCGAAGCCTGCGTTGAGGTTCGTTTGAAGCGGAACTGCAGGAGCCACGTGCTGGGCGTGGGCTTTCCGTCAACTTCGGGCGGAGAGAACTCCCAGCGTTGTGCGGCTTTCATTGCGAGACCCGCAAAATATTTGCTGGGCCCGGCAGACTTGAATTTCGCGGTTGTTACTTTGCCCGACGGATCGACTTCGACTTGGACGTTGACCTTGATTGTGCCAGTGATGGTATTCCGCGCGCTCTGAGGGACGTCGGGAAGAACCTGGTGGGCGACCTCGCCTCCAGACGCAACGGCTTTGTTCGGAGCCACGGCCGGTTCGCGAACCTGCGGCTGGGACGCCGGTGTCGGCGCGGTTTTAGGGGGAGCTTGAGGTGCAGGCTGTTCAGTCGTGGCGATCGGAGTTGGAGGCGATACGCTTTTTCCGCGAGAGAAGAAAACGGCCAGGCCAACCAGCAGCAGAACCGCCAGCAATCCTGCGGCGATGGGCCCGCGCTTCACGGTGCGCCGGGGACGCGGAGGAGCTTCGAGCTCTGCAGGTACCGAGCGTCCTGCAGGCTGCAGCCGCGCCTGGATCTCCGCAATGGAGCACCGCCGCTTGGGATCGAGATGCAGGCACTCGCGCGCAATGCCGCGGAACGGCGGCGGAACGGTTTCCGGCGGACTGGGATCGCGGCGCGAAGGCTCACTCTCCGATTGTCCTTCAAACGATACGTTCTGCGTGAGCGCGGCGACCAGCGTAACGCCGATGGACCACACGTCGCCCGCGGGCGAGACGATTCCGGCTGCCGTTTCGGGGGCATCGTAAACGTCGCGCCGCCGTGGCTCGGGGTTGAATTCCGCAAACGCCACGATCTGATCCGCGGAGAGCTGCAAGTGGTCGCCCATGGCGTGCACGTTCGACGGCTTAATGCGCCCGTGCACGAATCCTTTGCTGTGCAGGTAAGAAAGCGCGTCCAGAACTGGGGGAAGCAAGTCGGTCACTTCGGCGGGCGACAGTGGCCGTTGCGGAAGGATCTGCGACAGATCTTCCTCCGCATATTCCATGACGAGATAAAGCAGTGGCGTGCTGTCGAGCCGGCAACGCCCGGCTTCATAGATTCGCATCAGGTGAGGATGAGAAAGCTGTGCCGCGGCACGCCAGCGCGCGAGTTGATGGTCGGCGCCGGCGTCCGCCGCAATCAATTTAATTGCGGCCTTCTGCGATTGCCCCGGCCGCTCGGTGAGAAAGACCGCGCTATGCTCAGAGCCGCCCAGCCACTGCCGAAGCGGGAATTTCCCGTCGGCGCGGCCTTCCCACTTTTTCCATGTCTCAGGATTGCTCATGAGCGGCGTCCCCGCGAACAGACATTCTATGCCATCGGCAAAAAACCGGGAAATAGAGTGGTTCTTCGCGGGTGCCGCTCATGACCGAGAAACCAATTCACCTGCTCTTATAGCTGAAAGTCACTTTCGTTTCCTCATCGAGAACCAGCGGCCGGACAAAGCTGAACGAGGTGCCGGCGCGCGGCACGTCGACCGCTACCGGCAATACGCCCGCAACCCGGCGCTGCAGGTTCATCACGTTGGCGGAAGCGGCGTTTTGCTGAGGCGCGTTCTTCCCCAACACGACCAGTTCCGAGTAATCGCGACCGTTCAAGCCAGGGGCCGCCGCTGTTACCTCCACCGTTTCTGAGACGCTGCCAACGCTCAGTGCAAAGCTGTAAGTCGATGGACGGCCCGCATCATAGACCGCTTCGCGTACCGCCGTCTGGAAGCCCTGAGCCTCAGCCCTGATTTTTACTTTCCCGGAGGGCAGGTTCGACACAACCCAGCGGCCTTGCTGATCTGTAATGGTGGACGTGGAAAAGCCGTTGTCGGACTGCGTTACGGTTACGCGCGCGTTTGGAATGACTGCGCCCGTGGGATCCGCGAGAATTCCTCCCAACTGCCCCGGAAGCAGAGCGCCCATACTGACATTGTTTGCGAACTCCGTTTCTCTGTTGTCGTCATATCTGTATACGACTGCGTTCGCACGAAAGGCGGGCGGAACGCGATTGGCCGCGATCACGTCGCCGCCGAAATCTTTTACTTTGTATTGTTCTGGCAGAAAGACTTCCCAAGTCAGGAGGCTGATCGGGATGTCCATGTTCGGAAGGCTGAGTTCGGCGCCGCCTTTTTTCGCGAACGGAGCTCCGGAGTGCATGAACACGAACGAAACCGTGTACGAATCGGTTGGACGAAATCCCGGCCGCAGCAGCGGTACGCGGCTTCCGTCCGGGCCCTGCACCGGCTTCACGCGCTCGCCGCCCACGTCCGCCGAGAGAATAGTTGCGCCTGCGGGCAGAGAGACTTTCAGGAAGGGCTGCGCCTGATTCTTGAGAATCAGTTTTACCTCGGTGAGCGACTTGCCCTCCGAAGTGACCAGGGTTGTGACGGTCGCACTCTCAGCCACGGCGGCGAGTACGCTTCCATCGGGGAAGCGCACCCATTCGAGCGCCAGCGTGGGCGTTTCACTGGCCTGCTTGTGATAGCGGAACGCGGCTTGGGGCGGGAAATGCGCCAGCGACCGCAGATAGGGATTCGCTTCTTTGACGTCCATACGCTTGAGGCCGCCGCCTTCGGTCGCAGTCAGTTCCATGGTGCCCGCTCCCTCGACCAGCACTTCGCCGGTCTCGCGCTGTGCTCCCTTGAAACTCAGGAAAGGTATATCGGCTTTTGCGCCGCTGATGGATTTCTCCATCGAGATCAGGAACTGGTGATTGCGTTGGGTAATCGCGTTTACCTTCAAGGTCAACACTCCGTTGTTGGTCTCGGTGGAATCGAGCGTTGCCCCGGTCACGCCAGTGACTTCGTAGCCCGCGGGTAGTTGCACGTGGAATTGCGACGGCTCGCCTTGCACGATCGTGATGTCGGCGAGGACGGCCAGACGCATCTCCGCCTCGCTGACCGAGATAAGCATTTTGGCATCAGACAGGAACCGCACTTCACGGGGCACGAGCGGAGTCACGGCTTCGCGCGTGGCCCACCAGATGGTGGCGGACTGGCCCGGAACCAGCGTCGCTTCGATGGCGGTGTGTCCATTCTCAGATTTCCGGCTGGTGATTATTCCGGGGCTGATATTGGCGTAAGTGTGATCGCCAGGAATTACGAGCGCCAGCTGCACGCTGCCCGCGGCCGGTGCAGGCAGGCTGAACGAGGCGCGTCCCGCTTCGATTCGCAGTGGCAGCCCGGTGTCGAGCGCCACGGAAAATTCTCCTGGCCCCGGCAGTAGGGCCATGTGCGTGCCATTTTCCTGAAGCAGAGGAACGCCTTTGCCGTTCTGGTGCGCATCGAGCACCGTCATTCCGCTGGTCAGCGGAACTTTGCTAACGCCCTTGCGGAAAACTTCGCCGTCAAGTTCGACTGTACCGCGCACGCCGTCGTTCTCGATGTGCAGCTTCACGTCGGCATGCTTGATGGAGTAGGGAAGTGGCGCAACATCGGATTTCTTCGGCGGCTTGGCCGCGAGTTCCACGAGCCGGTTGTATTCGTCGAGCGTGAGCGTGACATGGCCGGAATCAGGCAAGGGCAGCATGGACTTGTCTTCTCCTGCAAACCCAGGTGCCGCAAACCCAGGCGCTATACACACGAAGCACAGCAGCAACACCACAAATATGTTCTTCACCGCACACCTCCCTTTTTTTCACGCTGAAAACTGAACTGTGCAGCCGGAAACTGATTCTCACTGGTGAGTTCGGAAACCAGGAATATCGACGGCCCAAATGCGGGAAACGCAACATTGATGGGCAGAATGCCAGTTACTTTTCCGGCCAGTGACTTGGCGCGGTAGGTATCGAGCAGAGCTTTGGTTGCGTCCTTCTTCGCCTTCTCATCCATGCTTTGCAGTTGGGCGGATTGTTCCAAGCGATCGAACTCCTTGGGACTCGCCGGCGCGGCAGAGCCCGTTGCTCCTCCTATGCTTCGGCTCGGGGGTTCAAGCACCGCGGACGTTGGATTCACATACTCCTGCGCGCGGAACGTTCCCGGCTCCGCCGAGACCTTGAACAAGGGCGGATAGTAGAGGAGCAGTCCAGTGCGGGAAATCGGAAGATCCAGCGCGGGCAGAGTTACTTTTTCCTGGCCTTTCTCGTTCCATGCCGCTGCCTTCGTGAGATACAGAATCTCGACAGCGAATGCGGGCGCATCGTCGCCGCCGCGCGATTTTTCGAGAGGCAAGAGCAGGCTGCCATCGGGCGATTGACCCGGCCGGACCGGCCTTCCCGCGAGCGTTACGCTCCAGACCGTTGCCCCGGCGGGCAGTGTGACCTTCACGAAGTTCCGCTGGTTGTTGCGAACCGCGTAGCGTGCCTGCACCAGTTCTTTTCCGTCGGCGCTCATGAGCACCTGGTAGCGAGCCTCTTCGATGTTCGCCATCAATACTGCCTGCTGGTCGTAACGCGCGACGTTCACGCTCAAGGACCGCGTCGCGCCCGCTTCGCCCGACCGCGCACGAAACGCGACCAGAGCGGGAGACTGGCGGCTGGCGATCATTTCGCCGAGATCGGTGGCGTCGGCGTCTTCGAGGCCCTGCGCTTTCTGATCTTTGATTTCGCCGGCTCCCAGGATTTCGACGGCCACGCCACCTTCGTCGCGTTCCGTGTTCAAAAGACGGAGCAGAGGAATGTCGACGATTCCGTCCTTTGGCAGCCGGGCCTCGCCACTGATCACAAAGCGTGCGCTGTGCTCGACCGGCTCCAGAAAGGTGACGGCCAGCTCGCCATTGTTCATCTCCCAATCGGCCACCATCGCGCCGGAGACCTGATTGATGGTTATTTTGTCTGGCAGCTGCATGCGCACTTCGCGGGCCGCGCCCTGCACGACGTCGAAATTGGCTTCTGCGTAAATGGAAGTCGAGTCCTCGGCGAGGCTGGTGAGTTGCGTCAGCGATCCGCGCAACCGGAGCGGCAGTTCGATGTGGTGATCTTCGGTCTTCTTCCGCCAGGTAAAAGTCAGAGCTTCGTTTCCGCGGGCATAAGCCAGCCACTTGGTTTCGCCCGAGGTCTCAGATTTTTCGGAGAGCAATCCGCCGGCGATTCTGAGATCGACTCCCTGCCGCGGAAGCAGCACCGCCGCCTGGGTCACGCCAGACTCCGTGGAGGGCAGAGAAATGCTCTCGTCGCCCGCATTGGAGGCGATCGGCACGTCCACATCGAGCAGCAGAACGGAGCGTCCAGCGTGCGAGAGCAGCGCAGAGAGATGCGCTCCACCTTTGCCCTGCGCGCCCGGCACCAGCGATACCTGCCTGCCATCAAGCCGCGCTTCGCGCACCAACAGGCCTGCAGGCACGGGCACGCGAACCCAACCATCTTTCAATACATCGACAGTGAGGCTGGCGCGTCCTGCTGCCAGGTCGCCGGCGACGTGCAGGTCATAATCAACGCGCGTCAACGTGGCATCCATCGGAGGCGGTTCGGGGTCGTGCTCGACCGGGTATGCCTTCGCCCGCAGTACGCGGTATTCGTCGATGGGAATGACGACCCATCCCGCGCCACGGGAAGATTCGACGGCCTTCTCTTTTTCTTGTGCTCGAGCGGGGGCTCCCCAACAGAGAGAAGCGGTCACAATGCAGGGAAGAAACTGTCTCAGAGCAAATCGTCTGAGTTGCGGAAACACGGCGAGAAGTGACTTTTTCATGTGCGGCCTCGTTTGGTTCAAGCCTGACTCCAACTTATCTGGGGATGCATAGGTCTCTCTGGGGGATGTTTCGGGGGTGTCGGCCATGCAGAGTAAGAATGCTCGGGTAAGAGAAAATTGCAGGACAATTTCGGTAACAGTTACCTCCGGAGGGCGGCTCAAGGCGCGTCGGACACGCCTCCGCGTCAGCCGGCAGGATGCCGGCGCTGCTTGGAGCGGGAGGTGCGATGCCTTTTAGCACGGAAAAGTCGAGGCAGGTTTACGAGCGCACGCTAGGCGTGCTGATCGAGGCCAGCAGTTCGTCGTCGCGGGGACCTGCGAACTTCGGCAAGTATCCATTGTTCATGGAGCGCGGGCGCGGCTCGCGCATTTACGACGTCGACGGCAACGAATACATCGACTGGATGATGGCCTTTGGCGCGCTCCCGCTGGGACACGCGCATCCAGAAATTGTGGAAGCGATCACGGAGGCCGCTGGCACAGGAGCACACTTTGCATCCGCAACGCCGATCGAGTTGGAAGTGGCGGAGATGCTGCAGCGCATGGTTCCGAACGCCGAACGCGTGCGCTTTGCGAACACGGGCACGGAAGCGGTGATGGCCGCGATTCGCCTGGCGCGCGGCGTGACCGGCAGGCCGAAGATTCTGAAATTCGAGGGCCATTACCACGGATGGCACGACGACCTGCTGGTCAGTTCCAACGTCCTGCCGTCGAGTGCGTTGGGATTGCGCAGCGATCCCATCAAGGTTCCCGATAGCTCCGGTTTGAATCGAAGCGCGCTCGACGACACGATTGTCGTTCCCTGGAATGATCTCGACCTGTTGCAACGCGCTGTAGAAAATCATCCGGGCCAGATCGCGGCCATTATTAGCGAGGGAATCATGGCCAACATGGGCGTGATTCCTCCTGCAGAAGGATATCTGCAAGGCCTGCAAAAGATTGCTCGCGCGCGCGGAATTCTTTTCATCCTCGATGAAACTGTGACCGGATTCCGTATCGCGCCCGGGGGCTGTCAGGAATATTACAAACTGTCTCCTGACCTTGTGACCTTCGGGAAGGCGCTGGGCTGCGGTTTGCCGGTGGCGGCCTTAGTCGGCCGCGCTCAAGTGATGGACGCGTTGCAGTGGGGAGGTGTGCTGCACTACGGCACGCACAACGGATCGCGCATCGGAATGTACGCCGCGCGAGCCAACCTGCGCGTGCTGACCCGCGACAACAATGCCGCTTTCCGTCATACCCGGCGGATCGCGGAACGGTTGTGTGACGGGTACAGAAAGTTATTCCAGAAGAAAGGTCTCGCGGTTGTCGTGCAGAACGTGGGTCCGATGTTTCAGTTGATGTTTACCGATCGGCCCGCGATCCGCGACTATCGCGAGTTCTGCCAGTTCGTGGACCGGGCCGTCTTCCAGAAATTTGTGCTCTCGCTATTTCCGTTCGGGGTTTATGCCTCACCCTCGGCGGCATTGCATTCGATTGTCACGCTGGCCCACGCCGATGAAGATGTTGACCTCACGCTGGAAGCAGCAGGGAAGGCGCTGGAGAGCAGTGGCTAGTGACCCGTGACCAGTGACTGGAACACTTCGCACATTACTTGTTCTGTCCCAACCAATACTGATTGAAACCGTCATAGTCTGACGGCAAGTTCGCCAGAATGGTTCTCCTCAATTCCAACATGTCCGCGGAGCCTTGTTTCTGATACAGGACCTTCCCGTCGGGAGCAATCAGGACCGTATAAGGCACGGCTGACTCCCAGCTTGGATCAAAGGCGGCCTGCAACGCGGCGGTATCGTCGGAAGCGAACAGCAGATTTCGACTCGTGGCATGCATCTTCTCAAGCACACGCATAACACCGTTCTTTTCGTCGGGCATGTTGGCGGCCACCGTCACTAACTCGAGATCGCGGACACCGTACATTCGGAAGGTGTCCTCGAAATCGGGGAACTCGTGGATGCACGAGCCACACCAGGTTGCCCAGAAACTCACCAGCAACGTTTTGCCGGTTGGATTCGCGTGCAGGACTTTTAAGTCCGCAGCCGAAGCCATTTCCAGGCGGACTGGTTGAGACTCGATTTTGCGAAGGGCCTCCAAACGCGAGGCCTGTTTCTCTTTCCATTTGGTCGAACAACCAAAGACGCCGGTGTGATTTACGGCTACTTCTCGATGCGCGAGGAGCGCATCGATGGCATCGCGCGCCTCGTGGGTCTTCACCATTTCGGTGCGATAGCTGTTGTCCATGTGGCCTTCGTAGCGGAGACGGCGATCGCGATCGAACACAAAGACGTGCGGGGTGGCCTGCGGACCGTAGGCTTCCGTTACCGATTGTGTTTCCCCATCGTAGAGATACGGGTAGGTCAAATGTTTGTATTGTGCGCGGATCTTCATCTCTTCGAGACTGTCGCTGAGGTCGGAGGAATCCAGTTCGTCGATCCGGATGGCCGTCGGGTCATTCGGTTGGATCGCCACCACGGCGACGCCGCGGTCCTTGTAGTCGTCCGCAAGCTGTGCGATGCGGCGCTCATACATTTGAGCGATAGGACAGTGGTTGCAGGTGAAGACCACGACGAGAATTGGACTGGACGAGTAGTCCGCGAGCTTATGAATGGCTCCATCGACGCCCGGAAGTTCGAAGTTTGGAGCTGGCGAACCGAGAGCGAGGATCGGATGCGTTTGCTGGGCCGACACAGTTAGCGCGAGGATGAAAAACGCGAAAAGTCTAAACATGTTCTATTTTTTATCTCCTAGAAAGACAGCTCGCCTGTGCCTTGAATCCAAATGCATCATACAACGGGGAACCCAAGGGCACAGGCTAGGCTTGTGAATTTGGCGACCGTATTTCCCTTGCCCGCCCGCGTTATGATGAGCAGAGGCGCGTTGTAACTCTCTGCCATGTTCGGTGTTCTACGGGCAGATAATCGGGGAGGATGGAGTGTCCAACGCAAACGCAGGGTGCGCTCGCTATGCGAGATTCTCCGGCAGATCTGGCGGTGATGGACTCGGCAGTCGGTCTGCGGGGGTTTTGGGCGTCGCGATGGCGGGACTAGCGTTGCTCAGCTGCGGCTCATCACATGCAATTCTTGAGATCAGCGCTCCGTCCAACGTGGTAGCAGGCGTCCCATTCACCGCTACGGTGACCGCAATGTATAACGGTAAACGGGATACTGTTATCGACGGCCCCATACACTTCACCACTTCTGACCAGGCTGCCCAACTTCCGACTCTTTACGTATTTACCGCGGCGGATGCCGGCTCTCACACCTTTACGGGTCTCACCTTGGTGACTCCCGGTAATCAAACCATGACAGTGTCCGATTACGATGCGACTGCGATAGCCGGAACGGTGAACATCACCGTCTCTGCCGCGGCCAGCGAGAGATAGGGCCGATTAAAATTGAGTTGGGATTTACATCGCAAAGCTCCGATGTTCATGCTTTGACAATTCATTGCGCCTATGAAAAAATTCCAGCCAATCTGACCGACTCAAGTTCCGTTTCAGAGCACGCGGAAGAACGAAAACCCGAATGACGCCGCATGTGGATGGAAAAGCCTACTTTGCGGCTACGCTCGTAAACAAAGAAATCCAAAAAATCATCCTCTTTTTAATCCTGCTCTTTGTTGGCTTCTCAATTCTCGTTCCTGTTGCAAGCGCCCAGCGAGGCTACCGGCCGGCGAACCTTAATTTCGATTCGACATATTTTGATTCGACCGTCGTTGATTCGACCCACGAAGACAGCACTAAGCCTGAAGAAGATTCAAGGAAGCAACCGTCGGAGAAAAGCCTGGCGCGCTCCAAACCGGCTGATTTCAACCGAGACATCTATTACAAAAACAAGCTCGAATTCTCGCTGGACGGCGGATGGCTTCCCATCAATATCCCTTTTCCTTTCGATGTGTTCGAGGGCGATCCCTATGACCTATACCCGCTTCGATACACACTAGTGCCCATCATTGCTTCTCTCCGATGGCACATGAACGATATAGGAGGTCGTTGGATTCTACGGGGCAATTGGGATCTTACGGCCAGCGCATCCGCTACGGCGATTCCGAGAGGCGCGGAGACGCACTATTTTTCTTACGACATGGGGATCCGGCGTAATTTTGTCCCGCGGAATTCGAGGGTCACCCCCTACGTGGATATACGCCTCGGGCTGGGACTCATTGACGCGAAAGGTCCCTTGGGGGTTTATTACGCCCAAGGGCAGAACTTCACTTTTACAGCGAACATGGGCAGCGGAGTGCGGTATAACTTCAATCCCCGCTACGCAATTTCCGGGGGCCTGAACTGGATGCACATCTCGAATAACAATTTGTCCGCGCCACAGTATTCGAACTATGGCATTAATGTTTACGGGCCTATGTTTGGGATCGATATTCAGTTGGGCAGGCATCACCGACACTCGGAGCAGTAATGTCTGGATACGAGGCGAGTTTGCCGCAAGGTTTTGTGGTCAGCGTACCTGCGGTTAAGGTGCCCTGCACATCGCGATGAAGAAGGAATCGAGCAAGATCGAGGAACGCGCAGCCGAGCTTCTCTCGCTGGAGGGCAAGGTTGCGATGGTCACTGGGGCTGCCTCGGGGATCGGGCGCAGCATCGCCATTCGTCTGGCCGAGATGGGAGCATTCGTCGCCGTGCTGGACATCGACGACATCAAGGGGCGCGCGTGCGCGGCCGAGATTGAAGGGCAGGGAGGCGAAGCGGTTTTCCTGAAGTGCGACGTTCGCAGCGCCGCCGGATGCAGGCGCGCCGTCGAGGGCGTAGTTGCACAACAAGGGAAGGTCGACATCCTTTGCAACTGCGCCGGCATCGCCATTCGCAAAGACATTGTCGATCTTACCGAGGACGAGTGGGACCTCGCACTCGATGTGACGCTGAAGGGAATCTATCTGTTGTCGCGCGAGGTTGTGCCTCACATGATGCGCAACGGCGGCGGCAGCATCATCAACATCGGCTCGGGGTGGTCGCTCAGGGGAGGTCCGCGGGCTGCGTCTTACTGTGCCGCCAAGGGCGGAGTAGTGAACTTGACGCGCGCGATGGCCATCGATCACGGCAAGAACAATATCCGCGTGAACTGCGTTTGCCCGGGGGATGTTGAGACTCCCATGCTGCTCAGCGAATGCGCTCAACTTGGGGAGGATATGCAGGCGTTCATGCGCGAGGCCGCGAATCGTCCGCTGGGGCGGGTCGGCACTGCTGACGACATTGCCAACGCAGTTTTGTTTCTGGCGAGTCCGATGTCGAGTTGGATCACGGGCGCGGCTCTGGTGGTGGACGGTGGCGGACTGGCGTGAGAAGAATCCGTAGCCGCGTCGCGCCGGTTGTCGCTAGCGCGTCGTGCCGTCGCATGCGGGGACGAGACGTCCCCGCGACAGCCGCCGAGACGGCGGCGCTACGAAAGACGTCGTTGCCGCGCTGCCTCGTAGAGGACTATGCTCCCCGCGACGCCCGCGTTCAGCGATTCCACTTGCGGCATGTGCGGGATTGCCACCAGTTCATCGGCTTGCGCCAGCACGGGGCGAGGCAGGCCCGAGCCCTCGTTTCCGACGAAGATTGCCGAGGATCCCGTGAGGTTCGCCTGATCGAGTGGCGTGCCTTTATGCGACGACGTTGCAATCAGACGCACACTCTGCGCGCGTAGCTTGTCCGAGATTTCTTCCAGCCCGCCCGCGGCTCTCCCGATAATGACGGGGAGCCGGAATACTGATCCTGCCGAGGCGCGAATCACTTTCGAACTGAACGGGCTGACCGTGCCCTCGCCGAGCACTACGCCCGCGCTGCCAAAGGCTTCGGCCGAGCGCAGGATTGTCCCTAGATTGCCGGGATCCTGCAGCCCCGCGAGAACGATAACTGGGCCGACCTGCAACCGCTCTAACACATCTGCTAGAGAGAATTCCTTCATCCGGACCAGCGCGGCAACTCCTTGCGGCGTCTCGCTGGGGACGGTGGTGTCAAAGAGTTTGTCGGGGAGGAGCAGGGTGTCGACGTTGGCACCGATCTGGGGCAGAAGACGCTCCGCGAGATTCTGCGCCGATTCCTTGAAGAAGACAGCGCGAAAACGCAAGCCGCTGCGCGTGGCTTCTTCCACAATGCGCAGGCCCTCGATGGCGCAGCTTCCGCCTTCGGTGCGCTCGGCGCGGGAGAACGCCTGACGCAATTCCTTCACCATGGCGTTGTGCCGGCCTTCGATCCGACGGAGGCGGTGCTGGGCGCTGGGCGCGGATTCTGAGGTTCGGGTCATTTTGGGGCTCGGGCTTGAGTGATTGCAATCATACGCTGCGACCTCATCTTGCGGTTTTTTGCCGTATTATGGTAGGTTTCGCGGTCTAAATAATTCGAGCCTGTTGCAAGTCAGAGAAGGGAGCGCCGTGCGCGCCGAGATCCTTAAAATTAATAGCGAAATTCCTGAATTGTCCCTGGTGAAATACGCCGCCGATCAGATTCGTTCCGGGGAGGTGCTGGGCATGCCTACCGACACGTTTTACGGACTGGCCGCCGACCCCTTCAACCTGCGTGCGGTCGACAAGGTCTACGACATCAAGACGCGCTCGCGCCACAAGCCGCTGTCGCTGCTCATCGAAAGTACTGACCAGGCGGAGGAACTGGCCAAGCCGCTGCCGGAAGAATTTTACGCGCTGGCGCGGAAGTTCTGGCCCGGTCCACTGACCATCATCGTGAAGGCCGGATCACGGTTGCCCCTCAAAGTGACTGCCAACACGGGCAACGTCGCGTTGCGTGTGCCCAACGCAAAGATTCCACTGGCCGTGGTGACGGCGGCGGCGATCCCAATCACCGCTACTTCCGCGAACCTGAGCGGCGCCTCGGAGTGTACGAGCGCCGAGCAGGTGCGCGAACAACTCGAGGGGCGCATCAATATTATTGTCGACGGCGGCGCTTCTCCGCGGGACGTTGCCTCCACCATTGTCGATCTGAGTGACGAAGACGCGCGCTGGCGCATTATTCGCGAAGGCGCAATTTCAGCCGACGAAATTTCAAAGTTCTTCGCTCAGGGATGACGTTCCAAGACCGCCGAAGGATGACGCCTAAAAGGATGAACGTTTAAGAATGACCGATGAAGCCGCCAACCAGCCTCCTCAACCGCGCTGGTGGCTTCGTCTGCTGGTTCTGGCTGTCGCGGCGGTAGTGTTGTTCCTGATGATCACTGCCGTCCAGGTTGTACACACCGCCTCTCTCCAGGAAATTCGTCCCGCCGACGCAATCGTCGTGTTCGGCGCCGCGGAATATTCGGGGCACCCGTCTCCCGTGTTGCGGGCGCGCCTCGATCACGCTCTTGATGTGTTCCACCGGGGCGTGGCGCCTGTCGTGATTACTACCGGCGGCGCGGCGGCCGATCCAACCTTCAGTGAGGGAGGCGTGGGCCGTGATTATCTGATGCGCCACGGAGTTCCTGAGCGCAGCCTGATTGCCGAGACCCAGGGCCGCGACACGGCGGAATCCGCGATGCGCGTGGCCGTGATCATGCGCGCCAACCGCCTGCACAGTTGTGTTGCTGTGAGCGACGCTTACCACGTCTTCCGCATCCGCAAGCTTCTGGAGCACGAAGGCATCGCTCCGGTCTACGTGGCGCCGCGCCCGGACTCGCGTCCCCACAGCGTTTGGCAGCGCACGGTTGCGGTGTTGCGCGAGGCTACCAGTTATCTGCTGTGGCGGGTGGGAATCAGATAAGAGCGCTCGTCATCCTGAGTGAAGCGAGGGATCTAGGTCTCTCTTCGCCCCGGCAAGAACCCAGGTTCGTCGCCTTGCTCGGAATGACAAACCTGAAGGCCGTCTATTTACCAGTTCTCTCGTTGCCGCAGCCCCGTGATGTGGCTCACATGATGCCGTCCATGCCACGCGTAAAGGGCGAGCGTCTTCTCCAGGGTCATTGCGCCGAGGTCAGGATGGCGGAAGGTGCGCTTCCAGTCCTCGGTTGAGAGTGAGCGCAGCAGGCGCACCCAACGATCGTGCAGCGCTTCGAGCAGTGTCAACGAAACTTCGACGGGAGTTGACTTGGTGTCGGCCAGTTCCGCCCAGCGATCTTCCGCATAAGACTTGATAGTCGGTCCGTCTTCGGTGAGTGCCAACTTGAACCGCACATAGGAATTCAGATGGCTGTCAGGCACATGATGGACCACCTGGCGCACGGTCCATCCTCCGGGACGATAAGGCGTGTCGAGTTGGGCCTCGGAAAGGCCTTTAACGGCGGCGCGCAGGTTAGCTGGTGTGTGGGCGATATCGTCCAGTGACGTTTGCTTCCGCTCTTCGGTGAGAGGTCCGTCGAAGTGAAATTTGCCGATGGGATAGCGTAGGTCAGTCGTTGTTGTCCCTCGCGTCGAGATTATTGCCTCTCAGATGATCGACGGCATGAGGAAGGCGCAAGAAAGCCGGTTCTAGCACCCAAATGCACCGTAGTTGGTCCTCGCCCAGGGGCTCGGCCACTCGTTGTCCGAAATCGTATAATCATCTATAATGATAAGTGGATATACGCTTATATGACTAATGATGCCGCATCCGAACCGGAAACTACTCGTCTGACTATTACCTGGTCCAAGGAAGCCGATCATGCGCTGCGAACTTTTCTGGGTTCTCAGGGCATGAAGAAAGGTGACCTCTCGAAATTCATCGAGGAGGCTGTCCGCTGGCGCATCTTTCATCAGACTGTCCGCGAAGCACGTGCAGCTTTCGCCGACGTTTCCGCGGACGAACTCCAAAAGATGATTGATGACTCCGTCGAAGAGGTCCGGGCGAAGCGCTACCGCGAGCGTGCTCAGCGGTCTTAATGCGCCTGATTCTCGACACCAACATCCTCCTCTCTGCGCTGCTGTCTCCCAGGGGCGCGCCGGCCAAACTGCTCGCCTTTTGGGAGCGGAAGAGGTTCTCGCTCGTCGCATGTGATGCACTCATAGCGGAACTCCGTGAGGTCGCCGGCAGGCCGTTTTTCAGGGCGAGACTTCGCGCCAGCGCGGCCGAGCTACTCGCCGCAGGGATTCGGGACTTCTCGTTCTTTGTCGATGCCAGTTCGTGGCGAGATCTGCCCTCGAGCCCCGTCGCGCCGGATCCGAAGGATAGCTACCTGCTCGCACTGGCTGAAGCCGGCCAAGCCGAGTTTCTCGTGACCGGTGACATGGAGCTTCTCTACCTCACTCATCACAAATCCACACGAATCATTACTCCTGCGGCGATGATCGAAGTCCTGAACTCTGGGACCAAGTAGCTGAGGTTCGCCGTCACGGTCTTCTGCGGAAGTCGGAACCCGCTCAGTTAACTACAACCCCTAGGGCTCCGACCCGGGCGACCCCATCCCCTCCGGCTTCGAATTTCGGTTCCTCATGCCCGTGGTTTGGTGCATCCAATGTGGTTTCTAGGCTAAACTCTCAGTGCTGTTGGGTTTAGATACTCAGTCCCCGGAATCGGCTCACGCCGGTGCGGGAACTCCCTGCGAGGGGAACTATGCCATCGTCGACTTGGTCTGGTCACTTAACTTTTGGACTCATCTCCATGCCGGTGCGTCTTTTTTCCGGCGCGCGCAGTAGCGGCATTTCTTTCAACATGCTGCATCGCACCGACAAATCACGGCTCAAGCAGCAATACGTTTGCCAGGCAGACGGCCAAGTAGTCGATCGCGCGGACATCGTCAAGGGCTACGAGTTTCGCAAGGACGAATACATCGTCATCGAGCCCGACGAGATTAAGAAGATCGAGCCGCAGACGGCCAAGACCATGGAGATCCTTGAATTCGTGAAGGCGGGCGACGTCGATCCGGTGTATTTCGAATCTTCGTATTACATGATGCCGGAAGAAGCCGGCCGCCGTCCTTACGCGCTGCTGACCAAGGCGCTCGAAGAGAGCGAGTACGTCGCCATCGCCAAAATCACCATGCACAATCGCGAGTACACGGTGTTCCTGCGTCCGCACGAAGGCGGGCTCATGCTGCACACCATGTACTACGAGGAAGAGGTGAAGAAAGTGGAAGGCTTCGGCGCGCCCGATGTGGAATTGAAGGAAGCTGAAGTGAAAGTTGCTCATCAACTGATCGAAGCGCTGGCCGACGAGTGGGATCCCGAAAAGTACAAGGACAGTTTTCAGGAGAACTTGAAGAAGCTGATCGAGGCCAAGCTCGAGGGCGGAGAAGTGGCCGCTGTCGAGAAGCCGAAGAAACTGGCCCCGGTTGTCGATCTGATGGCGGCATTGAAGCAGAGCCTGGCGCAGATGGAGGGCAAGAAGAAGCCCGCCGCTGCTATCAAGGGCGAGGAACCCGCGGCGGCCGCGAAATCGCGGCGACGGTAGGTGTCGGGCTTCCGGCTTCCGCTTTCATGAAGCACCACAATGGCTCGGCACGGTATCACCGAATATCCGCGTCAGGCATCCCGCCTTGTTTGCGCCGCATCCCTTGCCGAGAGCTGAAGGTAGGGGCTCAGTTTGAATTTTGGATATCGCTCATTGCGGGCGTGATCCCGACGGGCGGCGCGTTTCAGCCGACTGAGGGATCTCGCACTCGCTGATTTTGGGTGGGAGATCCCTCCCTTCGCCTGGAAAGCGGCTCTGGTCGGGATGACCCAACTCTGAACAGACCAAGCCACAACTCGCACCGCTCTCTAGCGCGTACGGCCCACAATCGTTACAATAATCGATTCTGTCGCAATCATTGAATCAGAACTTCTTCTTCGGGGTGCCGATGAGTTTCCGACGTGTGGGCTGGGTGGCAGCGATCGCGCTGGCAAGCTGGCTCGAACTTTCCTGTGGTCAGGTCTATCGCCCCGTGGTAATTCCTACGAGCACGACGCCGCCGAATCCGGCGAATTTTCATGCCGTTTTTGGAATCAGCGCCAATGCGCCTTTCAACCCGGGCACGGCACTTCAGATCGACGTCTCGGGAGATACAGACATTGGCGTGGCCAACATGGGCGTCAATCCCACGCACGCCGCGATTCTTCCAAACCGTACGCGGGTTTTCGTGGCCAGCGCAGGCAGTCTATTCACGGGCGACACCGACGTGGTCACGGCATTCTTTCCGGCTGCGGCCAGTTCCAGCGCCACCGGACTGGGCACGACAACCACCTTTACGCTTCCGAACGTTGGGGCGAACCAGTCTTCGGGGATTTTGGCCATTAGCGAAACTGGAACTCTGGTGACCATGACCCTGAGCGCTCCTCTCATTAATGCCCAGGCCGGCAGCCTCATCGTGGTTTCTGGTGTGGTGATTCCTTGCCAAAACCCGCCCGCTTGTACAAACCCTCCCAACCCCACCGCGTACGATGGGAGCTTCCCTATTTCATCGGTCAGCGGGACGACCATTCAGTATGTGAATTCGATCACCGGTCTGACTCCAACGTCCGGCGGCAGTGCGACGGTTCCCATCCCGCTCTTTTGTTCTTACCAACCTGATTTCCTTGCGACCTCGCAGACAAACGCTGTCTATGTGGCCAACTTCGGAGAAGAAAACGGCGCGCACTGCAACCTCAGCAGTACGGACTCGGTTGCGGCGCTCGATCTTACGCGCAGCATAGTCAGCACCATTGCGTATCTCCCCGCAGGCGCACACCCGGTTGCGATGGTCGAGACGCCCAACTCCCAGAATCTCTACGTGGTCAACCAGGGGAACAACACCGTGGCCGATCTTTCGCCTACTGACCTCTCAACCATCGCAACGATTCCGGTCGGCAATATTCCGGTATGGGCGGTTGCGCGGGCGGACAATCAGCGGGTGTACGTGCTCACGCAAGGAGATGGGACGCTGGTCCCCATCGACACGGCCACGAACACCGTGCTGCAGAGTCAGACGAATCTTTCCGTAGGCGCGGGCGCCAATTTTATTTTGTATGATTCCCATCTGAACCGGCTTTACGTCACCAACCCCAGTACCAGTACGGTCTACGTGTTTTCCACCAGTGGGGGAGTTGGAATCCACCTTGCCCTGGAGGATGTTCCCCGGTTTCGGTCGCGGCATTGCCGGATGGCTCGCGCTTTTATGTGGCCAGTTTCGCGACACAGACGCCCTGTTCGGATCCAAATGTCGGGACGTCGTCCGGTACCTGCATCGTTCCCATGCTCACCGTGTTTGACGCACTCAGCAACACCGTCAAGCCGGTGCCGTCGTCCCTGCTGTCGCCAACGCCGTCGTTGTCACTGCTTACGTCTCCACAGTTTTCGGCCACGCAGTACGCCGTGCCTTCGGTCACATCTTGCGTGCCACCCGGGCTTCCTGCCACCTACGCTCCCGGTTCGACCCGCTTCCGGATGTTCACCACCGCCGCGGCCGACAGCAGTCACGTCTATGTCAGCATCTGCGACGCAGGCTCGATTGCCGACGTCAACACGACCACAAATACAATCTCCACCGGCGGAAATAATTCCCCTGACACTCTCGTGACCAACATAGCTCCGCCGTTTGGGGCGTGCGGAGTCGCCAGCTGCAACACGGTGGCCACGATTACCGGGTTCACGATCGCCTCGAATGTGGTTACGTTCCAGGCAGCGAACGGGTTTATCGCCGGACAGAAGGTCTCAATTTCAAGTCTGAGCACGAGCAGCGGGGCGTCTCTGAATGGATTGACCTTGACGGTTCTCGGGACAGGGTTGTCGGGGTTACAGTTCGAATGCAGCTTTTCCAGCGCAGACGTTCCACTGACCAGCGATTCCGGGAAAGCCGTGCCGTTGCCGCCGCCACAGAATCCCGTCTTCCTGCTGACTGGACAGTAGCTGGTGGGGAAAGGCTAGACTTTGGCGGAAACTTCTTCTCTTGCTGCACTTCGGGCAGCGTAGTGCGAATCGACGTATTCGTCGAGAATCTCGATAAACTCCGGGACAATGCGGTCGCCCTTCAGCGTAGTGAACAGCCGTCCGTCAACGTAGACCGGCGCCTTGGGTTCTTCGAAGGTGCCGGGCAGGGAGATGCCGATATTGGCGTGCTTCGATTCGCCAGGGCCGTTGACCACGCAGCCCATTACCGCCAGCTTCATCTCTTCGACTCCGATGTAGCGGCCCTTCCAGGAGGGCATCTGCTCACGCAGATAGGTTTGAATCTGCTCGGCCATCTCCTGGAAGAATGTGCTGGTGGTGCGTCCGCAACCTGGACATGCCGTCACTTGCGGCGTAAAGCTGCGAATGCCCATGGATTGCAGAATCTGCTGGGCCACGCGGACTTCTTCGGTGCGGTCGCCGCCGGGTGCAGGCGTCAGTGAAACCCGAATCGTGTCGCCAATGCCTTCTTGCAGCACCACGCCCATCGCCGCGCTCGAGGCGACGACCCCCTTCGCGCCCATTCCAGCTTCGGTAAGTCCAAGGTGCAGCGGATATTCGCAGCGTGCCGCCAATGCGCGGTAGACATCGATCAGATCCTGTACGCCACTCACCTTCGCGCTCAGAATAATCTGGTCAGGCCGCAGTCCGAATTGCTGCGCCAATTGCGCGGAACTCAACGCGCTCACCACCATCGCTTCCATGGTCACTTCGCGCGCGTCTTTCGGTTCGTCGAGGCGCGAATTCTCGTCCATCATGCGGGTCAGCAGCGTCTGGTCGAGCGATCCCCAGTTCACGCCGATGCGCACCGGCTTCTGATACTTCACCGCGACTTCAATCATCGTGCGGAAATTCGAATCGCCAGTCTTGCCGATGCTGGCGTTGCCGGGATTGATCCGGTACTTGGCCAGATCGCGCGCGCACTCGGGATACTTGGTCAGCAGAACGTGGCCGTTGTAGTGGAAGTCGCCGATGATGGGCACGCGGATGCCCTGCTTGTCGAGCTGCTCGACGATGTGGGGAACGGCCGCGGCAGCGTCGTCGTTGTTTACGGTGACACGCACCAGTTCCGACCCGGCGCGGGCCAGCGCCGCCACCTGCTGCACGGTGCCCGGAATGTCCGCCGTGTCAGTATTGGTCATGGACTGCACCACGATCGGTGCATCCGACCCTACGCGCACACCCCCGACGAGGGCGGTGACGGTCTTTCTGCGTTGAATATTGGCCATATGGGAAGCTCTATTTTATCACGGGGAAACTTGCGCGCCCGGAGCCATAACCCCCGGTCCGACGAGTTCGTCCCTCGTGACCAGTCCGCGAACGACCACAGCGCCAGTGGGTATATAGTTATCGGAACAGGAGGCGCTTTATGGACCGAACTCCCGGTTTGTTATCGATCCCCGTAATGGCAATGATGGTCGCGGCCGCCTGGACTCAAGACATTCCCTCTCACCCGAAATCCGGTAGCAAGGTTTGCGTCGCAGAAGTCTCTAACATGAGTCCGCGAGCCGCAGTTGTCGCTCGCCTGACCGAGCGGTTGTCGAAGGATCTGCGGGACGACAAAATCAATGCCGTCACCATGGATTCCAGTACGACCACGGACCACAAACTTCATCCTACCCACGAGAATGGAGAAGAGGCAAAAAGCCAGGAATGCGATTACATCTTGCTGACGCAAATCGTGGATCCTAAGACGCATCCACTCGACCCGCAGAGTCCCCAGATTTCCATCGGAGGAAGAGTCCCCAGCGTCGATGCGAGCGATCCTCTTGGCGGCTCCTCAGGCCCGGTTTACCGGGATAACCTGCAAATCAGCTTCGCGCTATTTCCCACCGACCGAATCAAGCCCGTGTTGGATACCGTGATCATGGCACAGCCGTCGGGAAATGCCACCGACAACCTTGTGCCCGCCATGGATCGTGAGTCGAATCGTGTCGGTTACGAACTGAAGAAGAAATAGACGGAGCGTTGCTCGCGGTCTCGAGAAGATTGCCCCGGCAATGGTGGGCCTGGGCGATGCCGGAACTTTGGCGCAACTCTATGCGAACCTGGCGTCGGACCCGGCATCCAACGCCTGGCCGAATCTTCAGAACGCAATCCAGGCCCTGCCGAATGGTGTTACCAGCGACGATCCTTTCGGTGCCGCACAAGCCGCGCAAATGGCTTGCGCGCGACTCTCCAAGGTTCGGACCCGGGCGGCGAAGGCGCTCGCTCCGGCGGCAATTTGTGAGCCAAGATCAAGGCGACTGCTGCCGCCACGCGGAAGACGGCCTAAAACAAGAAGCCGACGGCCTCATTCCGGGCCGTCGGCTTTCTTGAACACGCAAAACGCCGGAGCATCTCTTACGGCAGCCGATCCGCCAGCCCCGGGATCGTCTTCATCAAATCGTTGTAGATCACCATCACCGCGAACAGTACCAGGAACACGAACGCAGCCTGGTAGACGCGCTCCTTGATGTTCATACTGATGTCGCGGCGCATCAGGCCTTCGATCAGCAGAAACAGGATCACGCCGCCATCGAGGATGGGAATTGGCAGCAGATTGAAAATGCCCAGATTCAGGCTGATGGCAGCGGTCAAGCCCATCAGCGGAGTCCAGCCCTTGCGGCGGGCGGCTTCGCCCGCGGCCTGGCCAATCCGGATCGGCCCTTCAATCGACTTCGGGGAGATCTTGCCCTGCGCCATTTTTCTGACCAACTCGAGAATCAGCAACGCGTTCTGCCGGTTCTCGTGCAGCGACAGGCTCAAGGCGGCGGCGAACGGCAGCGTCTTCACCTTCATCTGCATGGTCCCGATACCGATGCGATAGCGCTTTTCCGAAAGCACCGGCTGAAGCGTAAATATTTTCTGCTGGCCATTCCGCAGGACGGTGAGGGTGATTGGTTTGTCCTTCGTGATTTCCAGGCTCTCGACCATCGACGCCAGAGCGGGTACGGGTCTGCTGTCGAGCGCGACGATCTGGTCGCCTTCCTTCAGGCCGGCCTTCTGCGCCGGCATGTTATCTTGCAGATCAGTGATGGTGACCGTATCTTCTTTCGGGGCCCAGCCCGCGTATCCGATCTGATCGACTCCCATCGCCTCCGGGACCACGGTTTTTTCCAGCGTTTGCCCGTTGCGTTCAACGCCTACCACGAGCGGCTGCCCGGGGCTCAGAGCCTGCTTCAGATCGACCTGCTCCCAGGTGGGATTCTCCACTCCGTCGATGCGCGTGATGCGGTCGCCGACCTGAAACCCGGCCTTGGCGGCCGGCGTGTCTTTCGCCACCCATCCGATCACCGGCGCTTCGTCGTACACCGCCGGATACTCATAATGCACCATGTAAATGGTCGTGAGCAGAAAGATCGCCAGCAGGATGTTCATCGTGGGCCCGGCTATGGCGATCAGGAAACGATGCCAGCGTGAATGATTCATGAACTCGCGCGGATCGTCCGAGCGCTCGTCCATGGGATTCTCGCCGCTCATCTTGACGTAGCCGCCGAGCGGAATCGCGTTGATGCGATAGTCGGTGTCGCCTTTGCGGAAGCCGATCAGCCGCTTGCCGAATCCAATGGCGAACTGCTCGACCCGCACTCCCAACCACTTGGCGACGGCATAATGGCCAAACTCGTGGATCAGGATCATGAAGCCCAGGACCGCAACCACCGCTACGAGTGAAGTCAAGAAGTCAGACATAATCGAAATACGTACCTCTCCAGCTGTTTAGATTCCGAAACTACGCAAAGGATGTCGCCCGGGGCCCTTTCATTTTCTTTCTGTCCGCTACCTGCTGTTGAGCATATCGGCGGGCTTCCGCATCCGCTTCAAGCACTTTCCCGATAGACTCCAGCTTCCCAGAGTTTGTTTCCGCCAGAACGTCCTCGATAATCCTGGGAATCTCATTGAAGCCGATGCTGCCTTCCAGAAATGCCGCTACGGCAACTTCGTCCGCCGCGTTCAGCGCCACCGTTTTCGCGCCGCCAGCCTCGGCCGCCTCGTAAGCAAGACGCAGACAAGGGAATTTTGTCAGGTCAGGAGGGCAGAAGTCCAGATGACGCAGGTCACTGACCGCGAAGCGCATTTCCGACGGTATCCGCTCCGGATATGTTAGGGCGTACAGAATCGGCAGGCGCATGTCCGTCACCGAGCATTGAGCAAGTATACTGCCATCCACAAACTCCACCATGGAATGAATTGTCGATTGAGGATGGACAATGACTTCCACTTTTCCCGGCGCCATGTGAAATAATCTGCATGCCTCGATCACCTCAAACCCTTTATTCATCAGCGTGGCCGAGTCGATCGTAATCCGCCGCCCCATCTTCCAGGTGGGATGATTCAGCGCCTGCTCGATGGTGATCGACGGAAACTCCGAGTGCGGCGTCTTGAGAAATGGTCCACCCGAGGCGGTTAGCCAGATGCGCTCGACCTCGTCGATGCGCCCGCCGCGCAGACATTGATGCACCGCATTGTGCTCGCTGTCGATCGGCAGCAGCGGCTTGCCCTGGCGGCGAGCCTCGGCCGTGATCAGTTCTCCCGCGGCAACCAGGCATTCTTTATTGGCGAGGCCCACAATCTTGCCCGCCCGCACGGCTTCGTATGTCGCCTCCAGCCCAGCCACGCCCACGATGGCGCTGACCACGAAATCGACTTCCGCATGGGTCGCAACGCGTACGGTGCCCGCCGCGCCATGGGCGACTTCAATCTCGCTCAGCCCTTCCTTTTTCAGACGCGAACGCAGGGCGTCGGCGTCGGCTTCTGCCGCCATCGAGATCACTCGCGGCTTCCAGCGGCGCGCCTGTTCGAATGCTGCCTCAAGGTTCGACCCGGCGGCCAGGGTCACAATCTGAAATCGGTCGGGATAGGACTCGGCCACACTGAGCGTGCTGCGCCCTATCGAGCCCGTCGATCCCAGGATGGCGATGCGTTTCATCAGAAGGAGAGGTTTCGGTGCAAGACTCGACACAAACTCTAATTCTACGATGGTTCTGGCTTTGGGTGTGGAAACTTGAAAGGCCGGGTTGTTTCGAATACCATTTCGCTAGCCAAGTCTTACCCGCATCCGAAGCCCCGCATTCGCCCCCGCCCTCTTATCGCCCCTCTAAAAAGCACACGGTAGAACAAACCCAGGAACAGTGAAAGACAGGAGGCAACTATATGAACAACGACGACCTACGAGATTGGTATTTAGCTCTCACAGATTCGCACAAACAGATTTTCCTCGCCCTCGTTTCCAGCCACCTGACGATTCATGGCCGCGAATTCGGCCTCCATCCGTCGGGAGAGCAGCAAAGCAGGGGATTCAAAGGCTTGAACGAGCTTCAACACCAGATTAGCGGGCACATCATTGGACTTGGATTGGGTCATGACAGGTATCCGGACGATGTCCTCTGGCAGATACTCGCAGAGAAGGCGGCCGCGTATGGTCTACGTAACCACCTGAGAGATTCGCTTGAGTTTGCAAGATCCAGAGGTCTCTGGAAGAAGTTAATGTAGGAACATGAAATGGCCGCTACTGCATCACCCTCCCTGCCGTATAAAACCACAGCACCGGTGCTGCAAACAGCAGCGCGTCGATGCGGTCGAACATCCCGCCGTGCCCCGGCAGAATTGCTCCCGAATCCTTTACCCCCGCACCGCGCTTGATCAGCGATTCCACCAGATCGCCCAGCTGCGCGGCTATATTCAGAACGATCGTTAACAGAATAACCGGTCCCATGTCGGGGATCTCCAGGCCGTACATGCCGCCGGGCCGTGTGATCAACCCGTAGTGCAGGAGGGCCGAACTGATCTGCTCCGCATGGCGAAACAGCAACCACCCCACGCCAACGCTCGCCGCGAGCGATGCCGCCGCGCCTTCCCAGGTCTTCTTCGGGCTGATGCGGGGTGACATCAAATGCCGACCCATCGACTTGCCCACGAAGTACGCGAAAATATCCCCCGCCCAAACTATCAGCAGCAGATACAGCAGATAAATCGCGCCCGCCGCCTGCTCGCGAAGTTGCACCAGCATCCCCATCGGCAGTGCGATATAAGTGAACGCAAACACCGCTGCCGCCGCCGCCGGATATCCGCTGCGCAACTCCCCTCGCCGCATGACGATAGTAAGAAACAGAAACGGCGCAATGGCCGCGCCAAACCCCAGCGCAACCAGAAATTTTCCGGTGCCTGCCAGTGGCGTCTCGCCACCTGCACTGATCGCGACGACCAGAAAGAATAATCCGGTGAAAATGTAGGTCGGCCAGCGCAGCGGCTGCACGCCGTAGGATTCCGTCAGCTTCAGGAATTCGTAAATCGTGAGCAGCGCCACAATGGCCGCCACGACTGCCAGCACCGGCACCGGCGCTCGCAAGATGAGCGCCAGCACAATCGGAATCAGGACGACCGCGGTCGCGATGCGTTTGAGCAAGGGAAGTGGATGTGAGCCGTGATGGCGGCCTCGGCCGCGCCGCTACGATCTTTGCACGAAACCAAGAATTTAACCACAGAGGACACAGAGTTTCACAGGGTAGTACTCCGTGTTCCTCTGTGTCCCCTGTGTTTAATGTTTTTGGGCGGGAAGCGCCGCGGAAGTCTCGAGCTGGGCGTGCCCGTCGCCGTGATTCAGTCCGCCGTAGCGCCGCTCGCGCTTCTGATATTCCGCAATCCCTTCAAGCAGATGAGTTCCACGAAAGTCGGGCCACAAAGTCGGTGTCACATAAATCTCGGCGTACGCCAGTTGCCACAGCAGGAAATTACTTAGCCGCATCTCGCCCGAGGTCCGCACCACCAGGTCCGGGTCCGGCAAATGCCGCGTATAAAGATGGCGGCCGACCATGTCCTCATCGATATGCAGATGCTCGATCCCGCCGTTCTGCGCAGCCGCGTTTACCATCGACCGGAAGGCGTCCACCAGTTCGCTGCGGGCGCTGTAATTGAGCGCCAGGGTCAGCACCATCCCCGAATTGCGGGACGTCGCCTCGCGGGCCCACTCCATGCGTTCCTGCACATCCTCCGGCAATTCGTGCTGCCGCCCAATATATTCCAGCCGGATATTGTTCTGGTTCAGCGTCGGGACCTCCGCCTTCAGATAGCGGCTCAACAGTCCCATCAGAAAGCCGACTTCGCTCTTGGGACGCTTCTTCCAGTTCTCTTCCGAGAACGCGTAAAGCGTGAGCGCCGGAATGTGAATGCGCGCCGCGGTCTCGACCGTCGAACGCACGGCCGTTACGCCAGCACGGTGTCCGGCTACGCGCGGCAGGTGACGCCGCTTGGCCCAGCGTCCATTGCCGTCCATGATGATCGCGATATGTTTCGGGAGCTGTGCGGGATCGAGCCGGCGGTAGACTTCAGCTTCCTTGCGGTCGAACCCCGTGGGTACTTTGTCGTACAAAGTGGTCACGATATGAGGCTACCACAGGGAGGAAGCAGCGCGCAATGACAGGGATGACGCGGCCCAGTCTGAAAGGTCTATGTGGGAACAGCCGCCCTCGGCTGTCCCGGGAGCGAAGCTCACGAGGTTTTTCTCTTCGGGGCAGCAAAACGCCAGATCGCTACGGGATGCGCGCGGTTCCTTTGCCTTGCGGGGGCGAGTCGCCCGCGCCCACACGAGCTAGCTCGCCTCTTCCGGCACCACCTTGATGTCCAGCTTTTCTGTCCACCGGATCACCGTTAGCGCGCAGCTGACGCCTACTCTCAAATCGGTCAGCAGGCGATGTAGATCGTCCACGCCGGCCACAGGCTGGCCCTCCAGCGCTACGATGACATCGCCTTCGCGCAGGCCCCCGCGTTTGGCCGGGCTGTTTTCTTCCACCCCGACCACCACCACGCCCATCTCCTTCGGCAGATCGTAGAACCGCACCACGCGCCGGTGCACCGGCACAGTCTGCGCCGAGACGCCGATGTAGCTGCGCCGCAGGCGTCCGTCGCGGAGCAGGCGGCTGGCCACGAACTTGGCCGTATTGATGCCGATGGCAAAGCAGATCCCCTGCGCCGGAAGAATCGTCGCCGTATTCACGCCCACCACGCGTCCCGCGGAATCGACCAGCGGCCCACCCGAGTTGCCTGGATTCAGCGACGCGTCGGTCTGGATGACATCGTCAATCAGCCGCCCGGAATACGATCGCAGCGAGCGTCCCAGCGCGCTCACCACGCCCGCGGTCACCGTCGACTGAAATCCGTAGGGCGCGCCAATCGCAATGACGATCTGGCCCACGCGCAGGCGCTGCGAATCGCCGAGCGCGGCCGCAGTGAAGCCAGGCTCGCCGGAGTGCGGCTGATCCAGGCGAATGACCGCCAGGTCGCTCGCCGGATCGTCTCCGATCACCGTCGCCGGCATGCGCCGCCCATCGGCCAGCGTGACCGCAATGCGCGCCGCATCGTGCACAACATGGCTATTGGTGAGGATCAGACCGTCCGGCGTGAACACGAATCCCGAGCCTCCGCCGCGCCGTTCCCGCGGCTCGCCCGAGCGCGTGCGGCCCGCGGATTGATGAACCTCGATATTCACCACCGACGGGCTCATCCGCTCGACCGCGCCTGTGACCGCCGTCGAATAG
>WNGK01000724.1_pt1 | contig 34062 bp, 38 predicted proteins | sample 5400601 | NCBI WGS metagenome assembly WNGK01 (sample SAMN13153376, study PRJNA577476) | soil metagenome | isolation source: 60 cm soil or saprolite under Garry oak tree replicate 1 | place: USA:California | collected 2016-06-15 | reverse complement strand
CCGGACCTGCCCGATCTGGTCTACCTCGAACAACTCAACAGCGCGCTGTACCTCGACCAGCCCGCCGACGTCATGGACTACGTCACCGTCATGGACCGGTTGTGCGTCCAGGCCGCAACCGGCGCCGCCAGCAAAGACGCGCTCCGCGCGCTGCTCAAGCAGGCCTGAGCCCTGGCCTGCCCCCGCGGGCCCGCGCGGGTCACGCGGCAGGAGCCAGGACCAGTCATTGCAGGCTCCCGGACACCCGCAAGCCGACTATGCCTGCCGCACCCCCCCAATCGCGGCACAAACTGCAGAAGCCCCCCGTGACCGACAGTTCGTCCGCCCCCGGCCAGAACCCGCCCATGCTCGACATATCCGTGCCGCACTCGGCCCGGGTCTGGAATTACTGGCTGGGCGGCAAGGACAACTACCCCGTCGACCGTGAGATCGGTGACCAGGTCATGGCGATGTTCCCGGACATCACCCGCCTTGCCCGCGCTGACCGGGCGTTCCTGGGCCGCGCGGTCAGGTACCTGGCCGGCGAGGCGGGGATCCGCCAGTTCCTGGACGTCGGCACCGGCCTGCCGACCGCCGACAACACCCACCAGGTCGCCCAGGCGATCGCCCCGGAATCGCGCATCGTCTACGTCGACAACGATCCGCTCGTGCTGGTGCAGCCCGCGCCCTGCTCACCAGCACGCCCGAGGGCGCCTGCGACTATATCGACGCCGACATGCGCGACACCGGCAAGATCCTGGCCGAAGCTGCCCGGACGCTGGACTTCAGCCGGCCTGTCGCGCTAATGATGCTGGGGATCGTGGGCCAGGTCCCCGATTCCGACGACCCGCAGTCGATCATCGAGCGCCTGCTGGATGCCATGCCATCTGGCAGCTATCTCGCCCTCAGCGATGGCGTCAGCACCAGCGAGACATTCAACGAGGCCGTACGCCACTACAACGAGAACTCGGCCAGCACCTACCATCCCCGCAGCCCAGAGCAGATCACCGGATTCTTCGCCGGCCTGGAGCCGGTAGAACCCGGAATAGTGGCGCTGACGCGCTGGCGGCCTGAGCTCACCCCCTTCGCAGGCCACGGTGAGGTGCCCGGGATGTGCGGAGTAGGACGAAAGCCGTAATGTGCCACGAGACGCTTCCTTATATCCCCAGCGTAGTCGGGATGGACTCGGAGGAAGGTCCCTGGGGCCCCGCGACATGGTGAAACTAGGCTGGCTGAACCCTAATCTCCAGAAGATGCCATACGCCATCCGCCGGAAAGACACCTGAAGCCGGCGCCCGCTCCATGGGATCGTATTTTGGCTACCGCCGACATAAATTCCGGAGCGTGCGGAGCGATGCTCAGTGAGGGCATTCAGGGAGAGGAGCGTGGCACCTTGTGGGTGCCGATAATGTCTTCACCTCATGCGACCTGCGAATACTCGTGGAGGAGGCCGCCAAGCCGGTCGTGTCTCTGAACGGCGGTGGGGTGAGCGGTGACGCCGGCCAGGTGGACGCGGCGATCGCGATGCTCGATGACGAACAGCATTCTGTGGAATCTGGCTTGTCACGGGTTATCCCCGCTTGCCGTGCGCTGGGATGGATGATCACCAATGAGCGGCCTGCTGGGTCAACCTTCAAGCAGCAACGAGGAGGAGGAGGTGGGCAGATGGAAACCGCCCGTATGCCCGCTCTCCAGACTGGCGGGACCAAGATCAATAATTCGGACCATTGTGATCAATACCGCTCCACCCGGCGCGTGATTCCACGTAACTAATACGTGCGGACGTTTCAGGGAGATCGTGTCCACATGGAAGAAATCGCAGGCCAGCGGCCCTTGCGCCTGAGTGCGCAGGAACGCTCGCCAGGAAGTGTCCACTTCCCGCGGGGTCGGTCTGTACCGCCGGACGCGCAAGATCCGCCGCACGGTCGCTTCGCTGAGGTGGTGACCGAGCCGGGACAGCTCGCCGTGCACCCTGCGGTAACCCCAGGGCGGGTTCTCCCGTGCCAGCCGTAGCACAAGATCGCGGATCTGCTGGCTGGTTCCCGGGCGGCCTGGTCGGCTCGGATACGTCCACTTGCGTGTGATCAGGCGGCGGTGCCAGACCACTAGCGTGCCCGGGGTGACGAGCCGGCGGGCGCGCAGCACGGTGGGCAGCAGCCGGGCCAGCGCGGCCAGGACGGCCCGGTCGGCCCAGTCCGGCTTGGGCCGGGCGACCTGGCGCCGTAGCACCGTGACTTCATGGCGGAGGACCATGATCTCCGCGTCCTTGGGCGCCTGGCCGCGGCCCAGCAGTTGCAGCCAGCCGAAGACCCGGATCATGATCAGGTAGGAAGACGATCAGACACAAACGGCGATGCTGCCCCAGCCTGCTCGTCCGGCCAAACCGCAGGTGACAGGCCCTGTGTCTAGTTCTGAAGCGGTGCACCGTCGAGGCAGACCTGCTTCAGGAGATCCGGGTCCGGATCGGCGAGATCATCGACCCGGAGACGGACTCGGTCTATGTCTTCCGGCAGTGCGCGGGCATGCTGGGACGCGGCAGGTATCCACGGCCAGGCCACGGTCGAGGAAGACCCGCTGTACTGGCGGTGCTGTAGGGTGGCTGGCGATCATGCCCGGAGCCCGTCACTCGTGCAAGTCTCCCGCCTGCGGCGATGCGCTCCCAGGACTGGTTGTCCACAGGGCATGGAGGCTCCGTGCGGCAGGCCCGTGCATCGCGTCGGCATCGCCGCCGGTCGCAGCCACGCCAGAGACGGTAGGGTCCGAAACAGCGTCACGCCATGAGGCGTATAGAAACAGCTACGTCCGGTGTGACTATGCCTCCTCCGATGACCTGGACGTCCGAAACGGTGTCACGCCATGAGGCGTATAGAAACCAGACTGCGGCCACGCTCACCATAACCATGCGCTTGTCCGAAAAGAATAAGGACGGCGGTGTCGGAGCAGCTCACGATGTACACGACGCGGTGGTGCGCGTTCTGTCGGCGGCTGAAGATGCAGCTGGCGCGCGACGGCATCGACGTCATAGAGGTGGACATCGAGCAGGACCTGCCCGCGGCTGACTACGTCATGAGCATCAACGGCGGCAGCCACACCGTGCCTACCGTGGTCTTCCATGACGGGAGCGCCCTTACCAACCCTTCGGCCTCGGAGGTCAAAGAGCGGCTCAACCAGCTGGGCCCTCTGTCCTGACGCGCCGCTCTCCTCGCTTGCCGCGCGCCCGGTCTCACCGCGTGGCTAGCGCTCAGCCGGATGCGGCTGCCGAGAGGCGGGGGTCTACGGTATGTGGTGACAGCACACGCTACGCATGGCAGGAGATCCTCCCCGTGACAGACGACTCCCCTAGCCCTATCCAGCAGCCATCGCCCAAGATCGATGTTACCGTGCCGCACTCGGCCCGGATCTGGAACTACTGGCTGGGCGGTAAGGACAGCTACCCGGTCGACCGGGCGGCTGGCGATCAGTTCTGTGAGATCTTCCCAGGCATCGTCGATATCGCCCGCACCTCCCGCCAGTTTCTAGCCCGTGCGGTGCGGTACCTGGCTGGTGAAGCGGGGATCCGCCAGTTCCTGGACATCGGCACTGGCCTACCCACTGTCGATAACACCCATGAGGTTGCCCAGAGGGTGGCGCCCGAGGCACGGATTGTCTATGTCGACAACGACCCCCTCGTGCTGGCTTATGCTCGCGCGCTGCTCACCAGCAGCCCGGAGGGCGCTACCAGCTACATCGATGCCGACCTGCGGGAACCCGATAAGATCCTGCGGGAAGCTGCCCAGTCGTTGGATTTCACCCAACCCATCGCGCTCATGCTGATGGGAATCATGGGTCACATCACCGGCTACGACAAGGCGCGGTCGATCGTGAAGCAACTAGTGGACGGCTTGCGGTCGGGCAGCTACCTGGCGCTCTACGACAGCACCGACACCAACGAGGCGTCTGTCGAGGCCCATCGGCTCTACAACGAGGGCGGCTCAGTCCCGTACCACCTGCGCAGTCCTGACCAGATCGGCCGATTCTTTGATGGTCTGGAACTGGTGGAGCCCGGCTTGGTGTCGGTTACGCGGTGGCGGCCTGAGCCGAACCCTTGGGGGGTTCCGGCTGAGGTGGATGCGTTCTGCGCTGTCGGGCGCAAGCGGTGATGGGCGCGAAGTCTCAGCCCAGCTGGTATGTGAACTTCGAGTCTCCCGCGGAGAGCTTCGTGATGTTCCCGGGCCGGATCTTTCGCTACCCGCGCGGCGACCAGGCGGGCCGGGCCGAGGCCCAGGCTCACGGACGGCGGCTTGGTATCCCGGAGCCACAACTGGACTGGACGGTGTGAGGGAAGAGCGTCCCGCCGATAACGGCCGAGAGTTCAGCCAAGCATACGGCTAACCGCCGCACGCTGAACCATCGGAGATCACGCTCCGTGATCCGGCACCGCTCGCAGTAGCACGCCGGAGCCGCCGTTCGGCGCGGCCGCGCGATCGGGTTGAGGCACACCACCAGCCGTCCAGATGTGGGCATTCTGCGCGCCCACCAGCCGGGTCCGACAAAGATCGCAGGCTACCTTCCTGCCGGGTCCGCTCCGCTGTTACCGATGGCCGACTCGACGCCCGTGCATGTGAGGGGCACGTGGGCGGGGCAGCCCGCGTCCTTGTCAGGCGCCCGGCGGCTGGTAGCTGATCTGTTTCGCCCGCTCCGCGATCTGGACAAGATCGCCGGCCTCGATCAGCTCGTGCGTCTCGAACCTGGTGAAGGCGCCCGAGCCAGTGGCCGCCAGGCTCACCGCGGCCGCGGTCTTCGAGTCAGGCAACTCGACGATCGCCAGCCCGTCGTACTGCCCGAACATCCAGTAGTAGGACTCCAGGCTGCCGCCGACCGACTCCGCCAGCCCGTGGACGACAGCTGCCCGATCCGACGGCTGGGCGACAAACCGCTTGATGGTCTCCCCCGTCACACCGAACAAGACCGCATACTTCGCCATCGCTACCCCCCAATACAGACACGCAGCAGGCCTGGCGGCCGCTGCCCGGCAGTATCGCGCCCGCCGGATGCGTGATGCAACACTCCTGACCGTGCAGCGGCTAGTGACCGAGGGCGCGCACCTTGTGGTCAGGCCAGCCAGGCGCTCCAGGCGGCCCTGAGGTCTGCCAGGAATGCCTTCAGCTCCGCGTCTGACTCCCGGATGTCCTCAGCCAGACCCCGGGATCCGCCACCGGATCAGCCTGCTGCGCACGCGTGAACTCCCCGACGGCCGCCGGCCGGTCAGCCAGCGCGCCCGGGTCCTGTACCCGCCGGATCCGGGCGAGGCCGGCTGGATCGGCTCCCTGCAGCCCGACCGCCTCGCCGAACAGCACACCCTGCACGAGCTGACGGCGTCACCCGACCTCGCCCGGGCGTGGACGCCCGGCAGGCGCTGCAGGCGGTGACGCTGCTCGCCCGCGGGTCGGCCGACGACCCGCACGCCGAAGAACTGCTCCGCCACGCCCTGCCCGGCGCCGCCGATCTCATCACCGGCATGCAGGCGCCCGTGGAAACACTGACGATCATCTTCAACGCGATCCCGCATCCGACAGTCATCCTGGCCCCCGCCGCCGCTGCCCTGTGCCAGCGCATCCTGAACCTCCTGCCCGCCAGCACCGAGCCAGCAGTCCGGGCGTACTGGCTGCACAACCTGGGCATCCGGCTCGCCGGGCTGGGCCGCCTGGCTGAGGCCCTGACAGCCGATAAGGAAGCTGTCACGATCCGCCGGGAGCTGGCCGCCGCCAGCCCGGACCGCTACCGCCCCGACCTCGCCCGCTCGCTAAATAGCCTCGGCGTCTCGTTCTGGGAGCTGGGCCGCCCGGCCGGGGCCCTGCCGGTCACCGAGGAAGCCGTCGCCATTTTCCGGGCGCTGGCCGGCCGCCAGCCCGGATCGCTACCGCCCCGACCTCGCCGCATCGCTGGACAACCTCGGCATCTGGTTCTGGGAGCTGGGCCGCCCGGCCGGGGCCCTGCCGGTCACCGAGGAAGCCGTCGCGATCCGCCGGGAGCTGGCCGCCGCCAGCCCGGACCGCTACCGCCCCGACCTCGCCCGCTAGCATCAGCTCGTGCGCGGATCCGGCGGCACTCCTGAGCACCAGCGCCAGCGCGGGGTCGTCCACGATGTCGGCCAGCGGGCTGAAGATCTCGGCGTGCGCTGCTGCCTTGCAGTCCCACTCAGACTTGCCTAGAAGGTAGGAAGCTCGCTCCGCGCTGTCCTGCAAGGCTCTCAGATGCAGCGTGGTCATCTGTGCGCAGGCAGTGCGCGTGGCCGTTACCAATGCCTGGATCATTCCCTCCATCGGTCTTCCTAACTGGTGGCGGTCCTACTCGCTCCATGACTATGCGGGCGAGTGCGACGCGTGAGCTGATGTTGAGCTTGCGGAATATCTGGCGCATGTGGAACGCCACGGTGTTGACACTGACGTACATCCGGCCGGCGACTTGCTGGTTGTTCAGTCCCTGGGCGACGAGTTCGGATGTGGCGTGTTCGGCTCGAGTCAGGCTTTCCCAGCCGGTAACGGGCCTGTCAGCTGACTGGGTCCAGTGGCGCCGCCGCACGCCGAGCTTGCGGAGCCGACGCCGGATGCGGGCCATGTCGAGGGCCGCGTCGGCCAGCTGGTATCCGTGGAGGGCCTGGCTGAGGTAATGGACGGCCTGCTGCTGGTCTCCCTGCCTGGCGTGCAGGACGCCGAGGTCCTCTGCAGCGGAGGCCTTGGCCCACGGGTCGGTGTGCTGTGCGGCGGCCTGGGCCAGGCGGACTGGATCCTGGCCCAGAAGGCCCAGGCCGTGGGCCGCAGCGGCGGTGACGGCGGGGAATGCGGCGTTGTCGCGGGCGAGGGCGTCGGCGGCGCGTGCGGCGCGGGAGGCCAGGTGGTCGTCCCCCGCGGCCAGGGCGGTGCGCACCAGCCAGGGCGAGGCGGCGGGTTCACCGAAGAGGAGCGCGCGGTGGGTTAGGAGATCGGCGCACAGCTGGTGGATGCGGCCGATCGCGGCGGCCGGGCCGTCGCGGGCTTCGGCGATCTGGGTTTCGGCCAGGGCGGTTTCGGGGCGGGCATAGATGCCTGCAAAATGCGGCATCCGGGCGGTACAGCTTGCGATGTGCTGTTCTGCGGCCGCGAGGTCACCGCGGCGCAGGGCGATCACACCGAGAACACAATGCGCAGCCGAGATATACCCGTGCGCCGTCAGCGAAGAGGCGACGGCCAGCGCCGCCTCGCCTTCGGCGGCAGCCTCGCTCAGCCGGCCCTTCGCCAGGTATATGCGCGCGCGCAGGATGGACAGCACCGCCTGTGAGGGGATGCCGTGCAGCGTCTGGTTGTCTGCGGCTCGCAGGATTTTCTCCGCCTCGTCAAGCTGACGCAGGTCGACAAGGCAGGCTGCGAGCGCGAGCAGCGGCTGGAAGTGGCGGGCATCGGGTGAGAGTCCCGTGCCCTCGCGGGCAGCCTCACGGAGAAGCGCGAGCGCCTCACTGATCTGGCCCTTGTGCCAGTTGATCACGGCGCGGGTGACCAGAGCGGCCGCAATGACGTGATGGCCGTGCTCATCCCGGGCCGCGAGGACGGTATCGGCGATACGGCCTGCGGCCTCGTCACGCAATCCGGCAAGAGCCTGCAGCTGAGCGGTCATCGCCTGGTCACGTAGCTCGTGAGGTAGCTGCGGCTGGGCCAGTACCGTGTCGGCTTCGGCGCGGGCGCCGTTTGCCTGCCCGCTGGCGCACAGAATCGAGGACAGGGCGCAGCGCAACCGGGCCTCGACGATGGCCGGCAGCGGCTGGGCTAGCGCGTCATCGACGATCCGGGCGGCCTGTTCTAGCTGGCCGGCGGCGGCGAGGGCCTCGGCGGCGGTCACCGAGCGGGACAGCGCGTTCGGATCGGCCGGACGCGTCAGTTCTAGCGCACGCAGCGCCAGGGCGGCTGCGGTTCGCGGAGACGAATGCAGCATCCGTGCCGCCGCTATGTCTAGTCCGGCCAGCGACGCAGGGTCGCTTTGATGCGCCGCCTGGAGCAGGTGGCCGGCGGCTCGGCCGGCCGATTCCCCGCGGTTCAACAGGATCTCTCCGTATTGGCGGTGCAGCGCCTTGCGGGCCGGGCGTGGGAGCATGTCGCTAACAGCGCGGTGCAACAGCTCGTGCCGGAACGAGAAGGTGTCTTCGCCCGCGGTCATTATCTCCGCGCCCATCGCCTCCTCGATCGCGGGCAGTAGGGCGGCCGGGGTTTCACCGAGGAGCTCGGCCGCGTCCTCCAGCCGGAATGAGGGACCCAGCACGGTCGACGTCACGAGCAGGTGCCGGGCGCGCTTGCTGAGACCGTCGAGCCTGCGCTGGGCGGCACGGTGAATCCGCCGCGGTAGCTGAGCGGATGTCAGCGTGGCGTATCCGTCGGTGACCCGGACGGCATTGTCATCGCGCAGGCCGCGGATCAGCTCGGTGAGTAGCGCCGGGTTTCCAGCGGCGCCGGAGGCCAGCGCCAGCAGGTTCTCATGCGGCGGAGCGCCGAACGCATTCGTGAGCATGTCCGCCACCGCAGCATCGCTGAGGGGGGTCAGGTTGATACGCGTGGCACCATCACTCTCCAGGGCGCTAAAAAGGTATCCGGCGTCTTGCTGGCCGGCGTGAGAGCGGGCAAGGAGCCAGGCGACCGGGTACCGCTTCAGCTCCTGCGACAGTGTCCGCAGCGCTGCCAGCGTGGCCGGGCTTGCCCAGTGCAGGTCGTCGAGGCTCACCAGGACAGGAGCAGACGTAGCCCGCTGTTCCAGGTGAGCCCGCACCTGGCCGATCCACCACATCGGCGTCTCCGGCAGATCATGATGGCCTTGCCCGTCCGTGAGCCTGCCGAACATTTCGTGCAAGGCCGCGCGCAGCACGAAGAACGGGATCGCCTGGCCCAGTTGGTCTGCTGCTCCTGCCGCCAGCGAGAAACCCTGGCAGGCTGCCTCGCGGGCGGACTCGCCGAGCAGCAGGGACTTGCCTATCCCCGGCTCCCCCTGCAGGAGCACCACGCCGCCAAGCCCTCGCTGGGCACGTCGCAGGAGGTCACGGACTATCTGCTGCTCCGCATCACGCCCGCGTATAACTTTGGCGCCCACAAGCTCCGTGGGCGACGCGGCCAGCACGGTCATGCGGCTCCTGCCATGTAGCGTGCGGGGGCCGCATGTCGTCCGGATCCCGGAGGTGTATCCAGAGCCGGGCCGGGCTTGGAGCCCGGGTCCCCGAACGCCTCACGGACCGCCATGCAGGCCCAGCGCATCCGGATGACCGCCGTCTCGGGATGGTCGCCAAACTCCTGCGCCACCAGCTCAGTGCAGCCGGGGGCACCGAAGGCACTGATGGCTGCGGCAACGGCCCGCCGGACCTGCTCGGCGTCAGGCTCATCGGAACGCCGCAAAGCCGATACGAACAGCGCATCGGCATAGCAGGCGCGGTAGCTGAGGTAGCGCATCACCGGCCACATCGTGACCCTCCTCGGCAGGCGATCACATCTCTGCGATTGTCACCTCGGGAAGGCCATGCTCGAATCCGCCAGGTGCGCAATCCATGTGGCCAGTGGCAGCCTGGCGGCTCGCTGGCCAGCCGACCGGGTTAGCGCGGCGAGAAGGTGTCCGGGTCGCTGGGCAGGACGCGGTGGAGCTGGCCGCGGGAGCTGATGCCGAGCTTGGTGAAGACCTTGCTCAGGTGGTACTGGACGGTGCGCGCGCTGATGAACAGCCGCGCGCCGATCTCCGGGTTGGACTGGCCGTCGCGGGCCAGCCGCGCGACTTGCACCTCTTGGGCGGTCAGCGGTTCGCTGACCTGGCCGTGCAGCATGCGGGCGCGCTGGACGGTGCGCTTGCGGGCCGTCTCACCGGTGGCCATCAGCTCGCGCCGGGCCCGCTCGGCAAATCCCTCCATGCCCATCTCGTCGAGCATCTGGCGGGCGGTGCGCAGCTGCTCTCGCGCTTCACCGCGGCGGCGCTCACGGCGCAGCCACTCGCCGTAGAGCAGATGCGCGCGGGCCAGCTCGGGACGGCGCTGCGTACGGCCGAGCCGGCCGATCGCTTCGCGATAGTAGCCCCCCGCGGCTTCTCCCTCATTCAGGAGCGCGCGCCCCCCCGCCTCGATCCCCAGCGCGTACTCGGTTCCGCTGGCCCGTGCCCATTCGGTCAGCCGGTCCAGTGCATCGCTGGCCGTGCGCGTGCTCCCGGTGCGTACGGCAGCCTCGATCAGCTCGGGCAACGCCCACACGGAGACATCCACGTGCCTGTGCTCGCTGGCCTGCCGGCCGCCGCCAGTGCCTCGTGGTGGCGGCTGAGGCCGTTGTAGAGGACTGCCGCCACCCAGTGCGCCCACGTCACCGCGACTCCCTGCCCTGCGGCTGTGGCCTCTTCAATGGTGGATTGGATCAGCGGGGTGGCGTCGGCTTCCCTGCCCCGGAACGAAGCCAGCATCATGGCGGCGAAGGGCGCGATGCGAGACCCGGTCGCCTCACAGACCGCATCGGCCTCCGCGATCGCCGAAGTGGCGGCCGCAAAGTCACCACTCCACACGGCGTCCTGGGCCATGCGGTTCAGCAGGAACGGAAGTTGGCGGAGCGCGCCCATGTCACGGGCAAGCTGGACCTGCCTCACCGTCACGCGCCAGCCATCGTTGACCCACAGACGGTTGTCCGCATCCCTGGCAATCCAGCCCCACCGGAGCACCTCTTCTGCGGGGATGTCGGCGTCGGCAAGGCGTTCGCAGCCTGCCGCAATGTCGGTGCGGCGGCGGCCAGGCCGTCGGTGATCAGCAGCGCAAGACCGTCGAGCAGCAGGTCGGCTGGACGCGGCGGGTGTGCAGGCGGGGGGAGGGCCCGGGCGGCGCGGGAAACCTCCAGCAGGTCGCCGGCGCCCGCCAGATGCCCGGCGAACATCGCTGCGTGCCACGCCTCCAGGTAGGTCTCGCGCGCCAGGTCGAGGTTGAGCGACTCGAGGCGCTTGGCCGCCTTCAGCAGCAGCGGGGGAGCGTCACTACCCAGGCCCTGCGCAAACGCGATCTGCCCGCGCAGCAAGTCCACCCGGGCACTTTGGAACTCATCCAGCGGCCCGGCCTCCGCCGTGGCCAGCAGCTCGAGAGCCTTGTCAAAGGCGCCGGCTTGCAGGTTGGCCTGCGCGGCAGCCAGCGTGCGCTCGGCGCGGCGCGCCGGATCGGCCGTCAGCGCCACTGCAAGCTCCCAGAACGCCGCGGCGGCGGCCAGCCCGCCGCGGGCCTGTGCCCGGCCGGCCGAGCGTTCTAGCTCCGCCGCGACCTCCTCATCCGGCCCGGCCGCGGCCTGGGCCCGGTGCCAGGCCCGGCGATCCGGATCAGCCTGCGGATCGGTGGCCTCCGCCAGCGCCTGGTGCATCTGCTGTCTCTCCGAGGGCGACGCCGACCGATAGGCGGCCGAGCGCACCAGCGGATGCCGGAACCGCACCCGGGTGCCGAACTCCACCAGCCCCGCCTCGGCAACCGGTACCGCCGCCTGAACCGGAAGCCCCAGCCGGCGAGCCGCCCGCCACACCAGCACCAGATCCCCTGTAGGATCGGCCGCCGCCAGCTGCACCAACCGCCGGGTCTGGGTCGGCAAGGCATCCAGTTGCCCCCGGAAACTCTCCTCGATCCGGCCCCACAACGGCGGCGTGCCGGGTAGCCCGAACCCGCCCGCCAGCTGCCCCGGCGTTGCCGCGCGCGGCAACTCCAGCAGCGCCAAAGGATTGCCCCGCGTCTCGGCCACGATCTGGTCCCGCACCCGCGCATCCAGCGAACCCGTGAGCGCCGAGTCCAGCAGTGCCCGCGCGTCCTCCTCCTGCAGGCCTTCCACCAAGAGCTCCGGCAGCCCGGCCAGCTCCTCGCCCGGGCTCCGCGCCGCGAACACCAGCCCCACCGGGTCGGCCGACAGCCGGCGCGCCACGAACCCCAGCACCTGCGCCGAAGCCCGGTCCAGCCACTGCACGTCGTCCACCAGGCAGATCAGCGGCCGCTCCCCGGCCACCTCCGACAGCAGGCCCAGCACGGCCAGGCCCACCAAGAACCGGTCCGGCGCCGGCCCCGCGCTGACGCCGAACGCGATCCGCAGCGCATCACGCTGCGGCACCGGCAGTCCCTCCAGATGATCCAGCATCGGCGCGCACAGCTGATGCAAGCCGGCGAAGGCCAGCTCCATCTCCGACTGCACACCCACCACCCGCACCACCTGGCACTTGGCCGCCCGGTCGGCCAGATAGTCCAACAGGGCCGTCTTTCCCACTCCCGATTCGCCGCGCAGCACCAGCACCCGGCTCTCACCCGCACGTACAGCATCGATGAGCTGGTCAAGCAGGCCGCATTCGCCGCGCCGGTCCGTCAGCCTTGACGCGCGTCCCCGCAGCCGGGCAGTTTTAGCCATCAGAACCGGTAGTGCGCTGCATCGATGAGACTTGCCGATCGGCTACCGGTACTGGCAACATGATGATACGCAGCGGCCGCAGGTACGACGCGCTGACATGATTTCTGGTCCGGCGATAGCACCCTGGGCATGTTGCTTGGCGCCTCCCGATCGGCCCGGCAGCGCACAGGAAGCCGCTACTGGGTCAGCGTAACGGACAGCCGTAGTCGAGGCTATGGCCGGAATGTGCCAGTCTGGCAGTTTCTCAAGATCCCTTAGGCGGCGATCGACCTGTCCCACCGGGGAGGTGACAGGCAGTTCGGGCCCAACACTGCGCGACAATCGCAGGGCCGGAAACGTCCCGTGCTATTTCGCGATTGAACTAACCGGCTTGGTCGTGTGGTGATCTGACTCAACCACTCACACTGGTAATGCCTTGAGGAGGCGCCATGAGTTATGCCCGGCAGATGCTGGACACCAGCCCCGGAGGTTTATTCAAAACTCCCTGTCAGATGCTCAAGCAGGTCTGTGACCTGCGGCGACGCGCCGAGGGCAGCGCAGCCGCAAAGGGTTTTGAATAACCCTCCCGCTACTTCCCGTGTCGATGTCCCTGTGCTCGCCGCGGCTATCGATGCTCTCGGCGATTGCGCTCAAGCCTGCGCCGCCGACGCCGACGGTGACTTGAGCGAGCACAACGTAACCGAGATGATCACGTGCATCCGGCTCTGTTTGAACTGCGCTGATGTTTGCACAGCCACGGCCGCTGTGATCAGCCGCCCGGCAGGGTACGTCGCCAGCGTCAGCAAACCGCTGCTGGAGGCCTGTGTGGCCATCTGCAGGTCATGTGGCGACGAGTGCGAACGGCATGCCGATATGCATGCCCACTGCCGGGTCTGTGCCGAGGCCTGCCGACGCTGCGAGCAGGCCTGCCGGGAGCTGCTGAGGGCCCTCTGACAGGGAACAGTCGGCCGAAACGGGTTCTCATCAGCAGATCTTTGGGCGCGCGGCCGCCGCGCCGCATTCGGCCTCAACGGGAAGCGACGGCCCTGCATGTTTCGTCGGAAGAGGTCGCCAGAACGTAGGCCAAGTGAATGCTGTGGCCCGGCGAGCGCGTCGGCGCGCCGACTGCCCTGCAAGTAGGTGTGGCAGACGGACCTGCGCTACTAGAACCAAGCGTGATCCAAATCATGTATCGGTATCGTCGTCGACTAGATGGACCGCCGCTTCTTCCGCGGCCGCCCCGCCACCGTCGATTCCCTCGTCCCGAGCGAGAAGGTCGTCACGAGCGACAAGGGAGGCCTCGTCGTCTTCAACGGCTCCCTCGTCCTCGGTCACAAGCCGGCCCGCCCGGGGATCGGGACCCTGGGCGCGCACGAGCCTGCCGATGTCCTCTTCCGTTGCGTTCTCGTCCCCGCCGATGTCCGCCGGCTGCTCGTCATCGAGGTCGAAGGCGACGTCCGGCTCCTCCTCGGCAAGGTGTTGATCGAGAGATTCGCCTGCCTGGGATTCAGCGGCCGTGGTGCCGAACCTGATCCCCGCCGACCATCGGTCCGGGGTGACGGCCCCGCGGTCCAGCGGATCGTCCCCGGGAGCGCCGTCCAGGGTGTCAGATGCGTCGAGGACCTCATAGTCCTCGAGATCGGCCGACTCGTGACGTCGTTCGTCTGGCATATCTCGGCTCCTCTCCGGCCACAGCCGGTCACAGGGGCGGTCCCCATGGCCGGGCGGCCGGTATCGGCGCGCCGGCCACCTGCTGGCGGACCAGCTCCCAGAATGCCCGGACCTTCGCCCTTACCGGCTCGGTTTTCATCCCGAGCACCTTGTACACGAGCCCGGCATCATTGGGCAGTCGGCTCGCGCCCGTCACGCAGTCCATGCTGCTGTCGGCACCGGGAACGACGTGCTCGAAGAGCTGCCCGGCAACCCGCGCCGAGGTGACGAGGGTGACGTTCGCCAAGACGTCGAACTTCCCCATCGCTCCGGCGTGACGTACCGGATGCCGCCACGGCTCGGCCACGAGCTTCTCGGTGAACAACGGGGTCCCGTCCGGCCGGCTCACCGTCAGCGTCGAGGAGTAGAGGTCGAATTCGAAGAGTTCCCCGCCGCCGTGGTACTTGCGGCCCGGCTGCAGCAGTTCGGCGCTGAGCAACGTGGCGCTCTCGGCCACTGTGGCCTGGGTGCGCGTGATGAACCGCGAGTGCCGGTGCGGGATCACCGGGCCGGGCAGGAGTTCCAGGTAGGCGTTCTCGGCCAGCGCGAGCCGCTGTGACTGGGCGGCGAAGTTGGCGTCCATCTGGTGGATCTTCGTTGCCGACTGGGTCGTGACATGCGCCATGGCGTCGGCGCCAACCGTGATGGAGACGTCCAGGCGGTCACCCTGAACCACGCAGCCCGACGTCGTGATGATGTATACGCACGGCAGCCCAGGCATATTCTCGTCCCAGTACAGGGCCTGCTGCGCAAGCAGGGGCGCCTTCCGGTGCAGATGCGCCAGCACCGACCGGTTCCCCCGGCGGGCGAAGGACATGTCCAGAACGCCGTGCTTGCCGGGCGCTCCGCTGGGCATCTGCTTCGGCTCGTCCCGATAAGGAGCGAGCTCGGGAGCGTCGAGCATCTCTTATCCCCGAGCCCACACCATGTCGAAGAGCACGTTGCGCATGATTAGGGCCACGACGTCCGCGATTCCCTCACCAGTGAGGCAGTTGGTGAAGACGAAGGGTTTGTCCCCTCGCATGAACCTCGAATCGGTGTCCATCACCTCGAGGCTGGCATGGACGTAGGGCGCGAGGTCGGTCTTGTTGATGACGAGGATGTCCGACTGCGAGATCCCGGGCCCGTTCTTCCTGGGGATCTTGTCCCCGGCCGCGACGTCGATCACGTAGATGAAGAAATCGACGAGCGCGGGGCTGAAGGTCAGCGTGAGGTTGTCACCACCGCTCTCGATCAGCACCACGTCGCTGTCCGGGAACCGCTCCTCCATCTCCTCGACCGCGGCGAGGTTCATGCTTGGATCCTCGCGGACCGCTGTATGCGGGCAGGCACCGGTCTCGACGCCCACAATCCGGTCCCCGGCCAGCACGCCCTTGAGGGTGCGCTGGACGTGCTTGGCATCTTCGCTCGTCACGACGTCGTTGGTGATGATCAGGACCTGCAGGCTCATGTCGATCAGTTGCGGGGTGATGGCCTCGACCAGCGCGGTCTTGCCCGAGCCGACCGGGCCGCCGACGCCGATACGGGTCGTCTTCTTCACGTCATCACCTTCAGTTCATGAACAGGCGAACGTGCGACCGGACATGAATCGCCGCGAGGATGTCGGCCATCGGAGCGAAGCTGGCCATGTCGGATAGCGACGCCTGGCGGACAGCCGCATAGTCGTCCTCGGCCGTTCCGGCAATCGCGTAGAGGATCGCCTGGACCTGATGGTGATCGATCCGCATCAGGCGCAGCGCAGCGCTCAGCGTCGCCATCGCAACGCCGTACTGGTGGACGGCGAAGGCGTCGGTTTCCGGCGAGCCAAGCTCGGCGAACAGGACGCCCAGGCCGGCGGGATAAGTGCCCGGCGCGATGCCCTCCCGTACCCGGTCGAGCCAGAGACCGAGAAGAGGCGCCCGCACGGCCGAAGCGCCTACTTCGGCGAGCTTGCGTCCCATCCGGACCGTCATCGTCCGGGTCTCCTCACCGAGTTTCCTTTCGAAGACGGCCCGGTCGGCCCGGACGATGCGCTCGATGTCCGGCTCGCGCGCGGCGCGGTGGGCCTCAAGCAGCGCGATGCCGTCCGACGTCGCCGCCCGGCGGGCCGAGGTGAGCACGAACTCGCTCAGCGTCACGGCATCCCGTACCACACCCTGCTGAACGGCCGACTCCAGGGCGTTGGAGAACGAGAAGGACCCGATCGGCAGCAGGGAATCACCGAACTGGAGAACGCGCATCACGCGGGCGATGCTCACGCCGTGTCTCCACCGTGGAGATGTCCCTCCGCGGCTCCGAACAGCCGGCGAGCCTCGTGTGGCGCCAGGTAGGGAATGACTTCTGCCCCGGGCACGAACGCGTAGGTGACGCCCTCGAAGGAATGGGTCTTCATCACCGACGCCATCACCGCCCGGGCCACGGTCAGCGGGACGTAAACTCGCCGGCCCTTGACCACCGCTGGCCAGTGCTGATTGCCCAGCGCGTGCCCAAGCTCCACGCACCGGGCCATCGCCACCTCCCGCGGCCCGTCAAAGAGTGCGCTGAGGTCGATGATCAGCACCTCCTTGAGGTGGACGCGCGCGACGATCGCAGTGCGGCGCGCCTCGTCCCAGGCCAAGATGTCGCCGTCACGGAGCTGCGTCCCGCGATCCAGGGAGATCGCGACCTCCACCCCGCCGCCGGTCGCCTTCCGCAGCCGGCTCTTCTGTGCCTCCGCCTGGTCGAGATGAAGTACGTTGACCCGGGCGCCCGCCAGCAGGTCAGGCCAGCCGTCCTCGGTGGCGCGGCCCACGATGGCATCCACCCGCACGAACGGCTCGCCGGGGAGGCCGACCTCGCTGATCGCCATGACTGCCCCCGGGGTTAACTGAAGAAGTACAGCCGGTTGAGGCTGATCGACTTGGCCGGGGGCACCGTCGCGTGCACGCCGTCGGCCGTCACGGCGAACGTCTCGGGGTCGACCTCGATCACCGGCAGGGCATTGTTGCGCACCAGATCGCGCTTGGTGATGGTCCGCGTGCGCTCTACGGGCCTGACCTGCCGCTGGAGCTGGAGCCGCCCGGCCACGCCGGCCTCGCAGGCGGCCGCGGAGACGAAGCTGACGCAGGTCTTGGCCAGGGCCGAGCCGAACGCGCCGAACATCGGGCGGTAGCAGACCGGCTCAGCGGTGGTCACAGACGCGTTCGGGTCGCCCATCAGCGCCCAGTTGACCAGCCCGCCCTTGATCACCAGCTTCGGCTTGGCCCCGAAGAACGCCGGGTCCCACAACACGAGGTCGGCCAGCTTGCCCGGCTCGACCGAGCCGATCACGCGGGCCGTCCCGGCGGCGACCGCCGGGTTGATCGTGATCTTCGCGACATACCGCAGAACGCGGAAGTTGTCGTGGCCCGCGGCGTCCTCGGGCAGCTTGCCGCGGGCCTTCTTCATCGCGTCCGCGGTCTGGATGACGCGCAGCCAGTTCTCCCCGACTCGCCCCATCGCCTGTGAATCGCTGGAGAACATGGAGATGGCGCCCAGGTCGTGCAGGACGTTCTCGGCCGCGATGGTCTCCGCGCGAACCCGGCTCTCGGTGAACGCCACATCGGAGGGAACCCGCGGGTTCAGGTTGTGCACGACCATGATCATGTCGAATAGCTCGCCCTGCGTGTTGACACCGAACGGCAGCGTGGGGTTGGTGGAGCTGGGCAGCACGTTGTCCTCGCCGGTGACCTTGAGGATGTCGGGAGCATGGCCGCCGCCGGCGCCCTCGCTGTGGAACGTGTGGATCGTGCGGCCGTCGAAGGCGGCGATCGTGTCCTCGACGAAGCCCGCCTCGTTCAGGGTGTCGGTGTGGATGCTCACCTGCACGTCCATGCTGTCCGCGACGGACAGCGCGGCGCGGATCGCGGCCGGGGCCGCTCCCCAGTCCTCATGGATCTTGAACCCGGCCGCGCCGGCGAGGATCTGCTCGACGAGGGCGGCCTCGCCGGCCGAGCTGCCCTTGGCGAGGATTCCGTAGTTGACCGGCAGGCCCTCGATCGAGCGGAGCATCATCTCGATGTTCCACGGACCCGAGGTGACCGTGGTGCCGTTCGACCCGTCGGTAGGCCCGATGCCGCCCCCGAAGAACGTCGTGACGCCGTTGCTCAGCGCGGCGTACGCCTGCTGCGGCGCGACGTAGTGGACGTGGGTGTCGATGCCCCCGCCGGTGAGGATGAGCTGCTCACCCGAGATGGCATCGGTGGCCGGACCGACGTCGAGACCGGGCGTCACCCCGTCCATCGTGCCGGAGTTGCCCGCCTTGCCGACGCCGACGATCACGCCGTCCTTGATGCCGACGTCGGCCTTGACCACCCCGAGCACGGCATCCAGCACGGTCACGTTCGTGATCACCAGGTCGAGCGCACCGCCCCCGCTGGTGAGCTGGTTGTTGACGCCCATTCCGTCGCGGAGCGTCTTCCCGCCGCCGTAGATCGCCTCGTCGCCGAGGACTCGCAGGTCCCGCTCGACCTCGATGTACAGGTCGGTGTCACCCAGGCGGATCTTGTCGCCGACAGTCGGGCCGAACAGCCCGGCGTACTCCTGCCGCGAGATCTCCGTCATCGCCTCGCGCTCCTTCCGGAAGCCCGCGCTCCTTCGGTCCGGCCATCGGATTTGAACCCGTATTCCGCGGCCAGGCGAACGGCGCGGGTGGCACGGGGCCGGTAGCTGCCGTCGACCGGGGCCCAGCCGTCGACCAGGTTGTTGAACCCGTGCACCCGGCGTTTCCCGCCGAAGGGCACCAGGCTCACTTCCCTTTCATCGCCGGGCTCGAAGCGCACCGCGGTGCCCGCCGGGATGTCGAGCCGGCGGCCGAACGCCTGCTCCCTGTCGAACTCCAGGGCCCGGTTGACCTCGAAGAAGTGGTAGTGGGAGGCGACCTGGACCGGCCGGTCGCCGGTATTGCGCACCGTCAGCTTCCGCCGCGGGCGCCCTGCGTTGATCTCGATGGGATCAGTGGCGAGGATGTAGCCGCCCACGGGAGTACGCACGTCAGTCTCTCCTTCGTCTCACGGGAGCGGGTCACTGAATGGGCGAGTGGACGGTGATGAGCCGGCTCCCGTCGTCGAAGACCGCCTCGAGCTGAACCCGGGGGACCATGTCCGGTACCCCCTCCATCACGTCGGCGCGGGTGAGGACCTTGCTGGTCAGTGTCATCACCTCTTCGAGTGTCTTGCCCGCGCGAGCGGCATCCAGCGCCGCGGCCGAGATCACCGCGACCGCTTCCGGGTGGTTGAGCTTGAGCCCCTGCTCTTTCCGCCTGAGCGCCACCTCGGCGAGCATGTAGATGAGCAGCTTGTCGAGTTCTCGCGGTGTCAGGTGCATGACCGTGCCTCCTGGCCTACTGCTGGCGAGAGCTCCGGGGGCGCGCTGGATCGCCCCCCGGAGCCCTGGATCAGAATCCCGCCAGGCCCTGCGGGCTGTTGTAGGGAATATCCGCGCTGGTGATTTCGTCCAGCGAAGCGTCCGGCTGAACGGCGTAACCGATCAGCTTCGAGGCATTCCCGTAGATCTGGTAGAGATAGGCGTCGTCGGGCGACAGCCAGCTATCGCTCGGACCGCTGGTAACGACTCCATCGAGCCCCCTGAAGGTGCCATCTCCGGGAACCTTGGGGCACGCGAGATCCTTCGCGATGGAGAGGATGTTGCCGTCGATGCGATAGCTGGTGAGATAGCCGTAACCGAAGATCGTGGCGAACACCAACCGGTCATCCGAGGTGATTGACAGCCAGCAAAGTTCAGCGGGCTTGCCTGGGCTCGTGTCGATCGGCGCGATCGGGCCGATGTCGAGGTTGCCGTCCTCGTCGATCCTGCCCAGGGCCAGCCCGTCGCCGACGGCGTAGCCGAGGACGAAGCAATCGGGCCGGTGACGCAGGAACTGCACGTTCCACGGCGAGCCGCCGCCGCCGTCCTGGAACTTCGGCTCGCCAAGCACGCCGTAGGCGCCCACCGGGAACACGATCAGGCCGACGGGGTCGGGCAAATTCGAGGCGATCGAGTGGGGGGCGCCGTTCTTCTCGATCCAGATAATCGGCGTGCCGTCCGGGTTCGCTTTGGCCGGCTCGTCGAACGTGGTCCCGACGACGAGGAACTTCTCGTCGGCCGTGAACGCGGCCATCGTGGCCACACGGTTGGGCCAGTCCATCGTGTTCACCGTGTACCGCTCCGGGCGCGCGGTCAGCTTGCCTTCCTCGTCGACCGACATCAGCCGCAGATGGTCAGGGCCGAACGCGTGCAGCACGAAAAGCGTGCTGTGCGACGGGGAATACGCCAGCGCCTTGGCGGTGCCGCTCGGTCCGTTCACGATGTTCCCGGTCCGCTTGGCGTCCAGCAGCGTGAGCTTGCCGTCTGCGCCCACGGCGAAGCTGGACACGGAATTGTCGCCGCCGTTGGTGGTAAACAGGAACCGCCGGTCCGGCGTGAGGATGACGCTAAACGCGCCCTCGAAGGCGTTCGGCGCGCTGGCCTGGCCGCTGACCGGCTTGAAGACCCCGGAGCCCGCTCCGCCTGTGAAGACGCGTTCTACCTCGGTAATCGTGCCGTCCGGGGCCCGGAGATAGTGGATGACGCAGTTCCGGATCTCGTTCGTCTGCATGAACAGGTGCCCGCCGGGGTGCATCTCACCCTGCGGCGCCTGCATCGACATGGATGGCTGGTTCGTCATCGTCGGCATGGACGGTTGGCTCGGCGTACTCATCTTTCCGTGTCCCTTTCTGTTTGCTCGTTCGGCTTACTGATCTGTTCCGGATTCCGTTCCGCGGATAAGGGCGGTCCCGTCCGGCTCAGGCTGGCCAGCCCGGCCATGTCGACGGTGCACGTCACGCCGTGCGCCTTGACGAACACCATGAGGACGGTGCCGCACGTCCGGCAGCGGACGACGGTGCCAGGGGCCCGCATGTAGACGAGCAGCTCTGCCACCGGGCGGATGGCGCCGCACGTGCCGCAGGTGCTGCTTGCGACGGTCATATCGGTGCCGAAGACGTCGATCAGCATGCCGCCGATCGCGTTGCCGTCGAGTGCGTCCATCAGCGTCCTCCTGTCGCCCCGAACCGCTCGGTCTTCACCCGGTCCGGCGGATAGCCGAGTCCCACCAGCCCGGCCGCGGCGGTCTCGACGAAACTGGTGGGCCCGCAGATGAAGGCCAGCGGGCTAGCCGTGGCGGGCCAGGCGACCTGCGCGAGCAGGGCCACGTCGACCCGGCCCGCGTGGCCGGTCCAGCCGGGCGGCTGGCTGCGGGTCAGCGTGTAGGTCACCTCCGCGCCGTCGTGGTGCTGGTCGAGTTCGGCGCGGTAGATCACGTCGGGCAGCGTGCGGGAGGAGTACAGCAGGCGGGCCGGGACGGCGCTGCCGGCGCGGCTGCGGTGCCGCAGGATGGACCGCAGCGGGACGATGCCCGACCCGCCGGCCAGCAGCGTCAGCGGGCTGCCGTCGCCGTGCTCCCACACGAAGTAGCCGCCGATCGGGCCGCGCAGCTCCAGCTCGTCCCCGGTCCGGAGCTCCTCGGTGAGGTACGGCGAGACCTCGCCATCATCAAGCCGCTCCACCGTGATCGCCAGCGGCTCACCCGGCGCCGAGGCGATGGAGTACGACCGCTCCGCGATGTAGCCGTCCTCGGCGGTCAGCCGCACGTCCAGGTGCTGCCCGGCGCGGTGGCCCGGCCAGTCCGGCGGCTCCAGCCCGATGGTGCAGACCGCGGCCGTCTCCCGGGTGACGGCGGTGACGGTGGCGGCCTGCCAGCTCAGTCGCCCGCGTAGCGCTGTTCTCGCCATGGGTCCCCATACATGTGATAGCCGTAGGTCTCCCAGAAGCCCGGCTCGTCGGTGTCACGCAGCTCCAGGCCCCGGACCCACTTGGCGCTCTTCCAGAAGTACAGGTGCGGCACCAGCAGCCGGGCTGGGCCGCCGTGCTCGGGTTCGAGGGGGGCGCCGTCGTAGTCGAAGGCCACCCACGCCTTGCCGCCGGTGACGTCCTCGATCGGCAGGTTCGTGGTGTAGCCGCCGTCGCAGAACGCCAGCACATACGGGGCGTCATGCTCGACCTGATCGAGCAGCGTGTCCACCGGCACGCCCCGCCACACGGTGTCCAGCTTTGACCACTTCGTCACGCAGTGGATGTCGCGGGTGACTTCCTCGCCCGGCACCGCCCGGAATTCCTGCCATGTCCAGGACTTCTTGGTCTCGCCGCCTTGCGTGATCGAGAACGTCCATTTCCCCAGCGGCGTGTGCGGCGTCGGGCCGGCCGACAACACCGGGAAGCCTTCGGTTATGTATTGACCCGGCGGCAGGCGTCCCGCCTCTCCAGCCGAGGCGCGGCGCAGGCCGCGGAAACCACGCGAGACAGAGCTCATCGCCAGTCGGCTCCTCTCCGCCCGCCGTCCTGCGGGATGGATCGAGCTTCGCCGCGTCTCCGGCAGCGCACACCGTCGCAGGTGCTAGTTCCGCACTTGCAGACCTGACGCTTAGAGGACTACCTGATCTGATGGTGTGCGGCGGGGGAGGGCGAGCTAGTCACCGGCGTGGTAACGCCGGTGGGCAGACGGGGTGCGAGCCTTCCAGACCGTCCCGTCCTGGGTGTCGCGCAGCTCGATCCCGATCCGGTCCAGCCGGTCCCGGATTGCGTCCGCGGCCGCGAAGTCTCCTCGCTGCCGCGCCGCCGTGCGTTCGCTGAGCAGTGTCTCGATCTCGTCCGGCTCAAGCTCGGCCCCGGCCATCGGCGCGTCGAGGTCCCCGGGGCCGAGGTCGAGAAGGCCGACTGAGAGCAACGCCTCCGCGGCCGCAACCAGAACCGCAAGGTCGCGGGCGGACAGCTCCGGATCGCGGGACAACTGCGTCAGGACGGCGAGCGCCTGGGGGGTGTTGAGGTCGGCCGAGACGGCCTCATCGAGCCGGCCAAGATAGTTCAGTCCCGCGCCGGTGAGCTGGTCAGCCGCCACGGCATACGTGAGCGGACGCCCGCCTGCCGGGATGCGCGCGCGGATGCGTTCCAGCAGCCTGCGATGGGCGGCCCGCGCCCCCTCCAGGCCGTCCCAGGTGAACTCCATCTGGTTGCGATAGCGGGAACCCAGCAGCAGGTACCGGTAGGTCAGCGGGTGGAAGCCATGGTGCCTGACGTCGGCAAGCAGGAGTGTGCCGCCCCTGGACTTGGACATCTTCGCGTGGCGGAGGTTGACGAACTCGTTGTGCACCCAGAACGGCACCCACGGCCCGCCCAGGTACGCCTCGCTCTGCGCGATCTCGTTGGTGTGATGCACCGGAATGTGATCGACGCCCCCGGTATGGATGTCGAAGCGCCCGCCGAGGTACTTCATGCTCATCACCGAGCACTCCAGATGCCACCCGGGCGCCCCCTTCCCCCACGGCGAGTCCCACTCCATCAGCCGCCGCGCATCGTGCGGCGACGCGCGCCACAGCGCGAAGTCGGCCGGATGGCGCTTCCCCGGAACCGGCGCGACGCGCGCCCCCTCCCGCAGCCCCCCAAGGTCGAGCCGGGCGAGCTTCCCGTAGTCCGGCACCTTGGCCGTGTCGAAGTACAGTCCCGACTCAAGCTCATAGGCGTAGCCCTTGTCCTCAAGCACCCGCGCGAAGGCGATCATGTCCCCGATATGCGCGGTCGCCCTCGCCCACACCGACGGCGGGCGGACGCGTAGCTCGTCCAGGTCGCGCATGAAGACGCCGGCGTAGTAGGCGGCGATATCCCAGACCGTGCGATGCTCCCGCTCCGAGGCCAGTTCGAGCTTGTCTTCGCCCGCGTCCATATCCGACGTGAGGTGGCCGACGTCGGTGATGCTGACGACCTGGACCACCTCGTACGCCTTCCACTCCAGCACCCGCCGCAGCGTGCCGGCGAAGACGTAGGCGCGCAGGTTGCCGACGTGCTGGTAGGCGTAGACCGTCGGACCGCATGTGTACATGCGCACCGACCCCGGCGCAATCGGAACGAAATCCTGAAGCCTCCCGCCGAGCGTGTTGAACACGCGCAGCGGCGCACCGGCGGCGCGTCGCATCTCACTGTCTCCTTCACCGGGCCTCACGGCAGCCTCACCGCCCCGGACGCCTCGTCGCTTCCCGCAAGCTGACCGGGTCCAAGCGCCGCGAGAGTCCGATACGGACCCATCCATCTTGACGGTGCGCGCTGCTGCGGGCGTAGCGATGCTCGGCCGTGTGCCAGATCGGTCTGCTGGATCATGCGCCATCCCAGGCCACAGGTCTTCCCCCTGCCAAGGAGTTCCCACATGCCTATGACCGAGCCTGCGTACTTCACCGCGTTCAAGAACTTTCAGTTCACCCGGACGCCCTCCGGCGTGCTAACGCTCAGGTTCCATACCGACGGGGGTCCGCGACGTTCACAGGGCAGATGCACACCGACTTCCCCCGTGCCCTGTACGAGATCGGGGAGGACCGGGAGAACCAGGTGCTGGTGCTGACCGGCACCGGAGACCGGTTCATGACCGACATCGACGGGGCGAGCCTGGGAGACATCACCAAGCCCGCGCAGTGGGACCGCACCATCGCCGAGGGGCGCCGGGTGATGCAGCGGCTGGTCGACCTGGAGATGCCGATCGTGGCCGCGATGAATGCGGTCGCGGAGGTGCTTCCCCTGGAACAGGTGCTGCCACGCGCCCAGGAGCTGGCCGAGGCACTGGCCGCCGGTCACAGCTGCTGACCCGGTACCTGGCCATCACCGTGCGCCAGCGCATCAGCCGCCGGATGGCCGAAGCCACCCAGCTCGGCATGGCGCTGGAAGGCCTTACCGCGGCCAACCTCCCCCACCAGCGCTGAGAGCAGCCTTTCCCACGACAGCACACGAGGAGAGAAGCGGGCTATGAGCGGACCTGCGGCGGAGAATATGCACGACGTGATCGTGATCGGGACGGGCCGATTGGGCAGACCGCCGCCGAGCGGGCGCGCGGCGAGGCTGAGCGTGGCGGCGGTGGAGCGGGAGCTGGTCGGGGGAGTGCTCGTACTGGGCGTGCATCCCGAGCAAGGCGATGCTGCGGCCGGTGATGGCGGTCGCCGATGCCCGCCGGGTCGCCGGGGGCGCGGCAGGCGGTCACCGGCCCGGTGGATGCCCCGGCGGTATTCAGGCGTCGCGACGGCCACGTGACGGACTGGCACGATGACGTCACCGTCACCGGGGTGCGCCCCGGCGGCAGCGGGCCGGTCACCGTGACCCTGGAAGGCGGCGGCGAGGTGCAAGCCGACGAGGTACTGTTCGCCGCCGGCCGGCAGCCGAACACCGCCGACATCGGCCTGGACATCGCCGGCCTGGAACCCGGGTCCTGGCTGGAGGTCGACGACACCTGCATGGTCCGCGCCCTGCAAGACGGCTGGCTGTACGCCCTCGGCGGCATCAACCACCACGACCTGCTCACCCACCAGGGCAAATACCAGGCCCGCATCGCCGCCTCCGCGATCGCCGCCCGCGCCGCCGGGCAGCCCATCGACACCGCCCCGTGGGGCCCCCACGCCGTCACGGCCGACTCTCGCGCGGTCCCGCACGTGTTCTCCTGCGACCCCCCGGCCGCCGAGGTCGGGCTGACCGCCGACCAGGCCGAACGCGCCGGGCACCGCATCCGCGTGATCGACGTCGACCCCGGCGCCACGGTGATCGGCGCGAACCTGTACGCCGACGGCTACCCCGGCCGCGCCCGCATGGTCGTCGACGAAGACCACGGCTACCTGCTCGGCGTCACCTTCGTCGGCCCCGGCGTCGCGGTTTGCGACGGTCCTGGGTAACTCTGACCGACACGATCTTCGCGGGGTGTCCGGGGCCGCCGTGCCGATGAGCCGCGGACAGCTGCACGAGGCCGGGCGGGCAGGCACCAGCGTCACAGGCCCGCGCGGGAGCCGGGTGGCGGCGCTGGCCACCACCGCGTAGCCGCTCTGCGGGTAGCGCAGCCTGGACGGTGACGGCGGGAGACGCGACGGCGACGTTACAGGCCGAGTTGTTCGAGCGCGACCAGGTAGGCCTCGCTGTAGGTGGGGTACTGGGCGACCTGGTCCAGGAGGGTGCCGATGGGGATCCGGGCGCGGATCGCCAGGGCGGCCTGGTGGATCCATTCGCTGGCCAGCGGCGCGACGGCCCATGCGCCGACCAGGACGCCGCGGTCGCGGTCGGCGAGCAGCCCGAGGGCCCCGCGCGGGTCGCGCTCGTAGGTCCATGACCGGTCTGCCGAGTCGGCGACGCTGATCTCGGCCGTGGCGGTGCTGATGCCGCGGGAGGCCGCCTGGGCGGCGGTCAGGCCGACGGCGGCGATCTCGGGGTCGGCGAACACCACCCGGGGGATTCCCTCATAGGAGGCGCCGTGGTCGCGGCCCAGGATGTTGTCGGCGACGACCCGGCCCTGGTATTTGGCGACGTGGGTGAACAGGGCGACGCCGGTGACGTCCCCGACCGCCCACACGCCCGGCCCGGCCCGGCACCGGTCGTCGACGGCGACCCCGCCGCGCCCGGTCAGCGTCACTCCCGCGGTATCCAGCCCGAGCCCCGTAGTTCTCGGGCCACGGCCGGCGCCGAGGATCACCACGTCGGTCTCCACCTGGCTGCCGTCATCCAGCGTCACCACCGTCATCTCGCCGGCCTTGCGGGCGCTGACGGGGGTGACCCCGGTGCGGACGGTGACACCCTCGGCGGAAAGCGCCTGCCCGGCCAGCTCGCCGACGCGCGGGTCCTCGCGATCGACGAGCCGGTCCGCCCGCTGGACAATAGTCACCTGCGCGCCCATCCCTGAATAGAACTGGCCGAGCTCGACGCCGACCGCGCTGCCGCCGATCAGCAGCACCCGGGATGGGATGTCACGCACGTTGGTGGCTTCCCGGTTGGTCCACACCGTCACCTGATCCAGGCCGTCAATCGCCGGGCGCAGCGGCTGCGACCCGGTGGCGATCACGACGTGATCGGCTTCCAGCAGCTGCCCGCCGGCCTCGACCTGCCCGGGCCCGGCCAGCCGGGCGGCGTCCTTGATGACCGTGGCCCCGGCCTGCTCGTAGCCTTTGACCTGGGCGGAGTCGTCGAGGTGGCGGACCATGAAGTCCCGGTAATCGCGCAGCCCCGCCCAGTCCAGCGCGGGGGTGGCCACCCCGGCGGCCCGGCCCGCCTCCGCCCGCACCTCGGGGCCGCGCAGCAGCGTCTTGGACGGGATGCACGCCCAGTAGGAGCACTCGCCTCCGATCAGCTCCCGCTCGACGACCGCCACCCGCCGTCCGGCGGCGAGCAGCCGCCCCGCGGCGGTGTCCCCGCCACACCCCATCCCGATGATGATCACGTCGAACCTGTCCACTCGCGCCTCCTGATGTGACTTAACGAGCTAAGGGCCGCCTGCCGGTGCGCGTGGCGGCCCCAGCGTCTCCGGAGCCGTGGCCCGCCGCGCCGCCGTGCGCATGCCCGGTCCCGGCCGCGCGAAACGCCCTGGTCAGGGCCCGCGGCGGTAGCGCAACCCGTGCGCCGAGTCTCGCCGCAATGCCCAGCGGCGCACACCGTCAAGGCAGGTAGTTATGTCGGCCCGGCCTGGGGCCGGGACCGGACCGCGGGCGGTGCGGGCCCAGGCGGGGCGCCAGCCCAGGTAGCCGAAGGCCACCTGATCCCGTCAATGAGCTGCCGCTTGCTCTGCCCGGTCCGCGGCCAGCCGCTCGTCACCACCAACCCCGGCATCAGCCAGTTCACCGAGGCCGGCAGCGGTGACTCACCCGGCCTGATCGCCATCTACCCCCACGCAGGCCACCTCGTACTCGGCGGCACCGCCGAGCCCGGACGCCGGGACCGGGAACCCTCCGCGCAGACCGCTGAGGCCATCCTCGCCCGCTGCATCGCCCTCGAACCCCGGCTCCGCACGGCCGAGATCATCGAGCACCGGGCGGGCCTTCGCCCCATGCGCCACGAGGTCCGCCTCGAGGAGCAGAAGGGCACGAGCTGTGCACGGCTGATCCGCAACCACGGCCACGGCGGGCCCGGCGTCAGCCTCGCCTGGGCTGCGCCGGCGAGGTCGCCACCTTGATCGGACACGCCCGCATAACGCCACCGGGCCCGGCCGGATTTGACCAGGTTTCCGCGAGGGCGCGGCAGTGGCCACGGCCGTGGCGAGATCCGGCTGCCCTGGCGTGCCGATTAAGTTACGTCAGGGAACTGTCCTGGCCGGTCGACCGCATGCGGGCGGGCCCGCGTGCCGTGCGGAGAAGGCGCCGGCGGCGTCAGTGGTTCGCGGCGGGGGAGTATGAGCGCGGCGATGAGGGCGGCGAGCCAGCCGGCGCCGGCGGGGGGGAGGTTGATCACGATGATCCAGCCGGGTCCTTCGACGCCGCGGATGGCGGCGATGACGCTGGGCAGGATGTAGAGGCCGGGCAGCCCGAAGATCAGGAAGATCCAGAAGAGGTAGCTGTGGGCTAAGGCGTTCATGGCGTTGCCTCCATTTACCGGGATGTCACCTGGGCTGGCCTGGTCGTTGCGCGATTTCGGGGGCGGGGATCCGGGCTGGAGCCTGCGCCGGGCGGCGCGTCCCGGCCTGGGCAGCGGCCCGGATCGCGTCGGCGGCGCTGTGAAGGGAAACTCAGCGCTGCCAGCCGGGCCGCTGACCGGTCGGCGCCGGCATGGGCTCGTGCGGTGCCGGCCGTTCCGGCGTCGTGTTGTGCGCCGGTCAGGCCGGTGGTCCGTTCGCCTGCTGAGGCGGCCGCTGCCAGGTCGATGGCGCCGTCGAGGCCGGCGGCGCGGGCTCGTTCCGCGTCGGCCGGTTTTTGTTCCTCGCCGCGGGCGCGGCCCTCGGCGGCGGCTTGCCGGGTGAGCCTGTCGATCATTTCGCCGGGCAGGCTGGTCGCCGCTTCCAGCACCATGGCCAGTTCGCCGGCGCCGGGTTCGGGCCGGCCTGCTGCGCGGGCGCCGGACTGGAGCCGGTCGATGATCTGCCGCCCGCGCCGCCCGGCCTGCTGGTCGCTGTCTGGGCCGGGCCCGGGTTCCGGCGTGCTGCCGGCCGCGAGATCGGCTGCCGGACCGGCGTCCTGGGTGGTGCCGGCGATGGCAGCTGCCAGGGCGTGGCGAGCCGGGGCGGGGTCGCCGACGCGGGTGCCGGGGGAGTAGCCGAAGAAGGGCGCCGTCTTGTGCATCGCGTCGAGCGGGGCCGTGCCGTCGGCCCTGAAACCGTCATACCGTGCCATGGCGTACGGGTGCAGGACGCGGAGCCGGTCCTCGCATTTGCGCATGGCGGATGCGGCGGCGGGATCGGTGCCGGCGCGGCTGGCCGCGCTGGCCCACGCGCGGCCGGCCTGGGCCAGGCCGGCCCCGGCCAGCCACTGCGGGTCATGCGCAGGCGCCCAGCTGAGCCGGGCTTCATGGGCGATGAGGCATTCCTGTTCGTCCAGGATCTGGGTGGCGCGCTTGTCGTTGCCGGCGGCTTCCCTCGCGTTATGCAGTGCCCTGCGTTGCAGGACGACCTGGGCCGTCGCTCCGGTGAGCGAGGCGACCTCGGCGACCCGCCGCGAGCCGTGGCTGAGTGCTTCTTCCAGCGGATTGGCGTGCTGGCCGGGTTCCATGTGCTGCTCCTTCTCCTCTAGATCTGCCGCGCGGCGCTATCACCGCGGCGGGCCGCGCCGTCCGGGTGGTGCCGGCCCACGTCGTGACCGTGTCACGGGACGGGCGGCTCCGGGCCGGGCAGGCGCGGGCTGTGGATGACGGCGGGTGCGCGGCGGGCTGGGGAAAGCTTCGGCTGCCACGCGAGTCGCCGCCGTGGGCCGCTCGCGGTACTCAAAGAACTGCATGCCGGTTCCGTCTGCTGCGGCGTGCAGTTGTTCCGCCGCTCGCCGGGCCGCGGCGGCCTGGGCGGCGTGCTGCTGGGACTGGCGGAGTTCGGCGACGGCGTCGGCGAGCGCGGCCAGGCGGGCGACTAGCGCGACCTGGGCCAGGGTGTGGTCGTGGCAGACGAGCGCGGTGGCAGACAGCAGCCGGGCGGCCCGGCGCAGGCTGCTGCCCGCGGGGGTCGGCCGCGGGATTCTCCCGTAGGGGGCGCGGGCGGCGCGGTCGTAAGCGGCGGCGGCCTGGCGGATCACCCGGCTGCCCAGCGCGGCGGCGGCGACGTGCAAGGTGTCCCCGGCTGCCCAGGCGGCATCGGCCGCTGATGCCGGGTCACCGGCCGCTGCTAGCTGGCGGATCTGCGCGGTCGCGTCGCTGGCGGCGCGGGCGGCGTGATCCCAGATCGCCGCGCGTTCCGCTGGGGTGAGCCGGGCATTCCGCATTGCGCCGCCGTCCGGGGCGCCGCTCCAGCGGCGGCGGAGCTTGGGCAGGGTCAGGTCGGCGGCGAGCTTCCCGCCGCCGTACCAGACCGGCCCGCCCGCACTCGTCGTGTCATCGGCCAGGGCGACGGAATACCCGGTGACCTCGTCCGGGTTCCGGGTGCTGAACCGCGGGCGGACCTGCACGCCGGCTTGCCGGAGGCGGGCGAAGAAGTCCTGCTCGCCGTCGGCGGCCGCGGCGGCGGTGCTGACCTCGCGGCGGAGCGTGACGCGGGGGGCTTCCTGCCAGCCGCGGCGGCGGGTCTTCTCGTTCTCCGCCCGGGTGGGCCGGGCCGCCGCGGTCCGGTCTCCGGACGCGGTGCGGCGCAGCCCGAACCTGTCCTCGGCGGCGAGGCAGGCCTCCCGCACCCGGTAGTAGTCGTTCGACAGGCGGGGGCGGCGGCCGTCCTGGCGGGCCAGGGTGGCGACGATGTGAATGTGATCGGCGGCGTGCCGGATGGCGACCCAGCGGACCGCGTCGTCCTCCTCCCCGCGAGGCGCCAGGCCGGTACGGTGCATGACCTCGCCGGCTACGTGTGCCCACTCGTCGTCGCTGAGCATCCGGTCGCCGGGGGCGGCCCGCGCCACGCAGTGCCAGACCGGCCGGGCCGGGGCTCTGGCGCCGAGCGCGGCGAGGGTCTGCTGCAGGAGGCCGTTCAGCTGCCGGAAATCGCGGCGCCCGCCTGCGCGTAGCGGTGGTTCGAGCTCGGCCGGGTGCCGCCACCCGGCGATGATGTGCGGGTCGGTGTGCTCCTCGTGCCTGCCGGGTCCGTACAGGTAGTAGATGAGCCCGGCGGGGCGCTGTCCGCGGAGCACCTTTCCGATCACGGGAGCCTTCTCCGCAGTTCCTCCGCGGCGGCGTCCAGGCGGCGCGCTCTCCGGGTGCTCTCCGCCGCGTAGGGGAGAAGGTCCCCGGAACGCTGCCCGGTGGCGTTCAGCTTCGCCACCGCCTGGTTCAGGTTCACCCCGGCCCGCCGGACCAGCCCGGCGGAGCGGATCAGCTCGGCCAGGGCCTCCCGCAGCGGAACGGAAGCCGGCGCGGCCTCGCCGCGCGCGGTGGCCAGCGCGGCCTGGGCCGCGTACGCGCCCCGTGCCAGCCCGGCCCGCCCGGCGGCGGCGTCCACCTCGCCGAACTCCTCGTCGGACAGGGTGAACTCCACCCGCCGGACCCGCCCTGCTGGCTGGCGTGCGCGCCGCCCCGCTGGCCTGGACCCTGCGTATCCCTGGCCGGTAGCTGGATGTGCCATTTCCGTGTCCCCTCGTGCCGCGCTGGCGCGTCGCCCCTGCCGCGTTGGCGGTTCTCTTTTTCTTTGTCCGGATAGCTGGTGAGGTTCATTATGCATTTGCGGACCGCGCCCGGTCCAGACTTAATCCGGGTTTATGCATATCTTGCTTCCTGCCGCTTTCCCGTGGCTTCTGGTATGCCGTGGAACGGCCTTACGCGCGCCGATTCATCAATGGTAAGATCCTCGCCGAGAAGCGAGTCTGCCCAGCTCAGAGGAGTTGAACTGCACACTACTGCCGGCCTGCCCTTGCCTGTCATGCACAGGCAAGGTACCGCTTTTCCCGGAATTGAGTTCGCAGGAGTTCACCAGCGTTCAGCACAGTTCAGCAGTCCTCTCAAGGCACATGAGAAACTATGTATCCGGCCGCCCGCTGTGCGCTTCCGGCCTATTCGGAGTTGGCTGGGTGGCCGCCACCGACCGGGGGACGCACGCTCCCGTCAGCTTGATCGCCGGACCGGCGCCGGGGCCCGCGGGGGCCAGGGGCCTGGTGCCCGGCTTCGGAGGCGGAGAGGGCTTCCGGACCCGGGACGCGCCGGGCTGGCCCCGAGGTGCCGGGGGCGGCCCGGTGACGGCTGGTGCTCTGGCGGCGAGCCGCGAACCGGAGAGTCCGGAGCGCGCAGGCATTGCCGATGCCGGCCGTTCCACGCCGGCGCCACCTCGCGCCACCGGGCGCACGCGCCCGCCGCGGTCTCGCCGGCGGCGCGCAGCTGTAAGGCCACCTGCGGCATCCCGGTGAACAGGCCGGGCCGCCCGGCCAGGGACTCGAGCAGGAGCCGGCTGAGGTCGCAGGTGACCGCCGCGCCGGTGGCCGCCCACCGCCACGACTCGGCGGTCATCGCCTCGGACCAGGCCGCCTGCTCCGCCGTTCCCCAGGTGACGATCCGCAGCCGCGCCGCGCCCGCGGCCGCTCCGGCGGCGAGCTCGCCCGCGCTCTCCCCGTCACCGGGCGGCCGCCGCAGCCGGGCGGCATTGGCCGGGACGGCATGCAGCAACACGGCGTCCGCCAAGGTCGCCGGGCCGGGCCGCTGCCCGGCGGTGATCGCGGCGCTGGCGGTCAGCAGCCACTGGCATCCGCCGGCCAGCCCGTGCCGCACGGCGGCCGGGACGGCCGCGTCCGTCTCGGCGGCCAGCGAGATCCGGGTCAGCAGGAACGCGAGCTGCCGCGACCAGGACCCGACCTCCGCGGCCAGCGCCCGGGTGACCCGGGGCAGAGCTGATCACCGCGGACCACTCCGAGCGCGGCACCCATTCGCCGTCCGGGCTGGTGGCGAAATGGGTACGCAGCAGGTCCCGGCCGGCCGCGAGTGAGTCCCCGGCGGCGGCCAGCCCGGCCGCCGCCGGTGCCGCCGGCTCGCCGCCCGGGCTGTGGGTCCCGGCGGCGGCCGCGCGCAACGCGGCGACCGCCATCCGCAGCGCCTCCCGGGCGTCCACGGCGGCCCCTATCCGCGGGCGGAGGCTGCGGTTCGTGATCGCCTCGGCCATCCCGTACGGGGCGATGTCGGCCAGGTACCGCGACAAGGTCAGCGCCAGGCGGCCGGTCACCCCCGCCGCCGCGACCGCGGACTCGCCGCGCAGGACGCTGTCGGGGAACCCGGCGGCGCAGCCGAGATGACCGCGCGCCGGGCCCAGCAGGTCGCCGAACGTCGCCGCCGTCATCATCCGTCCCGCGCCAGCAGCCCGCAGACCCGGGCGGCCTCGGCCCCGGCCTGCTCGCACGCGTCACGGTCACCGGGATCGGCTGCCTGGCGGGCAGCCGACGACAGCCCGGCGGCGAGCACCCCGGCAAGGCCGGCCAGCCCATCCGCAACGTCCTGAAGATCAGCCGTAACGGATCCTTCGCAGCCGGTCTCCGCGTGATACCCGGCCGGGAGCGACGGGGCAGATGCCAGGATCAGCCTCCCCTGCGCGGCCGCCGCCGCCGCGAACGCGAACGCCGCGGACAACCCGCCCGCCCGCTGCTCGCACTCCCGGCAGGCAGAGGCCAGCAAGCTGAACCCATCCCACGCCGCCTCCAGCAGGCCAGCCAGCTGGCCGGCCCCCTCGACCCGCGTCCGCATGCCGTCGATACCGTGCATGGCACTCACCCCTTCCGCTGAGTGAAAATCCAGATCCTGGCCCGTGCCCGCGGCCGGCCACAGCCCGCCCGCCCCATGCCTGTGGGAAACGTGCGGAGCGCCCCGCACCGGATCCACCGGGCAGGCGCTCCGGCTTGCACCGTCCCGGAACGGCCGGCATCGGCAATGCCTGCGCGCTCCGGACTCTCCGGTTCGCGGCTCGCCGCCAGAGCACCAGCCGTCACCGGGCCGCCCCCGGCACCTCGGAGCAACCCGGCGCGTCCCCGGGTCCGGAAGCCCCTGTCCACCTCCGAAGCCGGGCACCAGGCCCCTGGCCCCCGCGGGCCCCGGCGCCGGTCCGGCGATCAAGCTGACGGGAGCGTGCGTCCCCCGGTCGGTGGCGGCCACCCAGCCAACTCCGAATAGG
>WNGK01000721.1_pt1 | contig 34075 bp, 30 predicted proteins | sample 5400601 | NCBI WGS metagenome assembly WNGK01 (sample SAMN13153376, study PRJNA577476) | soil metagenome | isolation source: 60 cm soil or saprolite under Garry oak tree replicate 1 | place: USA:California | collected 2016-06-15 | reverse complement strand
CTTCTCATCAGCGGGAACCATAGCGACTTCCAGATTCCGAATAATCCGGGTCTGACACCTGCGTTTAGCGTTAATGGAAGGTCGACATTCGATTCGGCCAAGCTCGACGAGAACCAATCTGAAGATTCTGCCTACGAGATTCTGACCTATCAAAAGAAGGTGGATGACTTCAACTTTCAGGCTTCCGTCTTTAACCGCTATAGCTCAATTCTGTTCCGGCCTGATAACGTTGGCGATCTCATCTTCAACGGCGTCGCGTCGCGTGTTGACCGGGCCATTCTCTCAAACGGTGTGGAGTTCGACGCTAGTTACAAACTGAACGACCAACACACGATTCGCGGGGGGCTTCTTTTCACCGAACAACATGCCAGTGTCGGCACCGCGACGCTTGTTTTCCCTGTCGATGCCGACGGTAATCAAACCAGCGACGTGCCGCAGCGCATCGTCGATAACAACGACAAATACGGTTACTTCTATGGGTTCTATTTGCAGGACGAATGGAAGCCGTTCGAGCCGCTCACGATTAATTTCGGTGCCAGGCTCGATTTTGTGAATGCGTTCGTGGACGAAAACCAACTTAGCCCGCGCATCAACGTTGTTTACAAACCTTTCGAGAACACTGCGCTCCACGCCGGCTACGCGCGCTACTTTACCCCGCCGCCCTTAGAGGCTGTTCCAGAGAGTACGATCGCCAAGTTCACCGGCACGACTAACGAGTCCGCCATTACCAAAGATTCTCCCGTGACATCGGAGCGCGCTCATTACTTCGATGTGGGCGTGACGCAGAAAATCACGGAAGGCTTCAATGTCGGGCTGGACGGTTTCTACAAAAGCTCGCATTCAACCCTCGACGAAGGGCAATTCGGGCAAGCGCTTATCCTTTCGTCGTTCAACTACAAGCGTGGCGAAATCTATGGTGGCGAATTCACTTCCAACTACGATAAGGGTCCGTTCTCCGCCTATTTGAACGCGGCTTACGAATGGGCGCGGGGCACGAACGTCAGCTCCGCGCAATTTCTATTCGACCCGGATGAGTTCGCCTACATCAAAAAGAATTGGGTCTTCCTCGACCACGATCAGCGCTTTACCGGCTCCGCTGGGATCTCCTATACGTGGAACGATTGGAAAGCGGCCATCGATGGACTTTACGGCAACGGACTGCGGCGCGGTTTCGCCAACACGCAGAAAAATCATCCTTACGAAACGTTCAACGTTAGTTTGCAGCGCCGCATCAAGATCACGGAGAAGACTGCCGTCAAAATCCGTTTCGATGTCGTCAACATTCTCGACACGATCTACGAGCTGCGCGACGGCAGCGGGATCGGTGTAGGCGCGCCGCAGTTCGGCCAGCGCCGCGGTTTCTACGGGACGATTGCCTACGACTTCTGAGATTTTCGAATTAGTCAGGAACCGGCGCTGAGAGGCTCGTGCTCGCGGCAGTGTTGGGTCTCAATCGTCAAGTGGACCAATTCCTCGTGTTTTCGAAGCAGCTCCCGATATTCATCTGAACTCTTCGGCTGATGCGCGACGATTGAGACGATTGCTGCGAATTTCCCAGTCCCGACTTGCCAGACGTGCAAATCGGTCACCAGAGAATCGCCGTCGCCTTCCACCGCTCGCCGGATTTCTTCCGGCAGATCGGACGAGGGCGGCGTGCGATCGAGCAAAATTCCGCTTGTGTCTCGCAACAAAGTATAAGCCCAGGAAAAAACAACACCGCTGCCGACGACCCCCACGACCGGGTCGAGCCACGCCCACCCAAAGAACTTGCCGCCGCTGAGCGCGACAATGGCCAAAACGCTCGTGAATGCATCTGCGAGCACGTGCAGATACGCCGCGCGGAGATTCAAGTCATGTTGATGAGCGCTGCCGTGGCTGTGACCTTCAGAATGATGGTCATCCTTGAGCAAAAACGCGCAGCCCAGATTCACCAGTAACCCCAGGCAGGCGACGCCGATAGCTTCATTAAAATGAATCGTTAACGGAGCGAATAACCGACGTACCGACTCACCCGCCATCAAGAACGCCACGACTGCGAGCACCACGGCGCTGGCGAAACCACCGAGCACGCCAATTTTTCCCGTGCCGAAACTGAACCGCACGTTTGAGGCATGTCTGCGCGCGAGATAGTAAGCTATGGCGGTGATGAGGAACGCTGTTACGTGCGTGCTCATGTGCCAGCCATCGGCCAGCAGCGCCATCGAATGCGAAAACAGTCCGACAGTGATCTCAAGGACCATCATCACCGCAGTGATGCCAATCACGATCCGGGTGCGCCGTTCCGCCCTGGAAAAATCGGGAACGAAGTCGTGCGCCTGGCGAAAACGCGAATGATCAGACCGGTGCATCGATTCCAAAGCTACGCGATTTTTGATCGTGGCAAAGATTGTAGGGCGTTTCTGTGAAACGCCGCGGCGTCTGGCACAGACGCCCTACAAATTTTTGCTGCTTTGGTTCGGCGTTTGACACAAACGCCGTTACATTTCGGCGTGCATTCGTTTCGTTATCGCGACGGCAGACTGCACTGCGAAAGTGTCGATCTTGCGCGCGTTGCTGAGAAGTTCGGGACTCCTCTTTATGTATACAGCGCGGGAACAATTCTGGATCACTACACGCGGCTCGACGCCGCGCTCGCGCCACTCGATCATCTGATCTGTTACGCGGTCAAAGCAAATTCGAATCGCGCGATTCTGAAGTTGCTCGCCGAAGCGGGCGCGGGATTCGATATCGTTTCCGGCGGCGAACTTTATCGAGCGCTCGCTGCGGGCGGCGATCCCGCGAAGTGTACTTTCGCGGGCGTTGGAAAATCTTCCGAAGAGATCGCGTATGCGCTCGAGCAACGCGTTTACAGTTTTAATGTCGAGAGCGAAGCAGAGTTGGATTACATCGATCGGATCGCTGGCGCGTCCCGCAGACGCGGGATGCGCGCTCCGATTGCCTTTCGCGCCAATCCCGACGTCGATCCACGCACGCACGAGTATATTTCCACCGGATCGCATGAGAATAAGTTCGGCATTGCTCTCGACCATCTCGCCGCGGTTTACGAGCGAGCCGCGAAACTGCGTAACGTCGACATCGTCGGTGCGCAGATGCACATCGGCTCGCAAATAACCGAGGCGAAGCCGTTCGCCGATGCAATCAAGAAGGTCGCGCCGCTTGTTCGGCAATTGAAATCGAAATACGGGATCAAGTTCTTCAGTATTGGAGGCGGACTGGGGATCGTTTACGAGTCGTCATTTGCCAGCGGCAGTCTCGATTGGTGGAACGAGAGCAAAAGCAAGAGCAAGAGCGCGAGAAAGAGAAACAATGCGCTGTCGATTCAACAATACGTCGATGCAATCTTGCAGCCGCTGCGCGAATTGAAACTGCGAATTCTGCTCGAGCCAGGACGCTTGTTAGTCGGAAACGCGGGCATTTTGCTGACCCGGGTTCGTTATATCAAGCGCACCGGTCAAAAGAAATTCGCTATTGTCGACGCAGGGATGAACGATCTGATCCGGCCGGCGCTTTACCACAGCTATCACGAGATCGTGCCGGTAGAAGAACCGAGCTGTCGGGCGTCTGTGTCAGACGCCGCAGCTACGAGTAAGAGCACCCGCCTTCGCCTGGCTACGGCGCGGCGAGAGAGCAAGGCCGAGAAGATCGACATCGTCGGGCCGGTGTGCGAGAGCGGAGATTTTTTTGCGCTCGATCGGCAGATGCCCGAACTCCGCGAGTGCGACTTGCTCGCGATCATGAGCGCGGGCGCTTACGGATTTGTGATGGCCTCGAACTACAATTCGCGGCCGTTGCCGGCCGAGGCGCTCGTTCGCGGCGACAAGTTCGCGCTGATTCGAGACCGGCAGACGAATGAAGATCTAATCCGCGGTGAAATCGATCCGCAGTGGCTGTAGAGGCGCGTGTCCTCACGCGCAGAAGTCCGCGGATTGTGGCTGAGGACAGCCGCCCCTACACCCAATTTGCAGAATTTTGCCTCCTGCATAAATAGTCTTGCTGCTTTTATTACATGAAACGGCTTTTGCTCATTTGCGCAGTGTCAATCTTTGCCTTGGCATCGAAGGCCGCGTCGCCGCCGTCGGGCGAATACGTTATTTTGGTCGGCGGACCCTCCATGTATCAGTGGGAAAAATATAAGGTTTATCCGCACGATCATTGGTGGGCGAACTTTGTTCGGGCCGCACGACTGCGGACTGAGCAAGTGCGGGCCCAACTTGGACCGGACGCGAAGATCACCTGGCTTGTTTATAAGCAAGGCTATGAGGATCGAGCGAAACAGGAAAACCAGGACCTGATTGGCTTAATCGATTCGGTGCGCGAAAAGTTTAATCTCAATCTCGTTTGGTTTCATGCGGGATCCGAAGTCATCGATTACCTGAACAACGGTCGTGATCAGATGAAGATTGCAGGGTTCGAATACTTCGGCCACTCAAACCGCGCCTGTTTTATGTTCGATTACAGCAACAATATCGACAGCGCCTGCAAATCGTGGCTGCACGAGGATGAGTTGACCAAAATCAATCGGCGGGATTTCGCGCGAGACGCTTACGTCAGGAGTTGGGGTTGCCATACCGGCGAGAGCATGTCGAAGAAATGGCATCGCGCCACCGGCACCCATATGATTGGCGCGCTTGGAAAAACGCAGTTCATGATGGAGGAACTGCCGATCCTTGTTTCCCAAGGCGGCAAGTGGGTGAACTGAATTTCGAATTGGCGATTGCGGATTGCGGATTGCTGTCTTGTCATTCCGAGCGGGGTCGAGGAATCTCTTACCGTTCCTTTAATCTGACGTTGATCCACGCGTTATGAATCTCGAAGAGCTCCACCCGCTGTATCACCAGCCGCTCTTCGATTTAATTTCGCAAAGCCGGGCTGTGCATCTCAAGCATTGGACCGGCGAGGCGGTGCAGCGTTGCAGTTTGCTCAGCATCAAGACCGGTGGCTGCAGCGAAGATTGCGCTTATTGCGCGCAATCTTCGCACTATTCCACCGGCATCGAGCGCGAGGAGTTGTTGTCGGTCGAGACGATAGCTGCCGCGGCAAAACGGGCCCGAGCACAAGGCGCGACCCGGTTCTGCATGGGCGCGGCGTGGCGTGGCGTTCGCAACGGCTCGGCAAAATTTGAGCGCGTTCTCGAGATCGTGCGCGAGGTGAGCCAGCTTGGGATGGAAGTGTGCGTCACCCTGGGTGAGATCGGCCCGGCCGAAGCGCGTAAACTGAAGGCTGCCGGAGTCACCGCTTACAATCATAATATCGACACGTCACCGGAGTTTTATCCGGAAATTGTGAGCACTCATACTTTTCAGGACCGTCTGAGCACGATTGCCGCCGTGCAGGAGAGCGGGATGTCCGTTTGTTGCGGCGGAATCATCGGCATGGGCGAATCGGAAAATGACCGTCTTCGTATGCTCGAAGTTCTGAGCAATTTCGATCCGCCGCCAGAAAGCGTGCCGATCAATTGTTTGATGGCGATGCCGGGAACACCGCTGGCCGATCAGCCGCCCGTCGATATTTTTGAACTCGTCCGGCTCATCGCCGTCACGCGGATCGTACTGCCAAAAGCGCGCGTGCGACTCGCCGCCGGCCGCACCCGGATTTCGCGCGAAGGACAGGCGCTTTGCTTTTTCGCCGGCGCGAATTCAATTTTCTATGGCGACAAACTTCTCACGGCGAAAAATCCCACGGCTGATGTCGATGTTGCGCTTTTGCGCGAGCTAGGATTGCAGATTGAATCTGCGCACCCGAATCACGCCTCGGCCGTGCCGGCGTAGTATCGAAAGAGCACGGCAGCTGCAATTTATATCGACAAATGGACTGCCATTTGACATGAACGTGCCAGGATTGTTTGGGAGTTAGCAAAACCTCAACAGAAACAATTATGAACTGGAAAAAATTCTTCTTCGCATTCATTGCAGCCTGGATCTTCATCTTCATGTTTGGCTGGTTCTTTCATGCAGTGCTTCTAAAAGACACTTATGCCGCACTCCCGCAAGGGTTCCAACGGTCGGACACGGACTTCAAAAGTCACTTTGGATGGCTGGTGGCCGGCCAACTGGTCTTTGCCTTCATGTTTACTTTGATCTTTGCCAGTGGTGGAGTTGGTGGCGGCGTAAAACTCGGCATTATGGTTGCCTTTTTGGGAATCGGGACGCACTTGATCGCCTACGCTGTGCAGCCCTTTCCGGGCAATCTCATGGTGTACTGGAGCATTGGCGCGCTGGTTGAAATGGCCATCGTCGGCGCGATCGTCGGTGCGATTTACAAGCCTGGAGCGGCAGGCACGCTCTCTTAACGGCTGAGTCGCATTTCGCTGGAGACAGCTGGTAGGATCTGAGGCAGGAGTCAAACGAAGGGTGTTCCGGCGCGGCGTCCCCGGCTCATCGGCGACATTCCAAGCTCCATGTTGAACGTTTGAGCCTATTCGGGTTGCGCTTAGAGCAGGCTGTTGAACGTTTGCCGTCCCAATGGATTCGATGACGCAAACTCCCGCTGCACTTGGGTATCGCATGCCGGCGGAATGGGAACCGCACGCCGCTACCTGGCTCTCCTGGCCACGGCGGGACGGAATCAGTTTCCCTGATTCATTCGATCGCGTTCTGCCCGCTTTGCGCGCGATGGTGGAGGCGCTCATCGAATCCGAGCAAGTCTGTATCAATATCTGCAACGGCGTGCATGAAGCCGAGGCGCGCGCAGTTTTGGATGGATTATCGGTAAAGCGCGTCACGTTTTATCGGATTCCGACAAACGAGCCCTGGTGCCGCGATCACGGGCCGATCTTTCTCACGCGCAATGCCGATCCGCGCGTCGCGATTGTCGATTGGGATTACAATGCCTGGGGTGGCAAGTATCCGCCGTGCGATCTCGATGAAGTCGTGCCGACCCGCGCCGGACAATTTCTCCATTTACCAGTTTTTTATCCCCGAATGATTTTGGAAGGCGGTTCGATTGAGGTGAATGGCGCTGGCGCGCTGCTGACGACGGAATCGTGTCTCCTAAATTCGAATCGCAATCCAAGTTTGGGCCGCGCCGAAATCGAGCAACGCCTTCGTGATTATTTCGGCGTCCAGGACATTCTCTGGCTAGGCGAAGGAATCGAAGGCGACGATACCGACGGTCATATCGACGATCTCGCGCGCTTCGTTTCGGAAAATACCGTCGTCACGGTTGTGGAGGAAAGTCGCGAAGATAAAAACTTCGAGCCGCTGCAAAGAAATCTCGCGCGCCTTAGGGCAATGAAGATCGGTGACCATAAGATCGACATTATTACCTTGCCGATGCCGAAAAAGATTGTGCGCGAAGGTCAGCGCCTGCCCGCAAGCTATGCCAATTTCTACATCGCGAACTCCTGCGTGCTCCTCCCCACGTTCGCCGATCCAAAGGACGAAATTGCATTGTCGATCTTACAAAAGTTTTTCCCCGATCGCCGCGTGATCTGTATCGACTGCCGGGAATTAATCTGGGGGTTGGGCACGTTTCATTGCCTTACCCAACAACAGCCAGCCGTTTAATCGCGTGTCATCCTGAACGAAGTGAAGGACCTCACAAAGACAGGCTGATCTTCATCCGGGCCAGTGTGCTCCAAGCTTCGATTGCGCGGTCCCTCGCTTCGCTCGGGATGACACGAGTTAGGCGTTTTGCTTTTAGTCAGCCTTGGCCCCCGGCTTGTAGCCGCTTTTCAGAATCGCGTCATGGAGATCGGGCGGGTGCGTCTTGCGCGCATCGAATGTGACGACGACGCGCTCATGACCGAGATCGACTTTGACGTTCTTCACCCCTTTGACCTTCATGAGCGGCGTGCGCAGTTTACGCACGCATTCATCGCAATCTTCGCCTTGTGTTGCGATCTCGATCGTTTCCAATATCGCGTGATCGGCGCGTTCTGGACTAAAAGGATCGCTCGGGTCGGGATCGTTGGGTCGGGCAGGGTCCATCTTTTCCTTATCTAACGTGCGAGGATGGCTCTACGGCTGTCTCGCGCGCAATTGGTTCGAGAACGCGCCAGACATTTTCGGCCAAAATCTTCTGCCCGGAGGCGTTGGGATGAATGCCATCCGGCAGATTCAGCGAAGGATCGCCGGCCACTCCGTCGAGGAGATACGGTACTAGTGCGGCGCCATTTTTTGTCGCGAGCTCGCCAAACATTTTGCCAAAAGCGGACACATAATCGTCGGCTCCATAATTTGGCAGCTGCATTCCCGCGATCACCACGCGCACGTTGGGATTTCGTGCCTTCACTCTATCGATGATCTGCTGGAGATTGTTTTTGATTTGCTCCACTGGCACCCCGCGAAAAGCGTCGTTAATTCCAAGCTCCAGGACGAAGATGTCGATCTTGCGTTTCAAATGGGCCGGGAGGCGTTCCAAGCCGCCCTCGGTCGTACCGCCAGTTGCGCTCGCGTTGGTCACTTGAAGATTCAGGCCGGCGTCGCGTAACTTGTTTGCGATCAGCGCGGGATAAGCTTCGCTCCGTCTGAGTTGAAATCCGTCCGATAAGCTGTCGCCCAGGACGAGGATCGTTTTCATTTCTGAAGAGAGGGGCGTGGCGCTCAAGGCGGCATCCGCGCACCAGATCGACAATGCGGCAACAAGATGAGCGAGGAACACTTTCGACATTCGATCTTTGATGTTCGATATTTAACGGGTTAACGATTCAACTCTTCAACTTTTCTTTCTATGGCAAATTACTCTATCAACGGATTCGGTCGTATCGGGCGCAACGTGCTGCGCGCCATGACGCAAAGACAAGTCGAGCAGATTCGCGCGATTAACGATCTCACCGACACGAAAACACTCGCCCATTTGCTCAAATGGGACTCGATCCACGGCGAGTTCGACGGCGAGACCGGCTATGATGACGAAAATATCATAGTGCGCGGCCACAAAATTAAGATTTTGAAGGAGCGCGACCCGGCGAATTTGCCCTGGAAAAAACTGGGTGTCGATGTTGTGCTCGAGTCGACCGGATTCTTCACCAGCCGCGAAAAAGCCGAGCTGCACTTGAGCAAGGCGGGTGCGAAACGAGTGCTGATCAGTGCGCCCGCGAAAGACCCGGACGTGACGATTTGCATCGGCGTAAACGACGATCTTTTTGATCCGGAGAAACATGTGATCATTTCAAATGCGAGCTGCACAACGAATTGTCTCGCACCCATGGCGAAAGTGTTGAACGACAACTTTGGAATCGCACACGGATTCATGAGCACGATTCACAGCTACACCAACGATCAGCGCATCCTCGATTTTCCGCATGATGATCTGAGGCGGGCGCGCGCAGCCGCGATGAACATTATCCCATCTACCACTGGCGCAGCAAAGGCGATCGGTGAGGTCATCCCGGATTTGAAAGGCAAATTGAATGGCGGCGCTTATCGCGTCCCCACTCCGGATGGTTCGGTCACGGATTTCACCGCCGTGCTCGAAAAAGATGCGACGGTGGATTCAGTCAATGCTGCATTTAAAAAAGCTGCTTCCGGTAAAAGCTACAAAGGCGTGGTTGAATACAGCGAGGAGCCGCTCGTTTCGCAAGACATCGTCGGTAATCCGCATTCATGCATTTTTGACAGCAAACTGACGCTGATGCTCGGCAATCGATTCGTGAAAATCGTAGGCTGGTACGACAACGAGTGGGGCTACAGCAACCGTTGCGTTGAAATGCTGGAACTGATTTCGAAATAGGCGCGAGCAGGAGCACGAGTAATTATGTCGAAACTCATGCTGCGCGACCTCGATGTGCGCGGGAAACGCGTGCTGGTGCGGGTCGATTTTAATGTGCCGGTCGAGACGCGCGGCGGCAAGATCCGCATCACCGATGACACGCGTGTTCGGGAGAGTCTGCCGACGATCAATTACCTGCGCAAACATGGCGCGAAGACGATTCTGATGTCGCACTTTGGCCGGCCGAAAGGAAAGCGCGTTGAAAAATATTCACTCCGTCCAATCGGCGACTATTTGCACTCGCTCATCCATCAGCCAGTCATTTTCAGCCATGAGACGATTGGTGAGGTGCCGAAAAAAATCATCAGTCATATGGAGAGTGGCGATGTCGCTTTGCTCGAGAACGTCCGCTTCCAGCCAGAAGAGGAAGCGAACGATCCAAAATTCGCGGAGGCGCTCGCGAAACTTGCCGATCTTTATGTGAACGACGCCTTTGGCGCAGCGCATCGCGCCCACGCCTCGACAACCGGCATCACAAAATTCGTAGCGAAATCGGCGATGGGTATCCTGATGGAAAAAGAGCTGAAACATTTACGCGACGGGCTCGAAAAACCGGCCAAGCCATTCGTCGTGATTTTGGGCGGAGCGAAGGTTTCCGATAAGATCGGAGTTTTAAAAGCGTTGATGGAAAAAGCTGACATGATTTTGATCGGCGGCGCGATGGCGAACACATTTCTTAAGGCAGAGGGGATCCCGGTTGGCGCGAGCCGCGTTGAATCGGACAAGATCGATCTGGCGCGCGAAATTCTCCATCTCGCGAAAAAGTGCGGGGTCAAATTTTTGCTCCCAATTGATGCGGTGGAAGCGGAGGAGATTCGCGCCGGCGCGCCGATCCGAAATACCAGCCGGCTCTCGTCGCAACATGGGATCAGCGATGGATGGCAAGCGGTTGATATCGGTGCCGCGACGATTGCGCTTTACCAGGAGGAAATTGGGAAAGCGGAAACGATCTTGTGGAATGGGCCGGTCGGGATTTTTGAAATTCCCGATTTTGCGGAAGGCACCATTGCAATCGCGGAAGCGCTCGCCCAATCGGGCGCGACAACGATTATCGGCGGCGGGGATTCCGTTACTGCCGTAAAACAGGCTGGGCTTGGGGACAAAATGACATTCATCTCGACTGGCGGAGGCGCCTCGCTCGAATTGCTCGAAGGGAAGGAATTGCCGGGGGTGGCTGCGTTAACGGACAAGAAATAATGCGCAAGAAAATCGTCGCCGCGAATTGGAAGATGAACATGATGCAGGCGGAGTCGGCGCGCTTTATCGAATCGCTGCTACTCGAAATTGGCGATGTGGCTGATGTCGAAGTTGTCATTGTGCCGCCGTTTACCGCGATCGCGACAGTGATGGAGGCGCTTGGCAGTGCTCAAAACATCAAGGTCGGCGCGCAAAACATGCACTGGGAACGGAGCGGCCCCTTCACCGGCGAGATCAGCGCTGCGCTGCTGCGCGATTTGTTTGTGCATTATGTGGTGCTCGGGCACAGCGAACGCCGCAGGTTATTTGGTGAGACTGACGAAATCGTGAACCGCAAAGTGCTTGCCGCGCATGAAGCGAGCCTGCGCCCGATCGTGTGCGTAGGCGAAACGCTCAAGCAACGCGACCGCGGCAATGTCGATAAAATCCTGTCGATCCAACTGCGCGGCAGTCTCGCCGGTCTGGGCCCGAAGGAATTACAAGAAACGGTTGTCGCGTATGAGCCGGTTTGGGCAATTGGCACAGGCCGCAATGCCACGCCCGAGCAAGCGCAGGAAGCGCATGCCTTTATCCGCCACACGTTGCGCGACATGGCCGATGACACAACCGCCGAGCGTGCCCGCATTCAGTACGGCGGCAGTGTCAAACCGGAGAACGCGCGTGAGTTGATGAGTCAGCCCGACATTGATGGCGCTCTCGTCGGTGGCGCCAGCCTCGACCCGCGCAGCTTCGCCCAAATTGTAAACGCGGCCCGCGACGAAGGTAGGGGCGATTGACCTCAATCGCCTTTGCGCGGATCGAAAACTGAGCCGGTTCGGTGAACCGCTCCTACCAGTTATTTCTTAATTTCCAGATAAGTGCGCGATTGCACGTGATTCGTGCCGGGCTGGAGTTCTTCGATGCGCATTTGTTTAAGGAACCAGCGATTGTCGATCTTTTGGGCCGAGACCACCTCAAACCGTTTCACGAGCTGGGCATTCCAATCGTAGCCCTCCATTCGCATGAGAGCACCGCTCGTCTTGTCGATCCACAAGAGAATATTGGAATATTGCGACTCGCGTGAGGGCGCGCGTAATTGCAGCTTCCAGCAGTTGCGGGTGCGGACATTTTCTTCGCCCAGGACACGCGCGGTTTGCCAGTAGAGAAATTTGAACGCGAGATCCTCGTAGGTAAGGCCGGTGCCGCGGATTTTTTGACTGAGCTTTCCTGTTGCAGACTTTTCCGTTCCTGCGCCGGTGACGAAATCGAGGCGGGAGCTGTTTCGCCCAAGACGCAACTGCAAAACTTCGTCAGGATTAGTGAATGAATAGCGAATCAGCGGCCCGTTTTGTGTGAGACGAAACGGGATGATGATATCGTTCTCGCGCAGCTGACCCTGAAGATCGATCTGCTGACTCGCCTCAACCATCCGGACCGAAGCCAGAATTTGCTGTGCGGAAGGTGGTGGCGCGCCGTGGGTTAGCACGGGAAGGAAGATTGTTGAAGCGATGAAGAGTTGAAGGACTGGACCGACCGACAACCCAACCATGGAGGGAAATAATCGCTTCATCGCTTTAACGCTTTAACGACACTGTTTCAACGTTGCTCCATTTGGCGCTGCTTCTTATGGTGAGCTCGACCGAAAGTGGACCAGACGATTTTTCATCTCATTAACGAACAATGGACGAGTCCGGCGCTCGACTTGTTCATGGCAGCGCTCAGCGGTAGCGAGATCTGGAAGCCGTTGCTCATCGCAATCGCGCTTGGCGCGCTTTTTTTTGGCAGATTCAATGCGCGGGCGTTGGTTGTGTGTTTGGTCTTTTCTTTGCTGATCGCCGAGGGGATTACCAGCATTCTAAAATTGGCCATTGATCGTCATCGTCCCAAGCAAGTGCAAAGCGTGCGGATGGTCGAATTGCAAAGGACACGCCCGAAATTCATGACGTTGTTCAAGAAACCGACCATCCGGTTTTCCAATCAATCCGATCGAAACCGCTCGGGGCCGTCGTTTCCATCGGGACATATGACGAACAACACGATCACCGCAGTGTATCTGACGTTTTTTTATCGGCGACGTGGCTGGCTTTATTGGATCATCGCGGCAGCTGTCGGTTATTCACGAATTTATCTCGGCGCGCATTGGCCAAGCGACGTGATTGCGACGCTGTTTCTGGCCAGCGGCGAAGCGTTGCTCCTGCTCGGATTATTTGAACTGATCTGGAAAACAGCGGCGCGAAAGTGGGCGCCGAACCTTTACGCCCGTCATCCCAGTCTGATTGGAAATATAGGTTCGCAAACCGGAGATTCGCGCCACTTTCGATGAGCACAACCCGTGCGGTCTGGTTTTTTGTTATCGCGCTTACGGTGATTCGATTGTCGATTTTGGCGACGACCGACCTCGAATTTGACGAGGCGCATTACTGGATGTGGTCGGAGCGCCTGGCGCCGGCCTACTTCAGCAAAGGGCCCGCTATTGCCTTCGCCATGCGTGCAAGCACGGCGATTTTCGGCGCAAACGAGTTCGGCGTGCGCTTTTTTAGTCCAGTGCTGGCAGCGGGCACGAGCCTGCTCCTGTTTTATTTCGCGCGACGATTGTTCAGTCCGGCGGCCGGATTGTGGGCAGTGATCGGCTTAAACGTCACACCGATTTTCAACATCGGCGCATTCCTCATGACGATTGATTCGCTGTCGGTCTTTTTCTGGTTGGCTGCGATGTTTACATTCTGGCTCGCGCTGGAACGAAGTCCGCGGTTCTCATTGTATTGGCCGCTCACTGGATTGCTGATTGGCCTTGGCTTTCTCTCCAAATATACGAATGCGCTTGAGCTTGTGTCGATTCTGCTCGTGCTCGCGCTGGCTCCGCGGCTCAGACAGGAGTTTGCGCGGCCCGGCTTGTATTTGCTCCTTGGCGTCTTCGCTCTTTGCACAATCCCGCCGATTGTCTGGAACGCGCAGCACGCCTGGATCACGTTGACGCATTTGCGCTCGCGCGGCGGTGTCGAGCAGGGCTTTGGTCTCCATCCGATCGAGGTAGTTTCATTTCTCGGAGAACATTTTTTGGCGTATTCACCCTTCCTGTTTCTGGCACTGGCCTGGGGCGTGATCGCGAGTTGGCGGCGCGTGAATCAGCAATTCAAAGTGTTATTTCTAATGTGGTTTGGATTGCCGGTATTCGTCTTTTATCTCCTTTTATCGATTAACAAGAGTGCCGCGCCGAATTGGGACGCGCTCGCCTTCCTTGGGTTCGGCTTGCTGGCAATTTATTTCTGGTGGGAACGCCTCCAAAGGAGCTTGGTCTTGCGACTCTGCGCGAGCATCGCCCTGCTGGTCGGGCTAATCATGAGCGTGATCGCACTGGACACAGACTTGCTTCGCACCGCCGGTTATGAATTGCAGCGAAGCGATCCGAGCGATCGGATGCGCGGCTGGAAAAGCGCGACTGAAGCGGTCGAAAAAATGCGCACTGATCTCGAGGCGCAATTAAGGGAGAAATTGTTCCTGATCGCCGACGCTCGCGATCGTGCCTCGGAAATTTCTTTTTATCTGCGCGACAAACGGCCAGAGGGGCCGGGGCATCCGCCGGTTTACATTACAGAGTCGCAGGACATGGTAAATCAATTTTCGTTCTGGCCGCGGTACGATGAATTCGTAGAAATAAAACCAGGCACTCCCCGCCCGGAAGGCGAAGTTTACACCGAGGAGAATGGCATTAATCCATTCGCTGGACGCAGCGCGCTTTTCATTCGAGAGGGCGAAAAAGAGGGCGTGCCGCACAATATCCGGGCTGCGTTTCAATCGGTGGAGTCGGTTGGCACCATTGAAGTGCGTCGCTATGGCAAGCTGCTGCGCATCTGGCAGGTTTTTCTCTGCCGGAATTACCGCACACTTCCGCTATGACGGAGATGATAAACGCGCCAGCAGTTTCTGTCATTGTGCCGCTTTTCAATGAGGAAGAGAACATGTCGATCTTGCAATCGGAGCTGAAAGCGGCGCTCGCAGGAATTGACCATGAAATGATTTTTGTCGATGATGGATCGATTGATCGCACGCTCGAGCGAATCGAAACCGCGCCGAATGTTCGTGTGATTCGCTTTGAAAAAAACGCGGGACAAAGCGCCGCAATCTATGCCGGACTCCAAGCTGCTCACGGTGCGATCACAGTTCTCATCGATGGCGATTTGCAAAACGATCCCACCGATATTCCGCGCCTGCTCGCTGAAATCAATCGCGGCGCCGATCTGGTTTGTGGTTATCGCGCACGGCGCAAAGACACGCTCTTGAAACGGCTGACCAGCCGGATTGCCAATTTTGTTCGCAGCCGTTTTACCAAAGACTACGTGCGCGACACAGGCTGCACCCTCAAGGCAATGCGCCGCGACTGCGTGAGCGCACTGCTTCCATTTAAAGGCATGCATCGTTTCATTCCTGCGCTGGTCAAAGGCGCAGGGTACAGGCTAGTGGAAATTCCCGTAAATCATCGGGCGCGCCGTTTCGGCCGGAGCAAGTATGGTCTGGGTAATCGCGCTCTTCGCGCCACCATCGACATGTTCGGCGTGCGCTGGCTGCTCTCACGGAGGTTTAGCTACAAAATACGGCGCGATTGACTAGCAGAACGAAATCAGAAACGATTTACGCCCGATGAACGATTCGCGGTCGCGCTCCACAGCTGCTTTTACGGCAATAAGTCAAATCAAGCCTGGAATGATTGAAGAGGCCACGGTTAACGCGTGTAAGGATGCTGAACAATTTGCCAAAGATTCGCACAGCAAAGTCGACGCAATCCGGCGGGCCACGCGAGGATCTGTGGAAATAAATCATCGCAATTCGAATCGCCCCACCGAAAAATCGTGCGCATTGTCACAACAGTCGATTATTTTCTGGATTAGATAGCTTGTCTTCGGTTCGCCTCCTTGGCCAAATCCCGCTTGTCAACCTAGCCGCTCCCGCTAAGCTTGCGCTCCCCGACGGGAAATTCTGCATGTCCCTGGACAATTTATTATCCGCCGAGCAAATCATCCCGGAGATGAAGGCCACAGAGCGTTGGCCGGCAATCGTCGAGCTGATTGATCTGCTCGTTGGGCTGGACAAAATCAAAACCGCCGATCGGGACAGCATTCTGGCCTCGCTCAAACAGCGCGAGGAGACCATGAGCACCGGCATCGGCTTCGGTATCGCCATTCCACATTGCTCGTCCGATCGGCTTGAGGAAGTCGTCGCTGCTTTTGGAAGATCGACAAGCGGAATCGAGTTTGACGCTCTGGATAATGCGCCGGTGAAATTCGTTGTCCTGTTTATCGTGCCAAAAAATCAATTCCAGACGCATCTGCGCACACTCGCTTCAATCGCGAAATTTTTAAACGATCGCGCCACCCGTGAGCGTCTGGCCGAGGCGAAATCGGCGGACGAAATTTTGTCGATCTTTCGCGACCGCTCGCAAAAAGTGTAGTGGCACGGGCTTCCAGCCTGTGACCTTCATCAACAAGATGCCGACGCCACAAAAATGTGTGAATCTGTGGCCTAAGACTGATGGAGACTTTCCAAACGCTTCTCGCAAACAAACTTTCCAATGCACTGGCAAAAGCCGGTTTGCCCAATGTCGGGGACGTGACACCTGCTACCGATCCGCGTTTCGGTGATTATCAGACGAACGCCGCTCTCGTGCTAGGCAAACAGCGCGGTGAAATTCCAAGGACTCTCGCCGAGAAAATTCTCGCCCGTCTCGATGTTGGCGAACTTTGCGAGTCGCCCACGGTCGCTGGCGTCGGCTTCATCAATTTCACCTTGCGCACCGATGCGGTCGCAAGGAAAGCAGGCGGACTTCTGGAAGATGAGCGCCTTGGTGTTGCAAAGGCAGGATCGACGAGAAGGATTGTGATCGATTTCGGGTCACCCAATGTGGCTAAGCCGATGCACGTCGGTCATATCCGCAGCATAGTGCTCGGCGACGCACTGGCGCGGATCGCAAGCTTTCTCGGGCACGAAGTCATTCGCGACAATCACATCGGCGACTGGGGGACGCAGTTTGGGATGGTGATCTGGGGATGGAAGAATTTGTTGGATCGACAATCACTCGCGCGCGATCCGCTGGCCGAGGTCGTGCGTATTTACAAAGAAACGAACCAAAGAGCGACGAGCGATCCTCAGGTCCGCGAAGCGTGTCGCCGGGAATTGGTCAAGTTGCAAGCCGGCGACCGGGAGGACCTCGACATCTGGAACGAGTGCGTCGCGTTCTCGATGCAGGATTTCGAGCACGTTTATAAGTTGCTCGACATCCATTACGACATCCAATGCGGGGAGAGTTTTTATAACGATCGCTTGCCCGCCACCGTTGATCGCTTGCTCAAATCCGGCATCGCGGAAATCAGCGAAGGCGCAGTCGTCGTTTTCTTTCGCGATATTCCCGAGCTTGCCGATAAGCCGTGCATTATTCGCAAACGCGACGGCGGATTTAATTATGCCACGACTGATATCGCGACGGTGGATTATCGCATCAATGAATTGAAGGCGAATACGGTGTGGGTCGTGGTGGGTGCGCCGCAAGTTTTGCATTTCAAACAAATTTTTGAGATTGCGCGGCGCGAAGGTTACACGGCGGATTTTCGCCACATCCCCTTTGGCAGCATCCTGGGCGAAGATCGCAAGCTGATGAAAACGCGCTCGGGTGAGAACGTCCCGTTACGCGAGCTTCTCGAAGAGGCTTGCAGGCGCGCCCGCAAAATTGTCGAAGAGAAGAATGCCGATTTGAGCGAGGCGGACAAGATCGACATCGCGCAAAAGATTGGCATCGGTGCGGTCAAGTACGCCGATCTCTCACAATATCGGATGACCGATTACGTGTTTTCATGGGACCGAATGCTTTCCCTTCAGGGAAACACCGCGCCGTATTTGCAGAACGCGTATGTGCGAATTCGCTCGATTTTCCGGAAAGCCGGCGAGCACGCGCCCAAGATCGACAGATTGACTCTCACCGATCGCAACGAAATCAATCTCGCAAAACGTCTCTGCCAGTTCGCCGAAATTGTCCAGCAGGTGCTGAACGATTTTCGCCCGAACATTCTGGCAAATTATCTGTTCGAGTTGGCGAACAGCTTTCACACGTTCTATGAAGCCTGTCCCGTCTTGAAGTCGGAAGAACCAGTCCGCAGTTCGCGGCTCGCACTGTGTGATCTTAGCGGGCGGGTTTTGCAGCGCGGTCTCGATCTTCTCGGCATCAAAGTTCCGGAAAAAATGTGACATGCTTCGATTGGAAGCCTGTCATCCTGAGTGGAGCGAAGTGGAGTCGAAGGATCTCTCGCAGTTTTTTTGGCGCATCGCTCACTGAAGGCCAATAATAAGAGATTCCTCGACTGCGCTCGGAATGACAAATGATATGACAAAGGAGAACCATCCACGCATTCCGACTTGCACCTACCGGTTGCAATTCAATCGCTGGTTCACTTTTCCGCAGGCGCGCGAGATCGTGCCGTATCTGCACGCGCTCGGTGTGAGCGATGCTTATGCCTCGCCTTATTTCCAAGCGGGCGCAGAGAGCCTACATGGTTACGACATTACCGATCATAACAAACTCAACGCGGCGGTCGGTTCCCGCGCAGAGTACGACTCGTGGGTTGCGGAATTGCACGCGCACTCGATGGGCCAGCTGCTCGATTTCGTTCCGAATCACGTTGGGATCGCCGAGCCGCTCAATCAGTGGTGGATGGATGTGCTCGAAAACGGGCCCAGCTCGAGATACGCACCCTATTTCGACATCGATTGGCATCCGCTGAAATCGGATCTGCGCGATAAGGTTCTGTTGCCGATCTTGAGTGATCAATATGGACGCGTCCTGGAGCGGGGCGAACTGCAAGTCCACTTCGAGGAGGGCACCTTTTATCTTCGTTACGGCAACCGCAGACTGCCGATCGCGCCAGGCACGTATCGCTACGTGCTCGATATCGCCTTACAAAATCTTGCCGAACATAAAGACGAAGATTTTTACGCCGAACTGCAAAGCATTCTGACCGCGCTTGAGTATTTGCCGAAGCGCACGGAAACCGATCCGAAGCGCATCGCGGAGCGCATCCGTGAAAAGGAAATCATCAAGCGACGTTTGGAGCGCCGATGCGCGGAAGCGCCGCAAGTGCAACAGGCGATCGAAAAGGCATTGGCGCGGATCAACGGCGAACCGGGCGATCCGCGCAGTTTCGACGCGCTCGATGAGCTGCTTAACGCGCAGTCGTATCGACTGGCGTTTTGGCGGGTCGCCGCGGAGGAAATTAATTACCGCCGCTTCTTTGATGTTAATGATCTGGCGGCGATTCGGGTTGAGCTTCCCAAGGTCTTCGATGCTGTTCACCGCCTGCTACTGGAGTTGGTAAATACCCGCGCGGTGACTGGTCTACGCATCGATCATCCGGATGGTCTCTATTTGCCACGCGAGTATTTCGAAAAAATTCAGCAGCGTTGTGCGAAGGCGCTGGCGATCGCTCTGCCGCAGGATGGGCGCGCCATTTACATGGTGGCGGAAAAAATCCTCACCGGCGCCGAAACGCTGCGGAAGGATTGGCTGGTGCACGGTACGACTGGCTACGATTTTGCAAATCAAGTAGCGCAGTTGCTTGTCGATTCCTCAGCCGAGACGGCGATCACAAAGACATTCCATCATTCCATCGGTCACTCTCTGCATTTCGGTCATCTCGTGTACGCGAAGAAGCTACAGGTGATGAAATTGGCGCTGGCCAACGATGTCGATGTTCTCGGCAACATGGTCGATCGGTTGTCCGAGCAAAACCGCTGGTATCGCGATTTCACACTTGAAGCGCTAGCCCGCGCCGTGCGGGAAACGATCGCCTGTTTTCCGGTTTATCGGACGTATCTCGCGCCGGGCCGGCCGGTGAGCGAGGAAGATCGACAAGTGATCGAACGCGCCGTCACCGCAGCCAAACGCCGGAACCCCGCGATTGAAGAATCCATCTTCAATTTCCTGCGTGACGTTTTGGTCTTCCGGTTTCCGGAAAACCTCGATGCCGAAGCGCGCGCCGGGCACACGCATTTCGTTCTCAAATTTCAGCAAAGCACGGGACCAATCATGGCCAAGGGACTGGAGGACACCGTATTTTATATTTACAATAGGTTGGCGGCTTTAAATGAAGTCGGCGGCGAGCCGCAGCAATTTGGCCTGAGCATTGAGGCATTTCACGAGCTCAATCTGGATCGACAACACAATTGGCCAGCCACATTGCTCGCGACCTCGACACACGACACAAAGCGCAGCGAAGATGTGCGCGCCCGGATGGTTGCGATTTCCGAAATGCCCGAGGTTTGGCGGCGATCGTTGCAACGCTGGCGTGTCGCTAATCGCCGCTGGAAACGTGCTATCAACGACCTCGAAGCGCCCGACGGAAACGAGGAATATCTGCTCTACCAAACGTTGCTCGGGACCTGGCCGGTTTTGCTTTCTGGCGTCCCGGAAGAAGCGGCAACGGCCGAATACATTGGGCGCATCCAGGCGTACATGGGTAAGGCTCTCCATGAAGCAAAGCTCAACACGAGCTGGATCCAACCGAACGAAGAATGGGACGCAGCCATGCACGATTTCGTTGGGAAAATTTTGGATTCCTCGCCGCGGAACAAGTTTCTTCCCAGTTTTCTTCCGGTCGTTCAGGAGATCGCGCGCCTCGGAGCGATTAACTCGCTCACCCAGACGCTGCTCAAGTTGACTTCGCCCGGAGTGCCGGACATTTATCAAGGCAACGAGATTTGGGATTACAGTCTGGTCGATCCCGACAACCGGCGGCCGGTCGATTACCAGCGGCGTCGCGAAATGCTGGAAGGGTTGCCTGCGGCGACTCCCGATGAACTGATGCAGAATTGGCCTGATGGCCGGATCAAGATGTTTTTGACGCAGCGAGTGCTGCAATTTCGACGCGAACATGTCGATCTTTTCCAGCGTGGTGAATATTTGCCGCTCGCTGCGAGCGGAACATTTGCGGAATGCTGCGTCAGTTTTGCGAGACGGCTCGGCAATCAATGGATCGTTGTAATTGCGCCGCGGCTCGCTTCGCGCATCGGTTTTCCGCCAGTTGGCGAGCGCTGGAAAGATACCGCGCTCGAATTTCCCGAAACTTTTCCGCTCGAGAATACGCACAATCTTTTTACTTGTCGCGATCTTCATTACGATGGCCGGCAAATTTCAATAGCTGACACAATGCCGACTTTGCCATTCGCTGTGATTACGAACGTTCGTTAAAGGTGTCTGATACAGACACCCTACAAAACTTGCGCCACGATTTGTAGCGCGTTTCGGTGAAACGCCGGCCTTGCTACGCGCCGCGCGTGAAGCCGTCAAAAAGATCGACAACCCAATGAGAGAAGTTGGCGATATTCGTCAACAGATCGGCGCCGAATCCTGCAAACGCGATTTGCGGTGAGGCGAGAACCAGCATCACGCTCAGGAGGATTAAATTCATGAGATAGATCACGACGAGCGAGAAAAAGGTTCCTTGATCGCTCAGATCGGTCTGATTTTTGGGGATCATCCAGCAGGTGAACGTGAAATGGAACGCCCAAGTCGCGCCGATCACGGCATAAAGCAGGCGTCCATGGGGTTGTGTGTCGAGAAACAGGCTGAGCACGCCATAAGTGGCGATCGCGAGAATGCTGTAAAATGGGAAAAAATAAGGGGCCAGCGCGATCCAGAAATTGTTTCGGTTTGTCACCACATGCCCGCCGTCGCGTCCGACGCGAAACCGGCTGACGCGACCGCCCATCAGCAAAACCCACAGCGCATGGGTGAGTTCGTGTCCGAAGACGTAGATGACAATCGGGCGGGGCAAGCCGACAAAAGCAATCAGCCAGAGGACCGCGCCCAGTGAAAAGAACCAAAATTCTTCACCGGCCCAGAGCCGTTGCGTCACGGTCGCCCGCGCAAAGACGGTGAAAAACGTCTGACTGAGAATTGCACAGGCCGGGAGCAAAAAAATCGCGAAAACAAACTTCACCCAACGGGTGGGGACTGTAACTGGATCAGACGCGGGAACGAATCGTGTCGCCCGCGCGACATTGCGAACAATTTTTCTGCCGCGGTCGGGCTTACGCTTTGCTCGATTGCTTGTCGATCTTCGCTTCGTTGCAGCCAAGGTTGTCCCAGATTACGCAGACGCCGTGGTGAGCGAAAGTCGAATCCCAACGCCCAATTTAGAATCCGAGTTGGACGTTTGATGTTGGTGCTTGGCGTTGGGTGTTTTCTACGCAGGTCGTCTATGCGCGGCCCATGTAGGCGCCGGTGCGAGTGTCGATCTTGATGGCTTCGCCTTCTTTAATAAAGAGCGGGACGTTGATTGTTTTCCCGGTCTCGAGCACAGCCGGTTTAGTCACATTGCTTGCGGTGTCGCCCCGCAACCCTTCGGGTGACTCCACGACCTTGAGACTGACGGAGGCGGGCAACTCAACCTGCACCGGTTTGCCTTCGGCATAGAGAACCTGCACGGAAAGATTTTCCACGAGATAATCTTTGGCGTCGCCGATCAGATTCTCTTGCAACGTGACCGTGTCGTAGGTCTCCGCGTCCATGAAATGATATCCGTTGCGATCCTTGTAGCTGAACTCGAGGTTCTTTCGCTCGATCTCAACCAATTCCACTTTGTCAGTCGAGCCGAAGCGGACGTCGGCACTTTTGCCGGTATTGATGTAGCGGATGATCGCCTGGACGAATGCGCGCAAATTTCCGGGCGTACGGTGATGGACTTCGAGCACAATGGCAGGGTTGCCGTTGTACTTAATTGCCATTCCTTTACGAAGATCATTTGCCGCGGCCATGGGAGAAACGTTAAATCGTTGAATCGTTAAAACGGAGCGCGGACGTTACACGCGCTCAGAGTAACTTCAAGCGCGTGAGGTCCTGCGAATCGACGATGCCCACCGGCACGCTGTCGTCATCGATAACGACAAGATCGTCGATGCGATGGCGCTCCAGTAGGTTCAGCACTTCGACGGCGAGTTTGTCTTTGTGCACCGTCACCGGATTCAACGTCATCAGGTCCGCGACCAGCCGTTCGCCAATCTTGGAGTCGGATTGAAAATGCCGCACGAAATCTCCATGCGTGAAAATTCCGAGCAGTTGTCGATCTTCGCCCGCGACGACTGCTGCTCCGGCGCGAACATTCGTCATCGCTTTGAGCACATCGCGTATCGGCGTATTGGTAGAAACGATGGCCATGGCTTCACGCGGGCGCATGATTTGATGCACACGCATGAGGAGGCTGCGCCCGATCAGTCCGGCGGGATGAAACTTGGCGAAATCTTCCTTGTTAAATCCGCGCGCCTCGAGCAGCACCATGGCGAGCGCGTCCCCCAGCGCCAGCATCACTGTTGTGCTCGAAGTGGGCGCGAGGTTAAGCGGACATGCTTCCTGCTCGATGTTGACATCGAGAAACACATGCGCGTTTTGAGCCAGGGTTGACTTCGGATCGCCGCAAAAGGCAATGATTCGCACTTGAAACCGCGCGATCGCCGGCAAGATCCGGAGTAATTCCTCCGTCTCGCCGCTCGCGCTTAACGCCAGGACCACGTCGCCATCGGCAATCATGCCCAGATCGCCATGCAGTGCATTCGAGGAATCGAGCACGACGGCAGGCGAACCCGTGCTCGTGAGAGTGGCGGCGATTTTCGCGCCGACGTGTCCGGATTTCCCGACACCGAGAACGACAACTTTCCCTCGAGCATCGACCGTTTCCCTGATCAGTTCGACCGCGAGGGAGAAATTTTTGCTCAGTCGATCGCGGAGCCGCTGGAGCTCAAAAATTTCGATATCCAGGACACGTGCAGCCTTTTCAAGGTAGTCCATCGAACTATATAATGTGGGCAGGCGTTGTTACGGGCAAGAACTTGCACGTCTCGCTGAAAGGAAAAAATTATGAAAACATTGACAATTTCGATCCTGGCCACGCTGGTGGCGAGCACTTTTGCACAAAGTTTCCGGGCGCCGATCGGGCCGCAAGAACCGGTCCGAGCAATGCCCACGCCGCCGCCCCTCTTACAACGCCCCGACGTCCAGGGGGTGGTTCCGCGAGGATTTCGCGGCGGCAACCCGCTCCAGATGCTCAATCCGGCCGCACCAGCCCGATACGGCACATGGGTGGAAAGCACCTCGTTCGACCCCAACATTCCCGGAAAATGGAAGGGCATTAAGCTCTTCGAAATTCTCTTTTGATAAGTTCGAAGCGCAGACGTTTGGATGAAATGTAGCGGCGGTCGTCCTCACGCGCAGTTTTGCTGTCATTCCGACCGAAGTGGAGGAATCTCTTACTCTTAAAACGAGGAACAGTGCAGCAGCGGGACACTTCGCTCGACGTGACAAGAAACCCTCTCCCAGTCGTCGCCTGTTATTGCGCGACGTTTCTTAAACCGGAGATGTTGCACATCTACCGGCAGATAACTTCCCTGAAGCGATGCCGGCCGATCGTGATCGCGCAAAAGCGCGAACAAGCCGACCGCTATCCATTTGACTCGATCCACGTCGTCGCCAAGCCGCCCACCCATTTTGTGCGGCGTTTTTGGTTCAGACAAGTGCGCGATAAGCCATGGCAACTTTCCAGCGTCGAGGTTCGCGCGCTGCTGAAGGTCTTAAAAAAAACCGATGCGCGTCTTCTGCATATTTACTTCGGTCACATCGCTGTGCATCTGTTGCCGCTGATTCGCGCATGGCCGAAGCCGTCGATTGTTTCCTTTCATGGCGCAGACGTAATGGTGGACATGGATAAACCGGCCTATCGAGGTGCCACACGGCAAATGCTCGACGCGGTAAAACTCGTCCTCGTTCGATCGGAATCGTTGCGGCGCGCAGTGATTCATCTTGGTTGCGACGAAAAAAAGATCGAAATTCAGCGAACCGGGATTCCGCTCAGCGAATTTCCATTTCGCGAACGGAGCTTTCCGCCTCGCGGTCGCGGGGGCGAATGGCGATTCATGCAAGCTGGCCGTTTGATCGCGAAAAAAGGTCTGCCGGTCACGCTCCGCGCTTTCGCGAGTTTTCTGCATCGATATCCAAACGCGACGCTAACGATCGCCGGAGAAGGCCCGCTACTTGGAGATCTTCAGAAATTGGCGCGCGAACTAAAGATCGACAATCGGGTTTCGTTTACCGGTTTTATTTCGCAGGAGCAACTGCGCGACATTTTCTTTGCATCGCACATTTTCCTCCATCCGAGCGAAACTGGTCCTGACGGAAATCAGGAGGGGATACCAAATTCAATGCTGGAAGCGATGGCGACGGGGTTGCCAGTCTTCGCGACCCGGCATGGCGGGATTCCCGAAGCGATTGAGAACGGCGTGACCGGGGTGCTCGTGCCGGAGCATAATCATGAAGAATTAGCGCGTGGGTTGGTCGACGCCGTGCAAGACTCTGCTTTTCTTTCGCGCATCGCGCGCGCCGGTGCGGATGCGGTCGCGCAGAAGTTTGATCAACGTGTCCAGGTGCAGCGTTTGGAAGATATTTATCTGCAGGCAATGGAAGTTAGGCATCTTGCCTGACTGGGGCCGATGGGCTTCTAGTCTGTAGCGTTTTCGATAGCCCTTCGACGAGCAGGGGCGATTGACTTCCAAAGGTTTTGCGAGTTGACCTCGAATTGGCTGCTTCCGAATTCCCGTTGGAGGGACGAGCTCCGTTTCGTCCGACTTTAGGCACGCCACGGAGGGCGTCCCTTCCAATCGTATTGGGAACAATTCCCTACCTCTGATCGTTGCTGACCATTTGAGGCGCCGGTTTGCTCAGTTCAAGCTGATCGCTCACTTTTTGGATTTTTGAATCCTGCTCTTTGAGATGGGCAGCTACAGTCTCCATCTCTTTCTTTAGCTGTGTAATCGTTGCTTCTTGTTCTTGAAGTTTGCGGTCCTCTTTCAGGAACTCGTTGAGCAACATCGCGTTAACCGCCTCGTAGCGGGCAGTCGCGGCAAGCCGGACTGTAACACCGTCAACGCCAGCGATTATAGGCTGCGCCGTAGTATTAATATTGCGGATAAGGGTTTCATTGCTCATGCCGGCATTACCGAAAATTCCTTCGCCAATGATCGTCTCTGAATAATCCAACCCAGAAGCCTTTCGAGGCTGCCACACAGAAAACACCTTCAGCGACACTGCCAACAAATCGATAAAACAAAAAGCCGCCACGCCGGTGAGGCATGACGGCCTTTTTGCTCTTGGTCCGAGATCGTCGGTCTCGGGCCGCGGTCAACGACCGAGGCTACAGAGTCTATTACTTATTGGCGACCGTCCGCGGGGCCGGTTTATTCACTTCAATCTGGGCGCTCACCTTCTGGATTTGAGCGGCCTGCTCTTTGAGCTGGGTTGTGAGAGTCTCTATTTGTTTCTGTTGCTGCGCGACCGTTGCTTCCAACTTCTCAACTTTGCCAATGAGCTTGGCGGGGCGCTGGGTTGGCGCGCTACGAGGCACAGGTGCGCTACGAGGCGCACCCTGGGTCGGGCTAGCGCCGGGCGTACCAACATCCCAGCCAAGCTTGTCGTTCGCAAGGTCTAAAGTAACTTCAACAACGCTGCCGCCAACAGGCTGGAAGTTATTGAAGATACCACCGATGAAGCAGGCTGCGGACCCGAACCCGTCAATCGAGATGTCTGCGATGCGGATCGTATTGGTTTCCCCGGGGATGGTGGAACCAACGAATTGGCCCAGGTAAGTGTTACTGTGGTCAGTGGCGGCAACCAGGTTTGGTCCTGCCCCTGCACCCACGACTGTGTTCTGAGCGCCATCAACGTTATTAAACATCGCCGAAAAGCCAACTGCCGTGTTGAAGTTGGCAACGCCGTTTCCGCTCGAGTCATTCAACGCGAGCGCGGCATCACCAATGGCGGTGTTTGCAGCGCCGACCTTATTAAAGAAAAGCGCGTCCTCGCCAAAAGCGTTGTTGCTGAATCCGGCAGTGTTACTAAAGAGCGCAGAGGCGCCGACAGCGTCGTTGAAGTTGCCGGTGTCGTTATTATTAAGGGCTTGATAACCGACGGCTGTGTTATCGCTATTACCGATCCCGTTAAAGAGCGCTCCAGAACCGATGGCCGTATTTTGGGCGCCAGTCCTATTGTTATAGAGCGCGTTCCATCCGATGGCCGTGTTATCGTCGGCATTGGTGAACGTAAGCGTTCGAAAACCAACACCGGTGTTTCTGTTGCCACTAACATTGCTGAGGAGTGTGCCAAACCCGGTGGCTACGTTGTCGTTGCCAGTGGTATTGTTATACAGCGCTCGCGACCCGTAGGCCGTGCTATGATCGCCCGTGAGGTTACTGAAGAGCGCTCTATAGCCGGTCGCGGTGTTCTGGTTGCCAGTTGTGTCGCTATGGAGTGCTTCAAAACCAACGGCCACATTCCAGACTCCGCTAGTGAGGCTAAAGAGCGCGTCAGTGCCCTCCGCCGTGTTCTGGCCAACATAGCCGCCGTCTGGCGCCGGGCTAACCCCGAAAGCGTTCGGGGCCCGCCCAAGCCCAAAGCAGACAAGCGCCGCTGCCGAAACAATAAACGTTGTGAAGTTTTTTGACCGAATTAACTGATTCATGTTCTGAATTCCTTTTTCTCCCGGTTGGGTTGCCCGTTATGACTGCAAGCCTGAAACAGAGGAAGAAAGCTGCCGGGACGCGGCTTCCTGCCCTGACCCCCGGTTCCAGACAGCGCCGAGTGTGAAAAGATTCGGACCGCCCTGTCAAGAAAAAAATTCTACCCGCGAATCACCCAGCGTTCGCAGCGCGGATTAGGCGGATAATTAGCCCACCAAACACCCAGCCTTCGCACGCTGCGGCGCGGCAGGCACGAATGACACGAAAGGAAGAAGTGAGCCGCCGATTATGTCTTTAAGATTTTCCGTGTTATTTTCGCGTGTTTAGTGGGCAATTCTTTCTGACGCTTTGCATGCGTCGCTGTGAACAGGAGCGAAGGACGCATGCTACGACGCGAATTGCGCGAAGAATTTTGCTAATTGAGAACGGACCGCTCGAAAGGAGAGTCGCTCCAGTGCGCGCTCTTGCGATTCGGCCACAATCGCGGCGCGTGCATCGGCATTCTTCAACAGATCGAGCGCGATCGAAGCGATCTCGCTAATCGTCTTTCCTTCGCCACAAGTTTTTGGGAACGCGATTCCTTCAATCGCGCCATCGCCGCCCACGCAAACGGTCCGGCATAGAAGAGCGTCCCCCGCGACCTGGCCTGGCACGTGGCTGCGATCGAGTTGCAAAACTATTTTATGCCCGGCCACCATTCGGAGGTAATCCGGATACGCTTTTTCTTCCTCAATCACGCGGAATTTTCCGTTTGGAAATTTTAACTCCCAAAGCAAACGTCGCGCCTTGTATCCATCCAGATTGACGACGGTAACCGGCTCGCTTGTGGCTTCACACAGCTGGCGCGCGATCAACAGCGCTGCGAAATGATTGCGCGAAGGTACATCCCATTCGCGTGTGCCGAGAAAAATTCCGGTGTGTTTGTTAGGCGGGACAGAAAAGTTCCATTGTCCATCTTCGAGCGGATAAGGCGTTGGAATAAAGGCAACTGTGCGAGGATCGTGTTTCCAGCGCGCTCTCTGGTAGATTTCCGCAGCCTCCGGTGTGGTGGCGATGCATCCATCGGCTTGTGCCAGAATCGTAATGAAGCGTGATAACTTTGCGCGATCGCATAACTGTTGCGCGATCTGGTGCAGCCCGGTCTCTTTTAGCGAGACAGCCACCTTGCGTCCGTGCTTTTTCAGTTCGCCCAACGCGCGCTCTGAATTTCGGAAATCGCCGCGCAAAAGGAGAAGAATGGGCGTTTCTTCCGTGATCGCGCGCCGCGTATCATAATGAAAAGCTCCGCGCGTGCACGCGGCATAGCCGTGGAAATTGATGGGGGGATGTTCGCCCGTGCCTGGATCGATTTTGTCGTGAAAGTGCTGTTCCGGATCGCGACCGCCCGGGTTGAGAACGGCTACCCGAAAATCGTCCGCGCTCTGCAATCCCATTGCTTATTCGTTGAGACCGCTCGGAGGCGGCGTCGCCGACCTTAAGAGCGTCTCTTCGTCATTCTCTTGATCGAGCGGCTTCACAGGTTTTGCGCGCCGAATCTCGACTGGTTCATTTTTCTCCTGCGGTTCGACCGGTATCGCTTTCCTGATCGGCACCGCGGCCTGCGGTATTTGCTTGTTTGAATCGCCTTCCGCCTCGTGGACTTTTTCGGGCTTCGCCGGTGTCGCTGAATTTTCGGCAGCGGCATTGTCGATCTTTTCAGTTTCTGTCGTTTCCTTTACCGCCTCCGGCTCCGGCTCTGGTCTCACAGTTGGTTTGACCGAATTGTAAGGATCTTTGTCGGCCAGCAGAGTTGGGCTTTTTACGATGACCGGAGTAACTTCGCTAAGATCGACAGCGAGCTCAGCGCGCGGCAAATCGCTCGAAGGAAGGTCGCGGACAAGCCGCACGCGCGGTTCGCCGTGGACGTTGCATGGCTCGGTCGGCATCTGTGCCGAAGTAGCGATTTCCATGTATGTCGTACGCCGCTGCACGGTGTCACCACTCGTGCTTTTCACGGCATCGTAACATTTATCAGTGGCAAGCAAGCCCGATCTCGAGCAAATCTCGACCTCCTTCAGATCTGACGGGCGCGTAATTTCCCGCGGCGGATAACGCTCAACCGCGGCATTCATGATGTCGACCCAAACCGGCAACGCCAGTTCACGCCCAAACGCGCCACGATAAATCTTTTGCGGCTTGTCGAAGCCCAGCCAAACCGCGCAGGTAAAGTTTGAATCGTAACCGGCAAAAAGTGCGTCGGTGAAATCGTAGGCGGTACCAGTTTTCCCTGCTCCTGGCATTTTTTTCAGCCCGAATTGTGTACGCGCAGCTTTTCCCGTTCCTGACTCCAGCGCATCGACCAGACAGGAATGCACTTCATAAGCTGTTTCGGATTTGATGACGGTTTGCCGGGTGCGCGCGCTCTTTGCATCCCATACCACGCCTCCGTCTTTCTCTTCGATGCGTTCCAAAATATGCGGCGTGCCCGGACGCCAGCCGCCGTTTGGAAAAATCGTGTAAGCGAGCGCGAGCTCGGCAATCGTGATTTCGCTGCTGCCGAGAAATGTGGCCGGATACGGACGCAGGGAGGAACGAACGCCGGCCGCCGAACAAAGCTGCAAAACTGAATCGACACCCGCGTTCATGCCAATTCGGACGGTTGCGCCATTCTTTGATTTGGCCATCGCCTGCCGCGCTGTCATTGCACCTTCGTAGCGGTTCTCCCCGCTTTCCGGCCCCCATTCACCGAGAATGCCGGTTGTGCCGCCGATCATGACAGCGCGATTATCGAGCGGCGAATCTTCCACCAGCGATCCCGGGAACATTCCTTTTTCAAATGCAGCCGCATAAACAAACGGCAGCATCGCGGTTCCGGCTGGCCGCTTCGCTTGCAACGCGCGATCATATTGGTTGTGCTCGAAATCGCGGCCGCCGACGAGCACCAGGATGTCCCCGGTTTGGTTATCGAGTCCAATCACCGCTCCTTGGAGATACTCGGGCGCCGGCTGATCGGACATCGTGCCATTGGCTTTGGCTTTGCGAAAATTCGCCGCATACTCCGCATAAGTCTGGTGCTTGTAATCGGGATGTTGTTCGGCCCGCTCAAGATTCGAGCGAAGAGAATGCTCAGCGACCGTCTGAAGATCGACATCGATGGTGGTGTGAATGCGAAAACCCTCGTTCATCGCGCGGTCCCACCCGACCGCGGCGATCACTTGCTGGCGGATGTAATCGACTGCATAAGTTTGCCCCTGAGCGTTCTGCCTGCTGCCAATGACAACCTCTTCCCCTCGCGCACTGGCGCATCGTTCGCGGCTGATGAAATCAAGATCGCGCAGGCGATCGAGCGCGTAATTGCGCGCCTCCAGCGACGCAGCCCGATCTGCCCAAGGCGATAATCTATTTGGGCTCTTAATCAGGCCGGCCAGAGTGGCACATTCCGCCAGCGACATTTCACGCGCGGATTTGCCAAAGTATCCTCGCGCCGCTGCTTCCGCTCCATAGAGCCCGCCGCCGAAATAAATCCGGTTCAGATAAAGCTCCATGATTTTTTGTTTGCCGAAATGCTCTTCGATCCGGCGTGCCAGAAAAATTTCCAGAACCTTGCGACGAAATGTTTTTTGTTTGAGCGCAAAACTGTTGCGCGCCAGTTGCTGCGTAATCGTGCTTCCCCCCTGCCGCACGTGACCAGCAGTCAAATTTTTCAACGCTGCCCGGATGATTCCGAAGAAATCGTAGCCGCTATGTTGATAAAATTTTGCATCCTCGACCGCCACGACTGCGTTGACGAGGTCGCGGGGCAGTTGATCGTACGGCACTGTTTCGCGATTCTCCACGTAGATTTGGCCGAAGATCTTGCCGTTGCGATCGAGAATCACACTCGCCGATTCCATTTGTTCGAGTCTGCTCAGATCGAACGTTGCTGCCTGGCTGTTGAGATCAGAGGCGAGAATGGCAATGTAAACCACAACGGCAGCAGCGAGCACGACAACGACGCCGAGCGGAATATAGAATTGTGGTCTGGAATACCAGGGAGGCCGAAAGCGATAGCCCGGCGGCGGTTTGAGATACGTAACTGGCATTCTAAATCGGCGGGATGAAAATGTGGTCCGAGTCGCGCAACTTAGGGTCAGTCATTTAACGATTCAACGACTTAACGATATAACGAGGTGAGCATCGGCAATCACGCTTTGATCGAACGTATTCGTGCCGAAATCAAAACCCGTGGCTCAATTTCCTTCGCCCGATTCATGCGACAGGCGCTTTATCATCCCGCGCACGGATATTATTCCTCTGGTCGGTGCGCGATTGGACGCCGCGGAGACTATTTCACAAACGTGAGCGTCGGCCCGCTCTTCGGCCAGTTTCTGGCCGCTCAATTCGCGGAAATCTGGGAACGGATCGGTAAGATCGACAACTTCGTCCTGGTCGAGCAAGGCGCGCACCATGGCGAGTTTGCCCACGACGTGCTTGAATCCGCGCGCAAACGTTGGCCAGATTTTTTTGCGACTGTGAACTATCGAATCATCGAACCGTTTCCGGTCTTGCGAGATCGACAATTGCAAACGCTGGCGGGATTTGAAGACAAAGTCGAATGGCGAGACTCAATCGATGCGCTTGAGCCATTTATAGGAGTTCATTTTTCCAACGAGCTTCTCGACGCCATGCCGATGCACCTGATCGTCTCGCAATGTGGGAGGGGGGTTAGCGCCCAGACGGAATGCGCATGGCTGGAAAAATTTGTCACGCTGAATGGCGACACGTTCGTATTCGTCGATCAACCGATTGCGGATCAAAAGTTGCGCGATCATTTGGAAAAATTGCCTGTGCGGCCCGCGGGTTACGAAACCGAAGTAAACCTCACGGCACTCGATTGGATGGACAACCTATCGGGCAAACTCGATCGCGGTTACGTGCTCACGATAGATTACGGCCATCCCCGTGACGAATTTTTCGCACCGCATCGATCCGCGGGGACATTGCAAGTCCGCGCGCAGCATCGTCTGCTGCGGTCACCATTCGACGAGATCGGCCACGCCGATATCACCGCGCATGTCGAATGGACGAGTATTGCTGAGCGTGCGGAAGCGTGCGGTTTCGAAGTCAAAGGCTTCACCGATCAACATCATTTCATCACCGGGATAATTTCCGAGCTGGCCCACGACATCACGCAAGCCGATGCCGATGCAAAGGCAAAGCGCGCGCTGCAAACGCTCCTGCATCCAGAAATGCTTGGGAGAAGTTTTCAGGTGCTCGTACTTGGAAAAAATGTCGATCCAACGCTGCGTTTGAGCGGTTTCAAATTCGCGCGAGATGCTCAAGCAGCCCTGGGCGTTTGAAATTGTTGATGTAGCCACCGGTCTGTCGTTGATCCTCTAATGGCGCAAGTTCCGCATTCGTCTCTATTGAACCTTTCGCATCGCGAGCGCGATCTTCGCTTTCGCATAACGAGGAAAGCACCGATGTTCACCGAATTGTAACGTGAAACAATCTTGTCTTTGTTCCATCTTCTTGATAAGCATCGCTTTGTAGGAGTACTTTATAAGCAATGAAGGATCCTACTTCTTCACGTATGAGAAGTAGCGAGTTCGGGAGATGAAAAATCTAGCCACGCCACTTGGACTGGCAGGGTTTGGTTCGCATTCGGAAGCAAACCGGAGTCGCAACCAATTTTTTGATTGGCCTCTTGTTCGCTCGATCGTGGAATCGCACGGGGGTGAGCTCGTCGCCGAAAATGTCGATGAAGGCGCGCGGTTTTCTTTTCGTCTTCCAGTCGCAGCAAAAAATGAACCAGGGGAGATCGCATGAGCAGAGCGAAGCAGCTTCTTTGCGTAGTGGACGATGATCAATCGGTGCGCCGCGGTTTAGGGCGTCTACTTAAGTCCGCTGGGTATGCGGCGGAGACATTTTCCTCCGCCGAAAATTATCTGGCGCGAGAAATCTTCGAAGGTCCGATCTGCCTTGTTCTCGATGTCCGCATGCCGGGATTGAAGGGTCCGGGGTTACAAGAAGCGCTCGAGAAGCGAGGCGCTTGCGAGGAGATTGTCTTCCTTACCGGCCATGGCGACGTGCCGACCGCCACTCGGGCGATGAAAAAGGGCGCCGTTGATTTTCTGACGAAGCCTTTTGACGACGAGGAACTGATCCTAGCGGTCAAGCGTGCTTTGGAACGTGCTGAGGAACAATTGCGCAGACGCGCGGAAAGACGGGAAGCGCGTGGACGCATGGAGAAATTGACCCCGCGTGAGTTTGAAGTCCTGCGTTTCGTCGTTATGGGCCTTTTGAACAAACAGATTGCGGCGGAACTGCATACTGCCGAGAAGACGATCAAAGTTCATCGTGGCCGCGTCATGCAAAAGCTCGGTGTCACTTCCGTGGCTGATTTGGTTCGCATTTCGCAGCGGGCCGGCGTCTCGCCGACCGGCAAGCCGGCATAAGACCAAGGTCCATACGACTAAGGTCCACTACACTGCCGACCTGTCGGGAGGCTAATGTGCGGTATGAAAGCTACGTCCCACATTGAAAATAGGGCGGTCGCGCAGATGCGTATGACACCCAGTGAAAAAACTTCCGGACCCTCGGGCATGCGTGGGCTCGATTTGTTTTCCTTACGGGAGGCAATTCCGTTCTGGTTCGCCATCTCCAGCCCATTAACGGGATTAATAGTGGG
>WNGK01002658.1_pt1 | contig 34082 bp, 25 predicted proteins | sample 5400601 | NCBI WGS metagenome assembly WNGK01 (sample SAMN13153376, study PRJNA577476) | soil metagenome | isolation source: 60 cm soil or saprolite under Garry oak tree replicate 1 | place: USA:California | collected 2016-06-15 | reverse complement strand
GACCTGGAAGTCGCACTGCGGAGTGCCTCCGGACCTCGCTCCCGGTTTGGAGACGATACAGAAGAAGCTCGACCACTCAGCGGCGAGGAACGGATCGAGAGTCGTTATCGAAGACATCGCCAACGATCGCCGTTTCGCAGGCGCACGGCTGAGCGAGAACGGCATTCAGTTCTGCGCTGCGGAGCCCTTGCTGAATCGGAGCGGAAGAGTGATAGGGTCGCTGCTGGTTCTGGACACCCGGGCTCGACGTGTGGCCACGCAGGAGGAGAAATTACTGCGTGCGGCGGCAACCGCTACCATCGAAGCCCTTGAAGTTCGCGCAGTGTCCCCGCGGCCGGAACGAGTCGGGTCGTAACGACGGACCGCCCAAGTACTGATTCCAGCCGGCGCGGTATCCCGGCTATTCCCTTCCAATAACAGGTCCATACTGTGGACGTGCAATTGTCGCCACTGAGAAAACCATGCCAGCGGTTTCTCCTTGACACAAAGCCCTGATATTGCCAATACTGATTCGTTTTAATAAACGCTTTGACTCCGGCCACCGACTTCTGCTGGCGCGGGAATGCGCTTGCTGGAAATGGAGAAGCCATGATCGGAGCGGTTGACATCGGAGGCACGAAGCTAGCGCTGGGCGTCGTTGATGACAACGGCCGGGTGTTGGAGAAGGCCGAGGTCCCGACCGATGTTTCGCGCGGCTTTGACCACGCGATTCAGCAGATCAAAAGGCTGCTTGGCGGCTGCGCTCGGCGCGCGGGAGTGAAGCTGCATGGGATTGGGATTGGCTGTACCGGCCAGGTAGATGCCGTGACCGGCACGTTGGGAGAAGTTCATACTCTGCCGGGATGGAAGGGCGGAGACCCGGTACTGACTTTGTCGCGCGAGTTCGGAGTATCGGCCGCATTAGAAAACGACGCCGACGCGGTGGCGCTGGGAGAATTGTATTGGGGATCAGGAGAACATCAGACTCCGATGATCTATGTGACCGTGGGCACTGGGATTGGAGTGAGCGTGATTCACGACGGCAAAATCTATCGCGGGGCCGGCCAGTGCCATCCTGAGATTGGACATCAGGTCATTGATCCCGCGGGACCGTTGTGTACATGCGGGGTGCGGGGCTGCTGGGAGAGTCTCGCGAGCGGGCCCGCGATGGTGACGTGGATTGAGGATAACTCTCCTCAGAGCTACCGGCGCGAAAGCCTCACTGCGCGGGAGATCTGCTCACGCGCAGAGGCGGGCGACGAATGGGCCCGGCGCGCAGTCGAACATGCGGGACATTGCCTGGGCCTCGGGCTGGCGAACCTAGTCAACATATTTGCCCCGCAGACCATCGTGCTGGGGGGCAGCGTGATGAAGAGCGCGCCTTTGTTTCTAGACCGTATTCGCGAGGTCATCGGCCAGAATTGCAGGCTGGTTCCGCACGAGCGAATCGACATTACTCTCGCCTCGTTGGGTCCCGATGTCGGACTGATTGGCGCGGCTCAAGTCTGGCATCATCGCTTTGAACGCTGCCGGGGGAGAATCGAGTAGCTCAACGGGCGCCGGTCATCTTGTCGGCGTTTCCGTAGAACGATCCGCGATTACGAGTCGCTAAAGTCAATTATCACGGGCGCTGTGCGGAAGCCCCGGGTTTTAATCGCTACGTAGATCAGTCCCAGCGCAAACCAAATTCCACCGACGGTTTTCGCCAGCGAGTTCAAGTTCCACCAGATTAAGGCGCAGAAAGCGAACCCGATGAGCGGCAACACTGCATCATTGAGCAGATTCCGCCGGTGGTCGGTTCTCTTAACCACGGCAAACTGCCAAAACGCCGCGAGATTGACTCCCATGAAAGCCAGGAAAGCGCCGAAGTTGAGCAGTTCGCCGGCATGTTCGTAGGCATTGCCGATACGGTACAGGATGTTAGCGCCCACGAAAGTCAGCGCACCGATGATGAGAATGTTGTAAGTGGGAGTTGCGCTGCCGGGGGTGAGATAGCCAAAGATTCTGCGAGGCAAAACATTGTCGCGGCCCATGCCGAACAGGAGGCGCGCGGCGCCCAATCCGCCGGTGAGGCCGCTGCCAAATGCGGCCAGAATCAGAATCACGCCCATGGCATTGAACAGCCAGACGCCGCCAACCCGGCTGCAGATGTCCATGAATGCAGTCTCAAGATTGGGGAAGGTATGCCAGTCGGGCCAGACCCGCTGGCCCAAATAAACTTCCAGGCCACCGAAAATTCCGGTAAATACGCAGACCAGTACGGTCGCTAACAAAACATTGCGCTTGGGATTTTCTACGTCTTCGGCGAGGGTGGTGACGCCGTCGAAGCCAATATAGGTAAGGGCGGCGAAGGAAGTTGCCATCATGATGCGATGTGAGTTGAAGGTGCGCGGATCGTAAAACGGCTGGATGGAAAACAGTCCGCTCCAGCGCTGCCAGTGGAATAAGTACCGAGTAGCCAGCGCAATGAAAACGCCAATCACAATAAACATGAAAAACAGCAGGATTTTGTTCGCCCGCGCCGAAGAGCGGATCCCGCGCAGGTTGAGCAGAGTGATGATTCCGGCGATGATTGCGGCCCAGGCGGCGTACGGAATCTGCGGCATGTGGAACTGCGCGGCCCGCTCATGCAGCGCAGTCGAAATCCAAACTGTGTTGATCAGGGGTTGCAGCAGATAGTCGAGAAACATGGCCCAGCCGGCAAGGAACCCGAGATGCTGGTTCAGGCCGCGCCCGACATAGGTATAGGCTGAGCCGGCTGAGGGGTAGAGGGCCGCCATGCGTCCGTAGCTGACGGCGGTGATCATCATGGCGAACATCGCAATGAGAATGATGGTTGCGAAGTGTGCGTCCGAGAGTTTTTGCGCGACGCCGAACAGGGGCACCGGGGCAATAGGCTGGATGAGAACGATGCCGTAGAAAATCAAGTCCCAGAGGGTCAAGACACGTTTTAGCCGTGGCGCGGCCGCCGCCACGGGCATGCTTGCGGAAGATTCAGTCATGACTCCACGTTTCCGCGGTTCGGGGTCGATGTTCGGCCTGAGGATTTGGCCAGGATGAGTGAATGCTGCATAGGTTTCGGCTTGACACTCCACGCAGTTATACATCAATATTCATGCGTTTTAATAAAGGTTTCTTACGCACAAGGCTCTGATGCTGACCGTGATGCTTGTCTGCGCGGATTTGCCCCGGCCGCAGGCGCAACTTTCGGTGCACTGGGAAGAATTGACGGCGGAGGATTTTCGAAGCGCGGTCCAGCAGTCCGAGGGCACATGCTTGCTGCCGTTTGGAATATTGGAGAAACATGGCCCGCACCTGCCCCTGGGAACGGATCTTCTCGACGTCCGCCATGCCGCGCTGGCCGCCGCGCAGAAGGAGTTTGCCGTGGTTTATCCCGAATACTACTTCGGACAGATTTTCGAGGCCCGCCATGAACCAGGTATAGTGGCGTACAGTTCGCACTTGCAATTGGAACTGCTGCAGGAAACCACCGATGAGATGGCGCGCAACGGCTGCAAGAAGATCATCATCGTCAATGGTCACGGGGGCAACGAATACATGTTGCCGTTCTTTGCGCAGACGCAGCTGGAGAAGGCGCACGACTATGTGGTTTACATTTTTGGACTTCCGGAGCGGCCGGCTGGCGGTCCGCCAAAGAAAACATCCATGGACATGCATGCCGGTGAATCCGAAACCTCCAAGATGCTGATCAGCCGCCCTGACCTGGTGCATCAGGACCGTGCCGGAAAAGAATCCGGAGCGGACCAGGCGCGCTTGTCGCTGCCCGACACGCTTTACACGGCAATCTGGTGGTACGCGCGCTTCCCCAATCATTATTCGGGAGACGGTTCGGTGGCGACGCGCGAGCTTGGCGAATACGAAATGCAGTCGTGGATCGTTGACATCGAGAAGGCGATTAGGCAGTGAAATCCGACAAGACCAGCCTGCAGTTGCAGAATGAATTCTTCGAGAAGGCGAAGCACCCGCTGGAGACGCCCCAATAAAGGGCGGGTGAGTTCATTACGCGCCGGCATGGCTGTCGATCTCGTAGCCAACAAAAAAAGGGGAGCGATGGTCACTATCCGCGATGTGGCAAAGGCGAGTGGATTCTCCTCCACTACGGTTTCGATTGTGCTGAACAACGCTCCCCTAGCCCGTTATATCCCCGACTCCACCAAGAAAAAAATTACAGGTGCGGCCAAGAAGATGGGCTACCGGCCGAACCTGTTCGCCCGTTCGCTGCGCAGCAGCCGCAGCCACGCCGTTGGGGTGATGGTTTTCGATATGACCGATCCCTTCTGCACTCTGGTGCTGCGCGGCATTGAAAATTCACTCTACCAATCCTCGTTTTTGCCAATTCTCACCGACGTTCATAACGAACGGAGCCGGTTTGAACGGTACCTGGAGATGCTGCTGGAACGCCGGGTGGAAGGATTGATCGTGGTGGCGAACTGGCTGTTTGTAAACATCGACGTGCTCGCCGACCTGGAGAAGAGCCGCATCCCAACGGCGGTGATTGGGCGGGAATTGCAAAATGACTCGATCAGTTCAGTCATCGTGGACAACGAACTGGGCACCTACGCGGCGATTGAACACCTGCACTCGCTGGGGCATCGGAAGATCGCCTTCATCCGTGGCCCAAAGACATTAGGGGATACGTTGCCGCGATGGAAAGGGATCCGTTCTTTCGCCAAAGCAACCGGTTTGGAAATCGACCCTCGGCTGGTGGTGGATCTGCCGGAATCGCGCGATCCCACCTCGGGGTTCGAAGCGGGGATGGAACTGACGGAGAGGCTTATCCAGCAGCGGCGTTCTTTCACTGCTCTGATGGCGTTCGACGATCTGACTGCCTTTGGCGCCATACGCGCGCTGACCAAGGCGGGCGTCCCGGTTCCTGAACAGTGCTCGGTGGTCGGTTTTGACGATGTCGCCGCATCCAGTCTGTACACCCCTCCGCTTACCACGGTGCGCCAGCCCATGGAAATTATGGGCGGCATGGCGGCAGGCATCGTCTTGGATGGAATCAACGCGGTAATGGAAAAGCGCAAGTTGCACGCCGTCCACCGCAAGGTGGCGCCGGAACTAGCGGAGCGGGGGTCGACGCGCCAGCAACCGGGGTCGTGACGGGCATGAATTCGCGGGCAGCAAGGCGTTTTTCGCTTGACACTCAACCCCAATATCTAGCAGTATTCATACGTTTTAATAAACGATTGCTTCCGCATTTGCTGTGCCCCAGGGTTCACGGTTTGCGGCAGGACGCGGGCCCGTTCCCAAGGCCGTCGTTCGCGATCGCAAGGAGGAAGTTATGAAGCCGGTTTCGAAGTTCTTCACGCTGGCGTTTTTCCTGACGCTGATGGCTGCCACATCGGTCGAGGCAAGTATCAACGGCAGTATTTCCGGAGTGGTGAGCGATTCCAGCGGAGCGGTGGTCAGCAGCGCGACCGTCACTGCCACGAATGTACAAACCGGAGTGCGGACCACGGTCAAAACGGATTCTAAGGGCTTCTACAATTTTCCTGCCCTGCAGATTGGAACCTACACGGTTGAAGTGCAAGAGTCAGGATTCAAGACCGCCAAGCAGACGGATATGGTGATCGATGCCAATTCCGCTTTGCGGGCAGATTTCACTTTGCAGGTGGGCCAGACTGTGGAACAGGTCACGGTTACGACGAACGCGGTCCAAGTGGAAACCGAGAGCACACAGATGGGCGAGGTTATTAACAGCAAGACAATGACTGCAGTGCCGCTGAATGGCAGGGCCTATACGGACCTGCTGGCACTTCAGCCGGGTGTCTCCCCATATACCGCAGGCGACAGCGGGACTCCTGGCATTAGTGACCGTTCCGTAGATGGAGGGTTGAATTCGGGCAATCAGTCGGTCAACGGCCAGCGCGAAAGCGCCAACGGCTTCATGGTGAATGGGTCGAACGTGGAGGAAGGAAAGAACAATGGCGCGTCCATTATTCCGAACCTGGATTCCATCGCCGAATTTCGCATCATCACCAACAACTTTGACGCTGAGTATGGGAACTACAGCGGGGGACAAGTGAACGTGGTCACTAAATCCGGCGCAAATCCATGGCATGGAAGCGGGTTTGAATTTCTTCGTAATACGGCGTTGGATGCGACACCTTACTTCGCCAATCAAGTCCCGGTATATCGGCAGAACCAGTTCGGGGGTACCTTCGGTGGACCGATCAAGAAAGACAAGACATTCTTTTTCGTGGATTACCAGGGCACGAGGCAGACTCAGGCTTCGACGGTGAACACGCAGATGCCGGCAGTGCCAAACTTTACCGGCGTTTTCGATGCTACGAATCCATTCAGCAATAGCTCCGATGCCAACAACAATCAAGTCGCAGCGACTGTCGGCGGCCAGAACTTTGCGGATCTTCTCGCGGCACGGCAATCATTGCCGCCTGGGACGTTCCAAGATGGAGAGCCGTATTACTACACTGCGGCAACCATAGACCCGACGACGATTGATCCCGTAACCGGCATTGGTACCCCTTATGGTTCAGATTGCACAAGCTCAAGCCAATGTGTTTTCCCGAATGGCGTGATCCCCACCACCGCCTGGTCTCCGGTGGCCGTCAACATGCTGGACCTGGGCCTGATCCCGATGCCAAACGCAGCAGGTAATTTCCTCCAGACATCGGCCTATGCGCAGAAACTCAGAGACGACAAAGGTGGAATCCGTGTAGATCAGAATACGCATCTCGGCTCGTTTTTCATCTACTACTTTAACGACGATTACACGCTGAACTCGCCGTTCCCAAACGGGGGAGCAACGGTTCCGGCCGCCACCTTCGCATATAACGGCCTCACCGCCGGGCGCGCCCAATTGATCAATCTGGGCCACACCAAAAATCTCGGCGCTTATTCAGTGAACGAATTGCGGTTGAGCTATGTGAGGAATGCCATCGATCTAGCGGAGCCGCAAGGCGGAGTAGGTCCGCAATACAGCCTCTCGGCGCTGGGTTTTGTGACGCCGTGGAACGCGGTCACGGGAGGCATTAGTGCGATCGCGCCGAAACTGGAGGGCGTTCCTTATATCACTTTCAACAATTTCACGATCGGCGTACCCCAGGTCAGCACTCGGCAATACAACAATTCGTATCAGGTGCTGGACAACTTCACCAAAGTTTACGGCACCCACACGCTCAAGTTCGGCGGACAATTCCATTACGATCAAATCGACGAACGCAATCTGGCTGCGGAAAACGGGCAATACTCTTTTACCGGAAATGAAACTGGCATTGACTTTGCCGATTTTCTGATTGGAGCGCCCAATAGTTTGACCCAGGCCAGTCCTCAGATCCTCGACTCTCGCAGCAAGTACTACGCGCTCTACGGACAGGATAGTTGGCGCGTAAACTCAAACCTGGTATTCAACTACGGCCTACGCTGGGAAGCCAGCATGCCCTGGTACGACACCCAGAACAAAATCGAAACCATCATTCCTGGCGAGCAGTCGGTGGTATTTCCGGGCGCTCCGTTGGGATGGGTGGTTCCGGGTGATCCGGGAGTGCCGCGCACGCTTGCGCCCACCCGATGGGGCAACTTCTCGCCCCGGCTGGGTCTGGCCTATTCCCCTGGCGCGTCATCCGGCTTTCTCGGCAAGCTTACTGGCGGACCGGGCAAGACCAGCATCCGTGTCGGCGCAGGTTTGTACTACACCTCGGTCGAGGATCTTTCGCAGTTCCTCGAAGTTGGCGACCCGCCTTATGGTTTGTATTACGGCAGTGCGCAGCCCCCGCTTCTGGAGACGCCTTACATTGTTCGCTCCGACGGATCGAGTGTAGGATTGCGCTTCCCGTTCCCATTTCCTCCAACCAACGTTTCTGCAAAGAATCCGGATACTACTTTTCCGTGGTCGCAAGTCGAGCCCATCTCCTACGGGTTTTCGTTTGATCATCGAAACAAGCTGCCGTATTCGGAGCACTATGAGCTGTCGATTCAGCGCCAACTGGGATCGAGCACAGTGATGAGTGCCAGCTATGTTGGAAATCAGGGGCACCGTTTGGTTACTTCCATTGAGGCCAACCCGGCGAACCCGGCGCTTTGTCTCTATCTGAGCGATCCGAATAACCTCGCGCCCGGCAGCGCGGGGCCGTGTGGTCAATTCAGCGAAACTCCGCCAACTGGCCAGCAGTGGATCACCCTACCCGGGCCCTCCCCGTTCGCTGGAAAGACCTTTGCAAGTACTCGGCCGCTTGGTCCCCTCTTCGACACAAACCCGTTCGTCTCCACAGTTGCGAACTCGCGTTACAACTCGTTGCAACTTGAACTCAATCACAAAACTGGATCGCTGACTTACGGCGCCGCCTTTACATTTAGCAAGTGTCTGGACAATGCATCCGGCTTGCAGGATTCCACGTACCCGTTTGATCCGCGACGGAGCATTGCGCTTTGCAATTTCGACGTCACCCGCAGTTTTGTAGTCAGCTATAGCTGGCTGCTGCCGTTTGACCGATTGGTCGATTCGGGCTGGGGCAAAGCTGTGGCTCGGGGATGGGCCCTCTCGGGTATTACCCGCTTCGCCAGCGGGCTGCCAATCACGTTGATAGAGAGCGATGATAACGCGCTGATCGGCGCGAATGCGGTCCCAGTGGATGTCCCCAACTTCACCCCCGGCAAGGTTTTGTCGTATTCGAATCCCCGAAGCGGACAACCTTACTTCAATGTTTCGCTGTTCACTCCTGAGCAACCGGGCCAGTTTGGCAACTCCCGCCGGCGCTTTTTCCATGGCCCGGGACTGAACAACTTCGACATGACTCTGGCGAAGACCACGAAAATTGCCGAAAGTAAGGAACTGCAGTTGCGATTTGAAGCGTTCAACTTGTTTAACCACGCTCAGTTCCTGAACCCCAATGGCGACATCGCTTCTGGTTATCCGAGCTACGTAAGCGGTGTGAATCAGGGTGGTTCATTTGGTCTGGTCACGGCAGCCAGGGCGGGACGCATCCTGCAGGCGGGGTTAAAATTTGAGTTCTGAGGCAGAGGCCCTAGCGGGTGGAGATGTTCGCGATCTTTTGCCGACGCTGCAGTGCGGCGACCCTGAAATTTTAGCCCGGCGAAGTTTAGCCGGCGAAACCCGGCGGCCGCTCGCCTACGACTCCAAAGGCGTGTTCCAGGGCGATTCCGGCGCGGACTATTGTTCCCTCGTCGAACAGTCTCCCAATCAAGGTGACGCCGTGGGGAACACGGCGCGGTGGAGAAAATTTGGGCAGGGGATGGTTAGGATCGGGCGCCCAGTCGCTGCGAGCTTCCGCCACTTCGACGAATCCCGCGCGCAAGGTGAGCGAGGGATGGCCGGTGAAGTTGGTAATGGTGAGCATCTCATCGCGGAGCGACGGCACCAGCAGTAAATCAACCTGGGAAAACACGCGGGCCATTTCACTAGCTACTTTGCGCCGGAAGCGATCGGCTTGCACGAAATCCACGGCGGAGAGAAAACGTGACTGGCGAAAAATATTGGGCCAGGCGTCGGGCACTTGCACTTTGAGCTCATTTAGTCTGCCGCTGAGCGTGAGTTCTTCGAAGGCAGCTGCGCCTTCGGCGAACAGAATCAAGTCGAGCGAATCGTAGGGCCAGTCGGGAATGGAGACTTCGACCGGGACCATTCCGACTTTCTTGACTGTTTCGAGTGCCGCACGGTCCACATCGGTGGCGGGATTCTCTTTCATCCAGCCGGGGAAGTAGCCGACACGCAGGCCGGGTACGCTTTCTCCCGCATCAAAGTCGAGTTTGCTGGGAACGCTGGCCAGATCGCCGGCGTCCGGGCCGGAGATGGCGCGCAGCACGAGCATTGCGTCCTCTACGCTGCGAGTCATGGGGCCAAGTTTGTCGAGCGACCAGCACAGGGTCATGGCGCCGGTGCGAGGCACGCGGCCGTAAGTAGGGCGAAGTCCAGTAATTCCACAGCGCATGGAGGGGCCGACGATGCTGCCTCCGGTCTCACTCCCCATCGCGAAGGCTACTAATCCCGCAGCAGTGGCAGCGCCTGGGCCGGCGCTTGATCCTGACGATCCTTCTTCGAGCAGCCACGGGTTCATAGTCTGGCCGCCAAACCAGATGTCATTGAGCGCGAGGGCGCCCAGGCTTAGCTTGGCGACCAGTACCGCGCCAGCTGCGTGGAGGCGTTTTACCACCGCGGCGTCTTCGGATGGTACGCGGTTCCGGAAAGGCTCGGCGCCGCAGGTGGTCGGGATGCCTGCGGTATCGAGAAGATCTTTCGCGCCCCACGGGATTCCGTGCAGCGGCCCGCGGTATTTGCCGGCTGCGATTTCCTGGTCGGCCTTTTTGGCTTGCGCAAGCGCCAGGTCGGAAGTAAGAGTGATGACGCAGCGCAATTTGGGATCGAATGCCTGGAGTCGTTTCAGGTAAATGCGAGTGAGTTGCTCCGAAGTGATTTTCCGTTGTTCGATCCAGCGTGAGAGCCTGGTCACGGGAGCGAAGGCGATGCCGTCTGAATTTGTGGGCAACGGTCCGGGATCAGACTTGCTGCGGATAAATTGATCACGCTCGGGGAACGGTTTCATTCCGGGCAGCATAGGATCCCAGCGCGTCGCGGGAGCGAGGCCTCGTTCCAGCGAGATTTTGCGCGGGCCGGTTCGTCGCTCGTAGAGCGATGCCAGATTCGCGCGCCAACTTGCGGCCGCAACCGTGCGCTCGGTTTCGGTCAGCTCGATCTGGACCATTTTTTCGGCCTCGGCGAAAGTGGCGGGCGAAACTTCCGGGCCGACTAACGGTCCGGTGCCGAAAGCCGGCGGTGTTCCGGGTGGCTGATCGGCTGGATTTTGCGCCTGACTGTCGAGCGCGGCGGCCGCACCCAGTAATCCGAGAGATGTTGTGGCCATGAAACGCCTGCGCGATTGGGGCATGGTTACCTCCGCAGGGCATTGTAGCCGGGGACGTCAGCCTGCTGCACAACGAGACGACGGTTCAGGTTACTGGCCATAGCTCCGGGACGAGCGCCGACTGGTCTTCGGTAATCTGCCGTTGCCGCCGATGAGGGCTCATACTGGATGAGTATCATGCCCTTTGCCCCTCAAGCGCACGCCCAGCGCCGCGCCCAGCGCGTGCGGTTTGCAGAAGTTACTCCGGTGGTGCTCCGCTATCCGGACGGCCGCCGCTCTTCGGGCCAACTGGAAGTCATTTCCGTCACCGGCGGCTTGCTCTGCGTTCCTCAGCCACTGGAACGGGGTTCGCTCGTCAAGTTAATGTTTCTGGCGAAAACCGGTTCCGTGCTTGGCTCGGCGGAGATGTTAAGCCCGGTCGCATGGGGCCAGCAACCCTTTCGCTTCGTTGCGCTTCACGAGGACGATCAGTCGAGACTGCACGCCGCAATTCAGGTTTCGCTGGAACACACCCGCCGTCAGGACGAGCAAAGAGGCAAGGAACGCGAGCAGATGGAGAAGTTCAGGGCGTGGTAGAAGGGTTTCCCGCCAGCGTGATAATCTCAGCTTTCTTCTTCCCGCCGCTGCTTGCGAATATCGATCCCTAACTGCTCGGCCTTTTTGTAAAGATGGCTGCGCTCAAGGCCTAAGACCTTCGCGGCATTCGTCATGTGGAAGTTGGAGCGTTTGAGTTCGGCAAGGATTACTTCCCGCTCGAAATTTTCGACGCGATCCGACAGCGTCCCTGAACCTAAATTGACGCTGACTCCATCCGCGCTGGGGACCCGGACGGAACGAACGGTTTGCGCATCCACTTCATCTGCCGGCGCCAGCAGCATCAGGCGTTCGACCATGTTGCGCAGTTCGCGAATGTTTCCGGGCCAGGAGTATGCCTGCAAGGCCTCCACTGCTTGGGGAGTGAACGTAACCGGTTTCCAGTTGTTTTGTGCGCAGACTTGCACTACGAAATGTTCGATCAGCGACGGGATATCGTCACGCCTTTCGCACAGCGGAGGAAGTGAAAGCGGAAAGACGAACACGCGATGAAATAAATCCTGGCGGAACTTGCCGTCGCGAACCAGCGCTTCGAGGTTTCTGTGTGTCGCGACAATCACGCGGACGTCAATGCTGACGGGCTTGGCGGAGCCGATGCGCTCGACTTCGCCTTCTTCGAGAACGCGCAAAAGTTTGGCCTGCATGGGCAAGGGCATGTCGCCGATCTCATCCAGAAAAAGCGTTCCGTGTTCGGCTTGCTCGAATTTGCCGATGTGCCTTCCTGCTGCGCCGGTGAATGATCCTTTTTCGTGCCCGAACAATTCCGATTCGATCAACTCGGAAGGAACCGCCGCGCAGTTCAGCGCAATGAACGGGCTGGAGGCACGTGGGCTTTTCTCGTGCAGCGTGCGCGCGACCAGTTCCTTGCCAGTGCCGGTTTCGCCGAGTATGCAGACGCGGGTTTCGCCGGCGGCAACGCGGTCCACTTGCGCCATCACTTTCTTCATTGCGTCGCCGGTCCAGATGATCTCGTGTTTGCCGAGGCGCTGGCGGAGCTGGCGATTTTCGGATTCGAGGCGCTGCAACCTGAGCGCGTTTGCAACGGTGAGCAGAAGTTTGTCTGTGGAGATGGGTTTTTCGAGGAAGTCCAGAGCGCCGAGTTTGGTCGCGCGCACTGCCATTTCAATGTGCGCCTGGCCTGACATCATCACTACCGGAGTGGTCACGCCCTGCGATCGCAAATCTTCGAGCAGCGAAAGCCCGTCGCGGCCGGGCATGACGACGTCGGAAAAAATCATATCGAAATGATCGGACTTGGCCAGCTCGACGGCTTTCGCGGCATTGTCGCAGACCGTGGCTTCGTGACCAGCGAGGCGAAAAGCGCGTGAGAGCGTTGCCAGAGTGTTGGCTTCGTCATCGACGATCAGCAGGCTGGCCTTCACGGTTTCTCCTCAAATCGAATACTCAAACCCCGGTAGTCTGCGCCGCGGACAACTTATTGCGGTTCGCGGGCAACTCGATGATAAACGTTGTACCCCGGCCAGGTTCGCTACTTACGCTGATTCTTCCGCCATGGTCGCTGACAATGGACTGCACGATGGCGAGGCCGAGTCCGGTGCCGTGGATTTTGCTGGTGTAATAAGGAGTAAACAGGCGGGCGCACTCCTCCGGCGAAAGGCCTTTGCCGGTATCGAAGACCTCAATGCAGGCTGAACTGGAATTCTGCCTGGTGCGCAGGATAAGAGTTCCGCCTTCCGGCATGGCTTCGATTGCATTCAGAACGAGATTCGACAAGGCGCGATGAAGCAAGTCTGGATCAGCGGCGATTACTTGCTCTTGCGGAACCTCGCTCCGCAAGACAGCCGAGGGCAGCTGTCCCCACATTTCAGAGAGTTGGAGTTGGCACGCGATGTTGGCTTGGCTGAGTTGCGCTTGGTGCAGCTTGACGACCTCCTGGATCATTTCGTTCAGCCGCACCGCTTGAAACTGCGGCTGCGGCATTTTGGAGAAGTCGCTGAAGCGGCCGATGATGGTCTTTAAATTTGAGATTTCGGCGAGCAGGGCAGAAGCGCTTTCCTGAAAAGTCTCGTTGAATTGTTGCTCTCCCTGGGTGCGGGCGCGCAAAAGATTTTCGACGGTGAGTTGGAGAGGAAATAACGGATTCTTGAGTTCGTGAGCGAGGCGGCGTGCGAGTTCACGCCAGGCCGCGACGCGTTCGGCCTGCACCAGGCGTTCGCGCTGGTCGAGCAGATCGCGCGTCATATGATTGAAGGAGCCGGCGAGCTGCCCGATTTCGTCCCGCGAAGTGGTCGAAACCCGGGCGTTCCAATTGCCTCCGGCAATTTCGCGCGCGGCGTGCGCCAGTTCTTCTACCGGCCGGGTGACGCGCGCTGCCGCCCAACTGCTCAACAATACTGCCATTACCAATCCGACGCCTGCGGCCAGGAACGCGGCCGAACGAATTTGCCCGCGCAGTTCGGTATAAATCTTCCGCGAGCTGCCTACCAGGAGAATACCGAGCATTTGATTGCTTTCTCCGGTGAGTGGGATTGCGTTGACGGTTTCATCGTCGCCGGAATTGCTCTGGGAGTTGCCGTAGGAGTTCGCATGAACGACGGCGCTGGCTTCGGCGTTACTCTGCTGCACCTGGCGAACCAGGGGCGCGAATTCCTGAGGGTTCGAAGTCGAATCGGGGGCGCGGATCAAATGGTCCGGCAGAAAACTCTTGTGGTCCAAATTTTCGTACAGCATTACCCGCATTCCGGCGGGAAGTTCGAGGCTGGCGAGAAACGTCTTGTCCAGGCGAATGCCGCCGACCACGTAGAGCTTGCGGTCTCCGGCTGCGAGAGTGCGAATGGCAAATAGACCGAGAGCGGGACCTGCCGGAGTTTCCTCTTCCTTCAGGAACGGGTTGGTGGGCGGGGTCGGGGTGACGAGCGATTCTTTGTATCCAAACTTGGCCGGCCACTGCGCCGAAGAAATTATGGTGCCGCGATCGTCGGCAAACTCGAGAAACTCAAGTTGCTGGGTTGTAGCGATGGTCTGCGCATCGTCCAGAAAGATGCTGTAGTCGGGAGCAGGTCGTGCGGCGGCGATGGCGATGCGGCTGCCCTCGGAAGTGGCGGTGATAGCCTGAATCTTGCGGCTTACGTCTTCGCCGTGGCGGGTGAACTCGCGGCGGAACTGGCCAACCAGGGCGGCGGTGCGCTCGTCATTCGCTCGGTCAAACGCACGGCGCGCCATGGCGGAGGCGATACCGGTAACTGCAGCGACCGACACTACGACGGTCAGCGCGAACAGCAACAGCAGCCTGCGCCGGAGGCTCATTGCTTTTCTCCGGAGAGCCAGACATTGCTATGTGGAGCAGGGGAATGGCGCGGTGCGACTGCAAAAGAACCTTCTCGGCGGAATATAGATCGGCAGTGGATCCGTCTCCAATCCTAGGCGGAGGAAGCTGCAGAGTCTTCGCTAACTCGGCGAGCGCGACGTGCTGATCGGAAGATGTCAGCCGGATTCGCACCAGGTGCAAATCAGAGTTAGCCGTGCTGCTCAAATTCAGGGTGATTCCGGAGTCACGGGCAGTCAGCAAGACGCGCTCCGCAATTATGCGCACGATGGTATCGGAGGGGTCATATCCGAGAGTCCAGACGGGAAGGTGTTTCGATTGCATTCGTTCCTGACGCGCGTGGTTCATGTTTCCAAAGGCGGGGGTTCCGGCCGCGGGGTTTGCGGCGGCGGGGCTTCCAGCGGCGTTGCTTCCAGCGGCGTTAAAGACGAAGGCGTATCCCGAAATCCAGTTTGGAAGGAGCGCGCCGGTTGGCTCTCCTCCGCCCTGGAGCACGACGTTATTCACGGCGGCGGTGTCGATACTCATGGCCAGCGCGGCGCGCGCGTGAATTTCGTCTTCCGAGCGAGGGTCGTGAGCAAACACCAAAGCTATCAACTCCTCGGGTTCAGAAGTTATCACGATGCGGTTTTCTGCGCGGGCCCGGTGGATGTTCTCGGGCGCGACTTCGATGACGTCGGCTTTACCGAGATCCAGCGAGAGCATTTGCTCGTGATCATTTTTCGCGAAATCTATCTGGACAGAATCCAGAAATGGCCGCCCCGCCCAATACTGTTCGTTGGCGGTGAGCGTGGCGTGTTTGCCAGCGTCCCCTTGCGCGATGGCGAAGGGCCCGGTGCCGCTGAGTTTGACGGCACTATCACTGCGGCGGACAATGCTGTTGCGCGTCAATGCCAGATCCACCGGGAGGTCGGGTGTCGCAGATTCGGTTTCGATCATGACCATGTCTCCGGCGTCGATCACCTTCCACTCCGGATTGCTGTTCCGCAGAGATGCCGCGACGGTGGCCGAGTCGAGGGGAGCGCCATCATGAAAACTGACACCGGCGCGGAGGAAAAAGCGCCAGCGCTGGCTGCCGGGATCGGACTGCCAGGAGGTGGCGAGAAGGGGTTGAGGACGGCCGCGGTCGTCGAGGGCAACGAGGGTTTCGAAAACCAGGCGCGAGAGACTTGCGGGGACGCCAGCGGCCACGGGATCCAGAGTCTCCGGCGCTTCTTTCACTGCCAGACGCAGAGTGCCGCCGTAATGCGGGCGCGATTCGGCCAACGACGGCATTGACGCAACGCCGAGACAAAGCAGGTTACTGGCCGCAAGCAAGAGTGAGCTGCATCGCTTCATAGTTGCCCGTTTCTGAATTGCGAAATACGGCAGTCGCGCTGTCGTCGCCTCGCGCCGTCCATAATGCAGTGATGTTTCCGTTCAACTGCAGGGACTGGCTGACCGCCGCAGGTTCACGGTCGGCGAACTCGAAGGCCTGCACGGAATCGTCCGTGCCGCTGCCGGCGGAAATCGCCAGCACTTGCCAATCCTGGCGACAAGGGGCGTGGACTCCGGCGAGGTCGCTCCCCCAGTGGATCTTTGCTTCGACCTGGTGGTTGATGCCATCAAGCAAATGCAACTGACCATCTATTCCGGCGAAAATCCAGAGCGCGTACTTGGCGCGCGGAAGCGCGGCTGCCGAATAAAACGCCGGAGCAGACTTCTGCTGGCCGATGCCGGGAACCAGCGCTCCGGTAAAGAAATTACGGGCCGAGGCGAAGAAGGCGGAGACACCGAAGTCTTCCGTTTGCAGGGGCCAAGGATCATCACTGCGCGAACAATTCAACCCCAGAGGGGACGCGTTGGTGCTGCGGCAAATCATGCCGGGCAGGTAAGCGTCGAACAGATGGTCTTTGCGGAGGATGATTCTTCCACGAACATCGCGCGGGAGAGGACGGTCGTGGTTGATGGCAATCGGTTGTCCGGGAAACCAGTGTCCGTCTTTGAATTCATAGACGGTGACTGCATTTTCTCCGAGCGCCAGCATCCGGCGCGGAGTGCCTTCGAGAATGGCGACGTCGAGGATGGGCTCAGGCTGGGCGACGAGTTGGGTTGCGTGGAGTGTGAGTGGGGGAGAACTCTGCGGGTTGATTGCAGAATCCGGACGCGGCGTGGCAACGATGGCAACGATGGCGTCGTTTGTCCCCTGCTGGATTTCGGCCACCCAGACGTAATTCTGCAGGCTCTCAGAAAGCGTGACGCGCACGGTTGCCGCTGCCTGGTCTGGCTCGAAAACGCGGACGCCGGAGTCAGACAACGAGGCGCTCAGCCCGCGGCGAATTCCTTCTGCCTCGGACGGACTGATTGAAGAGCGATTGGTGACTACGAGAGCCACAACTCCCGGACCAGTGATGGCTGCGATTTTTTCGGCTAGTTGCGCCTCTGTGCGGCGCCAGTCGGAGGCAATCGCCACTTGTGAGAACAGGATCAGCAAACACCAAGCCCAACGCACACGTGAAGAAGAGCACAGCATTTCGGGATTGCGCGCATTATAAACCGCGGCGACCGGCGGGCAGCGGCCAGTGATCAGTTCGCTTTCCTGGGTCATGGTGCGTTTCTCCTCCTGAACACTGGCTGCTGACCGCTTATATCCAGACACCAGCCGCTGCTACTTCTCCTCCGCCTGATCCGCTTCACTCCCATGGTTCGACATGTTCATGCTTTTCAGCACGTCGTTAGCGAAGAAGAACTTACCGTCGGCAGGCACCATCATGATCTGGAGCTTATCGGAGAGTTTTTCAGCGACAATTTTATTTATCAGCAGCGGGTTCCCTTTCAGGATCGCGCCTTCGTTCCTCATGCGTTCGGCGTCGGCAACGGCGGTGACGCGGATACGGTCGGCTTCGGCTTCGGAGAGCAGCTTGCGGCGCTGCATTTCGGCTTTACTGTCAATGACTTTGGCTTCCGCCATGGCCTCGGCGTTTTTCACCGTGGCTTCCTTCCGGGCCTCGGCCTCGAGCTTGGTCTGCTCAATCTGCTTCTGCTTGAGCGGCAGGGTGTACTGCATAGCGTCGGATTCGGCTTTGGCTTCAAGGACCTTGACCTGAGCATTGCCTTCGGCCTGCTTCACTTGCTGGGCTTTAGTGGCTTCGGCTTCGAGTTCGGAAATTCGGACTTGCTTTTCCTGGATTTCGGTTTGCACGCCCATCTGGTCATTCTGCTGTTCCTTCAGCAGCAGGCTTTCCAGGCCTTTGGCATATTCGGGGGGAAGCTGGATGTCGCGCAGCATGACTTCTTTCACGACGATGCCGTCGGCGGCTAGTTTCTGCGTGATCTGATCAGCGGCCTTTTTGCGAATCTCCTCGCGCTTGGTGGCGAAGACGTCGCGTACTGTGTAGTTAGGCACCAGTTCCCGCCATGCGCTAGCCACCACCGGAGGAACGATTTCTTTCTCGACTGGCTGCGGAAGGTTGGCCTGGATGTAATCGAGGTGTTTGGGATCAAGGCGGTAGCGGACGGTGATCGCCAGGCCGATGATTAGTCCTTCTTTTGCCTGGACCCGCAAAGGCTCGGCGCCTCCGGCTTGCTTGGATTCTTTCGCGCTGTTTTCAAGTTCTCCGGTGGTGAACAGCTGGTCGCGAGTGTCGAAGAAGACAACGTTGTCCGCAAGCGGAGTTACGAAGTGCGCGCCGGGGTAGAGCGTTCCGGGAAGGGTGCCGCTGGTTTGGCTGACGAGTACGCCGGCCGTCCCGCTGGGGACGACGACAATGCCGAAGGATAAAAGTATCGGAAGCCAGGCGAACACGGCCAGAATGATTGCGTTGCGCCAGTCCTGGCGCCAATGGATTTCGGGCGCAGCCGGAGCTGGGCCTGTAGCGGCAGTTGCGAGTGCCCGCTTGTGCTTTGCGGCAAGGTAGAAATCACGAGCCAAGATTGCGACGGCAGCGGCGATCGTTCCAGCTCCGCCCCACAACAGGAGGTATCTGAGGAAAGCCATAGCGTTTCTCCTAAAAGTCTCTAGCAATGTCTCCAGCGCTTTATTCAGCGTTGGTGTCCGGCTTTGATCCTGACTGGCTGCGGGGTAAAGAAAATTCGGAAGACTTGGCCGAAGATCAGTTCTTCCACAAGAAGCGCGATTGCCACCGAAAAGACCAGGCCTGCGACCACTGCCATGAAAGTGATGATGAGTTGCATATGTGTTCTCCTTTCGTGCTGGGAATGGAGTGGCAATCGGCCGTCCAGAGTGGATGTCGTTTAGAATGGGAAGGTTACGAGACTTGGCGGTTAGGATATTTGTGTTGGAACAAGGACAACGTGTCGTGAGTTGGACAGGTCACCGAGGGCGAGGGCACCTGACCACACGATTTCCTCGAGGCAAAGGGGATAGAGTAACGTCAGGATTTGCATCCAAAGTGGCTTTGCTCCGCGAGACCTCAACCAAACAGAGATTAGGGGAAAGAGATTTGCCAGCCAAAGACGGGCTCTGGTACAAGGACGCGGTCATCTACCAGGTCCACGTGCGCGCTTTTTATGACAGCACGGGCGACGGGAATGGAGATTTCCGCGGACTGGCGCAGAAGCTCGACTACCTGCAAGAACTCGGCATCAATGCTATCTGGCTGATGCCGTTCTTTCCTTCTCCGCTGCGCGACGACGGGTACGACATTTCGGATTACCGTGCGGTTCATCCCACGTACGGCTCCCTGGACGATTTCAAGCTCTTTCTCGATGCCGCGCATCAGCGCGGAATTCGGGTGATCATTGAGATGGTGCTGAATCATACCTCTGATCAGCACCCGTGGTTTCAGGAATCGCGGAGCTCGCGGGACAATGCGCGGCGCGGCTGGTATGTATGGAGTGATACCGACACGAAATACAAGGGGACGAGGATTATTTTTCTGGACACCGAGCTTTCCAATTGGGCCTGGGACCCGGTCTCGAAGCAATACTACTGGCACCGTTTTTTCAGTCATCAGCCCGACCTGAATTACGACAATCCCCAAGTCCACGAAGAAATGTGGGACGTGATGCGCTTCTGGCTGGAGATGGGAGTGGATGCGTTCCGGCTGGATGCGGTGCCCTACTTGGTGGAGCGGGAAGGCACCAATTGCGAGAACCTTCCGGAAACCCACGCCTTGATCAAGGACCTGCGGGCACGTCTGGACAAAGAGTTTCCAGGCCGCATGCTGCTTGCCGAAGCCAATCAGTGGCCGGCAGACCTGCGCTCGTATTTTGCGAATGGTGACGAATTTCATATGGCATTCCATTTTCCGCTCATGCCCAGAATGTTCATGGGGGTGAAGCTGGAAGATCGTAAGCCGATTACCGAGATTTTGAAGCAGACACCGGAAATTCCCGAGACCTGCCAGTGGTGCCTGTTCTTGCGCAATCACGACGAACTCACGCTCGAAATGGTCACCGACATGGAACGGGATTACATGTATGACGAATATGCGCGCGACAAAGCCATGCGGCTGAATCTGGGAATTCGGAGGCGGCTGGCTCCTTTGCTTGATAATGACCGCGAGCGGATTGAACTGATGAACGGGATGCTGATGTCGCTGCCCGGCACGCCAATCATCTACTACGGAGATGAGATTGGGATGGGAGACAACGTGAACCTGGGCGACCGCAACGGGGTGCGCACTCCCATGCAGTGGGATGGAGGCTGGAATGGCGGGTTTTCGGCGGCTGATCCGGAAGCTTTGTATTCACCGCCGCTGCTGAATCCGGTGTATGGCTACCAGGTCATCAACGTGCAATCGCAAAAGCGCTTCGATCACTCACTGCTTTCGTGGATGAAACGGCTGATCCGGGTGAGGAAATCGTGCGCGGCGTTTGGGCGCGGCTCGATTGAGTTTCTGTACCCGGCGAATCATAGGGTGCTGGCGTATGTGCGCAAGCTGGAGAATGAAACCATTCTGGTGGTGAATAATCTTTCCAGTGCGGCACAGGCGGTGGAACTGGATCTAAAGGTGTACCGGGGGAATATTCTGGTGGAAATGTTCGGCAGGAACATCTTCCCGCGGATTGGAGATCTGCCGTATCTGCTTACGATGGGACCGTATCAGTTTTATTGGTTCAGGTTGAGGCGAGTGTAGAGAAGGCAGAACTCAGAAATAAGAATGCAGAAGTTGTCGAATAATTAGATTTAAACTTCTACATTCTGACTTCTTACTCTTTACCTTCTGTGGAGATCCTGTTTTGTCAGATGCCAGCATACTTTCGGATGATTTTATCCGCGCACTGATCAACGTTGGCCAAGTAGACGTTGTGGTCGGACTGCCCACCTACAACGATGGCCAAACCGTGGGCCACATAGTACAGGCAGTCCGCGCCGGCCTGCTGAATTGCTTTCCGCGGGCGCGAGCGGTCATCATCAATGCCGACGGCGGATCGAGTGACGGTACGCAGGACCTGGTGCGCGCGGCTTCGATCAGTGATGTGAACATCGCGTCGGACGTCCGCGCGTTGCGCACGCTGCACAGCATCAGCACGCAGTATGAAGGCGGCCCAGCCAGCGGCATTGCGCTGCATACGATTTTGGCGGCTGCAGACCTGCTGCAGGCGCGGGCTTGCGCGGTGGTCTCGCCGGAATCCACGACCCTCGAACCCCAGTGGATTGAGCGGCTGTTGCGCCCGGTGCTAAGCGAGGGAAAGGATCTGGCATTGCCGGTTTACCGCCGTCATAAGTTCGACGGATTGCTGATTCAAAATCTCGCTTACCCAATGACACGGGCGATTTACCGCTGTCCGGTGCGTGAACCGTACCCCGCAGATTTCGCATTTTCCGGCTCCCTGGGGAGCCACTTTCTGGCGCAGGACATCTGGGAGCAGGAACAGGGACGCAGAGGCACCGAACTCTGGCTTTCGCTGCTGGCGCTGGTGGGGAGATTCAAAGTGGCACAATCGTTTCTCGGCACCAAGGCGCGGCTGGAGAATCCGCGGTTGGACCTGGTTAGCGCGATGCGCGGGACGGCGGGGACTTTGTTTTCCTCGATGGACACGTTTGCTTCGGCTTGGACTTCGGGGCGAGAGCCGCTGGAAGCTCCCTGCCAGGGCTGTGAGCCGGCCGGGAATCTGGAGCCGCTACGCCTGAATCGCAAGCGGCTGTACGAAGCTTTCCGGTTGGGTGCGTCGGAGCTTGAGCCGGTGTTTCTCTCTATTCTCACTGCAGAGACGCATGGCGGCATCCGCCAATTGGCGGCTGCGCCGGAAGACAAGTTTGAGTATTCGGCCGAGCTATGGGTCCGCACGGTTTACGAATTCGCCGCGGGCTTCCATAAGGCGGTCATTGACCGCGATCACATTGTGCAGGCGCTGGTTCCGCTATTCCGGGGCCGGGCATTTACTTTTCTGACAGAGAATCGCGAAACCTCTGCGGAAGAGGTGGAAAGTAACGTCGAAGCATTGTGCCAGACGTTCGAGAACCAGAAGCCGTACCTGCTTGAACTTTGGGACGGCAGGAAGTGAGGTTTGGTATGTGGCAAAACTTTATTGCCGAGTTGGTGAGAACGATGGATGACATCCTGAGGAGCATCGCTCGTTTTTTGCCGCGGTTCCTGGAGATGCTGGCGATTGTGGTCGCCGGCCTGGTGGTCGCCCTGGTATTGAAATATCTGCTGCGCAGCCTGTTGCGGCTGGCGCGTTTCGACAAACTGTCGGAGCGGACCGGCGCCACCCACCTGTTACGGGGCGCCGCGCTGCCCTCGCTGACCGAACTGGTGAGCCGCTTCGTTTTCTGGGTTTCCTGGTTCGGCTTCATTCTTCTCGGTATCAGCGTTCTCGGAGTGGTGGGGATCGAGCAACACGTCACCAGCTTTTTCGGTTTTCTGCCCCGCCTTTTTGTGGCCCTGCTGATCCTCTTCTTTGGGCTACTGGGGGCAAGCTTCTTTTCCCGCGCCGCTTTGCTGAGTGGCGTCAATGCCAGCTTGCCTTCGCCGCGCCTGATTAGTTGGGCGGTGCGGACGATGATCATCCTCTTCGTCATCTCCATGGCATTTGAGGAGATCGGTGTGGGCTCGCGCACGGTGATTGTGGCATTCACGCTGACCTTCGGGGCGCTCATGCTGGGGCTGGCACTGGCATTCGGCCTGGGCGGAAAAGACCTGGCGCGCAAATATCTAGAAAAAAGGTTTGGCGAGCAGTTCCCCGAGGACCATAGTAAGGAGAGGGAGGACGAGCTTTCTCCGCTGTGATTCACGAATGGGTGTGCCTCACTTGCCCCGGATGAGGGCGCCGGGCGACACATCTAGCTCTTGATGGTCTTCGAGGACTCATCCCACCATACCGCAGCCTTGCGGAAGTATGAGTCATTCGCCATGTGGCAGGCTAAAGCGGCGTGATGCCCGAATACGGCATCTTCGGTCACCGGTTTGCGGTTCTTCACTGCCTGGAAGAAGTTCCAAAGGTGCGGCTTGACTTCGTCGTATTGGACGCTTCGGAAAATGACGCTCTCAGGCACCGGTTCGTGCCCGGGGGCCGCGTCATGTTCGTCATGCCACTGCTTGACGTAAGGGTCCCGCAGGGCCCGCGGGAAGCTGCTGGCATACCAACTGGGCGACTCATCTTTGCCGGATTGCGGAGTGAAGGTAATCTGGTCGTCGCCAATGTCGAGGATGCCCTTTGAACCCATGAAGCGATAGGTCTCAGGCGTGTCCGTGCCGAGGTTCAGGCGCATGTAAACCGGCGTTTGTCCGTATTCAAAGAGCGTGGCGTGAACATCCGGCATATTGCGGCCGTCTTTCCAGCGCAAAATCCCGCCCACCGCCATCGCGCGCTTGGGAGGTTCGTTGATGCTGAGGGCGTACATCATGCCGCTCATCAAGTGCACCAGAAGGTCGCCGGCTACACCGGTGCCGTATTCTTTCCAACAGCGCCAGCGGGCAAAAATATACGGATTGAAAGGAACCTTGGGGACGGTGCCTTGCCAGGTGTCCCAGTCAAGATTCTGCGGCGAAAGGTCGGGCGGCGGCGGATATTCCCAGGCGCCGTTAGGATCATTGCGTCCGAGCGTACCTTCGACCATCATGAGATCGCCGAGCGCGCCTTGCTGCACCAGTTCGCGAGCTTTGGCGAGGAGGACGGAACTCACCCGCTGCGATCCAATCTGGACGATGCGACCGGTCTTTTTTTGCGCGGCGACCATTTCCACGCTGTCGGCGGGGCTATGCGACATGGGCTTCTCGCAGTAGATGTCTTTGCCGGCGCTGACGGCGTCCACCACAATCCGCTTGTGCCAGTGGTCGGGAACGGCGGCGACAACGCAGTCAATCTCTTTGTTGGCGAGGAGGTCCTGGTAGCGCCGGGTAACCGGCAGCGTAGGCGAATTGGCGATCTCGCGGGACAGGGTATGGCGGCCGTCGTAGAGATCACATGCAGCGGCGCATTCGACGCCGGGGAGTTGAATCGACGCCTGCAGCAAACTTGATCCCTGCATTCCAATCCCGACCATACCGAAACGGACGCGATCGCTGGGAGCCACAACCTGCGGCATCGCCCAGAGCGGGTCGGGATCAAGAAAGATTGTCTTGGCGGTGAGAGTTGCGGTGGCGACAGTGGCACTAAGTCCCAGAAAGTTTCGGCGAGAAGTTTGCATAGCAGGCCTCCGATTCTCTTCTGTGATCCTCTGTGGCCACGGTGCTACAGAAACAGAGGTCACAGACGTAAGCAGATGCCGGACTTCATTTCTTTAGCATCTTGATTGCAACTTCCTTGAAAAAGACCACGTCGCTGTCGCTGTGGTTCTGCAGGCCGATGTAGCCGTCGTTAGGCCGGGTTCCACGCTGGGGCTCGAAGGGGAATTTCCGCTCCGGAACCGGGTCACCTTCGGTGTAGTCGGACACCTTCACGCCATTTAGAACCACGATGGTACGCGGGCCATCGAGCGCGATTTCCATGGTGTTCCACTCTGGTCCGGGCTTGCCGGTGCGCGCCAGCGGCTTGGTGAGCGAATAAAGCATTCCAGTAATGTGGTATTCATCCTCGCCAGCGGCCTGATTGTCTATTTGGACTTCGTAGCCGTAATGCACGGGCATCCATTCCTCGCGGGGCTCGATGGGGATGCGGATAAATACGCCCGAGTTATCGTTGTGGTCGCGCATCTTGAAGACCACGCGGATGATGCAATCGCCCAATTTGCCGCCGGTCCAGTAAAGAAGTCCCATGCCGCCGTGGGTGCGAATCAACCCATCCTCGACGGTCATGAAGCCGGGACCGACGTGTTTCCATCCGGTCAGGTCTTTGCCGTCAAAAAGTTGCTTCCATTCCTCAGTTTGAGTTTGGGCGGGGGCGAGGGCGGGGAGTGCGAGAAGGACCAGCAATAAAATCCAGTGGGGCATAAAGACCTCGAAGGTCGCCATACTACACCAGATTGTAAAGACGGGTAATCGGGGTTACCTGGGATGCACCGAAGTTCATGAAATTCGCATCAAAACAGCTATAATTAGCAAAATCGGGCGGCTATCCAAAGTTATCCAAAGCTCGCCCTGGAAACCCGGAGTCAGATGTCCACCAAAATTAAAGCAGCCATTCTTGTTGTATCGGCAAGTGTTCTGCTGTTTTCGCTGGCAGGCGGAATCGGCGGAGTACGCGCTTCGAATGACGGCGCTTACCGCCAGATGGAAGTTTACAGCGAAGTGCTTTCACGAGTGCGCAGCGAGTACGTGGAAGATCCCAACCTACCCATGGTGACCGACGGAGCATTGCATGGGCTGTTAGAGTCGCTCGACTCGAACTCCAGCTATTTGAACGCCCGCCAGTATAAGGAATATAAGGCCAGCAAGACCAACGCCAGGGGTGATGTGGGTGCGGCCATTTCAAAACGGTTCGGCTACGCCTCAATTGTCTCCGTGATTCCGGGCGGGCCCGCGGACAAAGCTGGGCTGCAGGACACCGACATTCTTGAAGCCATCGAAGGCAAGAGCACGCGCGAGATGTCGCTGGCGCAGATTCACGGGCTGCTTTCGGGCGAGCCAGGCTCCAACGTGAATCTCTCGGTGGTGAGGGCTCGACGGGCTGAACCACAGAAGGTCGTGGTTACGCGCGATGTGGTGACCATTCCCGCGGCCGAGGAAAAGATGCTGGAAGACGGGATCGGCGAAATTCATGTGGACGCGCTTCCCAAAAGTAAGTCTCAGGAGATTGCGGCCAAGGTGAAGGCCCTGCAACGGTCGGGCGCGAAGAAACTGATCCTCGATCTGCGCGACTGCGCCGAGGGAGAAGAGTCTGAGGGAATCGCGACGGCAAACCTGTTCTTGAATCACGGCACTATTACTTACTTGCAAGGGCAGAAGTATCCGCGCGAGGCTTTTAACGCCGATCCCGCCAAGGCAATCACCACGCTGCCGCTGGTGGTTCTGGTGAACAAGGGAACTTCGGGAGCGTCTGAAGTGGTGGCGGCTGCGGTGCTCGAAAATGCGCGCGGCGATGTCGTGGGCGACAAGACATTCGGCGACGGGTCGGTGCAAAAGCTGATTGAACTGCCGGACGGCGGCGCTCTGATTCTCTCGATCGCGAAGTATTATTCACCGCAAGGCAAAGCCATTCAGGATGCAGCGGTGACTCCGAACGTTCTGGTTGCGGACACGGCCGAGGATTCCGCATTGCCCGACGAAGATGAGAGTGCGACGCCTCCCGACGCGGAGAAAAAAGAAAAGGCTTCTCCCGAGCACGACGAACAACTGCAGAAGGCGCTTGCAATTCTGAAGAGCCGGCAAGGCTAAGATCATTGGGTAACTGGGTAGTTTTGTAATTGAGCAATTTGGAAAATTCTCCCGATTGCCCGATTACTTAATTACCCGATTTTTTTGTCCTGCTATCCTAAGCGCAAAACCATGGACGCCGCTCTAGATGAAGTGGGGATCAGACTGCCTGCGCGCCAGAAGATGGTGCGCCGGTTTGTGTTCGGGCTGCTGGTGCTACTGTCGGCGCTGGTCGGCGCACTGACCGGGCTTCTGCTGGTCTATTCCACCGACCTTCCACAAGTCGAGCAATTGGAGAATTACCGCCCCGTCTCCACCACGGAGCTTTACGACATTCATGGGGGCACTATCGGCTCATTCGCGCTGCAGCGGCGCGTGGTGGCTTCGTATCAGGATTTTCCGAGGGTTCTTCGCGATGCCCTGATTTCTACCGAGGACAAAGATTTCTATCGCCACCTGGGAGTGAACGTGTGGCGCATCGCAGGGGCGGCGTACCACGACATCGAATCCGGGGGTAAGGTGCAAGGTGCGTCTACGCTCACCATGCAACTGGCACGTAATCTTTTTCTTTCGCCGGACCGGTCTTTTCATCGCAAGATCCAGGAAGCGCTGCTGGCCATCCAGATCGAGCGCCGATTCACCAAAGAGCAAATCTTCACCCTGTACGCGAACCAGATTTATCTCGGCCACGGAGTTTACGGGTTCGAAGCAGCATCTGAGTTCTATTTCAGCAAGCCGGCCAAACAACTCACGCTGGAACAGGCAGCCCTGGTCGCGGGCCTGCCCAAATCTCCAGTGTATTATTCGCCGGTTATCCATCCGGAGCGCGCGCTGCGGCGCCGTAACCTGGTCATCAATTCCATGCTCGAGGACGGCAAGATTACCGCCAGCCAGGCCACCGGCGCGCGTGATGCGCCTTTGGAGTTGCACCTGGCGCGTGATCTGAACTCGCTGGCTCCGTATTTCGTGGAGGAAGTCCGCCGCTACCTGGAGAGCAAGTATGGTACCGACCAGGTTCACGAAGGCGGCTTGAGGGTCTATACAACGCTGGACATGAGCTGGCAGCGCTCCGCGAACCAGGCAGTGCTCGACGGCCTTGCAGTGTATGAGCACAGGCACGGCTGGCAAGGACATCTGGAGAACATTCTGCTCCAAGGGGAAGCAATCGCGAGCTACCGGCATCCTGATTGGGACGCGCAGCTCGATCCCGACGACTACGCGCACGCGCTAGTCACGGTGGTTTCGTCCGCGGGAACAGCAACGCTCAGAGTTGGACCCTACGTCGCAACACTAATGCAGGCCGACGCTGCCTGGACACAGCAAAAGCTTGCGAAATTGCTGACTCTTGGAGACATCGTTTACGTAAAGCTGCTCGCGCTGGGCGCCGATGGCAAAGCGAAAGTGAGTTTGGAGCAGGATTCCGGAGCGCAAGGCGCGCTGCTGGCGATTGACAACGCCAGCGGAGACGTTCGCGCCATGGTCGGCGGACGCGATTTCATGCTTTCGAAATTCAATCGCGCGACCCAGGCCCTGCGCCAGGTCGGCTCGTCGTTCAAGCCTTATGTGTACACGGCGGCGATTGACCAGGGCGCGCGTCCGGACGATACCGTTCTGGACGCGCCGGTTACTTTTCAAACTGCGTCGGGACCGTATTCTCCGCATAACTTCGACAACAAGTATGAGGGCACCATCACGCTGCGTCGCGCGTTGGCGCAGTCTCGCAATATTCCGGCGTTGAAGCTGGCGGACAGGACAGGAATCCTCACGGTTGAAGATTACGCCCGCAAGTTCGGCATCACTTCGACGCTGCCGCCTTACCTGCCGGTGGCGCTGGGCGCGGCGGAGGTCACGTTGTTCGAGCAGACCTCCGCGTTCAGCGTTTTTCCGGATGATGGAGTGCGCCTCGTTCCCCGGCTCATCACCAAAGTTGCGGACTACGACGGGCGAGTTCTGGAAGAAGACTATCCGGACGTGAAAGACGTAGTCAGCGCCCGCACTGCGCGGCTGATGACTTCAATGCTCGAGGAAGTGGTGCAGCATGGAACTGCGATCGCGGCCACGAAACTGAAACTTCCGCTCGGCGGGAAGACGGGCACTACCAACGATTTCACCGACGCCTGGTTCGTGGGCTTTTCGCCTTCGCTGACCGCGGGAGTGTGGGTGGGATATGACGAGAAAAAATCCTTGGGCGCAAAGGAAACCGGGGCGCGCGCCGCGCTACCAATCTGGATGGAATTCATGAGCGAGGCGCTGGCCGGGAAAGATCCGGGCCAGTTCCAGCCGGCTCCTCTTCTGCCTCCGCGAGGCGAGCCACAGAAAGTAGACACGCCCGATCTTGCACCCGCGGGCGATGAGAGCCATTAACGGGCGCAAAAAAACGCCGCCCGAAGGCGGTGTGTCTTGCCGGCATGAAAGTTAAATTAGTGACGGCCGTGGGAATCACCGTTGCTGCGCGAGCCGCCACCGCCGCTGGAGTTGTGGCTGGGGGCTGAGGCGTGTCCGCCACCGCCGTACGATCCGCCTCCCGAAGCTCTGCCTTGAGAGTAGGCGCCGCCAGATGACCTGCCTCCGCCGCCAGAACTGCCGCCACTGTACGATTGAGCGCTGCGTCCGTACGATCCGCGGTCAACAGATGGCGCCGGAGCGCTGCGCCCATAGGATCCGCCGCCGTACGCAGGCGCGGAGCGTCCATACGAGGCGCGGTCATAGGAAGGCGACGGTGAAGGCGCTGGACGGCTATATGATCCGCCGCCATAGCTCTGTGCAGGCCGGCCGTACGAGCCGTTGTAAGACGGCGATTGTCTTCCGCCACCGTAGGACGAGCGGCTGTTGCTCGGGGTGGAATAGCTTCCCCGATCAGCCGCCGATGAATAGCCACGCGGGGAGATGTTCCCCGTCGGGCGAGGCACGCTGAGTTCGCTGCGCGGGGCAACCGATCGTTCATTAGATCTCGAGGCATTATTAGATGTCGGAGCGGAAACGTTCCCGCGTGACGCTGAACCTTCGTTGCGCGGCGTGTAGCTGGGAGAGGGACGCGGCACCGAGGCCGGCCGCGAATTATTCTGCGGCCAGGTGGAACTTCCCTGCTGACGGTAAACTTCCGAGCGCGGATTATTTCCTGCCTGGTTGTAGGCGGGCGCGGGCCTCGCGTTGCCCCGATCCATGCCCTGATTCATCCGGCCCGGATTGGTCCGGCCCTGACTGGTCATTCCGCCTGCGTTCGGACCGCCTGCGTTCGGAGGACGAGGAACCGCTCGCGACGCTGGAGAACCGCGATCCGGCATCCGCATGTTGCTGTTCGGACCTGCTGAACGGTTCGACGGGCTCTCTGCCGGCCGCTGAACACCATGTGAATTGCCCATCGCAGACTGCTCGCCTCCCCGGTTCATCGTGACTGATCCGCCGTGGAGGGGAGCTGCGTTGTTTCGGCTGGCGGGAGACGAGTCTCCTCGGCTCACTACCGGCCGGGCAAAGCTGCGCGGAGGCGGCATGGCGGTTGACCTGCCAGCATTCGCGCCGAGCATTGTGGTCCGCGTCGGCTTCACGTCAAGCGATCGCGTCGCAGAGACTCTGCTCAGGTCATTCGCAGAAACCCTCACGTTGTTGCGCGCCACCGAGCGGGAGTTCACCAGCGTATCGCGAGACACGGCGGTGAATCCGTTTCGGGCGTGTAAGTTGGCATAGTGAATTGGGTCGCCGCCGCGCAGGCCGTTTCTGCCATGGTCTCCCGTCCGGTCCGGGTCGCCCGGTCGCCTCGGGTGGTTGTTGATGAACGTGTTGTTGTAAATGTTAGTGATGTTAGTAATGTTGGTGATGTGCGTGTTGGTGATGTTCACCTGATTGAAATATCCCAGGCTCGCGCCATACCAGGGAATAAACGGCTCGCCGAATCCCAGCGGGCACCAACCAAAACCTCCGCCGAAACCGAATCCGACGTTCGCGCCCCAGCCCGGACCACCAAACCATGCGACCAATGCGGGAGAGTAGTAGGGGCGGGCATAGATCGGTCCAGGCGCCCATCCCCAAAAATCGTCGTAATACACCCAGCGGCCGTAGTGGAAGGGAGCGTATCCCCAGGGCTCGTCTTCAACCCAGGTCCATCCCCAGGGCGCAACCCAGATCCAATGGCCATTGCGATAGGGCGCCCAGCCCGCGTCCACACGGCTTGGGACCCAAACGTTTCCGTATTCAGGAACATCGCGCCAGGTACCGTACTCGTCGAGGTCTTCCGAGCCCACCACATCGGGAGAAACGTAGCGGGAGGACGCGGAATGATCAAGACGCCCATCACGTGACTGCGCCCACTCGTCGAAGCCGTCGGGCGAAGGCGCGGCATGAATCTCGTTAGTCAAAGAATTGCCGTCGCTGAAACGCGCCTGCTCGTTCTGGCGAATGCGCACAGCCGGACCCTGGCCAGAGGATTCCCCTTCACCTCGCCAGACGGTGATAACGGTCTTGTCGGCATCGGGATTTACATCGAAACGGTAGTCGCCGGGCTTCAGGACGGTAAATGCCTGGTTGGGAGTGTCCACTTCATAAGTCTCGCCGTCATAGAGGCGGCGCACGTGCAGGTTCATCGCCCCTTGATGCAGTTGCAACTGGACCATGTTTTCGCCAATATTCGTAAGAGTAAGGCTGCTCTCGGAATCGATGCGGATCAAGCCGGTGCCAACGTTAATCTCCGCGCGCGAATTCTTGTCCGCCCAAACGTTGTCGGAATTGGTCAGGGGACGGTTGATGGCGCCAGTGACCCAGTCATCGGTGCCGTGAGGTTGCACGGACACCGAGCCCTCCGTGAACTGCAAGCGGGCGGCACGAGACGGGGGGTCAGCTTGTGGGTCAGACTGCGACGGCTGGTCGTATTGCGGTTGGTCGTACTGCGCTTGATCTTGGGCCAGAACCACAAGTGCTGAACTCGAAATCAGCGCCAAAAGCGTAAGAACGCTGAGGATACGTTGATAAGTCTTCATAATTCCTTCCTGCGGGAGTGTCCCCGAGGCACAGTGCGCGCGATGCTAATCTTTTCAAACCAAGCGTCACGTCAAGCGCGCGCTGCGCTGCATTGTCTGCAGCCAAATATGTAAACCCCGGGGATAGAAAAGAGTTGCGGGCGAATGGCTCCCGCAAATGCCAGCACCGTAAAGACTTGGGCGATAGGTCACAGGGGGTTACAGGAACGTCCCGCATTCCCGAACATCACGTTGCTGCTAAGATACACTCCTTCGAGGGATGACACATTGCCCGGTAAGCTTTCCCACTACGATAAGTCCGGAAAATCGAAAATGGTGGACGTTTCGGGGAAGTCCGTCACTCGGCGGGAGGCAGAGGCCAGTGCGTTCGTTGCAATGAGTGCGGCGGTGTTGAAGGCGCTGGACAGGAACCCCAAGGGAAATCCCCTGGAGACGGCGCGGCTGGCAGGAATCATGGCGGCCAAGAAAACGGCAGAACTGATTCCACTTTGTCATCCCCTGCCCCTGGCGCACGTTGATGTCCAATTGCGGCAATGCGAGAATGGGGTCGCGATTGCTTCGAAGGTGAAAACGACTGCGGAAACCGGCGTGGAGATGGAAGCGCTGGTCGCCGTCAGCATAGCCGCGCTGACGGTTTACGACATGTGCAAAGCGCTCGACAAGGGAATTGAGATTCGTGAAGTGCTGCTGGAGCGCAAGTCCGGCGGCAAAAGCGGTGACTACGTCCGCAAGAAGTAGTGGTCTAACTGAAGCGGAACGGCTGAAGCGGCATGCAAAGCAACGTAAAAGTCCTGCTGGTGGATGACAATCCGATGGTACTGGCGATGCTGCGCGATGCGCTGGTACCGCTAGCCAAAGTCACCACCGCGGGCGACAGCGCTGACGCACTGCTGAAAGCCGTTGACGAGGCGCCTGATCTGCTGGTGAGCGACTATCGTATGCCCGGCATGGACGGGAGGCAGTTGGTGGAAAAACTCAGGGGCCGCTCCAGCACGGCAGGAATTTCCGTCATACTGCTGGCAACGAAATCCGACATTTCCGAAAAGCTGTCGGTGCAGGACCACACCGCCGATGACTTTGTAGAAAAACCGTTCTTCTTGCGGGAAGCTACGCAGCGCATTAAACGCGTGATTGACAAGATCGCGCTGGAAAAAATGACGAAGTCCACTTCGTCCGACGGCATCGTGCGCGGCAGCCTGGCGCAGATGAATGTGATTGATCTGGTGCAATCGCTCGAAATGGGCCGCAAGAGCTGCCTACTTACGCTCACTCACGACGATGACAAGTGTGAGATGTATGTCAATGAAGGCCAGGTAACGCACGCGATTTACGGCTCCCTTACTGGCGATGCCGCGGTGTTTAAAGTCTTGCGATGGGAAGGCGGCAATTTTCAGATCAATTTTGAAGGCAAAACCAAGCAGCAGTCCACCACGCTGAACACGCAAGGCCTTCTCATGGAAGGTTTGCGGCTGCTCGATGAGTCGCGACGGGACAGCGGCGGCCAAAGCAAAGAGGAAGAGGAAGAAGATGTCCTCCTCGACTCCTGACACTTTTCGGGCCGCGGTGCTGACGGTGAGCGACTCCTGCGCACGCGGCGAGCGCAGCGATGCTTCCGGACCGGCGGTGGCGCGGACTTTGCAGGAACATCATTTCGCCATCATCGAAACCAGGATCGTGGCCGACGATCATGGCGCCATCCAGAAGGCAATCGTCGATCTCGCACGCAAGGCCCGTCTGGTCGTGACCACGGGAGGGACCGGGATTTCCGCGCGCGACGTGACCCCCGAAGCCACGCGCTCGGTTTGCGGCAGAATGCTCGATGGGGTGTCGGAAAGAATGCGGCGCGAAGGCGAGAAGAAAACGCCGTTCGCATTGTTGAGCCGGGGACTATGCGGGGTGTGCGGAACGTCTCTCGTGCTGAATCTTCCGGGGAGTCCATCCGGCGCGGTGGAATCGTTGCAGACGGTGATTGATGTGTTACCGCACGCGATCCAGATCTTGGCAGGAAAGACGGAACACTTGACGAATTGAAGAACTGGCTCTTGGCTGTTGGTTCTTGGCTCCTTCATGCTGAATGCGTTTCTGCTCTTTCTGTGTTCGCGTAGACTTATATTCACGCGCTCTTGAAAACCATCCAACACATTTTGACCCGGTACACGGCATTTCTATGGGCGATTCTGCAGCCCCTGGGTGCCTGGGGGGTGTTTGCAGTGGCTGCACTCGACGGAGCCGCCGTGGGGCTGCCCATGGATGTTGTCATCGGCGGCTATGTGGCGCAGAACCACACCCGTCTCTTGCTTTATGTGCTGATGGGCGCGGCGGGATCGGCGCTCGGCAGTCTGGTGGTTTACGCGATCGGATACGAGGGCGGCGAGGAACTGCTGCGCAAGCGGGTCTCGGCGGAGCGGTTCAAAAAACTGCACGAGGCGTTTGATAAGCATCCTTTCTGGACCCTGATGTTCCCGGCTATGCTGCCTCCGCCGACGCCGTTTAAGCTCTTTGCTCTGGGCGCGGCCGTAGCCGAGATGAGCGTCGGCCATTTTCTATTGGCAATTTTTCTCGGACGCACGGCGCGCTTTCTTCTGCTGGGGATTTTGGTGATAGAGTTCGGGCCGGGAGTGGTGCATACTGTCCGCATATTCTTCAGCCATCATTTTTATTGGGTATTGATCGCGGCAGTGGCGGCGCTGGCGGCTTGGCTGGCGATTAG
>WNGK01000862.1_pt1 | contig 34084 bp, 34 predicted proteins | sample 5400601 | NCBI WGS metagenome assembly WNGK01 (sample SAMN13153376, study PRJNA577476) | soil metagenome | isolation source: 60 cm soil or saprolite under Garry oak tree replicate 1 | place: USA:California | collected 2016-06-15 | reverse complement strand
TGCCATTTACCTCGTGGCGATGGATGCTCGTGCCTTGCGGCCTTGGCCCCATGTCAATATAGAAGTTGGCAAAGCTACGCCACCGTTCGCATACAGTAATCCCCCTTCCGCCGTAGTTCTTGTATGCTTTGGACTTCGGATTATAACAGCGCTGTATCATTGAGGCCCACGACCGATACTCGCGGCTACTGGTCATACCGTGCTGCCCCTTAGCGCTGCGGCCGTCTATTTTATTAATATCAGTCGTACCGTATCTTTTGAACCGTGTGTAGTGCTTCTCACACAAGCCTTTGGTGCGGCGCTTACCCTGGCAGCCGTCAACAGCGCAATCGGCAGGCTTCACAGCTTTTGGCGGCAGCGTTCCGTGATACTGCATGTATTGGTAGTGCCGGTTGCATATCCCCCGGCACCGCGCGTAATCATCGCAGCCAGGTATACTGCATGGTTTGGCATTCGGATAGGGCGGCACGGGAATCCGGCGTGGCTTCTTGGGCTTCTCCAGATCGTCAAAGTTCAGCTCAGGTATCGGGTGATCTTGCAGGTAGGCTAACCAATACGGAAATGAATGGAATATCAGGCAGGCATAGGTAGCGCGTTTATAGTAGCTCCTGAGCTGCCTACGGTAATGTTTCCAGCATAGCCCTTTGCCTACTTTCTTGTTGGCGCAGCCATCGTCCGAGCACTCGTTGGCCTTTGTAATGAACTGAGGCATAAAGCCATCGCTTTGTTTGAGCTGCATGAAATGCCTGAAGCAGAGATCACGGCACCAAACGAAATCCTTACAACCTTTGGCGCTACAGAATGTCAGTTCAACCATTTGTACGTAGTATAGCGGGGTCAGTTTGATAAGCCCAATAGAAAATCGACTGCCTACGGGAAGCAGCCGATTGGTCCTAGAACCGTTTTTTGTTTTTGGTGAGAGCTGCGGCTTTCACTGCCTAAATCGTAGTGTATCCAACAGAGGTCGTCAAGATACGATAATTGTATTCGGCACTGTTCACTTTTTGTACTCAGACGATGGCCAGCCGCAAAGTTCACGTGAAAATTTGGCTGCTTTGCATACAATTGTTGGACAGGAAGCATAAAAGTGGCTCTATGCAAGCAGGCGAAAGAAAGCCGCTAAGAATGTATTGACCCATCAGGCATGGTTGCGCCTTGAAGTGATTTGGCTTGCTTCTCGAGTTCTTCAATAGTAATGCCAATTGCATCTTTCAGGTCGGCACCATCCAGGCTGGCTCCACTCAGCTTAGCTCCACTCAGGTCGGCTCCCGTCAGGTTGGCTCCACTCAGGTCGGTATGGATGATAATAACTCCTTTTTTACCCGTGGTAATGGACTGAACTATGCTCAAGCTAGCTCTCCTGAGGTTGGCCCCATTTAGATGAGCTCCATTTAAGTTGGCTCCACTTAGGTTGGCTCCACTTAGGTTGGCCCCGCTGAGGTCGGCATAATGCAGGTCGGTCGTCAGGAGCTTAGCTTCCATGAGTTCAGCTTGGCTGAGGTCGGCATCGAAGAGATCGGCTTGACTAAGATCAGCACCTCGTAGGTCAGCTCCACTCAGGTCGATACACGCTAGGGCGGCCCCGCTCAGGTTCGCTCCACTCAGGTTCACTCTGCCCAACTTCGTCCCCCAAAAGTTGCTTTTCGTCAGATCAGCTCCACTCAAATCAACGATACTTTTGTCTTTGTATATAAGGCCAGACTCGTACAAGAACTGAAGGACACTTTTTTTACGCTCTGCGTCCAATCGAGGCAGCACTGTTAATGTCCGTGCCCGTGCTATATTCCGTACTTCAGCACCCAATTCTGACTTACGTAAGTTTTTCTCAAGGAGGAGTTCCGACACTTTGTCAATATATGCTTGCAATAAGATTTCTTGTTGGTTGTCATGTATAAGCTCACGCTCAAGCTTTGCTTGCTCCTGCGCAGTCTTTTGTTCTCTGCTCTTTTGGATTTGATTGAGCCAGAATCCACCAATAGCGAGCACCGTTGGAATAATGAGTAATTGCAGCCAGTCCCACAGCGTTTTGCCCGATTTGGTATTTCCATTGAAGCCAGTCCAGTCGAGCCGGTACCCAAAGCTAATCAATGCAATGACAACCACGAGTCCAGTTCCAACAACTCCAATAGCTACCCCATGCCGCTTTACTTTCTGCCGCCATGTCTCAAACTTTGAGGCCATCATACACCCTCACTACTATGGTGGCTTATAGGCCGGTAGCCGCTTCGTGCGTATCCACGAGCGGATAGTATCGAGTGGTACGGTGCGGCCAAGTTCCTCATAAACGTTTTCTACTGTCAGCCACTCCTTCTCTTTCGGCAATGGTGCACCTCTGTTTTTGCGCATTATAAGCCGCGCCTAGAAGCCTCGTCAATCTGTTCGCGCATCTTCGTATAACCTGAGTATCCCTTGCAAACTAGAGATATATGTTTTATACTAGTAAAAACCGTGTATCCACAAGTATCTAGAGAGAGGAGCAGCATGCATGTCTGCCGACTACGAAGAAGAGACCGAAGAGTACTACCCGCCGCAACCCGTACCACGGGCCAGCCGTGTCTACGCGCCGCCGACCCAACGCCAGACTGAAACCGTGCCTGCGCCGAAACGACCGCGCAAACGCCGGTCACTCCTGCCCGTGGGCATCGGCATGTTTATCGTGGTGGGAACCCTGCTCATATTCCAGCACATCATCGCGCCCTCCTACGTCTGGGCGAGCGACCAATGGCACTACGGCGACGGCCGCATGACGCAACTGGATGCCGATGTCGGCCACGGCGGCACCAGCCACTTCATTGCCGAGTATTATAATGGCTCGGTTATCGTCGTGGAGCTGCCGGTCAGGAACCCCCAACAGTTCCACGCCTACACGCTGGGCGGCTTTACGGGCGCAAGCAAGCCGGTCGTGACACTTGGCGTCATGGACATGAACCACGACGGCAAGCCGGACTTGCTGGTCAGCGTCGAGGGCACGGCCGTCCAGACGGTGCTTTTTAACACCGGTGACAGTTTCCGCATGGGAGGGTAAGCGATGGACGGCGAGCGAAAGTTTCTGGTGGTCGCGCTGTGCCTGGCCACTATTTGTATCACTGTGTTGTACAGCTTCTTATTTATCGCCCTCTGGGACTTTCGGCAGCTTGTCGGCATGAGCTTGCTTGGTGTGCTTATCCTGGGCGCGCTCGTATTCCTGCGGGGCCGGATGCACGAGCAGGACCTGCGGGTGCTGCGCTTCCGCCACGATGAAGAAACCCCATTGGACGACAATGGCGAACCACTTTTTTATAGGGAGGGCTACCAGCCGAATCCGCATCGGCGGTAACTTTGGCGCCGGTTATCCGTATGTGGTTATAGAAGGCTTGTTCGTTAGCTTGAAAGGGATACATGAATGGTAAAAAGAAGTCTGTCGATCCGCAGCATCGTAAAAAAGAAAGAAATCTACGACATCGGACGCGACTTCCCCAAAGACCGTCCGGGTGTTATCTATGTCAGGCAGTCAACAGTGGTACAGATTCAACGGAACCTACATAGCTTTGAGATGCAAACAAACGAGTTTGTGGAACATTTCAGAGGTAGGGGAGTCACCGGAAACATAGGCATCATCGCGGACGATGAAGGCAAGAGCGGCACGCTGGATATCCATAAAAGAGTTGGACTAAGCCGCACGGTGCGCTTAATAGAGGGAACGGAATTACTGGAAGGAGAGCGCATCGGCTGGGTAGCGGCCGTCAATATTAGTCGCCTGACCCGCGATGAATGGCTGATCGTCCCCGGCGAACTGATGCGGGCGTGCTACGAGCACGGCGTTTGGATCAGCACCTTACGGATGGACTTCAACTTCCAGGACGAATATTGCCGCCGGGTGTTCATGCTGGAAGCGGAAGAGGCGGCCAGACACCTGAAATGGATGAAAGAAGTGTTAGGAGGAGGCTTGCAGGCTGCCAGCAATAAAGGCGGGTACGACGGGCGGGACATGCAACCGGGTTACGTCATCGACTACCGGGAATACATTGATGCCTATACGCTCAACCCGAGCTATAAAAAGTTCCGGGTCTATGAGCCGCACGCCGAAAAGACGCAGTGGCTATCCCAGCGATACTTTGAGCTTGATGGCAACTTCCCAGCGTTATGCCGTGAGGTTGAGGCCATGCACCCGTTTTATCCGCCGTTTGATAGAACGTTAGTACACAGCAAAAACCTGGGCGCGTTCACCGGACGCAGGACGATGACCGAGCGGGGGTATACGCCAACGGAACACGGGCTCCGAGGCATATTAACGAACCCCGTGTACATAGGCTGGTGGATTCCCCGCAACGGCGGCCTGATAGAACATCACCATGACGCCATCGTCTCGGAAGAGCTGTTTGCCTTCGCCCACAAACGGTTAAGCAGCCATGACTTTGCAGGCAACAGGGTCAAGCCGATGGGAACGGCCCGGAACGGACAGGCGGAAGCACTGCTCAAAAAGGTTATCGAGACACCGGACGGCAGCCAGTTCTACGCTTTTATGGCAAGCAAGGGATATTTGGTATATCGCGCCAGGAAGTATGGAAAACTGACCCGCGAAGAATACCTGTCCGTGGAGGTGTCGCATATTGACCGTATATTCCTCGATAAGTTCTTTGAACGTCTTCAGCAGTGGAGCATGCGCGGCGAGTTGGCGGAGTGGCGGGAACGGGAAAAACTGATGCATGACAGCCACGAGGAGCAGAACAAGAACGTCAGAAAGTCCATTAGACAGGCACAAGCCAGACGGCAGGAATTGATGGATATCCTCTCCGACCCTGAGATACCGAAAACGAAACAGATGAGAATCGACTATGCCCAACAGATCGCAGGTCTGGAGGGAAAGATAGCAGAACTTGAAGGGGAGCTAAAAGTACTCCCGGACGAGGAAGATAACGCCTCACTGTATAAGATTTGGGATTTGATACCCGCGCTTCAACAGAAGTGGGGTAAATTGCCGTTTGAGGACAGGATAATGGTTGTGGGCGCATTTACCCGTCGGGTAGTGGTAAGTACCCCGAGCTTAGGCTGGTTAGAAATGGAGGTCGAGTGGAAGATAGGCGAAAAAGACACCATGCATGAGCGACGGATAACGAATGGCAAGACCTGGACAGAAGAAGAGGACGTCATTATCCGCGAGCTTTGGCCTTCGGGTGATGGCGGCGAGATTCTGAGCCGGTTGTCGAATAGGTCGTATAGTGCCATCAAGAAACGCGCGCAAGACTTAGGGGTACGAAGAGAGAAGAAGGGAGGCAGCATCAGGCTCGACGAATACTTTGACATCTCCATGCAAGATATGGCGTATGCGAGGGAGCATGGGTTAGATACGGTGAGTAAAAAACCGCAGTGGTCTTAGACGCTGGAGGGCGCACTATCGCAGTCATGGCGAGTGGCCTCGATATCATCTACCCATCAGAAAATACCGGCCTGGCCAGGCGCATCGTGGAATCTGGACAGGGAGCACTGCTAACGGAATTTCCCCTGGGCGTCAAACCGGACAGCAAGAATTTTCCAGCACGCAACCGCATTATCTCAGGCCTCTCTCAGGGTATACTGGTCACTGAGGCACCTAAACAAAGCGGGGCTTTGATTACGGCTAATTTTGCGCTTGAACATGGTCGTGAAGTGTTTGCCGTTCCCAATGGTATCTACGCTATGGGAAGTGTTGGCGTGAACAAGCTCATTCAAGATGGGGCGCACCTCGTAACCGATGTGCAGGATATTCTGATGTCGCTCAACCTCTTCATGATTCCGGAGCATATCGAGATGCAAGTGGCCTTGCCGGATAACGAAGAAGAAGGTGCACTCCTACCATTACTCAGTCATGATCCTCTCCATATTGATGAGATTATCCGCATATCGGAACTTCCGACAATGACCGTTACCTCGACGCTCCAAAAAGCTTGACGAAACGTCTCTCACTGCATATACTCTTAGAGAAGTGCGAACATTTGTTTGTGTGGGAAAGAGAAAACGATGGGACAGGCCAGCAGGACCACCAAGCTGCTTTTTGACCTGGGGAACCGCACCCGGGGAGGAGCCAATAGCGAGAAACGAGCCGCCCTGGGTGCCACCTGCGAGGTGCTCAATCAGGCACGCGCCTTCTACATTGATTTTTTTCTCGCGTATGCCGACAAGCTGACCGAGCGGGTCACCTACTACAGCGAAGAACACCTGGAGATGCGGGAACGCCTCATTTCTGCCCATGAACTGCTCACCTGGACGGAAGCCTGCACTGTGGAAACGGCCAGCCATCCCCACCCGTGGACCGGCTGGAACTTCAGCGAGCGCTTTGTTGGGATGCCCTCTGCTTACCGTCGCTCGGTGATCAAGGATGCTATCGGAAAAGCCCGGTCGTATCTGTCGAATCGGGCTAACTGGGAAAAAAGCGGCAACAAGAAGGGTAAGCCAGGATGGCCTGCGGCCACCGATCACCCCACGCTCTACCAGGGGTGCATCTCCCTTGAGATGGAGGCGCTTGATACAAAAGAGGCGTTTGTGCGGATTGCTGTCTACACAGGAGAGGTCTGGACCTGGATGCATTACCCGGTCAACTCCAGTCGCTACACCGTGCAGCGGCTGGGGGAAGCTGACTGGCGAAGCCTCAGTCCCACGCTGGTCTTGCGGGCGCACGGAGCCGAACTGCATCTTCCCCAGATGAAGAAAATCGAAGCCAAGAAGGTGATGGAGCGCAAGCAAGACCCTGACCTGGTCACGGTGGCGATCGACTTAAATGTCAAAAACCTCGCCGTGATTACTGTGAGGCAGCATGGCAGGATCATCGAGACAGTGTTTGTGACTGATCACGGCCTGGATGCCCATCGCTACCGCCATCTCAAGCGCATTGCCAAGAAACTGTGGCAATCAGGCAAGCCAGTCAAAGGCGAGCACAGCAACCAGCAGCTCTGGCGGCATATCGATCGGCTCAACAACGATGCAGCCCACAAGGTGGCGCGTCGCATTGCCAACGTCTGCGCCAAGTATCCGGGGTGTATCCTGCTCTTTGAGCGCTTGCGCAAGATCAAACCCGGTCCGGGCAGCAAATCGCGGCGGATGAACCGCAGACGGGCGAACCAATTACGCGGCAAGATCAATGAGCACGCCAAAGACAAAGCCTACCTCCATCAGATCGTCACGGTAGAGGTCAATCCCCATGGGACCTCTCAATATTGCTCCAAATGCGGCGCCAAGGGGGAGAGGTTCTCCTTTCGAGGTGGTAAACGCACCGTCGAGAAATGGGGAAAGCTGTTTTTCTGTCCCGTCTGTCACTATGAAGCCAATGCCGATCACAACGCCTCGGTGAATGTGCATCGCGCGTTTTATCGCGAATGGCATTGGCAGCCGCGCAAAGCCAAGGCCCCTCCTTCACCAGTTTCGGAAGGTGGACTGAGGGGTACTCTGGGCCCGATGCGCATTCCGCCCTCCGCGGCTACAGGTCGCAGGGGAGAAGCCTGTGGAGGGACACCCCACTGAAGCAGGCGAGGCCCGTATGCAGACGAGCATACACGTTAAGGTGGTGGGGCTAGTTGCTGGTCCGAAGGGGCACGTTCCAACCTACATGCTCTCAAGGACGTCACCTGATCTACTAGCTTCTCGGAATGTGGAAGGAACGCTGAGAAAGCTGAATGGAGAGGGGCGGCACGAACGCAGTATCCAGGTTTGTTCCACAAAGTTGGATACTGTTGATACCACGCTCATGATGATGGAGATGAAGGGAATGATTAAGCAGATCAGCCCTATGCAGTATATTTTGGCGAGATGAGCTAAAGGCTAGTTATGATTTACCTCGAACACATTTTGCAAGCAACAAATGGAGCGCTCATTCATCGTGGAAAGCAGCATCGCTTCGATACCTTTTGCCATGACACGCGCCAGCTGATTCCTGGAGAGATGTTTGTAGCGGTGCGGGGAGAACAGGGCGATGGGCACGATTACCTGCTTGATGCGGTAGGTCGAGGGGCGGCAGGTTTGCTGTTAGAGGCGCGAGTCATGTCATCTCTCTCTGAAGAGACTCGTACAGCACTGGAGCGCTCAGGAGTCGCGACCGTCACAGTGGCCGACACTCGAATTGCTTTGCAGGATTATGCACGCTACATCTTACGGCGATGGCATCCCACCGTCATCGCCGTTACAGGGAGTACGGGTAAAACGACAACGAAAGAGGCCATCGCCACGGTGCTTTCGCGTAATTTCGCCACCTTTAAAAGCTGGCAAAACTATAACGATTTGCTCGGGCTCCCTCTCTCGCTTGGTCGCCTGGAAGAGCGCCATGAATATGCTGTATTGGAGCTGGGCTGCGATCATCCAGGAGAAATCAGGGATCTCTGCCAGATCACTCATCCACAGATTGGCGTTCTCACGAACATCAGTCCGACGCAACTACAGTATTTTGGCACGGTTGAGCGGCTTGCCGCCGAATTGGGTACATTGCTCACCTCACTACCTGAGGATGGGCTGGCTATTGTCAATGGAGACGATGTATTGATTCGCCCTTTAACAGCGCACTGTGTCGCACCTATCACAAGCTTTGTTCCCTCAGCTGTGCGTGATATACACGTTGCATGGACATTATCCTGCGCCGTAGCTGACGCGAGCGGAGGTACATACAGAGAGAGCATAGTGCCGCTCTCTTCGCGTCTCTTAGGCAGGCATTACGTGACAAGCATGCTTGCCGCATATTACGTCGGGAAACAGTGCGATTTGCAGGTTGAAGAGATACAGCAAGCGTTGTCCAATGTGCATACACTTCCTGGGAGACTGTCACCCTTGCCAGGTCCTGACTTTACTACACTCCTTGACGACACCCACAATGCCAATCCCGCCTCGATGATCGCTGGGCTGGAAACGCTGAAGGAACTCCCGGCATGCAATCGTGTTGCAGTGCTCGGTGACATGTTACGCCTGGGTGATTACGAAGAAGAAGCGCATCGAGTCGTGGGACGAAAAGCTGCGGCATGTGTCGATTATCTGATAACACGGGGAGAACGAGCGGCCTTCATTGCTGAAGCCGCACGAGAAGCAGGACTTGCGGCAGAGCGAGTTACAATCACCTCGACACACGAAGATGCGGCACGGGCTGCTCGCTCCATTATAGATTTGCCAGTGAAGAACCTTGAGTACACCGGCTTGCAGACAAAAGCCATTGTGCTTATCAAGGGTTCTGAGGAGACGCGCATGGAGCGAGTAACCGAGATGCTGATGGCTGAACCTGCGCGAGCGCCAGAATTGTTGGTGCGTCAGACACCTGGCTGGAAGCAGATCGTGGTTATGCGTGCGGACCGCCCCACGTGGGTCGAGATCGATTTGAGCGCTATCGGCAACAATGCGCGGCAGATCAAAAAGCTGGTGGGGCCGCAGGTACGCATTTTAGCAAGTCTGAAGGCCGATGCCTACGGACATGGTGCAGTCAAAGTGGCTCGTACCGTGCTGCACAATGGGGTGAGCATGTTGGGGGTTGCAACGGTAAGCGAGGCAAGGCCATTACGAGAAGCTGGGATTGATGCACCCATTCTGGTATTTGGCTATGTGCCTCCCTGGCAGATGCGCGAGGCCGTATGTTTAAATCTGACCATTACCCTCTACACATTAGAGGCGGCTCATGCACTCTCGCGCGCGGCTCTTGCGCTTGGACAGAGCGTCAAAGTACATGTCAAGGTTGATACTGGTATGGGGCGATTAGGTATACGAGCAGAACAGGTCGAGGAGGTCATGGCTCTTGTACATGAAATACTGATATTGCCAGGCCTTGAAATGGAAGGCATCTTTACGCATTTCGCGATGGCCGATACACAGGATCAGTCGTATGCACGCCTGCAGCTTGCGCGTTTTCAGCAAATATTACGTATATTAGAGCAGGAAGGACTGCGTCCGCCGCTTGTCCATGCCGCCAACAGTGCGGCCCTGTTGAGCCTACCAGAAGCACGTTTTGATATGGTACGGCCGGGAATAGCACTCTATGGGCTTGACCCTTCGGCAGAGGTACCTATCCCGGCGAACTTTCGTCCGGCACTCTCGTTCAAAACCCAGGTGGCACAGGTCAAGGTAATCCCGTCGGACGAATATATCAGCTACGGCTGTACCTATAAGACGGAGGAGCCTACGCGTGTAGCGATCCTGCCGGTAGGCTATGCAGACGGCTTCAGGCGGGCGCCGGCTAACTGGGGAAGCGTACTGCTTCATGGGCAAGAGGCACCTATCCTTGGGCGTGTTTGTATGGATCAATGTATCATCGATGTCTCACATATCCCTGAGACGCGGGTCGGTGATGAGGTGGTGTTGATTGGTCGACAGGGAGAGGCTTCGCTGACCGCAGAGATAGTCGCGCTGCGCCTGGGTACCAGTAACTATGAAGTCGTCTCGGCCATCCTGGCCCGTGTGCCGCGGGTGGATTGATTTCCCGATGACTTGCCGATGGAATTGAAACAATCCTGAAGGTGATGGCGTATATGCAATTAATATAGTTGAACTGGTTTAATTGGATAGGTTATCGGCGAGTCGAGAACAGAGAGAACAAAAAGAACGTCCAAAAATCCCCTTCCTAATTTTGAAATAGCGAGCACATCAAGTGGGAACCTGTACATCAAATGGCGAAGAATGATTCCATTAAAGCATTTCCTCCTGGACGAGTTTCTTGCTCCGCCGTAGTAATAGTGAATCCAGCTTCGGGAAGCTACTTCCATTACGCGCGGCAGGTAGAAGAAACCCTGGTACATCTGCGTCGGTCGGGATGGAGTGTTGAACTTCGACTGACGAATGAGGCTAGTGAGACACGCCAGCAGGCGCGAGAAGCTGTAGCACGGCAAGTCAACGTGGTCATCGCGGCTGGGGGAGATGGTACGATTAACGAGATCATCCAGGAATTGGCTGGCAGCGAGACCGCGCTGGGAGTGCTTCCCTTTGGTACTGTCAATGTGTGGGCCAGGGAGACGAGTATTCCACTGGATAATACCGGCGCATGTGCCGTTTTGCTCCACGGCGAAACGCGGCGTATTGACCTGGGTAAGGTGAATGATCGCTACTTCTTGTTGATGGTTGGTATTGGCCTTGATGCTGTAATAGCGCAAGCGGTCGAGAAAAAACCCATCAAGCGGCTGGGTGTCCTGGGTTATCTGCTCGTTGGGGCTTGGCTGGGGCTTGGCTATGAGAGTTTTCGCACGCGTTTAACGATCAACGGGCGGCTGTTGAGGAGAAATGCTCTGCAAATTGTTGTTGGGAATACACAACTCTATGGTGGTGCAATCAAATATACGTGGCGGGCAAAGTGTGACGATGGGCTGCTTGATGTATGTGTGGTGCGCAGACGCAGTATGTTGGGGCGGCTCATGGTAGTGTGGGATTTTCTATTTCACCGCGATCAACGCCAGCAGTGGGTGAGCTATGAACGATGCAAGACGTTGGAGGTGTATACGCGCAAGCCGGTTGCTATTCAGGTCGACGGTGATCCATCAGGTTATACTCCCGCCCGCATTACCATCGTTCCCGGGGCGCTCAAAGTGATTGTACCCCGGCAGACAACGACAGGGCTATTTTCGTGAAAACACAGATAGAGCTGATTTTGCGCAACACGCGGGAAATCCGCTCTGTGCAAAGAATGACACGTACCTGGAGCTTAGCGCCTGAAACTGACATTGAAGGCGATGTTGACGATCATAATGGTGAGACAGACCAGGCCTAAAGCGATCAGCCCCCCACTAAAGATACCACTTCCCATCGTCCCTAAGATGATGGCGGATAAAGGGATGAGCACAGCTACAGAGACGATGGCCAAGGCCAGCCGCATGCCGGCTGGAACACTGCTGCTACTAAATCCCTGTTGGGACGAAAGTTTCTGTCCTGCATATGAACCCATGAAAGGGTCTTTATAACCGGTATCGTAATTGCCGTAAGGGTGTTCCTGCTGTTGATGACTGCCCTCATCATAATCCATTCTTTGTTGTGACATATCAGGTAACTCCTTCAAACTCAGCACATGTAGTCAAGTTCTTCGCTTCAATCATCATACATACGAATGGTCAAGTAGGGAGTTGCATTTCATAGAAAAGTGCCGTCGTACTCAGGCGTCCATATTCAGTGAACCGTGGGAGCGCACCGCATCAAGGGATTCTAGCACTTGCAAGATATCCTGGCAGACATCGGCCATGACCTGAGGTAGCCAGTCTTCTGGACGAGGATTATCGGCGGCTACCTCGTCTTCCTCGATTTCCTCATCTATTGCTCGCCTGCTGTGCCGTGTTCCTCGCTCCGTGTGAGAATGATGGTCATCGTGAAGGCTCCGCATACCATCGGGATGCCAGATGGGAAGCTCTACCCGCTGTTGTAGTGTAAGTACCTCTGGCTGCAGACGATTTTCGTGCAAGGTCATAGAGATGCCCGGGCGTGTCTCGTTAGCACGACTGCTGTTTTCACTGGCGCGCAGCCTAAGCAACTGAACAAGTGAGAGGAGGGCCGTTTCTGAGATAGATGCACCTGCTCCGTTCAACACTAAACTGTACGAGAGGTCAACTACTAACGGCGGGATATCGCGCGTATGCAGGTGTGGACAATCATCTTCAGGTTCATGGAAGAAGTCACAGACACCGGCCGGGCCATCGAGCGAGAGGGAGGTGTCCAACGCACCCCAGGTAAATGAAAAGGTACAGGTACTGCGATGTTCCGCTTCTTCGCAACTTCCGGCATGGCAGGTGGCGGCAAATTCGCGTTCGAGTGAGCGTGAGTTTATCCAATATTCGGGATGCGTCATGAGAGCGGTATTATTTGCCGCCTTGAGGAAACACCCCGTTACATCTTCGTAAGTCAACATTCTATATGTGCTCCTCGCCGTTGATTGTACAAACACTACAGGAAGAACCTGATTGATGATTTTTTCTCAAGCGGCGTGCACCTATATTACTGATGAAAGGGGGGCAATGTCAATAAGCGCTGCCAGGCAACAAAGGAGGCAAAGATGAAGCACCACTCACTGGGTGCCTCATCTTTGCCTCTTATGCTTACTATGCGCTAAAACATCGGCTTAATAGAAATGATAGTATACTGAGTGACACCACCAGGAGTAGAGACGCTTACTTCGTCGCCTTCTTTATGCCCGAGCAGCGCCTTTCCGACGGGGGACTGATCGGAGATCAAGCCAGCTTTCGGGTCAGCTTCGAAAGTCTCTACGATCTTGAAGTTTCTTGTCGTACCATTATCGGTCTCAACGTTCACCTGCATACCGATACGAACCGCTGGAGGGCCGTTTTCAGTGTCATGCATAGCCGGTGTCATAATCTCTGAGAGCGCGAGGATAGCCTCCAGTTCGCTGATCTCACCTTCAACTTTGGCCTGGTTGTGCTTGGCCTCCTCATAGGCGCTGCTTTCGCTAATATCGCCGGCTTCTTTTGCGTCATGTATATAGTCAGCAACCTCTTTTCGTTTGACTGTACGCAAGTATTCCAGCCGTTCCTGTTTTTTGGCAAAACCCTCGGGCGTCAAGCGATACACTTTCCGCTCTGTTTTCGCGTCACTCTGTCCACCAATACTCATTAATAAACTCCTCCCTCTTGTTGAGGCATCCAATCTGTTTCTGACCTGTTTTAGAAAGAAATCTGTCTTTTTCTATGTATACCCACCATCCTCTGCGCTACCAGTAGAAAACTCTTCCCCCGCTCATTGATGAGCGACTCTGCACTTCAGATGGGAGAGCGGATGGGTCACTCGACAGCATTCTGCGAGTCAGAAGATGACGTTATTGGTTGCTGCCTGGCTTTAATTGACTGAGGCGACAATCACCTGCGTGCCGGGTGAAAGCGAGACGCAGATCTCAATATGCATGCAAAGAATTATACGGTGCAAAGGGCCGCGCGTCAAGTGAAAAAGCTCACAAAAAAAGTATTCAAATGCGACCCATACGAAACTGTCCAGTGCCACAAATTGAACAGGTGCCTTTCAGGGCTGGCGCTCCGTTCTTCGTCGTTACTGCTTCAACCTTCTGCATGAGAGTCTTTTTTTTACATTTGACACAATAGGCCTCTACACCGACGGCTTCTGTAGAAAGCTGCGTTTTACCCGAGTTAAGTTGCTGGGATTGGGCTGCAGCCTCGCTTTTCTCAACCGCCACATGCTCTGGTGTTGCCGTTATAGGTTTCCTGGCAACTACACCGATGCTTTCAGGGGCTGATTTCTCCTCTCTGATCTTCCCTACTTCACTCCATGCGCGTATATTTTCCACGGTCATTGCTGGGAATTCTTCATGTAGAAACTGGCCTGCATCCTGAATAAGGGCTATTTCCGCATGTTCAGGTAGAGAATGTTTACCTGCAATAGACCGGGCGTTATGAAATGCCCTTGCCCCCCAGATAACTAACGCGCGTTGGTCCAATGTATCAAACTCATGTGAGGCATCTACTGATAGCTTCCCTGTGAGCAACGCCAGGAGGGCATGCTCAGCACCAAATTGATGTGTGGTAGCATAAAGATAGTCAACATCGGCTCCCAAAATCTGGCCTTGTGATGGAGTCGCGTTACGGGATAAAGCAAAGCGCAGTGCCAGGCGGGTTGCCATGATTGGGTAGAGAAAAAAACTTACTAACGGCAATGCTAACAGTGCTGCTCGTTGTCGTCGTCGATCCCGTTCATTTGCAAACAACGCCAATGGTGAGATCAGGATCAATTGCTCGCAGATCCCTGGAAAGTGTTTTGCCGTGATCACGGCATAGTTACAGCTCAGTCCACTGGTGAGAATTGTTGCTGGTCGTTGAACCACCTGCGTTAGAAATTCATGGCAGAAGTCAATATATATCCCTGCCGAGTAGTTAATATTGGGGTGATCTGATAAACCAAAACCAAGAAGATCAGGAGCATACACATAGTACTGTTGTGCTAACGCTTCGATTATTTTGCGCATCTCATAGGCTGATGCACCGATCGCGGGAGCATGAAGGAGTACTAATGGTGGCGCTTTATCATCCCCAAGCGTTTTATAAAATATATGACCCCGCTGTGAGCGATAAATGTGAGCCTCTCCTGGAAGGATACTTTCTAATGGTTGGGGAGTATCTATCCTGTGGCGTAATGAAACAATGAGAGCGGCGATAAGGGTGACAAAGGCACCCAGGCCAATCAGTTCGACTATCTTTAGCAAACGCTGTACAATTTTACGCATTGTCTTCCTCCTCGTCTGTTGTAGTATAGCATGGTTACTGAAGAGGATGCCATACGTTATGCAAACTACGGTACACCGAAAACTAGCAACTCTATCGTATACGTAGCTGGGAACAGAATAAGTAAAGCAATCTGATTCCGGTTGCCTCGGAAACTGGGGTCTCGAAAACTCTCTTCCTTATCTATAGATAGACGAGAACAGTATCACCCGGAGCAATATGCGTATCATTCATAATCTCGACGAGATGACTGAAACAGCCCGTGGATGGCTTGCAGGAGGATCCGTCGGTTTTGTTCCTACGATGGGATCTCTTCATCAGGGACATATATCGCTTGTGCAAGCAGCTCATCAAGAATGTGAAATTAGCGTTGCCAGTATTTTTGTGAATCCTCTACAGTTTGAAGAGAGCGATGACCTGTTACGCTATCCGCGGGATCTGTCAAGGGACCTGCAACTGTTAAGTACCACCAACATCGATGTCGTCTTCATCCCGCGCACAGAGGATATATATCCCGCTGGATTTTCTACCTTTGTCATGCCCACGAGCCCTCTATGGGCAGTACAGCCAGCGAAAGGTACTGGTAGTCGGATATATGCTCGTGGGGTTGCCACGATCATTACCAAGCTCTTTCAACTTGTGCGACCGGACATAGCCTACTTCGGGCGGAAAAACGCCCAGCAGATGGCTATTGTTCGTCAGGTTGTACGCGATTTGAACATAGATGTGGGCCTCCGAATTTTACCAACGGTTCGTGAGAGCGACGGACTGGCTCTGGGAAGTCGTAATCACTTTTTGACGCAACCTGAACGCCAGGCAGCGAGTGTTCTATATCGTGCGCTGCTTGCTGGAAAAGCGCTCGTTGACAGGAATGTGCGCAACTGCGCTGAAATTGGGAAAGCGATGATGGACCTGGTGGTGACCGAACCCCTGGTAAACCTGGACTACGTGAAAGTTTGTCACTCAGATACCTTGAGCTCTGTAGATACAATAGTACCTGGAACAATGCTCATGATTGCCGCGCATATTGGAAAAGTACATTTTATTGACAACATCATCTGGCGGGGTGGCACAAACTGGCTCTTGTGAATGACCCTTTCGCGCTAGCTTTTTTGTTGAAATCTAACTATAATAGGTGGGAAAGCGGTTTTAGCATAACTAAGCTTCAACGAATTAGGAGGCTACCATGCCTATTATTTTAGGCCAGCTTTTCCTTGTGGCGGTTATCGCCTACCTTTGGGGCTCAATTCCTGCCGGGTATTGGATGGGGAAATTGCTCCGCGGTAGAGCTTTTGATATACGTGACTATGGTAGTCATAAAATAGGTGCAACAAATGTTCTACGCACGCTCGGTAGAGGACCTGCAGCAGTAGTATTTCTCTTTGATCTTTCAAAGGGCGTGGCACCTACGTTACTCGCTTTGCTCGTCCCATTTCTGAACGTCAATGGTTGGGGGCCAGCTATCGCTGGTGTGGCTGCATTACTGGGACATTGTTTCCCTATTTTTATTGGCTTCAAAGGCGGTCGTGGCGTCCTTACCGGCGCAGGAGCACTGCTAGTTATTTCTCCCTTCATTTTCCTGATTTCTCTCGTTGTTACTCTTGTCACTATTGCAACCTCGCGCTTCGTCTCCCTGGGTTCTGTACTTGGAAGCCTTGCTACCATTGTCTCTGGCCTGATTTTTTTCTTCGTAGACCTGGTCGACCCATCGTTTTTTATACACGTGACATTCCCGGATTTACTCTTTTTGGTAATTGCCCCGGCATTGGTAATTATTTTTCATTATGATAACATTGGTCGCCTGCTTTCAGGAACTGAACGGAAGATTGGACAGAAGGTTCAGGTTGAAGAGAACCCTGCCTCTCCCACTAACCCTTCTTCGAAAGCGCAGGCGTAATAGCTGTATCATAGATAGCAATAACGCGGAAACGACACAGCGCCGGCAATGAGGCATCACTTGAAGATTGTGCCGTGTCGTTTCCGCGTTATTGCTGTTCGTTACGCCTGTAATGGATTGGCCTCCCGTTCCTTCTGGAAAATGGGCAGGGCGCTAATCATATATTCCGCCCCCGAAAGCACCGTCCATAGTGCCGCAAGAACCAGGCCAACATCGGCAAGTAGCAGCAAGATATCGGGGAAATTCACAGTCGCGCTGTTAAAGTTCAACATCGGTGGGAAGAGAGAGAGTTGATGCGCTCCGAGGCCTTTTGCTAGCAATAAGGCACTCATAGCGACCATGGTTATCAGTGTTTTCTGTTTGCCCCATTTGCCTGCGGGGATCACCTTCCCTTTTGCAGATGCCATTGAACGCAAACCAGTCACTAGAAACTCACGAGCTATAATAACTGCTACGATCCATGCAGGCACAAGACCAACCTGGACCAAAGCAATCAGAATGACCGAGACAAAAACTTTGTCGGCTGTCAGGTCTAAGAAAACACCTAACGGTGAAACCAACTTGTAGCGACGCGCTAGATAGCCATCAAGAAAATCCGTTCCAGAGCCAAGGACAAAAAGTACTGTTGCGACAAGAAACGCCAGGGGAGTATCTATCAACACCAGCACGAATATGACGACTGTTGCCAAAATACGGCTCAAGCTAAGTATATTTGGAACGTTTTGCATTCGAGTATCACTCCTTATTCTCTAAAACTGCGCTGCCAAAGTGAGTATGTGCTACTACTACTCAGAATACATCCAGCGGCCTGAACTCGTGCTACGTCAGCAGCCGTACGAATAAAGCCACCAGCGATAAAAGGGCCAGACAACAATCGTTGTAGCGTTTGGGCTATCTCTGGAAAGATGATGCCAGGGAGAATCTCTACGATATCTGGAGCGGCGCGCGCAATCGTTCTTACACCGGTATCCAGGGCTGAATCGTCCAACAAAAGGAGGCGTTGGATCGTGGTCAATCCCTCTGCTCTCGCGGCTGAGACAAGCTGGGAGCGGCTTGTTATGATCGCATCAACTCCCATTTGGCGCAGATATTGAATGCCGGCACGATCTTTGCCAACTCCGCTCACCAGGTCGACATGTACGACGACTCCTTTCCCACGTTGATGGGCCTGTATTACGAAAGGGGCCATCTGGAAGGCATCTCCTTTGAGCAAAAACAGCAGCAGCGCATCGGATTCTAAAGCAACCTGCATATCTCCATCTGATTTCATTGCTGCTGCCACTGGATACTGGTGAGCTAAACGTAAAAACTCTTGTTTGATCATTTTCTTCCACCGCGGGATAAGCTCCATGCCGCCTGGCTAATGCTAACTAAGCTGACAGTACTTGACAATTAGCCGTTCAGTCGAGTATTATCATTATATGCTAACTCAACACTAATGTATAGTTAGCGACTGCGGTACCTGGTAAGATATCTACAGCGTACTTCTTGAGTGAGAGAGCGAAGGTAGCGCTGCAAAGTTACCAGAGACCTGTATGGACAACTGCATAGGCGTTTAAGGACAGTGAAATGATAAGTCCTGAGCCAACCTGTTTATGAGGCTTAGGGCTTTGTTGTTTTTTTACTCCTAGAGCCAGAGGTGCAGCATGATTATCCAGTCCAGGAGGTCACTGCTCAGTATTTCGTTGCAGTGCAAGATCATACCCATTGTAGAGAGCCGTGTGCAATTCACACAGGTTTTTGACTCCAAACATGTCAACTCCGTCTTATTAAGACACTGTAATCTATTCGATTTCACAACAATACTTAGCGAGGCCCAAAAGCGTTCGCTTTCAGTGTATGTCAATATTGATCATATTGACGGTATTCACGCCGATGCTGCTGGCTTGCGCTATCTCGCTGAATATTTGCAAGTGAGCGGCATTATTTCTAACCATCCTCGCATTCTGTCCCAGGGCAAAAATTTCGGGTTAGAGACCATCCAGCGCATCTTTGCAGTGGACTCGACAGGTTTGGAGATGGCTTTAGAATCGGTGGATACCCATTGCGTTGATGTGCTCGATATTTCTCCCGGTTTAGTTACTCCTTATATTACTGCACAAAATAAAGAACTGTTTCCATTACCTTTTATTGCCTCTGGCCTGATTCATACGCCTGAACAGGTACAGTCTGTGCTGCAATCCGGCGCTATAGGTGTTGCAGTCAGTCGGCCTGAACTCTGGTTATGACAGGTGACATGCATATGCATGTGAAAGAAGATTACTAGCAAATAACCTTCTGTGTTGTTTCTCCTTTCACAGCCGGCGTTGTCTGTGTAGAGATATTTTTCTATGTTTCGTTGCAAGTCAGGCATGGATGCCTACGCCAAGTCGATACGTTGTCGTTTTGTATGGGCGCAGAGTTATTGTACTCAAAAGAAAGAAGGTTAACCATGGCGAAGTATGTGCTTGCCCTTGATCAGGGCACTACCAGTTCGCGCGCGATCGTCTTCGATCATGAGGGCGCGATTGTGAGTTCGGCACAGCAAGAGTTTCCACAAATTTATCCATCTCCAGGATTGGTCGAACATGATCCGGAAGCGATCTGGTCGAGCCAACTCGCAGTGGCACAGGAGGCTATGAAAAAAGCTGGGGCCTCGGTCTCCGATATTGCTGCCATAGGCATCACGAATCAACGTGAAACGGCGATTGTCTGGGAAAAGGCCACGGGGAAACCAGTATTCAACGCTATCGTCTGGCAGAGTCGTCTAACAGTTCCTATTTGCGATGCCTTGAAGGCAAAAGGATTCGACAAAGAAATTCGCGAACGCACAGGTTTGGTGACTGATGCCTATTTCTCAGGTACCAAGGTGAAGTGGATACTTGATAATGTCCCGGGTGTACGTGAAAAGGCAGCAAGCGGCGATGTGCTGTTCGGAAACGTTGATACCTTCCTGATGTGGCGTCTCTCTAGAGGGCGTGTCCATGCAACGGATCCCTCCAATGCCTCGCGCACCCTCATGTACAACATCTATCAGGGTGACTGGGATGATGTGATCCTCGACGAATTGGGGGTGCCTCGTGCCATGCTCCCCACTGTAATGCCGTCCAGCGGGGTGTTCGGAGAGACCGACCCGGAGTTCTTCGGTGGGACCATTAAAATGGCTGGCGACGCAGGAGACCAGCAAGCTGCTACTTTTGGACAGGCATGTTATGAAGTAGGTATGTCTAAGAACACCTTCGGCACGGGCAATTTTATGCTCATGAACACAGGTACCAGAGGCGTTCCTTCGCAAAATGGTCTCCTGACTACCATCGGCTGGGGTATAGGCGGACAAACCATCTATTGCCTGGAAGGCAGCATCTTCATCACTGGCGCGGCAGTCCAGTGGTTGCGTGACAGCCTCGGTGTCATCAAAACCAGTAATGAAGTTGAGACATTGGCAAGTTCGGTTCCTGATAACGGCGGCGTCTACTTCGTACCTGCCTTTGTCGGCCTGGGCGCTCCCTACTGGGATTCCTATGCTCGCGGCACCATCGTTGGTATGACGCGAGGTTCAAATGCCGGCAATATTGCTCGAGCCACGCTTGAATCTATGTGCTATCAGACCCGCGATGTACAGGAGGCGATGACTGCTGATAGCGGCGTTCATATGACGACTCTGCGCGTCGATGGTGGAGCAGTAGTCAATAACCTGCTCATGCAAGCCCAGGCTGATATTCTCGGCGTGCCGGTGCAGCGGCCAAAGGTTGCTGAGACGACCGCCCTGGGAGCTGCCTACCTTGCTGGCCTGGCGACTGGCTTTTGGAGCAGCCAGGAGGAAGTAGCTGAGCATTGGGCCATTGATCGCACCTTTGAGCCTCAAATGAGCGCGGATCAGCGCGAGAAGCTTTATGCTGATTGGAAGCGCGCTGTTGAACGCTCGATGCACTGGGAGCAGGCGTAATATTGACCGGTGTGGGAGTGCAATCAACATCATTGCTCTTGAAACGAAGGAAGTGAAGAACAAAGAGCAGTGGGCTTTGCACTCCTACATACCCAATTGTAGTGCATACCCTTTGTAGGTATATTTGGAGCGGCAACCTGGTGTGTTCGCCGCGGTTCCTTCAACTACAGAAATGGAGTGAACTTCCATGGCAAGTCAAGCTGTAAGCAGACCTTCTGCACTCGCGGGCATTTATGGTGAAATGATTGGAGAATTTTTCGGTACAATGATCCTGATCCTCTTCGGCGATGGCTGCGTAGCGACCGTTTTCCTCTTTGCTAACATAGGCGCAAACTACGCCTCGACTCCATTTGCGAACGAGTGGATTGTTATCGTCTTTGGGTGGGGTCTGGCCGTTATGCTCGGTATATATGTTGCGGGAGCAATTAGTGGTGCGCATATCAATCCGGCCGTAACTTTAGCGCTGGCTGCAACCGGCAGGCATCCCTGGGGCAAGGTGCTCCCCTACTGGCTAGCCCAGGTGCTGGGAGCTTTTGTCGCTGGGGGAATCCTCTACTTTGTTTATCAAGGGGCACTCGTCCATGCTTTGGCGATGAATCATCTGGGAATTGGCCAGATTGCCCAGTCAACTACTGCGAATGGTTACGGGTGGATTTTTTACACCTTTCCTAAAGGGTTTGTTGGACTGTTCGGGGCCTTCGCTGACGAATTCGTAGGGACTGCCCTGCTTGTCGGCCTGATCCTGGTCATCGTTGATGCGCGTAACCAGCCGGTCCAGTCAAACCTCAACCCGCTGATCATTGGTTTATTGATCGTGGCGATCGGCTCTTCATTCGGCCTCAATACCGGATATGCCATCAATCCCGCCCGCGATTTTGGTCCGCGCCTGTGGATTGCCCTTGTTAGCAATTTCCAAAGCTTTTCCGCAGACAATTACTACTTCTGGGTCCCCATCGTTGCTCCGTTACTAGGAGGTGTCGTTGGCGCCTACATATACGATTACACCATCGGCAAGGTGTTGGAGGCGAAAAAGCTAGCGCCGTCTGGTGACACTGTAACAAAGGGTGAAGCTGTGCGAGAGCCAGCCGCCGAGTAGTACGCGCAATCGCGAACAAACGAAAGGACGAACATACGAATTTGCCGGAAGGTCGCTAAAGAACCCCTTTGCATGTTCGTATGTTCGTGGTCACCATGCATTCACTATCATCAACAGAACGCAGGCACAACCTCACCAATCTGACCGGCGAACGGTATGATGTCCTCGTGATCGGCGGTGGTGTTACAGGCGCGGGAGTCGCCCTGGATGCCGCGGCTCGCGGCTACAGGGTCGCCCTCGTGGAGAAAATAGACTTTGCCAGTGGTACGAGCAGCAAATCAACGAAGCTGGTGCATGGAGGGATCCGTTACCTGCCGAATTTTGATTTTGCCCTGGTGCATGAGGCGCTTGTTGAACGGGGTATTCTCTTACAAAATGCCCCATTTCTGGTTTCTCCGTTGGGATTTGTCCTGCCAATTTACGAGGGTGATCGTCATCCTGTAGGAATGCCATTTACCACACCCAAAGGTATAGGATTGGGATTGCTTCTCGATATTGGGCTCTGGATGTATGATGCGTTAGCTGGACGGCGCAATATAAGATTGCACCGTCATTTGAGGCGCAAAGGTGTACTGAAGCTGGCTCCGACCCTGGTTCCCGAAGGGTTGAAAGATGGCTACATGTATTATGATGGTCAGACCAATGATGTTCGCCTCACTCTGGCTCTCATCCGTACGGCTGCTCAATTTGGAGCTACGATCACCAATTATACCGAGGTTACTTCTTTTATTAACGAGCACGGTAAGGTAACTGGCGTAAATGTTCATGATAGACTTGGCGATCAGCAACTGACTGTACATGCCCGGCATATTGTGAATGCAACAGGGATCTTCGCCGAGGAAGTGGAGGAGCTCACTGGTACTGAGCCACTCGTCAGGATAGAACCAAGTAAGGGGGTACACCTGGTGCTATCCCGCGAAGACCTCAAGCTGGGAGATGCGGCAATTGTCTTACCGGAGACCGAAGATAAGCGTATTCTCTTCATTGTTCCGTGGGAGTCGAGAGCGATTTTCGGGACGACAGATACAGGCACGGGTGATCTTGATCATCCGACGGCTTCGAAGGAGGATGTTGCGTATCTGCTGAAATATCTCAATCGCTATCTCACGGTGAAAATTACCGAGGAGAATATTATCAGCACCTACACAGGTTACCGCCCTCTGGTAAGCCCGCGCAGACCAGGGCGTGCTACCGCGAAAGTCTCACGCACGCATGCCGTATTGCAAAGTCCATCCGGACTTGTCACCATTGTCGGCGGGAAATTGACAACGTACCGGCGTATGGCTCAGGATACCGTAGATGTGCTTAATCGCCGCGATGGTTCTCCTGTAGTACATCCTACCCAGTCGTTACCTTTGCAAGGAAGTGCTGGCTGGCCTTTTGTGCAGCGTGAACTGGAAAAGAAAGGTAGCGCGCTAGGACTGAGCCATCAAACAATCGCACACCTGGGTAAGAGTTACGGAGCGGAGTCGCTCGCAATACTGGATATCATTTCAGGCGACCCGTCATTGGCTCAACCCCTAATCGATGACCTGCCCTACATTCGGGCTGAAGTGGTTTATGCGACATGCTACGAGATGGCCGTGACACCATATGATGTACTGGCGCGCCGTACCTCGATTACTCTGGAAGACCGTCAGCGTGGTTTAGGCGTTGTCGATGAAGTTGCCGCATTGATGGCGAAGGAGCTCCAGTGGACTCCTGAGCAACAAAAGTCATTGGTTGATGCTTTTTGTAGGGCGATGGACAGGCAAATCGCTGCCGAAAAAATTGAAGTGTGAAAGAGCGAGTGCTCTTCCATGTGATCCTTTTGAAGTGTAGAAGCAGGGAGACATGCTGTGTTTCGTTTTCTCGGTAGAAACCATGTTTCCTGGAGGAGAGATCATGAAAAAATTGATCAATAAGCCGGAAGATGTCGTCAAAGAGGCACTGTCAGGAATGCTGGCTGCCCATTCTGACCTGATTCGCGTCGATATTGAGCAGCAAATCATCGTGCGTAAAGATGCGCCCGTTAAAGGGAAGGTAGGAGTTATCTCAGGGGGCGGGAGCGGGCATGAACCAATGCACGGAGGGTTTGTAGGTTTTGGCATGCTGGATGCAGCCTGTCCTGGAGCCGTCTTTACTTCACCCGTGCCAGATCAGATGCTGGCTGCAACACGTGCTGTCAACGGCGGCGCTGGCGTACTGCATATTGTAAAGAATTACACCGGTGACGTCCTTAACTTTGAAATGGCCGCTGAACTGGCGGCTGCCGACGGCATCGATGTAGCCAGTGTTGTCACTAACGACGACGTCGCCGTTCAGGACAGCCTTTATACGGCGGGACGACGCGGTGTAGGAGTCACAGTACTGCTGGAAAAAATCGTCGGTGGCTTCGCGGAGACGGGTGCGCCATTAGATAAGGTAGCGGCGTTGGCGCGTAAGGTAAATGAACAGGGCCGCAGTATGGGTATGGCTCTGACCTCTTGTACCGTGCCCACCGCAGGGAAGCCTACTTTTGAGTTAGGTGAGGACGAGATGGAGATCGGCATCGGTATCCATGGTGAGCCGGGAAGACGTCGTGTCAAGCTTGCCTCGGCTGCTGAAATAACCGAAATGCTGGCTGGTCCCGTTGTTGAGGACCTGGGTCTCAAGTCTGGTGAACAGGTACTGGCAATGGTCAATGGCATGGGGGGTACGCCACTGATCGAACTGTACATCGTCTTCGATGCCCTAAACCGTATCCTGGGTGCAAAAAACATTTCGATCGCCCGATCGCTGGTTGGCAACTACATTACCTCGTTGGAAATGGCCGGTTGTTCCATTACACTCGTGCGTCTTGATGACGAATTAACAAAGTACTGGGATGCGCCTGTACACACTCCTGCACTACGCTGGGGCATGTAGCAACAATGCAGGATTGCCCACACGGTATTGTTTAAGGGGGTAAATCACGCAGGCCTGAAAAGGTTTGCGTGATTTCCATAGATGGAAACCTTGAAATAGTAGGAAGGAATCCGGTTCATGACCAATGAGGATAACCTGCGCTGGTTAGAGCATATTGCGGATGTATTACATGAGAACGCTGCATATTTAACGCAGCTTGACTCACCTATTGGCGATGCCGATCATGGAGTAAACATGGATCGCGGCTTCAAAGCAGTGCGCGACAAATTCCCTTCGATGGCTGAGATGGACATTTCCACTCAGTTGAAAACGGTTGGTATGACGCTCGTGTCGACGGTAGGGGGTGCAAGTGGCCCGCTTTATGGAACAGCCTTTTTACGTGCTGGTACAGCAGTCGCGGGTAAAGGAGAACTCGATACCGCGGATATCGTAGCCATGCTTGAAGCCTTCCTGGGAGGTATAGTAGCTCGGGGTAAAGCAAATCCGGGCGAAAAGACCATGGTTGATGCATTGACGCCTGCTGTGAATACAGCCAAACAGGCTCTGGCCGAGGGTGTCACCGCAAAAGAACTGGCACAACGCGCTGCCCAGGCTGCGGAGGAAGGTATGAAAGCCACCGTTCCTCTCCTTGCCACCAAGGGTCGCGCGAGCTATCTGGGTGAACGCAGCATAGGTCACCAGGATCCGGGTGCGACATCGAGCTGGCTCATACTGCGCAGTCTAGCTGAAACCCTCTAAATACGCTGTCAGGCAAAAGCCATTTCATGTACTGTACAATACGCTTTCTTTGTTCTTTTCAGATAAGACATGACTTTGCTTCTGTAAAGGTGAATTAGATCATGACTGTAGGGCTGGTTATCGTTTCGCATAGCGCTCAACTGGCGAATGGTGTAGCCGAATTGGCCGGGCAGATGACCCAGGGAGCAACCCCTATTGCCGCAGCAGGTGGCGGTGTCGATAATATATTAGGCACCTCTGCTGAAAAAATCCAGGCAGCTATTCAAGCTGTTGACGGGCCGGATGGCGTACTGGTCCTGTTGGATTTGGGGAGCGCGATACTATCCGCCGAGATGGCACTGGAGTTGCTCAATAGCGAGCAACAGCACGTCATGCTCAGTTTTGCACCTCTGGTGGAAGGTGCTATTGCTGCTGCTATCGAAGCCTCACTTGGTCATACCCTGGTGGAAGTAAAGCAAGCTGCGGAAAAAACGGCCAGTGTAGAACAGCTTCAGCTATTGAAACCTCTCAGTTCTGCGTATGAAGAAGCAGAAGCAGCTGTTCCACCACCACCGGCTCAATCAGATGTGCGAGAAATGCAACTCACTTTGACCAATCCCATGGGCTTGCATGCGCGTCCGGCCAGTCTTTTTGTGCAGACCGCGGGGCGATATGATGCTCGTATCGAGGTCCTCGGACGTGGACGGCAAGCTGAAGCTACCAGTATTATTGGCGTCCTCGCATTGGGCATACGAAAAGGTGATACGATTACGCTGCGCGCGAGTGGAAAAGAGGCGGAGGTGGCATTGGAGGCGCTGCGTGATTTGAACCTGGCAAACTTCTATGAAACCACGCCCGAAGCGGAGACGCCGGAACCTGCCATTCCTCAAGATGCTGAGCCACAGCAGGATGTCGATAAGCATCCGGAATTGCCAGTATCCCAGCAAACGCGTGATACCTGGCGCGGTATCACGACTTCTCCTGGCGTAGCCATCGGTCCGGCCCTTCTCTATACATCAACCAACCTGACTTTGAGCAAGGTGGAGCGGCGTACCATAGCCGGAGAGCAGATTACAGCCGAACAGGAACGCCTGCGCCATGCATTAAACACGGCGGCCAGTGAACTTCAAGCATTAATAGCAAGTTTGCAACAAAGTATTGGCAAGAGTGAGGCTGCGATCTTTGAAGCCCAGGCACTCATGCTGCAAGATCCCGCATTGAGTGAGACCGCGCTCAAGGAGATTGAAGAACAGCGCATCGATGCTGTGAGCGCACTGGCCATCGCCGGTGAGCAGCAAGCCTCTGCGCTTGAGGCGCTCGATAGTCCTCTATTTGCCCAGCGTGCCGTCGATGTGCGCGATGTCGTCAGTCGCGCGCTCCAACATCTAAGCGACAAGGTTGTACAAAAACAGGATTTGAGCGCGTTGAAGCAGCCTGTTATTCTGCTTGCGCAAGATCTCACCCCGACGGATACCGCCCAGCTCAGGCCAGAAACTGTTCTGGGTATTTGCACGACGCAGGGTGGGCCAACAGCGCATGCCGCTATTTTAGCGCGAGCGCTCGGTATCCCCGCCATCGCTGGCATGAGTGAGGCTGCCTTACAGATCATTCATACTGGAGATGAACTGGGGCTGGATGCTGATAATGGCTTACTCTACCACCATCCCATGGCGGAGGTGCGAACGCAGTTGGCGCAGCGCTTAGCTGAACAACAGCGACAACGAGGCGCACTCTTGAGTAAGGCACAACAGGCTGCGGCGGAGGTGAGCATCGATGGGCGTCGCCTTCTCCTACTGGCGAATATCGGCAGTGAAGCCGAAGCCGAAGCTGCCCGGCAATGGGGAGCCGAAGGGATAGGCCTCTTGCGTACAGAGTTTCTTTTCGCTGCAGCCTCTACTCTTCCCGATGAAGACGAGCAACGCAAACGCTATGTGCGTATATTTCAGGCCTTCAAAGGAAATGATGGTGCGCATGGTAGAGGACCGGTAGTTGTCCGTACGCTTGATGCAGGCGCGGATAAACCGATGCCAGCTCTGAACAATGTCATTGGCACGTCAATAGAAGCCAATCCAGCACTGGGGCAGAGAGGAATACGCATCTCTTTAGCGCACCAGTCATTACTTGAGGAGCAGCTTAGAGCACTTTTGCTGGCTGCTGCTGAAACCGGGATTGAGCTGCATCTTATGTTCCCAATGATAACCACTGTTGAGGAACTCAGGACGGCGAGGGAAATTGTCGATCGAGTGTACGAGCAACTGAAGCAGCGTCAAGTGGCTCTCCCCTCTTTCCTTGCTCGCGTTCCTGTAGGTATTATGGTTGAGGTGCCCGCGGCGGCTGTGATGGCTCCAGAACTTGCAGAGATCGCTGATTTCTTCAGTATTGGGGCAAATGACCTGTTACAATACACCCTGGCATGTGATCGTACAAACGCTGCCACCGCTTACCTGTACCATCCTATGCAGCCCGCCGTGTTGCGGCTGATTGCGCAAATAGCTGAAGCTGGACGACGAGCTGGTAAACCTGTCGCGGTATGTGGAGAGATCGCAAGTGATGTGCGCCTTGCCCCCATTTTGATCGGGTTAGGAGTGGATGAATTGAGTATGACCCCTACCGCTCTCCCTGGAGTCAGAGCTGCTCTCGCCAACCGTACTGCCCGGCAGCTTCTTGACGTAGCCCATAAAGTTCTTCAAGCGAAGACGGTGGCTGAGGTAGAGCAAATAACTGAAGACTCCCCCGGCTAAAGCACGGGGGGTTCTAAGCGTTCGTTCCACGCTTCCACCCTCCCTCCTCTCAGGAGCAAGGGTGGCTCTTGTTGCGGTTCGCTCAGACTTTGGGGCTGACGCGCTCTGGCACGAGGAATACCCATGCTTCGGGGCAAGACCCGCCCTTCATTCGCACGTTGCAACAGACGCTCTTGTGCAGCCCGCAGGCGCGTCTCCGCACCTTCCCAGGGTACTTGGTACCGGGCACAAGAGGGAAGATCGTTTTCCGACTCGAGATGGGCAGCCAGAAATGCGGAATACAGGTCTCGTTGAATGGGACCCACTCCACACTCGCACACATGCCAGCGCTGCGAGAGCGGCTTTTTCCGGGTCTGGCCACATCCGTGACAAAATTGCGAGAGTTTGCTCTGCTGCGTCTTGACTTCGATCAGGGTGCCGCCCGTGCTTGCAACGGTGCGCCTCAACAACTCCATGAACATCCCTGGTGCGCGAAGTCCAACGCTGCGACCATACTGTTTCTGCCACGCCTTATAGCTGATTTTCTCAATGGTGACAGTCTTGCCCCGGCTCACGATCTCGTGAACCTTGCGGCCATGCAGGCTTTTGCGGTGGGCAGCCAGCTTGCGTTCCCTTTCTGCCTTGCGGCGTCGGGTCTGCTCGTATCCGCGACTGGTCTTCCACTGGAAGCGTTTCTTGCCTTGTTTCTTGATCCGCCCTTGATCATCGTAGTTCTCTGGATTCGCCGCTCGCCTTTGCCGGTCCATCTTGCGCTGGAGACGACGAATCTGCTGCTCATCGGGGGCAAGTTCTTCGCACAGCGTCTCTAGGCTCGCTGCTCCTTCCCGCGCAACCAGGGCGATGGTGGAGGGTCCCAGATCCGCGCCAACCGTGTCGCTTCCCACCGTGTGCTTGGGCTTGTGATAGGGCACCCCAGCAAGGGCCAGTTGCACGAAGTAGCGGTAGCCCTCACCATCCGCTCCTTGGGCTCGGGAACTGGAGGCACGGCGTCGGATCAAGCGGGCGTACTTGATCTTCTGGTCGAGACCATGTTTGACGACGGGATCGTTCCAGTCAATGATAGCCTGAAGCTGGTCCTCTTTCCACATCAGCTAGCCGTGATGGCCTTCTTCGGGCGTCTCTAGGACAAAGCGCAGTCCCGTATCATTGCGTTTGTTCTCGAGGCTGTCGAGCCCGCGGGCCTTGCTCTTGAAGCGCACCCGTTTGCCTTGCCCCAGGCATACCCGATTGAGCGCCCGATAGGCCCGAGTTGCCAGCGTTTGGGCCAGCACCGCATCCAGGTGCTCGGCCAAAAAGGTGCAGCGAGCAGTTTTGGCATACGCATGCAAGGCGTATTCGCTAAAGCCATACTGTTCCCGCAGCGCAGAGAAGGCGGCGGCTCGGTCCTCTTTGTGGGAACGGGGGATGGCACGTGCGGTTTGCCAGGCCGGGTCAGCCTTCATACGACGCAGGCGGCTCTGCCCTTCGGAGAGCACGGCGTTGTAGAAGAGACGTGCCACTTCCAGGTGTGCTCGCAGCCGTTTGGCCTGCCCTTCCTCCACCTGTAAGGGGAGTTCGAGCAGGAAGGTCGGCGTCTTGCTCCTGGTCTGCTTGCTCATTTCCTGCGGTGCCCCCTCGCTCTCGCATGTACGTACGACGTCCTTGCATGGTCTGCAAACCGAACACGCGAACGAGTCCAGTCCTGCGCTCAGTCTTTTTGCTCGTTATCGCGCGCGCTCGATCTGCTCTTCTTTTTGTATTCTTTGGCTGCGCGCCAAATGCGGAAATGCCTGCTGATCGTCTCCTCTGGCTCTGTTTGAACAGAGACGTCGCCGACGCTCGCTTCTCTTTCCCTCCCCATCCCCCTCCAAACGAGGGGGCTCTTCATCCCCTGGATGAATCGCAGGTGCTTTCGAGCCCGGTTTCTGTAAAGAATTCTGAGGATAAGCCAGAGCAAGGCTTCCCTGGTGGGGCCAGGGAGGCCTTGCTCTAGCTTATTAGGGAATAACATTTGTCTGCGCGTCGAGTGCTAGAACAAAGCGAGAGAGAAGTTCCGCGATCTCATCTATATCCTTGAGGGAGACGATTTCCGAACCAGTGTGCAGGTAGCGGCAAGGGATGCTGACGAGCCCGGTGGCCACACCAGCGCGGCTGACCTGGATTACATCAGTGTCAGTACCTGTCCCCGAAGCCTGAGGATCGATCTGATACGCTATCCCTGCTTCATCAGCGGCGTCTATCAGCATTTGATAGACACGTGGGTTGATGCGACCACCAATACTAATCACCGGTCCTCCATTGAGCCTGATATCGCCAATCTCATATTTGGAGGTTTGAGGATGGTCAGAGGTGAAGGTGACATCGACAGCAACGGCAATCAACGGATCAACGCCGAAAGCGCTGGTATGGGCACCCCGCAGTCCGACCTCTTCCTGTACCGCAGAGACGAAAAAGACGCCTGCCTTGAGCTTTTCACGCTGCCCGTGAAGACGTCGCATCGCTTCGACGACGGTAAACACTCCGGACTTGTCGTCAAGAGCTCGGGAGACTACCAGGTCGCCATGAAGCTTCTCAAGCTGAGCTGCTCGAGTAGCGATACTCCCAATGGCTACCAGTTCTTGCGCTTCTTCTTTACTGTTGACGCCGATATCGATCCACATCTCTGACAGCTTAGGAGCTTTACCTCGCTCGTCGCTTTGCAATAGATGTACCGGTTTGCGGCCAATGACTCCCAGGATAGGACCCTTCGCGGTATGAATCTGCACTCGTTCGCCAGGTAGGGTTGAAGGGTCGAATCCACCGATTGTAGCGAAATAAATAAACCCTTTTTCATCGATAAAGCGAACAAGAAATCCCAGTTCGTCGCAATGAGCCGTAAGCATAACACGAGGATTGGCATTTGGATTGAGAGCTGCTATGACATTACCATGTACGTCCGTGCGTTGCTCATCGGTGTAGAGTTGCATTTCTTCGCGAATGACCTGTTGGACTCGCTGTTCGAAGCCAGAGGGACTTGGGCTATTGATCAACCGCTGTAAAAATGCAATACGAGACTCTTCCATAGAAAACTCCTTTGTGAAGGTGAAAGAAATAGGCCAGGCAATTCCAGAACAGGAATGCCCGGCCCAATTATTACTGGTAGCAGTTAGCGAACAAACTGTTTAAGTATTTCATCTACTCCAGGATGCGAGCGGTTTAGCCGTAGATCCTCTGCACCTGTCGGGTCGGTATGCAGAATAAGAATATTCTGTTGGATACATGTATTGAGCAGTTCCCGTGCTGACTCGCGGGTAAGTCGGCCGCGAAAACGGTTTTTCGGGTTCACCGGGTCTCCAATAAAATTAGAGACACCAATAATAGTACGCCAGGACCAATTGCGATCAATGTAGTCAAGGAATTGTAGGAATTGCGGATCGAGTACATCCATAGGTGGAGTGCCGTTCCCATAAGCTGGTAACTGGGGATTTGAGGCGCTTGGAGATGCTGTATAGGAAATCGCAGGCATAGGACCCGTATTTCCAGAAGACATCTGTCCTGGTCCACCACTTGTATTGGTAGGGAAACTCGTTCCGCCAGCGTTTCCACCGGGAACTAATGGTACGAACTGATTCGCGCTGCTAATTAAATCTCGGCTGACGGTTCCTGGTATACCTACAACAATAACAGTTTTGTTTAGACGTAACTTTAAGCGAGCGCTGATGCGAGTGAAATCTTTATCACCCGTCATCAGGACGAATGTAGATATGGTCGGACGGTCAAAAACAGTTTCAATGATATCCATCAACATATTTAAATCGACGGTACTCTGAACGACGGTACTTTGAACGATTGTGTTTGATCCACCTGGACTGATGGCGGGCATATGACCAGTAGTGCTGGTTTGTTGCGTATTGGAATATCCGAGGGGACCAGTATTACTGGGCCCAAGAGGTCCGGATGGATGAGCCTGGCTGTAAGGAAGGTTTTGACGAGAGCCTTCACTTTGCTGATAATCAGTTGCGTCATAACTCTCATCGGGTACTGAAGGTTCGTCTGTTGACAGGAGGTCTTCGTCAAGATCGCCTTGGGGGGGTAAAGGCGAGTCCTGGTAGGGAGTCCATCCATTACCGACGTTTTGGGAGGAAATTATAGGAAGTGGACCGGAATTCCCGGTTGAACCAGCAGACCATGGGCGCGTTGGGTACGAACCTGATGGGTATCCACTACTTCCCTGCTCAGATGTGAACCCTGGCGAACCAAGAGAACCTGTGGGAGTATTGCCTGAGTAATGTACCGTTCCCATACGAATACGGTCACGTTGTTTTGCAGGGCAATCGACACGATCGATCATCGCTGCTGTCAGGCTTCCCTTAAATGGTTCCGGCTGTCTAGACCAGTCCGCATAGGCGCGGGCCACCATAACAGTACCATAGCGACGGGCAACCGCAATTAATTCCTGTGGATCTGGTTCCCGTCTTTGGATATTCAACATACTGTAACGAATGTTCTCAAAATCGATGAATAAAGCAATATCTTCGGGCATTATCTTCTCCTCTCATAGGGAGAAACCGCGCAGGCCAAGAATTATTTATGATTGTTCAGGTGCTCAGAAACCACTGAGAATAGAAGGTGTACTTCACAAAGCAGTGTATCTTACAACTATGAGCAAGCATATCACACTTTATTGGTAAAGTCGAGTGGTCTGCGCTTTACTTTACGTAGCTACTATGATATAGTTTCTTAAGGAAGGGCTCGCATAAGAGTATATAACAATGGCGTTAACAAAAACAAATCACATAGATGAAACTGTCTGTCCCATCGCACGTACCGCTGAAATCATCGGTGGCAAATGGACGTTGCTCATTATCCGTGATTTGGCCTCAGGTGTCAAACGATTTAATCAACTTGAACGCTCTCTTCATGGTATAAGCCCTAAAACACTATCCGAGCGATTGCGGTCTCTCGAAGAAGAAGGTATCATTATTCGACAAACATTTGCTGAAGTTCCTCCTCGCGTGGAATATTCTCTTACTACAAAGGGACGAGACCTTAGCATTGTGATTGAGAGTATGCGTAGCTACGGAAAACGCTGGCTATGCAATGAGTAACAACTACAAAACGCCGGTTTGACAGTCATCCTTCGTCCCAATTGTGCAAAAACCGGGGGCACCCCCGGTTTTTTACTATTTTGCTGAAGTAAAGTTCTGTCGGATTAACGGGTAGCTCCAACCAGTTCATGATTGGCTAAGAAGCGATGGAGTACACCTTCATTTTCTACCGTGTGTTTCTCTTCAACTCCTCCCTCTGACCGGTATACAAGGTCATAAAGAGCGGGAATGTCATAACGCATCTGAACAAGAAGCTGGCCATCGCTATTGAACCCTTCAACGAAGAGACCATCCTCTTCCTCAGTGATTGCGATACTGTTTACGCCGATCTGATCGAGCACCTGGCCTACTGCGTGCAAGATATTCGTGTAGCTAAACGTGGCCGACATTGATCCCTCCTAAAAGATACCTGGAGAAAGTTATCTTCCGTAATAGATAGACTACATTGTCTCACTGCAAAACTTTACTTTTTGGTAGGGGCTTTGACGGTTTGCAGTTTCGCTCTATATAAATTCATTTTATCATATCATTTGATAGACGTCAAGTTTGATAGTTGCCGAGTTGCCGAAGAATGACCACTTTCCATTTGACAAGCTAAAAGCCGTTGTTTCAAGCGCCACCG
>WNGK01002491.1_pt1 | contig 34129 bp, 34 predicted proteins | sample 5400601 | NCBI WGS metagenome assembly WNGK01 (sample SAMN13153376, study PRJNA577476) | soil metagenome | isolation source: 60 cm soil or saprolite under Garry oak tree replicate 1 | place: USA:California | collected 2016-06-15 | reverse complement strand
AACTACGCCCGCACCACCCAAACCCAAACCGGACTTCAGGTCACCGCCTACCTCGACCGCCGTTTTTATCCTTGCGGTCTCAAACCCACACCGGATCAAATTGCTTCACTTCGATTGCAGCGCCACGAAACTCTGCCCGAGTGGAACTACACCATCAAGCCACAACTGTAGAGTTGTTCTTGCGCGATCCCTTAGCATCCGGCAGGACGGCAGTGTTGAGTCTGCCATAGTAGTTAGTGGTCACCCGCTACTAAAGCAGGCTGCGTTAGACAGCGCTCAAAAATCTGAATTTGACTGCCACGATTGCAGCGAAGCACTAACCTCGTACTCACTGATATACACCTTTAAGTTAACGACAGAACATGCTGCGGGGGGACAAAAGGTTCTTCTGACAAAGGGGAACATGGGACCCAACCTCACGCCGAGGTCGTTCAATCACAGAATCACATTACTGTTCCCGCAGATCCAGCGTATATCTACGATGCAGCACCGCATCTCAGGAAGTTCCGGTCTGCGAAGTGCCTGTACTTGTGGAGATGCGCCCTTCGCTAGTCGCCATGCCTACAATGGATAGGCAATGTAATTTCGGTTCTTTGTAGCAAAAGTGTACGGCTGAATCACCCTATGGCCCGATCGTCCGATGCTCTTAAAATAGCTTCTCATGCCGGTTTCCCCTACGCGCGCGGCGGCGTTTGAAATCCTGTTGCGGATTGAGACTACCGACGCATATGCGTCGGAGCTGTTGCATTCTGTGCGGTTCGCGAAGCTTTCTCCGGCAGACCACGGATTACTGACCGAACTGGTTATGGGAGTGCAGCGCTGGCGTGGTGTGCTGGATAACAAGATCGCGGAGCATTACGGGCGGCCTCCAAGTGACGGAGTGGCGTCAGGAGAAATCCCCGTCCTAGTCGCAAAGAGCGCGACTAGAACGGGGCACCCAGATCGGGCGCTCGGGAAATTGGATTTGGAAGTGCTCACGGCGTTGCGGCTGGGGGCGTATCAAATTCTTTTTCTTGAACGGGTCCCGAGGCACGCTGCGGTCAACGAGAGCGTGGAGCTGGTCAAGAGCGCGCACAAGCGTTCGGCTGCGGGATTGGTCAATGCGGTGCTTCGCAAGATTCACGGAACAGACTTCAAGCCAGATTATCGCGCTGCCCACCCACGGTGGCTGGTTGAAAGGTGGGAGAGAATCTACGGCCCGGACATCACGCGCAAGATCTGTGAGTACAACGAGTCAGCGCCTGAGACATCCGTCCGGATAGACCCCCACCCTTCGGAAACCACGAAGGGTGGGGCACCCTCGAATGTGGGGACGGCCGCCAGTACGTATGCGGTGGACGTTGCCGCCGAGCGCATTCAGTTCGAACCGGGAAAACTGCTAACCCAGACGGTGATCGTCACGTCCGGCGACATTTCTCGAACCGCGGCATTTCGTGAACATCGTCTGACTATTCAGGACGAAGCATCCCAACTGGTGGCGCTGCTCGTCGGACCGGGGAACGCAATTCTGGATTGCTGTGCGGCGCCGGGAGGAAAAACGCGCATCCTGGCAGAGCGTAATCCTAATGCGACGGTTTTCGCCCTCGAACTGCATCCGCACCGGGCGCGGCTACTGAGAAAACTTGTTCCCAATTCCAGTGTGCGCGTATTGATCGGCGATGCGCGCCAGCCTCCCTTTGAGACGCGCTTCGACCGTGTGCTGGTCGACGCGCCATGCACTGGGACGGGAACTCTGGCGCGAAATCCTGAGATCAAATGGCGGCTGGACCCTGACGACATTCTTCGCATGCAGAGTTATCAGCTTGAGTTGTTAATGTCGGCAATGAATCTCGTTGTCCCAAGCGGACGGGTAATCTACTCCACTTGTTCGCTTGAGCCGGAAGAGAACCAAGATGTTGTCGAGCAAGCCCTGTCGCGAAATCCTTCCTTCCTGCGTTTAAATTGTTGCGATGAATTACTGAGGCTATGTGATGAGGGGGAGATTACCCGGAACGTAATTGATTCACTCCTGCTCGGTCCTTATCTGCGGACTATTCCGGGTGTGCATTCTTGTGACGGGTTCTTTGCCGCCATCCTTGAGAAACGCTGACAGCCTCATTTCACAACAAAATTGATGGCTGCGCCCGCAAGGATTTTTTGGCCGGGCGCCGGATCCTGAGCAACAACGATTGACGCAGGAGAGACTGACGCAGCAACGATTGGCACAGGAGAGACACTTGTCTGCGGCGTCGATGCGGGAGTTTGGTCCGCAGACCCCGCCGTGACTTTGCCTACGGAAAATCCAGCATCGCGCAGAGACGCTGCAACGCTTCCCAGCGGACGTCCGATGAAACTCGGCATGACGAATGCTTGCGTGGGGTTCTCGGCAGCAACCAGCAGGCTCATTTTGGGCGCAGAGACATCGTTAGCGTCCGCCGGAGGATCTTGCGCGATCACTTGTCCTGAAACCGTATTCGGCATTTGAACAACTGCCGTGGAGCTGAGCTCCAGCCCGCGTTGCGTAATGCTCATGGTGGCTGCGCGTTCGCTGTCACCGGCTACCTGCGGGATCGTGACTCTCTGAGGCCCGAGGCTCAGAGCCAATCGAATTTCCCACCCTCGTCGCACCAGCGTTCCGGCTGGAGGCATCTGCGACAAGATCCTGCCTTCGGGAATGGTCTTATTGTAGTAGTTACTCTCGACCTGAGCGGCAAGCCCCTCCTGGTCGGCAATTCGGCGAGCTTCGGCAGGACTCTTGCCTTGCAGATCGGGGACACTTACCTCACGCCCGTGAATCGCGAAGCGCATTGCGGTAAGCGCTGAGACCAGCGCAACGATCACCAGGACCAGTGCCATCCAAAGAAAACGAAGGAAGGTGCGCATTGCGGGAATTATAATTGCGGCTCGCTGCGCGAGCCTGACTAATTCGAAGGAGAGCACAACTTGAAAGCGTTCGTTTTTGGTGTGGTAATCGGAGCCATTCTGGTGGCGCTGGGAGTCTATTTCTATTTTGCTTGGGGACTCGCGCCAGTTGCAGTGGCGGCGCAGGCCATGCCCTTTGAACGAAAGTTGGCAATGCGCGCTCTGCACGCGCGAGTCGAGAAGGAGATGCCCAAAACAGTGCCGATCCCTGCTGACGAAGCAAACTTCATTGCCGGCGCCCATGTGTACGGACAGCGCTGCGGCATGTGCCACGGGCTTCCCCGGGCGTAGCTGCGCCGCCGCTGGCAGAAGGAATGTTCCCTAGGCCACCCCAGCTCTTCAGAGGCAAGGGCGTGACGGATGATCCGCCCGGGGAAACCTACTGGAAAGTAGCGAACGGCATACGCTTGACCGGCATGCCGGAATTCAAGCGCAGTCTGAGCGAGACGGAGATATGGCAAGTAAGTGTGCTTCTCGCAAACGCAGATAAGATTTCCGATGCAGTGAAGCAGGAACTGAAGCCCGATTTTCCTGGAGGACCGATGCCACCGAACGGGCCAGGACGACCTGGAATGGGTAAGGGCGGGATACCGCCCGGCCCTCCCCCGCCGGTGCAGCACTAGGGAATTAGGATTCAGGTGAAATACTTATTGCGAGTTCGCGTTCACGTGGACCATCGAGTTCGATGAGCACCACGCGCTGCCATGTGCCCAGCAGGAATTTCTTCTTCTCAAACGGAAGAGATAGCGATGTGCCGATCAGCGCTGACAAGATGTGATCGGGAACATGCGCAGGATTGTGCGGATGGCGATAGCGCAATTTCGGCATCATCGCTTCGAATGCATCCAGCATGTCGAGGTCGGTTCCGGGATCGAGGTCGGCGGTGGTCAGTGCCGCTGTGGTGTGCAGCACTAACAAATGGCAGACGCCAGAGCGATAGCCATTATTCCCGAGCTGTTCCTCGACCACATCCGTGATGTCGAGGACCTCTCGCTTTTTTCGGGAATTTACAACGAGCCGCTGCATGCCCCTATGATTTCCATGCAGAGGGTACGGGATGCTTAGCTTCGTACTTGGCGATCTCAGTTTTCTGTTGGAGGGTGAGCCCGATATCGTCTAACCCTTCGAGCAGGCAGTGGCGGGTGAACTCGTCGATTTGAAAATGCGTAGTAAGTCCCTGGCCATCTTCTACCGTGCAATTTTCTAAATTGATGGTGAGGCTGTGGCCTGGGATCTCCGATGCTTTTTGGGCGATTTCTGAAACCTCTTGCTCGCTCACAACTACCGTTAGCACTCCGTTTTTCGCGCAATTATTCGCAAAGATATCCGCGAATGACGGCGCGATGACTACGTGAAAGCCGAAATCCGCCAGCGCCCAAACCGCGTGCTCACGGGACGATCCGCAACCGAAATTCTTTCCGCCAACCAGAATGCTTGCGCCCGCGTAACGCGGTTGATTGAGAACAAATTCTGGATCAGGCGTGCCATCTGCTGAACGTCGCCAGTCATTGAAGAGGAATTCGCCGAAGCCGGTGCGTTCGATGCGTTTCAAGAATTGTTTGGGGATGATCTGATCGGTGTCGACGTTTGCACGATAGAGCGGCGCCACCTGGCCGGTGTGTTTGCGAAATGGCTGCATTATTGGAACCGCCAGTTTCGAATATCAGTGAAATGCCCGGTAATTGCAGCGGCTGCGGCCATCATCGGACTCACCAGATGCGTACGGCCCCCGCGCCCCTGGCGTCCTTCGAAATTGCGGTTGCTGGTGGAGGCGCAACGCTCGGCGGGGCGCAAAATGTCGGGATTCATGCCTAAACACATTGAGCAGCCGGATTCCCGCCACTCGAACCCTGCCTCCTGGAAAATCTTGTGTAGCCCTTCCTGCTCGGCGGCGTGCTTCACCTGTTGCGATCCTGGAACAACCATAGCGCGAACGCCGGAAGCGACTCTGTAGCCTTTAGCGACGCGGGCGGCGGCACGTAAGTCTTCCAGGCGGGAGTTTGTGCACGAGCCTATGAACACGCGCTCGACATGAATCTGCTCAACGGGGGTGCCGGGCTCGAGTCCCATGTACTCGAGCATCCGTTGAGCGGTGGTTCGGTCGGCGCCGTTGGCCGGCAACTCCGGAACTCGACTTGTTATCGGAACCACCATGCCGGGATTTGTTCCCCAGGTAACGAATGGCGCGAGCTGCGATGCGTCGATCTCGACGACCGTGTCGTACGCTGCTCCCGTATCCGATGCTAGCGCGCGCCATCGCATGACTACCGCATCCCAATCGGGGCCTTTCGGGGCATAGCGCCTTCCCTTCACATATTCAAACGTAGTCTCGTCGGGCGCAACCATGCCGGCGCGGGCGCCAGCCTCAATGCTCATATTGCAGAGCGTCATGCGCCCTTCCATGGAGAGTCCACGAACGGCTTCTCCCGCATATTCAATGACGTGCCCATTTGCGCCATCTGTGCCGATCTTGCCGATGATTCCCAAGGCGAGGTCTTTCGCCGAAACACCTTCGCCCAATTTGCCGCTGACCTGAATGAGCATGGTTTTTGCTTTGCGCTGGGGCAGACACTGGGTGGCAAGCACGTGCTCCACCTCTGACGTGCCAATGCCGAAGGCCAACGCACCAAATGCTCCGTGGGTGCTGGTGTGACTGTCTCCGCAGACGATAGTCATACCCGGCTGGGTGAATCCAAGCTCAGGGCCGATCACGTGGACGATGCCTTGCTCGGGGGAGTCGATGTCGAAGAGGCGCACGCCGAATTCGCGGCAGTTCTTTTGCAGCGCTTCAATTTGTCGCTTCGCGATGGGATCGAAAATGGGAGTGCCGCGTGGCTCAGTCGGAATATTGTGGTCGACCGTGGCGATGGTGCGTTCCGGCGCGCGCACCCCGCGTCCGGCGGCGCGCAAGCCATCAAACGCCTGTGGAGAGGTGACCTCGTGCACGAGGTGCAAGTCCACATAAAGGAGCGGAAGCTGGCCCGGCGGTTCTGCGACGACGTGAGCGTCCCAGACCTTCTCGAAGAGTGTGCGTGACATGAGCTGTAGTTAATATTTTACCAACATAGGCGGGCTATGCTATCTGCCCGTTCGACGAATTGTGTCAAGATGCTATCGTTTCCTGAGTTCTTGATACGATACCGTCCCCAGCCAGGTAAAAGACTAACATTGCAGCTGCTCCCAATAGGGGTACAGTGAATCCGAATCGCAGGCTACCCGTTTGGGTAGAGACGGCACCAACGACCCAGGGCAGAACCGCACCTCCGGTATTTCCGCTGGCGAAAACTGCGCCGCTGGCGCGATTTGCCGACTCCCCGAACCAACCGGGCAGCAGGGAGACGCTGATCGGAAAAATAGTCGCCAACCCTAGCCCAGCCAGAACAGTTCCGACGATCAGGAGTCCCATGCCATGAGCAGCGACGATGGCGCTCCCTCCCAACAGAGACAGAATGAGTCCTATCCTGGCGACTGTGGTCTCCCGACTGAGCCTTAAAGCAAACGGCGCCAGGAGACGGCCTGCAAGCAGAGCCCCCCAATAGAAGGACGGCATCATTGCCCATAACGAGTGCGGGCCAGATTCCAAGCGGCGCGCATACGAAGCGATCCATCCCCCGAAAGATGTCTCTGTACCGACGTAAATGAAGAACAGAGCACAGATCAGCGGTAATACTCGCCCTTCCCAAATTTTGCCTTTGGAACGTGACGCAGTAGGGACCGTGCGTTTATCCGGCTCGAATCGAATAAGCGCGAAGGCGATCAGAAGAACCAGCAGTGCTGCCGCAGTGCCATAGAGGAACCAAGAAATCTTGTGTGCTCTTTGCGCGAATTCGATCAGGAGAGGGCAACTGACCGCTCCAAGTCCCCAGACTGCATTTATCAGGTTAAGAGCGGAAGCGCTCCCTCGAGGGTTGGTTTCCGCCGTCCGCAGGTTCCCCGCCGGCGTTGTGATTCCATGACCAAAGCCAAAGACACAGACCGATGCGATGCCCAGTAGCCACGGCCCGGAAGTGAGCAAAGCCATGCCACAAGCCATGAGTACCAAACCGGCTATGAACGTGAAGCGGTAGCCTCGGCGCTCAACCAGTATTCCTGAACAGAACATGCCGAACATCGAACTGAAGAACTGGGCAAATATCAGAGAGCCGGATCTTGCGTCGGTCAGTGACCAACGCGCTGAAAGAATGGGAAGCATGGGCCCGAGAAAGGTCATCACGATTCCGGTCAGAAGGAAATCGATGTAGATGAGCGCTGTCCCGCTGGTTGCGACAGGAATGGTCTTCGTCGAGGGGACAATGGATGCCATGATTTATCATGAGTGTAAATCAGAGATCATTTTCGGATCGGTCTCAACCAAGATGCTCAATGGAAAACGAATCGCCGTGGTGATGCCCGCATACAACGCGGAGCGCACGCTGCCGGCGACTGTAGAAGAACTGCCTGAGATCGTCGATGCGCGCATACTGGTGGACGACTTCAGTGCGGATCGCACTGTGGAAGTGGCACGCGAACTTGGCCTGGTGCACTTCGTCCACGATCGCAATTATGGCTATGGACGCAACCAGCAGACTTGCTACACCGAGGCGCTGGCCGAAGGCGCGGATGTGGTCATTATGCTGCACCCGGATTATCAGTACACGCCGCTGCTCGTGACCGCTATGGCGAGCATGGTGGCTTACGGTGTTTACGATGTTGTTCTAGGGTCGAGAATCATTGGTGGCCAGGCCCTGCGCGGAGGCATGCCTCTCTACAAGTATATTTTCAATCGCTTGCTGACTGCTTTTGAAAATCTGTTTCTGGGAATCAAAGTTTCTGAATACCACACGGGATATCGTGCGTTCAGCCGCGAAGTTCTCACCAAATTGCCGTTGCTCGAGAACTCCGACGACTTTGTCTTTGACAATCAGATGCTCGCCCAGTGCGCCTACTTTGGATTCAAGATTGGCGAAGTTTCCTGTCCGACGAAATATTTCCCGGAGGCCTCGTCGATCAATTTTCGACACAGCGTGAAATACGGATTGGGTGTACTAGCAACCACCGTGCAGTTTGCGCTGCAAAAGTGGGGCCTGGGTAAATTCCGGATATTCGATGCGGAAGGTCGGAAGTTGGAGCCGGGAATCGCCGATTACTATGTGCGCGGAATCGCCAGCAGCCCTCAGGGATAGCGAGCTGAAAACTGCGGCTCCACACTTCGGAGCAGTTAAGTCCCCGGATATTAGGACGTTTTCGCTTCTTTTTGCTCTTACCGCTGCCGCCGTTCTCGTTCATGGCTATCATCCCTTCGTCGAAGATGCGGAAATCTATGTGCCTGGGATCAAGAAGCTGCTCAATCCCGCTCTCTATCCCTATAACGATGGATTCTTCGCTTCCCACGCAAGCAGAACTCTTTTTCCGAACCTGATCGCGTGGATGGCCCGCGCGACCCATCTTTCGCTGGAGTGGGTTCTCCTGCTGTGGCACTTCGTTTGCATCTTCTGTCTGCTGACTGGCTGCTGGAAGTTAGGACGAATTTGCTTCGGCACGATGCGGGCAGGATGGGGGAGTGCCGTAATTGTTGGATCGATGTTGACGATTCCTGTCGCCGGGACCGCGCTCTACATCATGGATCAGTATTTTAATCCACGCTCGTTCTCTACCGCGGCGGCGATTTGGGTCTTGTTAGCGGTCATCCAAAGGAAGTTCGTGCATGCAGCAGTGATATGTATGCTGACCGCGCTCATTCATCCACTGATGGCAATTTTTAGCTTTGCATTTGCTTCGATTCTGCTTTGGCGACAGGCTGGGTCATCAGCGGCAAATTACAAAACCACGCTGGCGATTTTCCCCCTGGCCCTATTTCCGCCGGTCACGAACGCATACCGTCAGGTTCTCGAGAGCCACTCGTATTTTTTTCTCTTGCGATGGCAATGGTACGAGTGGCTGGGAATCGTTGGCCCGCTCGTCATTCTTTGGCTGGTGGCGCGCATGGCCGAGCGCAAGCATCTTTGGATATTGAGATCGCTATGCACATCAGCGGTCATTTTCGGTACGCTCTTCTTTGTCGTTGCGCTCGCGATCACGATTCCACCGCAATTTGCGAGATTGGCCGAACTCCAACCAATGCGCAGCCTGCAATTGATTTACATTCTCCTGCTGGCCATTTCGGGTGGCGCGCTTGCAGAATACCTGCTGAAGGGCAAGCTCTGGCGTTGGTTTGTCATCGTACCTGTGGCTGCGGGAATGTTCTATGCGCAAAGGCAACTGTTTCCCGCCAGCCATCACCTAGAGTTGCCGGGAAGAAATCCTGCTAATCAATGGGCACAAGCATTTCTCTGGATCAGGAACAGCACACCGGTGAACGCCTACTTTGCGCTCGATCCTGACCACATGCGCCTGGACGGAGAGGATCAGCACGGATTCCGCGCCATCGCAGAGCGCTCAATGCTGGCCGATAGGGTGAAAGACAGCGGGGCGGTCAGCATGTTTCCCGCTCTCGCGCAGAATTGGCTGGAGCAGGTGCACGACGAAGACGGATGGAGCCGCTTCGGTGGCGAAGATTTCAGGCGTCTGCAGAGCAAGTATGGAATCGATTGGGTTGTGGTCAGCAAGCCTAGTGTTGCCGGTCTGGATTGCCCGTTCCACAATTCGGCGCTGGCTGTTTGCCGCATCGGGCAGCCAACGTCGGAACACGGGAACACAGTAAAATAGTCAGTCTCACAGTCGGCATTGAAATCCGGACAAGGCAAGGTGCGCTCAGCTATGAAGTTGCTTCGACCGATTGCAATCGCGGTCATTCTAGTAGGTGTTTTCTTCTATTACACGACCTATCGCTCGCGAACGTTGCGATTGTTAAATCCGCCGCCAACGAAGGTCGAGATCACGGAAGCCGCCAGCAACGAGCCGCTCGACGCGGACGAGCAGAACAATATCTCTGTTTATCGCAAGAACATTGGCTCGGTCGTAAACGTGACCTCGAAAGCTGTGGCCTTCGATTTTTTTTATGGACTAGTGCCGCAGGAGGGCCAGGGATCCGGATTCATTATCGACAAGGAAGGCCACGTTCTCACAAATTACCACGTCATTGCGGACGCGCGGCAAGTAGAGGTCACGCTTCACAACAGAAAAAAGTATCGAGCAACCGTCGTGGGCTCTGACCGTTCCCACGACCTTGCCATCATCCAGATCAAAGCGCCCGACGTGACTCCAATGCTGCTGGGGGATTCGAGAAATCTTCAAGTGGGACAGAAAGTTTATGCAATTGGCAACCCGTTCGGGTTGGCTGGCACACTGACCAGCGGGATTGTGAGTTCGGTCCGATCTGTCCAGGAACCGGACGGCGTCACGATCGACGAAGCTATTCAGACCGACGCCGCGATCAATCCCGGAAATTCGGGCGGGCCCCTATTGAACTCGCACGGCGAGGTGGTTGGCATCAATACCATGATCGCCTCCAATTCAGGCCAGAGCGCCGGCATCGGCTTTGCAATCCCAATCAATACTGCAAAAGCGGTTTTGAACGACCTGCTTACACTGGGCCGGGTGCGACGGCCGGCGTTGGGAGTAGTCACGCTTCCAATTAGTCCAGATATTGCCGATGAGCTCGGCCTCGCATCGGATTACGGTTTGCTGGTCGTGCGAGTCACGCCCGGCGGAGCCGCCGAACGCGCTGGCTTGCGCGGCGGCACAGAGCGAGCTTATCTCGGGAATATGCCCATTATGATCGGCGGAGATTTGATCGTGGCACTGGATGGTCAGGAGGTGCAGGACCAGCAGCAGCTCTCCCGAATCATGAACAACCATCGTGCTGGCGACAGTGTAAAGGTCACCATTTATCGCGGGAAGCGGAAGATGGAAGTGGATGTGACGTTGGGAGAGGCGCGGGAGCAGGTATAAGCTGGGTATTTTGAGTCGCGTCATGAACATCGATTCCGTACGAACGTTTTGTTTGTCTTTTCGGTTCTGTGCAGGAATCCCGAGCGTCATTTCCACAGCGAACTCGGAATTCTGCCCATTTTGGTGCGAATGTTGTCGTTGCGGCTGCGCAAAACCAAAATGTGCGTTTCCAGAAACCCGCGCAGAACGAACACTTTTACAGATTGTCGTGCAGAGCCGTCTTTTCTCCATGCGACCGAGAACCTGCAATGGGGAGAAGAGTTGTGTTTTAAAGTTGGGGGAAAGCTTTTTGCGGTGCTGGGTCTGGGCCGCGTCCCGCCGCAGCTCACTTTCAAATGCAGTGCCGAATCGTTTGCCGAATTGACAGAACGAGAGGGAATCTCGCCTGCCCGCTACATCGGGCGATATAAATGGGTCACACTGGAACGGCTGAATGCACTGGACGCTGCGGAATTGCAGCAGATGATCCAGCAATCGTATGAAATGGTTGCAGCGAAGGCAAAGCTTCCCGCTCGGAAGCGTAGTGGCAGGAGGCGTAAGCGAACTGGGCAGGTGGATTTGACTCGGGTTCGCAAGCTAGGCTAGCCTCAGAAGACTTGAGCTCCGACGCGCGTTAAAACCTAGAGAGTTGAAATGCTGAGAGCGATTTCTACCTATATTTACGTCAAAGAGCGTCTGCACCCGGGCCTGCTGGACAAGCTTGTCAGCGGGGGTGCGCAAGCCATCGAGATTTTTGGCGCGCGGCAGCACCTGGACTACGCCAACCGCAAGCAGCATGTGCGAGAAATTGCAGATTGGTTCCGAACGAGTGGCGTTCCGCTACATTCTGTCCACGCACCTCTTTACGCCGACTACGAATGGGGACGGACAGGGGCAGCTCCCATCAATATCGCTTCTGCCGACCGGGCGGCTCGAATCGAGGCCATGGATGAAATCAAGCGCGCAATTGAACTGGCAGAACAGATTCCGTTTCGTTTCCTGATTCAACATATCGGTGTTCCCAACGAGTCCTACAACGAGCGCAAGTTCGAGGCAGCCATGACTTCGGTCGAGCATCTGCGCGCATTTGCCAAGCCTCTTGGGGTGCGCGTACTGCTGGAAAACATTCCCAACGACCTGTCAGTGCCGGACAAGCTTGTTGAGTTCATTCGCACTACCCACTTCGACGATGTAGGCGTCTGCTTTGATACGGGGCATGCGCACATCATGAGCGATGTTGCGCAGGCTTTCGAAACCGTAAAGGCGTACATCCACTCCACGCACGTGCATGACAATGCAAAGGACCGTGATTCGCACCTGTGGCCGGGCGCAGGCACTATTGACTGGAAACAGACCTTAGAGTTGCTGAGCGAAGCGCCGCAGAAGCCTCCGCTGCTGCTGGAGATTGAAGAGAACGAGAAAATCAATCCCATCGAAAAAATGGGCGAAATCTTCGGGAATCTGGTGCCCGCGTAACCGGCGCTGCAGGGGCGAGGACGCCTGTGGATCCATGCAGTGAGTTTGGAGGCGCGGGCGTCCTCGCCCGTGCGTTTTGAATGTGTCCGGCTTCGCGCCGTGAACTGATCTGCATGAATCCAATCACCACAATTTCTGAAATCGGCAAGCACGACGGCAAGGCGGTCACCATCCGAGGATGGCTTTATAACCTTCGCGAAAGCGGGAAGCTGCTGTTCCCCATCTTCCGAGACGGAAGCGGAGTTATTCAAGGAGTGGTTCCGAAAAATGCAGTTCCACCTGAGGTTTTCGATGCGGTAAGAGGCCTGACGCAGGAATCAAGCGTGATTGTGGAAGGCAAGGTCCGTGCCGATAAACGTGCGCCGGGCGGGTACGAGCTCGACGTCTCCAACGTGCACGTGCTACAGCGTGTGCCGGAAGACGATCCGTTTCCCATTTCTCTCAAAGAGCACGGTGTTGACTTCCTCATGGACCACCGTCACCTCTGGATTCGCACCCCACGGCAGGCTTCTTCGACGACCGTGGCTTCACGTTGACCGATCCGCCGATTCTTACTCCCGCCGCATGCGAAGGAACGTCGACCCTGTTCCCTGTGGACTATTTTGACGAGCAGGCTTATCTAACGCAGTCCGGGCAGCTTTACATCGAAGCCACAGCAATGGCTCTCGGCAAGGTTTATTCCTTCGGGCCGACTTTTCGCGCAGAGAAATCCAAGACGCGCCGGCATCTGACCGAGTTCTGGATGCTGGAACCCGAAGTTGCTTTTGCCACGCTCGACGACCTCATGGATCTTGCTGAAGAGCTGATTTCGTTCCTGGTAAAGCGCTGTCTGGAAAAGCGCGCTGCAGACCTGCAGACGATTGGGCGCGACGTTTCTAAGCTCGAGAAGATTACCGCGCCTTTTCCTCGAATTACGTATGACGAAGCGGTGAAGATGTTGCAGGATGGGCATGCCAAGGGTGCTTTAGAAACCAGGTTTGCGTGGGGTGGAGACCTAGGCTCTCCCGATGAGACCTATCTTTCAGCTCAGTTCGAAAAGCCGGTGATGATTCATCGCTACCCTGCGCAGGTGAAAGCGTTCTACATGGAGCCTGATCCGCAGCGGCCGGAACTGGCCTTGTGTGTTGATGTCCTTGCGCCAGAACGCTATGGAGAGATCATTGGCGGCTCGCAGCGCATGGCGTCGTATGAATTGCTGCTGCAGCGAATACGCGAACACAATCTTCCCGAAGAGGCATTCAAGTGGTATCTGGATCTGCGGAAATATGGTGGCGTTCCGCACGGTGGCTTTGGCATGGGAATTGAGCGCGCGGTGGCATGGATTTGCGGATTGGAGCACGTACGGGAGACAATTCCGTTCGCGAGAACGCTGCACCGGCTCTACCCATGAAAATGAAATCATTGAATCAGCGGGGGATTGAATCATTGAACCTCACTGACACCGGTGTTAAGCGCTTCCCAATGATTCAATGATCCGATGGATTCAATGATTCAATTTTCGTGATTCAATTTTCATGACCGCACATATCACAAGCGACTCAAGCATCACCCCGAAGAAGATTCGAGTCATTGGCGTGCCGCTTGATCTCGGGCAGTCGCGGCGCGGGGTCGACATGGGGCCTTCTGCGGTTCGCGTCGCGGGCCTTGAAGCCCGCCTGGAAGAGCTTGGACATGTCGTTGAAGACGCAGGAAACATTTCGGTCGCTATCGCCGAACAAAAGAAAGTGGGCGACCCGCACGCGAAGTACTTGAAGGAAATCACAGCCACCTGCACGAAACACGCGGAACTAGTACTCAAGACGTTGGAGTCCGGTACGGTGCCGGTCGTCCTCGGAGGCGATCACTCAGTTGGGGCGGGCACGGTGGCTGGAGTCTCGGAGTTCTATCGTCGGCAGGGTCAAAAAATCGGTCTGATCTGGATCGATGCGCATACCGACATTAACACCCCGGATAGTTCTCCGAGCGGAAACGTACATGGCATGCCGCTGGCGGCGATCGCGGCATGCGCACAGTGATGGAAGAAGCCCTGCGTATTGCCGGGCGCGGCACCGCTGGCTACCATATTTCTCTCGACATGGATTGGGTCGACCCCGAAGACGCTCCGGGCGTGGGAACTCCTGTTCGCGGTGGCGCAACATATCGCGAGGCGCATCTCGCCATGGAGATCATTGCGGACCACGGGCGTATGGTGAGCTTCGAAGTTGTGGAAGTGAACCCCGTCATTGATGAACACAACCGGACGGCTGATCTGGCCGTTGAGTTGGCGCTGTCGGCGTTCGGCAAGAAAATCCTCTGATCCAAAATGCGCGATGAATTTTATGCAGATCGGCGCGATCTTTGGAAATGGACGGTTGTCCTTAACGAAGCCGCAGATCGCCACATCCTCTCTATGGCGATGCACAGACCCAACCCTGCAATCGGTGTGCCAAAAGGCGTGCGGGATGACGTTCGCGAGTTCTTTATCCAAGAGAGGCAAGAATTAACCGGCCTGCGCAAGTGCTCTCGAGTTGAGCGCCTCAGCCCGAAAATCGTGCCTATTCTAACGCTCTAGGATCCGATTAAGGCAGAGGAATACTTTCACGCTATATGCGAGCACTTCTCGTCTGATTCGAGGAAGAAATATCTTGTTTTCGTAGGCCCCTGATACTGGCATTGCCGAGGGCACACCAAAACCAAAACATGTCTCGCTCAGCCAATTGGAACTGCTTTGGGACGGAATGCACCTTGGAGACGCACTTCTGGTCTCGCAGCATAACCTGCATGAAAAACGTGCAGACTGGGTTTCGCGAAAACAAGGTCAACTGGCCAGCGCCCTTCGGGTGCCGGAGTCCGCCGTAAGAATCAAACATCACGCGAATGTGTGCTTGTTCTCTGTGTCAAAAGTAAGGTAGCCAGAATCCCCTATAATGTTTGCTCCCGTAGGTCTTCAAGCAAACATGATTCGTCCCGATTACAAGAAATTTTCGAGACTCGCCCGAGAGTCGACGCTCGTGCCAGTGGTGAAGTCCGTGATGGCGGACTTGCTCACTCCGGTCTCCGCCTTTCTGGCCATCTCGCGAGGAGAGGAGAACGCATTTCTTCTGGAATCAGTTGAGCGTGGGGAGCAGATTGGACGGTACACGTTTCTCGGAGCGCGTCCTTACATGCAACTGCGGGCGCAGGGCGCTGGAGTTGTCGTCGAGCGAGGAAAGAAACGTGAACCGCGGGAAGCAAACATTTTTCAGGTCGCTAAAGAACTTCTGCAGCAGCACAAACCCGCGATTGTGCCGGGCTTGCCACCATTTACCGCTGGCGCAGTGGGCTTCTGTTCGTACGACATTGTCCGCCAACTTGAAAACATAGGCGACAGCACCACGGACGATCTTCAGCTCCCCGATTGCGTGCTCATGTTCTTCGACCGGCTGCTGGCCTTCGACCATCTGCGTCATCAGATTCATATCATCGCAGCCGCCGATGTGGCGAATGAAAGCCCGAGGAAGGCATATGACCGGGCGGTGGCTGATATCGCTCGTCTTGAAAAGCAGCTATCTGCAGGGTTGCGACCCGGTAACTGGGGCAAGATCAACGCCGGTCGGCGCAGCAAACTGAAGATAAAAACTCTAAGCGCACGCAGGCAATTCGAGGAGTCGGTAAGAGTAGCGAAGGAGTACATAGCGGCAGGGGACATTTTTCAAGTTGTGCTCTCGCAGCGTCTCGACTTTACGCCTGACGTTCCGCCATTCGACATTTACCGTGCGCTGCGAGCGGTTAATCCATCTCCCTATATGTACTTTTTGAAAATGGGTGACACGCACGTGCTGGGCTCGTCTCCGGAAATGCTCGTCCGAGTGACCGGACGCAAGCTCGAATATCGTCCCATTGCCGGGACCCATCCACGTGGGCGGGACGAAGCGGAAGATCGCCGGCTCGAAGAAAAAATGCTTAGCGACGAAAAGGAACGCGCCGAGCACGTGATGCTGGTCGATCTCGGCCGCAATGACATCGGCAGGGTGAGCGAATACGGCTCAGTGAAAGTTAAGGACCTGATGTACGTGGAGCGATACTCCCACGTGATGCACATTGTTTCCGCACTCGAAGGAAAGCTGCGCCCCGAACTGCACGCGCTGGATGCTTTCGCTGCGTGCTTCCCCGCGGGGACTCTAAGCGGTGCTCCCAAAGTTCGGGCTATGCAGATTATCGAAGAGCTTGAGCCGACGCGGCGTGGCGTCTACGGTGGGTCCGTCCTCTATGCGGATTTTGCCGGCAACCTGGATTCCTGCATCGCCATTCGCACCATGCTGATGAAAGGCAAGAAAGCGTACTTGCAGGCGGGAGCAGGCATTGTGGCAGATTCCGATCCGGCAACGGAATACCAGGAATCGATGAATAAGGCACAAGCGGTATTGCGGGCCGTGGAAACGGCGCGAGGAGGAAAGCAGTGAAAGACAAATGTGGCCCCGGACGCCCACGTCCGGGGAGAGCGACGGGTGTGGACGCCCGCCCCTACACGACCTTGCTTGTTTTTCTGTTCTCAATCGCGTTGGTCCGGCCCTCCGCCGCACAGCAGCCACTAGTCCTTGCGCGCGACAGTAGCACGATTGCCCTCGAAGCGTACGCTCCCAACATTATTCGAGTAACTTTGACTCTGCAGAAGGAGCAAGCCACCGCCGCACCTGGCTTTGGATTCGTCGCGCATCCATCGACCGAGGGTTGGAGGCATCAACACACAGACGCAGCCGATGTTTACCGATCTTCACGAATGATTGTCACGGTTGACGCGAACCGTCCCGGCTCACCTTCGCTTACCGAACGTGACATTGCACGATTCTTCAATGGCTCCGCCTCTCCCGCGCACATCACCTTCACCACTTCTGAAGGGAAGAAGCTCCTGGAAATGACCGGTTGGTCGATGTCCGTGCCAAATTACAAGGACGGAAACGCCGGCATCTTGCATGACAAGCGACCTTCGGATGACCCCTTCTATCAGGTCGGTGCGACGTTTGCTTCGCCCGACGATGAGCACTATTACGGGTTGGGTCAAAACCAGGAAGGCTTCCTGGACCATCGCGGTCACACCGTAGAGTGTTGGCATAACTACACGGCCACGGGTGGTCCGAGCATCTGCGTGCCGTTTGTTATCACGAATTATGGCTATGGGCTGATCTGGGATAATCCATCCAAGACCACGATCGAGCCTGGATTCAATGAGCAGACCGATTGGGTTTCGCAAGTCGGAAATCGTGTTTCATTTTTCGTGATTGCGGGTTCAACGGCAGATGAGATTTACACCGGCTACCGGCTGCTGACGGGCACAACTCCGATGCTGCCAAAAGCCGCCTACGGATTCGTTCAGTGCAAGCAGCGATACATCACGCAAGAAGAGATGCTGAACGTCGCCAAAGGATACCGCGAGCGACACTTGCCTGCGGATGTCCTGGTGCTGGACTGGTTTTATTACACCAAGATGGGTCAACTGGATTTTGTGCCCGCAAGATTTCCTGATCCTGCGGCGATGAACGAGCAATTGCACGACATGGGATTTCAAACCATGATCAGCGTTTGGCCGCGCTTCACCAAGGATTCAGGCTACTACGATTTCCTGCTGAAGAAGGGCTGGTTTGAGCATTTGGCTGACGGCACGCCGACGAATGGGCTTCCGTATGATCGCGCTGGCTCTGACATTGATACGAGTAATCCGGATGCGGCACACTGGTACTGGGGCGTGATTCGCGACAACATCCTCAGCAAGGGATTCGATTCGCTCTGGATGGACGAGACCGAGCCTGATCTTCCGCCCAATGGCAGTTATTTTTCCGTAGGCCCGGGGACGCGGTATTACAACATTTATCCACTAGTGCATACGGCGGCTATTTACGATGGCTTCAGGCGAGATGTAACCCATCGCGCCTTAATTCTCTCCCGAGACGCCTACCTAGGATCGCAGCGTAATGGCACCATGGTTTGGTCCTCGGATATCTATCCCACGTGGGATGCTTTCAAACGGCAGATTCCAACCGGGCTCGATTTCACCGCGTCAGGAATGGCTTACTGGACGAATGACGTGGGCGGATGGCAGTATCTTCCCGCTGAGCACCATCCTTCGCACACACCGCTGCTTGACCCGTCGGATGCGCGCGAAAACGTGGGTGGGTATGACGACTATCCCGAACTCTACACGCGCTGGTTTGAATACGGCACTTTCCTGCCGATTATGCGCACGCACGGCAGTCGGACTTACAACGAAGTTTGGTCCTACGGTAAGCAAGCGGAGCCCATTCTGGAGAAATATCTCAAGCTTCGCTATCAGTTGATGCCTTATGTCTATTCCCTTGGGTATAGAACCTATCAGACCGGCGCGCCATTCATGCGCGCGCTGTTTATGGACTTCCCTAATGATGGGCTTGTCGCCGATATCAGAGACGAATATATGTTCGGACCTGCATTCCTCGTATCGCCCGTGACCGAACAGGGCGCGACCATCAAGAATGTGTACTTACCTGCCGGCTCGGATTGGTACAACTACTGGACTAACGAACGTTATCACGGCGGCCAGATCGCCAAGGTGGAAGCTCCCATCGATATCATTCCGTTATTCGTTCGTGCGGGATCGATTGTGCCTTTAGGCTCGGCAATTGAGAGCACAAATGAGCAGCAAAAAATCGAAAAGGTGCGGGTCTATCCCGGAGCCGACGCCGACCTCACGCTTTATAACGACGATGGCAAGACTTACGCCTACGAAAAAGGCGATAGCATGTTTACGCGTCTTCACTGGGATGACCAGAGCCATAAGCTTACCCACGAAGGCGCATCGGCCTGGTCCGAGCCTGACACGCAAATTGTGGAAATCGTGAAGCCCTGAGCGCCATGCAGAGTGAAACCGCGCGCGTGGAGGCGTTCTCCGATGGTGTGTTTGCCATCGCGATCACACTTTTAATTCTCGACGTACACGTTCCATCCAGTACTGCAGGACATCTGGGCGCAGCCTTGACGCGTCAATGGCCGACCTATGTTGCCTTCCTGATGAGCTTCAGCTTTATCGGCATCATGTGGGTGAACCACCACCGGCTCTTTAATCACATTCGCAGCTGCGACAACCAGCTGCTCTTCCTGAATCTTCTGCTCCTGCTCGGGGTCACGATCGTTCCCTTTCCCACGGCGCTTTTGGCAGCACACTACGCGCAGGCGGATCGAACTGTTTCAGCCGCAGTATTTAACGGCACCTATTTCGCGATTGCCATCTTCTTCAATGTTCTTTGGCATCATGCAGTTAGAGGCGGCCTGCTCGATTCCGCAACCCAGGAATCAGCCAACTCCATCTCGCGACAATATGCCGTCGGGCCGATCTCTTATCTGATTTGCTTCGGGCTAAGCTGGATCAGCGTTCTAGCGAGTTTGGCGCTGAATATCGCGTTGGCTATTTTCTTCGCGATACCTCCGCGAATACAGGGCTCCGAGCGGCCCGTCAAGATGCACAGTGCTACAAAATAGTTGCATTTTTTGATTCCCCCAGCGTAAGATGAGGCTGGATGCGCCCTTTGGCATCCGGTTCTGTTGTAAAGCTGCCCTTAACTTCCTGGGTTCGAACTAACGAGTTGTCTCAAACAAAGAGGTAAGCAGGTTTGCCTCTGACCAGCTTTGGAGAGACCTCTTATGTCGTGGTACGCATACTGCCTCACTGAACATCACAAACTCAACGGAACACGAACCAGGCGGCCATTCGTTTTAGACGGAATTCATGGTGTACATGGCGCCACAGTCCTTAGCTATCCCAGCGGAGAATTCGCGGTGGTCGTGAGTGAATTTGACCGCGGGGCGGGCAGCTTAGACGAAAAACACGTTCTCGAACATGCACGGGTTGTAAGTGTTTGCTTCCGGCAAGGAACGGTCCTGCCATTTCGATTTGGCACAATTTTTGATAGCGATGATTGCCTCCGGCAAGCAGTACGCGCCAACCGGCGCGCTTTTGGCGAGAGCGTTGCCCGTCTGAAGGGCAAAGCCGAGATGCATGTCAAAGTGCTGGTGAGGGACGGATCACTACGACAGCTTCAGGACGTTCAGATCCCGGATACGGTGGGTGGCGAGTATCTCTCTAAGTTGAGGGAGAAGGCCATGGCCGACCGCGAGCGCCAAACCAAGGCCAAAGCGCTATCAGTACAAGTACACAGATTATTTAGTCCGCTGGAAGAAGAGATTAGCTGTAAGCGGGTCGACACCGACGGAATGCTCATCGATATTGCCCACCTGATTGATTCCAAGTCCATCGAGAAATATCAAAACCGGTATAGTAGCGCTGCCAAGCAATTGAAGAATTGTGAAATCTCAGTCAGCGGTCCTTGGCCGCCGTATCACTTCCTGCCCGGAAAACTGCGCACTGTAGCCTAGAAATATAGCGCGAGCCGAAGTCGGGCCGACATCGGCGTCCGCCCCTACACGGTCCCTGCTGCGGCACATTTTCTTACTGCGCTCCATAACTCTTCCAAAATGAAAAACCGGCCGCGAAGATTCTCGGCCGGTTTCAATTTTCGATCTGTATCGGACCTATTTCTTCTCCTTTGCCGGCGCTTTGGTTTTGGCTGCGCCTTCTCTTCCGCCAATCAGCGTCAGCGAATCTGCCGCATTGAATGGGAACTGCCGGACCACACAGCTCTGATTTCAGTCGATCCAAGGGGGGTGTGGAACCAAATATGGTAGCGACCGGAATGTGGAGGAACAAGTACGCGCGGGGTTACTATCTGGCTTCTGAGTGGGGTTGTGGGTAGCGCTATCGGGCTTGTCGCCTCGCTACTGTCTCCGCGGCAAGGGCAGAGATGGCCAGCCCCGCCAAAGCAGCAATCAGCGAACCCAGCAGCAGCGTTTTTCTGGCCTGAGTGGTAGCGATTCCGATATCGGAGAGAGGGTAAGCCAGCCTGACTGCACCTCCCGACACTGGAACGGCCACATAAAGAACAGGAATCCCAAAGGCATTCCGTTTGCGAGTGTCAATGCCGGTCTCTCCACGCAACGCCGCAGCAAATTCAGGATGACGCCCGTCGTTTTCAAGGGAAGTCGTTGCGATTTCCGAATCCGCCACTACCTTCCCATTTACATCGATGACCGTTGCTCGGACGCCGGCGAGCTGGCCTTCCTGCGATGTGATGTCGGCAATCTGGTGCTGGCGGTCGGTGTTCACTCTATTGGCGAACATTTGCGCCTTTTGGGTCAGGCTGCGCTTGATTTCCCCCAGCAAAACCCTTTCCCAGTAGCGATGGACACTGTAGCCAACGCTGACTACCGTGCAGGCTGTCATTACCACAAATGAACTGAACAGGATTGCGAACACGGTCAGCCGGCTGGTCTTCTTCGGCTGGGTTGCCATTGGTTCAGCTGCCATTTGTGGTCAGAGCCAGAGACAGCAGCGCCTTCTGCTCAACATCATGAGCTTTGGCAGATCCGGTGGCGGGGCTCGGGCTCGCCGAACGTTTCACCGAGAGGACGGAACGCTCTCCGGCCAAGTGTCGCAAGCGAGGAAGCATGTAGTTGAGTCCTCCCATGTTCGCAGGCTCTTCCTGGACCCACACAATCTCGCGCGCATTCGGGTGCCGCGCGAGCTCGGCCGCCAGTTCGGCTTCGGGGAATGGATAGAGCTGTTCAACAAACGTGATCGCAACAACCGAGTTTTTCTTTTTCTTCCGTTCGATACGGAGTTCGTGGCCAATTTTTCCAGTGCACAGCAGGATGCGGTGTGCATCGAATACTTCTCCGTCCGCACGAACCTTAAGGAAGCTGCCGCTTGAAAACTCCTCGATGGAGGAAGAAGCCTCTGGATGCCGCAGCATGCTCTTGGGCGTAAACACGACGAGCGGCTTTCGCCACGGGCGAAGCGCCTGCCGCCGCAACAGATGAAAGTATTGCGCAGCCGTCGAAGGCTGGCAGATCTGGAAATTATCAACCGCAGCTAGCTGAAGAAAGCGCTCAATGCGTGCGCTAGAGTGCTCGGGCCCCTGACCTTCGTATCCATGGGGCAGAAGCAGCACCAGGCCGGACAGCAAGTCCCACTTGGCTTCACCGGCGACGATGAACTGGTCGATAATCGCTTGCGCCACATTGGCGAAATCGCCGAACTGTGCTTCCCACAGAACCAGGGTTTCCGGGTAATCGCGGCTGTATCCATATTCGAAGCCCAGGACTCCTGCCTCTGACAACGTGGAGTTATGAATCTGGCAATGCGCTTGGCCTTCCGAAACGTGCTCCAGCGGAACGTATTCCTGTTCATTCTCGATGTCGAGAAGCACTGAGTGCCGCTGGTTAAAGGTGCCGCGACGGCTGTCCTGTCCACTGAGACGTACCGGAGTTCCTGCTTTCACGAGGCTCGCAAAGCCGAGCGCTTCGGCCATGCCGTAATCTACTGGGCGTTTGCCTGTGCCCATTTCCGCGCGCTGCTCAAGCAATTTTTTGACTTTGGGATGAATGTGGAAGCCCTCAGGGAATGTGGTCAGCCGATGTGTAAGTTCGCCGAGTTCTTCCGCGGCGATTGCGGTTTCAACTTCGTACTGAGGCTTGTAGCGCTGCCCTTTGTATTTGTCCCAGTAGTCCGGCAGTTGTCGTAAGCTGGGCTTTTTCCTAATGCTGCCAGCGCGTTTCTGTGCGGCCTCGAGTTCAGATTTGATTACTCCGGCGCGCGATTGCGCATCCTGAATGCCGGTATCTTCCGCGTAAACCTCCCAAAGCGGTGGATGATCCTTGATCGCCTTGTAAATCAGCGGCTGCGTAATCGTCGGATCATCCACTTCGCTATGCCCATGGCGGCGATAGCCGATCAAGTCAACCACCACATCGCTGCGGAATTTGTAGCGATAATCGAGCGCCAAGTGGCCTACTCGAATCACAGCATCCACGTCCTCGGCATTGACGTGAAAGATTGGAACGTCCTGGCGGCGCGCGAGCTGCGCTGCGAAACGGGACGAATGCAACTCGCGTGAAATCGTGGTGAATCCGATCAGGTTATTAACGATCACGTGTACGGTCCCGCCGACGGTGTAACCAGGAATATCGGCAAGGTTTAAGGTTTCGGCAAAGACGCCCTGGCCAGCGAAAGCGCCGTCGCCGTGCACCAGTAACGGAAGAAATTGATCACGTCCGCCTTCCCCAGCGCGGTCTTGTTTGGCGCGTGTGCGGCCGACGGTAACCGGATCGACGGCCTCTAGGTGGCTGGGATTCGAAACTAGGTGGATATGAATGTTGGCGCCACTGCGAGTGATGTACTCTCCCGTGGCTCCCATATGATATTTCACATCGCCGCCGCCGAGAACACTGCGCGGATCCACGTCTTCAAATCCGGCAAAAACTTCTTCCGGCGCGCGGCGAGCGATGTTCATCACCACATTAAGGCGGCCACGATGGCTCATGCCAATCACGAGTTCGACCGCGCCATACTGCCCCGCGCCTTCGAGGATCTCATCCAGGAGCGGTATTAATGCGGTGACCCCCTCCAGCGAAAAGCGTTTGGTTCCCAGGTATCTCTGCTGCAATACCAGCTCGAACAAATCGGCGCGGATTAATTGGTCAAGCGCATGTTCCTGGTCAACCATGGGCTGCGGACCTTCCAGCCGCTCCTGAATCCAGTGGCGGCGCTCTGGATCTGGAATGTGCATGAACTCGGCCCCCACCGTTCCGCAGTAAATGCGGCGGGCCTGCTCGGCATATTCGCCATCGAGCTGCAGTTCGGGATGCGGGGTTGGCGCCAGGAACCCTAGAGGATCGAGATCAGCTTCCAAGTAACCCCAATGGCGAAAAGACTCAAACACGCTTTCGCGTTCGCCATTGGGTGCTTCCATAAGTGCAGAGCCGGCGAAGTTGCCGGATTTGGATTGTCGGCTAGGCATAAATACTTCTCTAGGATAAAGGATGCGGACGGGTACGTGTGCGATGCGAGAGGTAACTTTGGTGCGAGGCGGCATCGACACGGCTTTCCGGTCGCGCTGGCTTTCTCTGTGGCTTCCCCCAACTTTAGCGGAAGGAGAACGTAAAAAAGCGGCGACCGGGGCGATCGCCGTATACAGGCGTGCATAGAGAATCGGTTGTGAGCCTCACTCTCAATGGAAGTTGAAAGCGTCAAACAGATCGTCAATAGCTGGACTGTTCAGCGGCAGGTAAGGATCGCTCGCCGAGGTCAACGGGTTGGGATCATTGTCACGGCTGCGCGCGGTCAGCGGCCCAAGGTTCCAGTTCCGCTCGATAAACTTCGAAAGCGAAACATGATCTGAGTAGCTGTGGTTAACGTGACCTCCGGTGGTGAACGGAGAGACGATGATTAGCGGAATGCGGGTACCGTCGCCGAAGAAGTCGAGCGGCTGCACGTATCCAGAATCGTAGTATCCGCCGCCTTCGTCGAAGGTGACGAAGATCGCCGTACTGGCCCAGGTTTCAGGACTGGCTTGCACCGCGTGAATCACTTTTTCCGTGAACGCCTCGAAAATGTCCAGCTTTGAGGACGCAGGATGGCCATCGGTCGGCCAGCCTGGTTTGACGACGGAAACCGCCGGAAGCTTTCCAGCCTGAACATCAGCATAAAAATTCGACAAGTCCTGAATGTGTTCTGTGCGGAGGCCCGCGTTCGTCATGATGCGGGTTTCGTACTGGAAGGGATTGCAGATATCGCAGTAGGTATCCAGCGCGCTGCCCGGATTCGTGACGTCTACGTTCCAGCCGTCGCCGTAATACTTGAACGAAACTCCCTTGTCCAGCAGCGCGTCGCCGATGCTGCGCATTGAGGTCGGCGGAATGGTGAACGGCGAAGTCGCCAGATTTACTGGAGTACCGTTGGCGTTATAGCCGGGATTGTAGTTGTTGAGGATATAGTAGTGCCCGAGAACACAATTGGGTTTGATTGGAGGCGACAATGATTGCAGGTACTGACGCACTGCTGAAACACCAGGCGCGCCAGGATCTCCGCAATTGCTGTAGCTCCCACCTCCGGATCCGCCCGAACCCCCGTATCCGTCGGAGATGTACCAGTTGTTGGTGCCTGGCTGTGGATTTGGATTCTCGATCTCATGCGAGGGCGGCACGGCGGCGTGTCCATTCCCATCGCTATACCAGATTCCATCGGCGAATCCGAACAATATGTGGTTGAGCCCGGTGCCGCCTTGTCCCGCCTGGTGGAAATTGTCGCTCATCGTGTAGTTATCAGCAAGTATTTTCAGGTAAGCGGCGTCGCCCTGCTGCACGTTATAGAATTCCATGGCGGTCGAGCCTTCGCCCGTCGAAATGAAATTCGTCGGCGGAGACGTTGAACCACTCGATCCGTCGCTGCCCGCGCCAATCGTGACTTCCACCCATGGGAACAAGTCCGCCAGACAGCCACTTGGATTCGAAGCGGTGGCGTGGCTCACGTTGCAATCCAATTGCTGCCACATTTGATAGAAGCGATGAACCGGGCTGTTAGCGTAATCGTCATACTTAACGCCCGGCGTGAGTTGAAAAGCGCCCGAGCCCAGGTTGTTGACGTTAGGAATACGGGTATCGATATCTACATACGCATTCAGTCCCGTTCCTCCGGTCGTGAGCTTCTTATAGGAAGGATCGGGCAACGCGAACGGTTCAATCAGTTTCGCCTGCGCAATGCTCGAAAAATACGGTGTTGTCGGTCCAGCAGCCACCACGGGCGGAATATTGGTGTACAGCGCCTTCCCACCCGGACTCATCGAGAACTTGGTCATATCCGAAGCGCTGTATTGCCCGGAGAGCAAGTAGTTCGGTCCCGGCGTGCCATCAGCGTTGACGATGCCTTTCGAAAGCAGGTTCGAAACCGTTTCGCCCTGCTTCGGCACATATGTCGCGAACACATGGTCGAAGCTGCGGTTCTCGCCGAGAATGATGATCACATGCTGAATCGGAGACGCAGTTGTCTTCGGGCTTTGAGCATTCAGAGAAAAAGGGGTTATCGGATTTAAGACAGTGGAGAACAGCGCTGCGGCCAAGCCGACGTTCCTCACACCGGTCATGCAGAGATTTCGTAGCCGCATTGGACCCTCCAAGGCTGGGATTTATTCTTGCCTCGAGGAGCAGCTTACTCAGCGTTTGTGAATGAAGAATGAAACGCAGTTTGACGAACCGTTAAAGTTCGTGACTCCGTTGCCGGAGTAGAGAAATCACCTGAGGAAAACTACGAGTAATCTGCCATCGGAGTGGTAGCCTCCGCCGCTGGCGTTCTTGGCATCCTGCACGGCATTCGGTGGCAGGTAATAGGTCATGCTTTTCGCCTTGGCTGATTTGTCGAGACTCCCAGCAATGTTCTCGCGCTCCAGATCGACGTTCGGATCAATTTTGTGCGTGAGGTGGCCAGTGCGGATGTCCTTTTCGAACCCGATATCGTGTGTACCTGCGCCAACCCAGATTGTTTCATTGTTCCAAGTGAACCGCGCCTTCCATATCCGGAAGTGATGGCGGCTCGCAACGACTGCGTAGGCTTGGGCTTGCTCGTATCCAAAATCCTGCATGCGGTCGAACAGGTACAGGTGGCTCATCGGCATCTCGAGATAATCCTTCTTCTCGTATGTGTTGAGGACTGCCTTGAGACCAGCTTCCTTGCTGTCGACATCGGCCACATGCCAGTCAGCAGCCTCAAGTGCGGCTTGAACGCGTTCCTGGCTGCCGACGATCACGAAGTTGACCATGTCTCCGGGATTGCCGGCGTGGTCGTGCACTCTACGTGGCAGGCTGTCAATATTCGTGCGAAGGTCGGCATCCAGAAGCACGGTTGGAAGCTTCAGGCCGGTAGAGGCACTAGCAGGAGTTGTGCCACCGCCCGTCGCCGCACTGTTGCTTACCGCGCTCGAGGAATCGGCTTTGCTTTGAGAGCTTCCAAACTGGCCCTGCAGCCACACTTTTGCCGCGGATGACAGTTGATCCTTAACGTTTCGAGGCTGGGTGGCGGCAGCAGGCGCTTGCGCTGGTGCGACTTTCGCCTTAACTACGAACGCGCAATCTGACGTGCCGGATTGATTGATCCCAAGGAAGAGATGGCCGGCTGCTTCCGTTTTCAATTCGCTGCTGTTTCCAACTAATTCGGCGTCTCCCTTTTCGGATGTCTTTGCCATGAGCGCCCCAGATGCGATAGTGGGTGCGGGAAGCGTCTCTCCCGGGCTTGCGCCGACTCCGGCCGGATTGCAATTGTTCCCAGCTGCGGATTTCGCCTCGGCATTCAGAGTCAAAGTTTCGCCCTCAGCGAGATCGACGCCGGTGTCGGTCCACGCCTGAGAACCAGAAATTGTGAAGGAATATTCGGCGGGACTGGCTGTACTCTGCTGGCCTGTAAGCAATACGCTGCTGCAGAGCAGGGCAGCGACAGCGGAAGCATCCAAGTACTTCGCATTTTCACAGCACCCTCCGGAAGAACATTGAAGGTGCAAACATTATGCCAAAAATAACTTCGCCCCGGGCAATGCCCAGGGCGAGGTCTTTCGGATGTCGCAAGCCAGCTTACGGCCAGCGCTTGGCGCTGTCATCCCATCCCGCCGCCCGAGCTGTGGGCTGCTGCGACGCAGCCACTTGTGGCTGTGGAATGCGAATTGGTTGTTGGGGGGTGGGCGCACTGGTCGCCAGCGTCGGCTTGGCGGTAGTAGTTTCGGAACCGATATCTTTGTCATCGGAAAGCAGGGGAGCGGCGACGCGCAGCGCCTCCACTTCTTTTTCCAGCCGAGCCAGTTCCAGTTCTTTCTGCCTCAGAACTTCATAAACATTCTTCATCGTGGCACCTGTAGGAGAACTTAAATCGCCAGAAGCAATTGATCGAACTTTATGCAGCTACGAAGGATTTGTCAAGAAATAAGCTGCGACTGACCCGTGGAAAACCGTGTCAGGCATTGAATTTGTCACTCTAGAGCGAGTTCGCCGGATGGTGTACTCTCGTTAGCAATGAGATTCGCCTCGGCTTTCTTCCTGCTGATGCTGCCGATTTTGCTCGCCGCTGCGCCACAGGCCGCTACTTCAGCGGTCGAGGACTACTCGGGCATGTACTCCTTCGTGCGCGAGGGCGAATTCATTCAGATCACGATTGGCGACAAAGCAGCGGTCAGCGGATTCATTTCGCGTTTTGGCGACTCGGAGAGCGACCGAGGAGTCTTTCTTGATCAATTCATCAAGTCCGGCAAACTCGACGGAAACAAGCTAAGTTTTACCACTGAGGTTGTGCATGGGAACTCGTTCAACTTCGATGGTGTTGTACAGCGCGGCGCGGGCAAGAAATTGGATGAGGAAGCGTATTACGTCTTACGAGGCAATCTGACGCGCCTCAGCACCGACGCCGAGAAGAAAACCACATCGCAGGTCACGCAAGTTGAATTCAAGTCCTTTCCCAGAGATGCCGGTCCGAACTAGCCAGAATGTCGCAACCCACGCAGCATTCGCCGTCGGATGTAGTGCCGCCAATTGGATCGGCAAATGGCCGGCGAAACCGGATTCATGAGTTTGTCGAGGCGCACCCGGATCTGATCGCGTTAAGCGTCTTAGCGGTCGGCCTGCTTCTTCGTATGCATGCGGCATCTGGAACGTTTCTCAACCCCGATGAAGCCCTGCACGTATCGGTGGCTGACCAGCCTTCGTTTCTTGAAGCTTACAAGGCAAGCCTTGCCCTGGCTCATCCTCCGCTGCTTATTCTCCTGCTTTATTTTTGGCGGCAGGTCGGAAGCTCTGAGTTTTGGTTGCGGTTGCCCTCGGTGCTCGCCGGAACTCTGTTCTGCTGGTTTTTTTTCAAGTGGATGAAAATAACTTTGGGCAGCGCTGCGGCAATTACTGGTCTGATTTTCGCGGCGCTGCTTTCGCCTTTGGTCACCCTCTCGACAGAAGTTCGGCAGTATTCTTTGCTGCTCCTTTTCATGGCGGCAGCGGCTTATCTGCTGGAGCTCGCAATCGCAAGAAGCTCGGTATCGCTCATGGCGCTTTGTTTTGTGTGCCTCTGGCTGGCGATGCTTTCTCATTATTCGGGACTAATTTTCGCAATTGCGTTCAGCATTTACGGGGCGTTGCGCGTTCTGTCCGGTGGTCTTCCGCGAACAGTGTTCGCCGGCTGGCTAGCCGCGCAGGTAGGAGTGGTCACGTTGGCAGTCTTTCTATACCGGACGCAAATCGCAACTCTGAAGAGCGGCGCTCTCGCGCGGCAAGCGGCGAGCGAGTGGCTGCGAAAGTCCTATTTCCATCCCGGTCAGGACAACCTGCTCGCATTTGTTTTCGGCAGAAGCTTCGCAGTCTTTCAATTCATCTTCGGCCAACACGTAATCGGTCTCGTTGCAGGAGTGATGTTCCTAATTGGAGGGGTGTTTTTGTTTAGAAGGAACTCAAATGCGGGGAACGTCCCATCGCGGCAATTCGCGATCCTGCTGGTTCTAGCGTTCGCCATCAACTGCGCTCTGGCCATGGCGGGTCGGTATCCCTACGGCGGTACCCGCCACTCGATCTTTCTCGCCATGTTCGCGCTGGCAGGCGTGAGCGTTTTGCTAGTGAGGGCCAGTCGTCAGCGCCCGGATTACGCCATCGCTCTCGCCGCCGGCATTGTTGTCGTGTGCTATCTGTTCGGATTCCATCACCAGCCGTATATGACGAGGCACGATCAAAGCCGCGTCCAGATGGCCCAAGCGATGGATTTCGTTATGCAACAGATTCCAGCCTCCGACCGGATTTTCGTCGATTACCAGGCAAGCCTGATGCTCGGTCAGTACCTCTGCGAACAAAAGCCGCTCAGGGTGGAACGTTCAGGTTTCGATTCCTTCGATTGCGCCGGTCACCACATTATTTCGACCACCGATTCGCCGCGCCTGTGGGCGTTCACTCCCGAAACCTTCCCCGGTTACTGGGATGATCTGGCGCGAACGCAAGAGCTAAAGCCAGGCACTAACGTTTGGGTGGTTCAGGCAGGATGGGGAGCCAGCATTGCTTCGGATTTGCCGCGGGTATGCCCTGATCTGAGTCCTTTAAGGTCCGAGTCGTTCGGCCGGAATATCACCATCTTCAGATTAACTGTAGCGAACCGGGCATCTCGCCCTGCGGCATCCTAAGGCTTCGTCCGCCATAACCTCACGTGATTGTGCGTTTCATGTACTGCTCAATCTGTTCCTCAGTGGTATGCCAGGCCGACGCCGGATCCAAATAGAACGCGCGATACCATTCCACTGTCCAGTAAATCGCTTCGTCAATGTCGAGCGCCGTGCTCCATCCGAGCTGAGTTTGCGCTTTCCTAATGTTCAATCGAAACGAGTGCAGTTCCTCCGCAGCTGCATCTTGGATCGCGAGTGTAATCTCCGCACCCCAAGTCTTTGCAAATCTTTCTGCGAGTTCCCGCTCCGAAATCGCGGCCTCTTCGGGCGGTGCGAAGTTCCACGGGCCGGAATAAGCATGCCTGTGCTCATACAAGGATTGTCCAAGCAGCAAACATGCCCGCGCCGACTCAAGCACATGCTGCCACTGGCGCAGGCTATTTCCGTGATCGCGGACGAATGGCATTCCCGACGTGATCTCGCGAACGATATTTGGCACCAGCCGTTCTTCCGCCCAATCGCCGCCTCCGATCGCGCTTACCAGACGAGCAGTTGCAACACTGGCCTTGCGATTTTGAAAAAAAGATCGTTGATACGCGGAACTCGCGACTTCTGCCGTCGCGAGGCTGGCGCTATGAGGATCATCTCCGCCGAGCATATCCTCTTCGCGATATCCCCAAAACCAATTGCGGTCCACATAACAGGATTGACTTGCCGCCAGCACCACCCCGCGAACGGAATTGGTCAGCCGGGCCTCTTCGAGAACGTGAACAGCTCCCATCAGATTTGTGGCAAATGTCTCCACTGGCTCACGCAGGGCGCGCTGCTGTCCAGATTGCCAGGCGCAGTGAATCATGATTTCCGGTTGAAAATCCGTGAAGGCGTTAGCCAGCGTGTTGCGGTCGCGAACGTCTCCGAAGACAGAAGAGATTCCGCGATCCAGAAGGGTCGCGTCAAAGAAATTTGGCCTGCTGGAGGGAGGCAAACCATACCCAAGAACTTTTGCCCCGAGTAGTTTGAGCCATGCGACCAGCCATCCACCCTGAAATCCGGTGTGGCCGGTGACCAGAACCCGCTTTCCGCGATAGAAAGCAGCGAAAGGATGCGGCATCAGCGAAGCCAATAAATGATCGCTGCGGCCAATGCTGTGACCACCAGGCTCGCGATTGTGTATCCGTGAGCGGAAACCCAGCTTTCCTGTTCCGGCAAAGCAAACAGTTCACCGCTCGGAGCCAAGTTCGCGCTAGGGAACTTTTCTTCGCAGTCCAGGCAAAGCTCACGGCTGAGCGAAACTGGGAACCCACATGATTTGCAACCATGAAAGTTCAAGGTTGCTGGAGGCGGTGATTCTGGACCAGGTGATGCCTCTAGTGGAGTTAGGTCGTCGGCATCGCGGAGAGACTGAGTAACGTGCGTTGTCGCCGGTTCGAGGGTAGGCTCGAACAAGTGACCTCCAACCTGCTCGGCAGCCTCACGATGTTCAAGCGCAGTATTCACCATCTCTGTCAGCCGCAAAATTGCATCGACATCGCTGTCGCGGAACGCTTGATCAGCCGTTACTTCGAAAAACCCCGACACCTTTTGCGCTCGAATGATCGGCACTGCCAGTACGAAAACTCCTGCGGCCGTAGAATCGGATTGCGTGCAGCGGATCGTCCGCCCCGTATCGACGCACTCGCGAAGCGGGATGTTCTGCATATCGGCCGGACCGCCAGTCTGTGGACCTGCGCTTCCGCATGAAGCGCAATAAACGAATTCTGTGTCCTCCTTCAGTGCGAGTGCCGCACTCCTCGCGCCAGTGACAAAACGTACGCGCTCGACCAACAACTGAACAGTGGCAAGAAACTCGAGGGTAGCGGTTTGGACCAGCATTGAGAAGGCAGCGGATGATGAACCGGCGTTTTCTGACGCCCCTTCGGCGCAGTCCGCTCTCTCAATTGTGGTTAACTGCTCCATATAGAAAGGCTAGCCGGAGTGTCTCTCTCGGATTCTCATAGTGTCAAGGTCGAATGGCGATAGAATTGCCCAAAGGTCACCCCGGTTTGACCTTGAATTTGCCTTCGCGACGAGTCTGACTCTCTGGACTCCGGTTCCCAATATTGACCGCTATCAAATCGGCACTCCTTGGCGGTTACCAAAGGCACTGGCTGCATTGCCGCTGGAAAGGTCTTGTGAACAGCGTCCGATGTAACAGTCGAGACCCCGCATGCAACCAGCGAATATCGAGCCGGGAACTGAGCAGGACTTTTCTCCTGAGCAAACGGCACAGGCGCTTCTGAATTTGCGTTGCGCTGTTGACCATTGCCACGATGCCGTGCTCATTACTGATCCCGACGGCCGCATAGAGTTTGTGAACCTTGCTTTCGAATCGCTCACTGGTCTCTCGGCGCAAGACTCGATCGGTAAAAATATTAGTTCGATAACTGACGGGACGTTACCTCACAATGGCGAGAAATCCATCAGCGATACGGTGCTCGAGCGAGGAATTTGTTACGAGACGATAGAACTGCGGAGAAGGCAAGGCAGCACAATTGTGCTCGATTGCGCCATTGTCGCGGTTCGTGATCGCGATGGTCTGATCGCAAACCTGGTATACGCCGGAAAAGATCTGACCGAGGAGCGCGCGCTGCAGCCTGAGCTGACGCAAGCCAGAAACCTGCAGACGGCGCGACTCGGGCGGGCGGCACAGCGCATGACTTCAACAATCTGTTGATGGTGATTAGCGCGTACGCGGAACTTGCGCTGCATACGCTCTACAACGAGCACCCGCTGCGGCGGAACTTACAGGAAATCCTGGCAGCCGCGCGCCGCGCGTCGGACCTGACCCGTCAGCTCTTGGTGTTTGGCCGTAAGCAAGTACATGGCCTTGTTTGGCCGTAAGCAAGTACATGGCCTGCAGCCAGTGCAACTCAATTCGGTGGTCGAAGATGCCAGCCGGATGTTGTCCAAACTCCTTGGCGAAGACATCGAACTGCAACTCTCGCTGCAGAAAGATCTTGGTCTGGTAGAGGCCCACCCCTGTCAATTGGAGCAAGTACTCCTGAATCTCAGCGTCAATGCGCGCGATGCCATGCCCGATGGCGGCAAGCTCGTTATTCAGACCGCAGCGGTGTCTCCGGAAGACGCCGAGAGTGGAAAGTTTTCCGCGCCTTCGGCTCGAGAGTTCGTCCAACTCGCTGTCACGGATTCCGGCCTCGGCATTCCCGCCGAACAACTCACCCGAATTTTCGACCCCTTCTTTACCACCAAGCCAGAAGGTAGGGGCACGGGACTGGGGCTTGCGATGGTTGACGCCATTATTCGCCAGAGTCGCGGATTCATTCGGGTAGACAGCGAACTCAACCGCGGAACCAGGTTCAGAATCTGGCTTCCAGTGGTCACGCGCTCTCAACCCGATACCCATCATTTTCCATCCTCAGAGCCGGAGGTCGTTGCTGGCTCAGGGACTTTGCTCGTGGTTGAAGAGGATAATGCAGTGCGGGCGGCATCAGCCGAGTTTCTCTCTTCGATCGGATACCGGGTCCTTTGCGCCGCCAATGGAAGGGAAGCCTGCATGCGAGAGAGACCCACCCTGGGCAGATCGATCTCATGGTTACCGACGTCGTCATGCCCGTGATGAACGGAACGAAACTCGCCAGTCTCGCATCCAGCAGGCAGCCTGAAATCAAGGTGCTGTTTGTCTCTGCTTATGGAGCCAGCGCACTGTTGCGAAAAGGAGTGACGGATTTGAGCCAGCACTTCATCGGAAAGCCTTGTTCCGTCCAATCGCTTGCCGCAGCCGCCGGAGCGGGGTAATTCGACCTCTCCCGTATAATTGCTGTTCAGCATGGGACTACCAGTTTCGCAAGACGAAGCGAACGCCGAAAGCCAACTTTTCCTTGTGCCGTCTTGCGAAACCGCGCGAGCTTCCTACGTTT
>WNGK01001599.1_pt1 | contig 34194 bp, 29 predicted proteins | sample 5400601 | NCBI WGS metagenome assembly WNGK01 (sample SAMN13153376, study PRJNA577476) | soil metagenome | isolation source: 60 cm soil or saprolite under Garry oak tree replicate 1 | place: USA:California | collected 2016-06-15 | reverse complement strand
GACAGGTTCGACGGATCTATGCTCAGCCGCTCCGCCAAATCCCGCAGATGGTGGCGGGCCGTCGGGTTCGTAAAATAATAGGCCAGCAGTTGCTGGCGCGCCTTGGAGCGAAAGTCAAACATGTGGTAATAGTCTACCAAACATGTGGGTTTCGCATGATCCGCCGAGGGAGCGAAAGGGAATATTAGCGATTTCTCCTGTTGGGTTCAGCAGTGCGCCGAATCCGGGAAATCCGTGGATTCGATCTTATTCAGGTAAGAGGTAGGCTGCTGGGCTTACAACCGACGTACCCAATACTCCGGCCGTCTGCTGCCGTGAGCGACGGCCCAGATTGTGATTACTGATTCTTGCTCCGAATAGATGATGGAAAAAGGAAATCGCCAAAGCAGAAATCGTCTGGTGTTGTTCTTGCCTGGCGACCAGCGTTCCGGGGCTTCACGGATTGTGTCGGGGCGCGATGCAGTTCTTCGATGAAGTCTACTGCCGCTTTGGGGCTGCGCCTCTGATACCAAGCGACTGCGCTCTTAACATCTGCGATTGCGCCCTCGTGATACTCAACACGCTCAGCGCTCATTCACGATTGCCAAGAGCTCGCGATGCAGTTGTTCCCAAGGGACGGTCACGGCTTCGCCAGCTTTCAAAGCTTCGATTCTGCGAGCGACCTCCTCATCCCAAGCCTCTTGGACAGACTGATTCGTAGTCTCAAGGCTATCAAGCAGCGTGTTGGCCAATGCAGCGCGTTCGTCGACGGAGAGCGCGAGCGCCTGTTTCAAAAGATCGGATACCTCTGGACTCATGGCGTTATTCTACCCCGTGTCAAGTGTGCCATAAATGTGCCGTACGCTTCGGGCCAGTGTGCGCTAAAGTGCGCCTTTTCAATAGCTCTTGAGAATGCTCCCGTGCGGGATTGAGTTGGAGGTAAGTTGTTGATTTATCAGCGCGAGACCTGGAATTTTAACCTTTGCCGTCCGTTAACTCTGGATCAGCATATCGGGGTTCGAATCCCTGGGGGCAGCCAAATTAAAATCAATCACTTACCTCTACAATAAGCCCGCACGGAAGCACTCTTGAGAAGTACTGAAAAGGCTCGATTTGGCGCATAGCGAATCGAAGGGCACGGCACACCAGCGTGGCCACGCACTTCCTAAGGCGAGTGCGTCTCCGCTGGAACAGGCGGAGACGGATCAAGAGCGCACGCATTTGCTAAAATCTAGATAATCGTTGGCATACCAAAGCGCCGTCTTCGATGTTGATTTTATTCGGGACGCGAAAGCTGCCGGGTACGACGTGAAAGCGGCGTACTTGGCCACGGAGGATCCCAATCTCAATCTTCGGCGCGTCCTGATCCGCGTCAACAATGGTGGTCCGTTTGCTGCTATCTCACGCATTCCAGAAGATTTCTCCAAGGGATTAAGACAACTCACGACTCTCAGCGGCTTGCCGATGACCTCATGCTTTTCGACAATACCGTCCATAGCCGTGGTTTCCGTCTCGTAGCGCACTTTCGTAAAGGACACCTTATCAAACTGGCGCGAAGTATACCGAAATGGGCACACAGAGCATTCGCGAAGGAATTCGGTCAATGGATGCAGCCTTCCGGTTGATATGCGGGCTACGCGGAGTTAATTACCCGTTTCTTCGTCGAGGGTCAGATTAAGCTCTAGGACGTTCACTCGTGGTTCGCCGAGAATACCAAACTGGCGCTGCAGGATGTGGCCTTGGACAAGGGCACGGACCTGATCTTGGCTGAGGCCACGAACTCGCGCGATTCGTGGTACCTGAAACAGTGCTGCGGCAGGAGTGATGTCCGGGTCGAGGCCGGAGCCGGAAGCGGTGACGAGATCTATCGGAACCGGAGTATTGGGATTGTCAGCTTGCGCCGTAATAACGTCGCTCTTGATGCGGTCGATTAGTTTCTGATTGGTAGGTCCCAGGTTTGATCCGCTTGAGTTTCCGGCGTCATATCCGTTTCCTGCCGCGGAGGGCCGGGAATGGAAATACTTGGCAGAAACGAACGGCTGGCCGATGATTCGAGACCCGATCAGCTCGCCGTTCTTAGAGATGAGCTGGCCGTTGGCTTTGTCGTGGAACAGGACTTGAGCGAGCGCGGTAACCACAAGAGGATAGATGATTCCCAACAGGATCGTGGTCGCGATGGTCATCAAAACAGCAATCAGCAGATTCTTTTTCATAGATACCTCTACCTCTACGCAAGCCCTACGCGGGTAATCAGCATATCAATCAGCTTGATTCCGATGAATGGGATGAGTACGCCGCCGACCCCGTAAATGAGCAGATTGTCACGCAGCAAAGCCGCAGCGCCAAGCGGGCGATACTTCACTCCACGCAGCGCCAGCGGAATCAGTGCGATTATGATCAGTGCGTTGAAGACGACGGCCGAAAGCACGGCTGATTCGGGTGTCTTCAGGTGCATGATGTTGAGCACGTTCAGCACGGGAAACGTTCCGGCGAACATCGCTGGAATAATCGCGAAATACTTGGCGACGTCGTTCGCTATGGAGAATGTGGTTAGCGAGCCGCGGGTCATCAGCAACTGTTTGCCGATTTCTACGACTTCAATCAATTTCGTCGGATTGGAATCGAGATCCACCATGTTGCCGGCTTCTTTCGCGGCCTGAGTACCGGTGTTCATAGCGACGCCGACGTCAGCTTGGGCGAGCGCCGGCGCATCGTTGGTCCCATCGCCAGTCATAGCCACCAATTTGCTATCGGACTGTTCGTGGCGGATCAGGTCCATTTTGTCTTTGGGCGTCGCCTGCGCAAGGAAATCGTCCACGCCGGCTTCGCGCGCGATTGCTGCCGCGGTGAGCGGGTTGTCACCGGTGATCATCACGGTGCGGATTCCCATCGCTCGCAGTTGATTGAAGCGATCTCGAATGCCGCCTTTGACGATGTCCTTCAACTCGATCGCGCCTAACGCCCCACGGCTCTTTTCCGCGACCACTAGAGGCGTGCCCCCTGAGCGTGCGATCTCCTCCACTGTGCTCCTCACCGCGTCCGGGAATCTGCCGCCATTCTGTGCGACAAACGTTGCGATCGAATCGGCAGCGCCTTTACGAATCTGAAATCCGTTGAGGTCCACGCCCGACATGCGGGTTTGAGCGGAGAAGGGCACGAACGTGGCATCGTGCGAACCGAGCTCGCGGCCACGCAGACCATATTTTTCCTTAGCGAGTACCACGATGGAACGGCCTTCCGGAGTTTCATCCGCCAGGGATGAGAGCTGCGCTGCGTCCGCCAACTCTTGCTCGGTAACGCCCGGCGCCGGCACAAACCGCGATGCTTGGCGGTTTCCTAGCGTGATGGTCCCAGTCTTGTCGAGCAGCAACGTATTGACGTCGCCGGCCGCTTCGACCGCCCGGCCTGACATCGCTAGCACGTTGTGTTGGATCAACCGGTCCATGCCTGCAATGCCGATCGCAGAGAGCAGGCCGCCAATGGTTGTGGGAATCAGGCAGACTAGCAGTGAAACCAGCACAAACACGGTTTGCGGAGAGCCTGAGTAGATCGCGAAAGGCTGCAGCGTCACGACGGCGAGCAGGAAAATAATCGTGAGCCCAGCGAGAAGGATGTTGAGCGCAATCTCGTTCGGTGTCTTCTGGCGCTCCGCGCCTTCAACCAGGGCAATCATGCGATCCAGAAATGTTTCGCCTGGATTGGAGGTGATTTTGACTTTGATGTGATCGGACAGGACACGAGTGCCGCCCGTTACCGCTGAGCGGTCGCCTCCAGCTTCGCGGATCACTGGCGCGGACTCGCCAGTGATTGCTGACTCGTCCACAGAAGCCACGCCCTCAATAATTTCGCCATCGGAGGGAATCAATTCCCCGGCTGAAACGTGGACGAGGTCTCCGGTTCGGAGCTTCGAGCTGGGCACGTCCTCCGTAGCTCCGCCGCCGAGGATTTTGTGAGCCAATGTCTCAGATCGTGCCTTGCGCAAGGTGTCAGCTTGGGCTTTGCCGCGGCCCTCGGCCATAGCTTCGGCGAAGTTAGCAAAAAGAACCGTAAACCAGAGCCACAGGGTTATCTGCAGGTTGAACTTGAAATCCGTTCCGCCTTTGAAAAGGAGGGCGGTGGTAATTACACTTCCAATCTCCACCACAAACATGACGGGATTGCCCATCATCTTTCGTGGGTTGAGTTTCAGAAATGAGTCCCACGTTGCCCGTTTGACAATCTTCCATTCCCAAACAGCTTTTGATTTCTTTGCCATAAATTAGCCGTCAGCTGTCAGCCATCAGCTTTCAGCTAAACCGCTGAATGCTGAGTGCTGGCTGTCATTCTTCTGAAGTCCTCTTCAACCACCAGCGTCGAACTGCAACTCCCGCCCACACGGCCTCTACTAGGCCGAATGGCCATGCGCCCTAAGCCATAGACCGATCCCAATGCGCATGCGAAAGCGAATGCCAGAATGAACCAAGTACTTTTCGCCTCCAATGCGTACGTCAATAACATTGCAGTCACCGCAAACAAGCCAAATGCCGATAGCGAAGTCATTCCGATAGCAGGCTCCCGCTCAAAATGTCTTCCCCGCAGCCATCTGTAAATGCTCCAGGATAGGTCCAAGACTTAGCGCCGGGAAAAATGTCAGGGCTCCGACGATCAGGATTACGCCTATCAATAGCGTTGTGAATAGAGGTGTGGTAACCGGAAATGTTCCGAGCGACGGCGGAACATATGTTTTCTTGGCCAGGTTTCCAGCAATCGCGAGCATCGGGATAATCATCAGGAAACGCCCAATCAGTATGTCAAACCCGATTGTCGTGTTGTACCAAAGCGTATTCGCACTTAGGCCAGCGAACGCGGAGCCGTTGTTGCCCGCTCCTTCCGTGAACGCGTACAGGACTTCAGAGAAGCCATGAGGCCCGGGATTCAAAATGCTGGAAGTCCCAAAGTTTTTCAGCACCGAGACTGCGGTGAATGCCAAGATCACGAACGGAAAGATGAGAGTAGTCAGCATTGCCATCTTCACGTCATACGCCTCGATTTTTTTCCCGAGATATTCCGGCGTGCGACCCACCATCAGACCGGCGATGAATACTGCCAGAACGACATAAATGAGAATCCCATACAGCCCCGAGCCGACACCGCCAAAGACAGTTTCGCTCAGCATGATGTTAGTAAGGGGAATCATGCCGCCGAGCGGGGTATAGGAGTCATGCATGCTGTTCACCGCACCGCAGCTAGTGTCCGTCGTGACCGTAGCCCATAATGTCGAATTGGCAATTCCGTAGCGGACCTCCTTGCCCTCCATATTTCCACCGGATTGCAGCGCGCTCGCGTATTGGTCAACTCCGGCCAGGAGGGGATTGCCACGCGATTCGGCCCAATATGCGGTGGTGACTCCGGCCAAGAACAATACCGCCATCGCCGCCCACACGGCCCATCCGTGGGCTTGCGAACCCGTCATGCGGCCTAGAGTGTAAGTAAGGCCCGCACTGATAGCGAAAATCGCGAACATCTCGAAGAGATTGGAAAGCGGCGTAGGATTCTCGAATGGATGCGCGCTGTTAGCGTTAAAGAAACCGCCGCCGTTTGTCCCAAATTCCTTGATGATTTCCTGCGAGGCGACCGGGCCCTGGGCAATCGTTTGAGTGGTGACTGTATCTGTGGCTGGTTTCCCATCAGGGCCAATCACAGGCTTTCCGTTGGCGTCCACTTTGGGCACTTGCTGCGCCTCGACCAGCTTTACTGTGTCATAGGGCTTCAGGTTTTGGGGCACGCCTTGGGATACCAGGAATAAAGCTCCGACAACACAAAACGGCAGCAGGACCCAAAGACAACACCGGACAAGGTCCACCCAGAAGTTGCCGATAGTCTGCATTTGCCGGCGGGCTATTCCGCGGACGAGGGCAATGGCCAGTGCAATGCCGGTCGCGGCCGAAGTGAAGTTGTGGAACGCAAGGCCAGCCATTTGAGTGAAATAGCTCATGGTGGTTTCGCCGCCATAGGCCTGCCAGTTGGTATTTGTCGTAAAAGAAGCGGCAGTATTGAAAGCCAGGTGGGGCGGGTTCACGCCTGCCAGTTTTTGCGGATTGAAAGGAAGATAATACTGCACCCGCTGGATCAAGTAGAGCACCAGCATTGAGACCACGCTGAATAGCAGCATGGAAATCGCATACTCGGTCCAGCGCATCTCGTGATTTTCGTATACGCCTGTGACGCGATAGAGCAACCTCTCAACCGGCCGCAGGACGGGATCGAGAAACGTCTTCTCTCGATTGAAGACTCGCGCCATGAAGATCCCGAGCGGTTTGGTAACCAGGAAAATCAGCGCGAAAAAGAACAGTATTTGAAACCAGCCATTCGCGGTCATGTCAGAACTTCTCCGGACGCAACAGGGCATACAGCAGATACATGCCTGTTAGGACACTCACGACGAGCATGATCAATGATTCCAGCATCATCGATTTTTCTCACTTCACGCGATCGCAGAACTTCACATAGCCAATTGACAAGGCGAAGAACGCTATCGTGATTGCTACCCAAATCAAGTCCTGCATATTGATCATCCGAACCTCACTTCACACATAGTGAAGGCTTCATGATTGCTCACAGCCGCTTCTTCTCGCGCGCACGAAGGTCTTCGGCGCTGTAGAGATGAAGCAACTTGCCCTTGTCTTTTCTCGGGCTCGGCTGTCTCCTAATCTCCACTCGCTGCCGTCGGCGGGAATTACGTGAATCACGCCATAAGGCAAACATGAAATAGATTAGGAAGGCACAGCCTGCCATCGCTGTTACGGTAAAGATCACGAGGCCTGTCATTCGCTACTCCAAGAGAACCCAGCCGAAAGCTGCGAACTCAAGCTTCATTCCAACAGGCACGACATAAAGAGGGACTAAAAGGTTCGTAAGGAAAGCATAAGGAAGAAAAACGTGAGCCAGATCGAGTTTGAGAGGATTCTGAAATCTACCTCATGAATCGGGTTTGGGTAGTTCCGGTAGGCTTGTTGCCGAATAGTTTTCCGGGTGGCTCTTGACTCGACCGCACTCCGGAAATACCGTCATGGCAGGATGGCCCTATTGAAGACTGCTCTGACCGCTGGACGCAAGAGGTAAAACAACAGCACAGTGGCAATGCCGAAGCCAACACCGCCTCGCAATAGATCACCTCTAAAGAAATTGACCAGATCGCCCAGCACCTGCGTCGCAATAACCGCCACGGCCAATCTCCACCCCCAACGACGGCGTTTGAACCAACCCGTACCTGAGAGCGCCAACACTGCGGCAAGTAGTAGAAAGAGAATTCCCGCTGGTTTGACAAGAGTTGCAAGCTCTTTATGGGCTGTGGGATTGAGAGCCCACATCCTATCGAGAGATGTGCCGGGCCAACTCAATGTCGCTCCGGCGAGGGATGCCATGGTGGCGCCGAAGAACAAGAAAACGCCGACGGCAGTTATCCCGCGCGGCATCTCATGCCGAACGACTCCGTCGATGGCGGGGTTAGGGTAGTCGCGCATCTGTTGACTATACCCCGGCACCTGCAAATCTGCGGGCGCACAAGACGAGGTGGGGAAAAGACCACAACCTGAGTATTGCAGTCCCGCGCTCGGGTAGTGGGTCAGTTCCAGTAACCGGCTCGTCAAGTATGACCGCAACTGTCTACTGAGATGAGGCTATTGCGAGGTCACGCCTTTGGGCTCAAAACGGTATCCGACCCAGGGCTCCGTCAGAATGTAGGAAGGTGATCCCATATCAGCCTCGATTTTCTTTCGGAGCTGGCCGATAAACACTCGCAGGTATTCCGGTTGTTCGGTGCTGCTTGCGCCCCATACGGCAGCGAGCAGCTTGCGATGCGTAACAACTTTGTGGGGGTTACGGGCAAAATAGACTAGCAGCTCAAACTCTTTCGGGGTCAGCTTGAGCTCACGGCCACGGACGAGAGCGGTGTGCGCGTCCAGGTCAACACGGAAATCACCATCTTCGATCACACCTCCACGACTTTCTTCGTGCGGAGCACGTCGCAGGTTTGCGCGGACTCGCGCGAGCAGTTCGTTTATGCCAAACGGTTTCGTCACATAATCGTCGGCGCCGGCGTCGAGCGCTTGAACTTTGGTGCGCTCCTCGCCCTTCACCGAGAGCACGATGATGGGAGCGTTTGATTTGAGGCGGAACCGGCGACAGACTTCGAGTCCGTCCATCACCGGCATGGAAAGGTCTGTGATCATCAGGTCCGGCGGCCAGTCTCGGGCGATCTGCAGGGCGGTTTCTCCGTCGTTGGCGACGCGCAAATCGTAACCATGAGCATCGAGCGACATCCGCAACACGCGAGTGATTTGTGGCTCGTCGTCCACGACGAGGATGCGCCTGTGATTGGCAGGCTTCACTTAGCCTCCTGCGTCACGATATGCACGTCGATAGGAGGCGCGTGTCGCAGGAACTTTTGAATGACAGTCAAATACAGGTACTTGCGCCAGCCCTCTTGCGCAGAGCGTCCAAAGATGACGTGCGTGATGTGCTTTTCACGAACGAACTCTGCCACTCTCTCCGCGATGTTCCCCTTGGGCAGCCGGACAACTGTCGCGCCCAGGTTCTCAGCAAACCGGATGTTTTCCTGGAGCGAGCGGCGGTTGTCACCCTCTTGGTCTGCTTGCGATTCTACGTAAACAACATAGAACTCAGCATCAATGCTATGCGCCATACGGCCGCCGCGGGCGATCAGATATTGGGCGATCGGATTCGAGCTGATGCCCACCGCAATTTTCTCGCGGACTGCAACCGCGGGTAGCAAGCCCTCGCGTGTCCAGTGCGCCTCCAGGCTTTTGTCCACAACTTGCGCGACTTGACGCAGCGCAAGTTCGCGGAGGGCAATCAGGTTTCCTCGCCGGAAAAAATTGCCGAGCGCGCTCTCTGCGCGGTCGAGCGGGTAAATGTCACCACGCCGCATTCGAGTTTGTAACGCCTCCGGCGTGAGGTCGGACATGACGATCTCTTCCGCGCGCTGGATCACCCAATCCGGAACTGTCTCGCGAACGTGAACACCCGTGATGCGTTCCACCAGCGGATTCAGGCTCTCGATGTGCTGCACGTTCACGGTGGAGACAACATCAACCTTGGCGTCGAGGAGATCGATCACGTCCTGGTAGCGTTTGGGATGCTTGCTGCCTTCGATATTTGTGTGGGCCAGTTCATCGACGAGCACAACTGCGGGTTTTCGCGCCAGGATCGAATCAACATCCATCTCCGTAAACACTGTTCCCTTGTACTCGATCTGCCTGCGCAGGACTGTTTCCAATTTTGCCACGAGATCTGCGACCGCCTTCCGCCCATGTGTTTCGATTACCCCGACAACAACGTCCTCACCACGACTGTAGCGGCGAATGCCTTCACTCAGCATGCTATAGGTTTTGCCGACACCTGGAGCGTAGCCCAGGAAGAGCTTGAAAATGCCTTGCTTCTTCTCTGGCGCGACCTCTTCCAGCCATTGTTCTGGACGCTTTTGCACGAATCCATTGTCATCTGAGTTCTGCGGTTTGTCGAGAAAGGAGCCTGCGTAAGCTTCTTGGAAGCGCATTGCCTTCAAGAGTCGAGGGTTTACAATCACGCACGTGAGATTGCCGGTGAAGTTCGGCTTTAGAACTCTTGTTTGTACGCTTATCGTTCCTGCAATCGTGCTCTTCTACAAGCAGGGCCCGCATGCGAATGTGACGACAGTCGCGCTGACGTTCCTGCTCGTGGTTCTGGTCGTCTCGGCCAACTGGGGATTCTGGTATGCAGCTTTTGTCGCGCTGCTTTCGACGATCGCATTTAACTTTTTCTTCCTCCCCCCGTACGGCACATTCACGATTGCCGATCCACAAAACTGGGCTGCACTCTTCGCCTTCCTTGCCACGGCGATGATTGCCGGACAGCTTTCCGAACGTGCGCGACGAGAAACAATGAGGGCGAACCAGCGCCGGCGCGAGCTTGAGCACCTCTATGCCTTCAGTCAACGTTTGCTCACGCTCGAAAGCGTGCCGGAGCTGCTGAATCTGGTACCGCGTCACATAGTTGATACTTTCGGGGGCAAGGGCGCGGCACTTTTCGTGTCGGACCGAACAGACGTTTATCGTTCCGACCCGGACACTCGCGAAATTGAAACCGGGCGCCTGCAGTCGGTTGCCGCGCGAGGCGAGCCGGCAACCGACTTCGAGAATGCGCTGGCCTACGTTCCGCTTCGCCTCGGAGTGAGGAGTGTCGGTTCAATTGGAATCTCGGGCACAACTCTGTCTCACGAGAGTCTGGACGCGCTTTCTACTCTGGTTGCCATTGCGATTGAGCGCACTCGTGCTATAGAGAATGTCGGTAAGGCCGAGGCCGCGCGTGAAAACGAGAAACTACGCTCTGCCATCCTCGACTCGGTCGCGCACGAGTTCCGAACTCCTCTGACGGCAATCAAGGCCTCGGCGACGAGCTTGCTCTCCGGAGGCCTCGACGGTCCGCAACAGAACGAATTGCTCACGGTCATCAATGAGGAGTCCGATCGTATGAACCACCTTGTCGAAGAGGCGACACAGATGGCGCGCCTCGAATCGAAGCAGGTGGAACTTGAACTCAGGCCCCACGACATCCGCGAGGCCATCGATCGGGCTCTGGAATTGGCAAAGAAAGCCGTCAACCGGCATCCGGTTAAATTTGACACTGCGGCTGACCTACCTTTGGTTGAGTTCGACGTCGAACTGGTCGTGAATGTACTTCAGCAACTGCTGGAGAACGCCGCAAAGTATTCGCCATCCGAAGCTCCAATCCACATCTCGGTAGAGAACACCGGCACAGAACTCGTAGTCAGCGTCGCAGACCGTGGACCAGGGATTGACGAACTTGAGCAAGCGCTAATCTTCGACAAGTTCTATCGCGGTAGGGACAACCGCTTTTCAGTGCAGGGGACGGGAATGGGCCTGGCGATCGCGAAAGCCGTCGTGGAAGCTCATGGCGGAGGTGTACGAGTTACTAGCCAGGTGGGGCAAGGCTCGGTGTTCTCGTTTAGCCTTCCGCTGAAATCGGTGAACGTTCCATCCTAATAGTCTCCCCGAGGTGCCAACCTCAGATGAAGATGATGCCAAAGCCTTCGCCGCAACAGTCCGGGTAACAACCTGAATCGGCAGCAATTTCTTGCCGTCTTTACGGTTTCTTTATACCTAGCATGGTCGAATAAAGGTTGACATGCAGGTTTGCTCATCCTCAAGAAGGCTGCGTCGTGGACTCGCTGTAAGTTGAAATCGCCCGCGGGCCGAATCTTAAATGCCATCTTCACCTCCTCCCAAACAAATGGCGCCGAGCACCACAGCTCGTGTGCTAATCGCCTCCAGCGCGATGCTCGCGTTTATTTCTTTCTGGCGCGTCGCCGCCATCGTGCTAAACGACATGGGCTCGTCGGCATTTTATGCCGGAGCCATTGCCGAGCACTTCGTCGGCAAACCAGCCCCGTGGTTCGTTCTAGCTATCATGCTGCTCGCCGGTACCGTAGCGGCGCTTTACATCGAGAGCTGCGGGATGTTTGTACGCGGCGGCGTGTACCGGGTCGTGAAAGAGGCCATGGGCAGCACCCTGGCCAAGTTTTCGGTTTCCGCCTTGATGTTCGATTACATCTTGACCGGGCCGATCAGCGGTGTTTCGGCGGGCCTTTACCTGGTGGGGTTGCTGAATGAACTTTTGCAGCACTCGCATTCGCGCGTCACGATCCCGATGAATGCCGGGGCGGCTTTCTTTGCGGTGCTGGTCACGCTTTACTTCTGGTGGGAAAACATCAAGGGTATTCCTGAGTCCAGCGAGAAAGCCCTGCGCATTATGTACGTGACCACAATCATGGTGGTCATGATGGTGGCGTGGTGTTGCTACACAATCGTGGTCAAAGGCGGGCATCTTCCGCCCTGGCCGCACCTTCGGAACATCACTTACCTGACCGGGGAACACGGAGGCGCGCTGGGCTGGCTGCGCCACACCTCCCTTCCCTACAAAATAGGACTCATTGGAATCCTGATTGGGTTGGGGCATTCGGTGCTCGCCATGAGCGGCGAGGAAACCATGGCCCAGGTTTATCGGGAAATCGAGCACCCGAAACTCCCCAACCTCAAGAAGGCCGCTTCCGTCATTTTCCTCTACAGCTTGGTTTTCACTGCCGGGGTTGCGTTCTTTTCGGTAATGATCATCCCCGATTCAGTGCGCGCGAGTTTCCAGGACAACCCGATCGGTGGCCTGACGATGTATCTGGTCGGACCGGTATCGCTGCGGCTCGTGTTCCGCGCTTTTGTTGTCGTGGTCGGCGTGTTGATGCTGGCAGGCGCGGTGAATACCGCGATAGTCGGCTCAAACGGTGTTCTGAACCGGGTTTCAGAGGACGGAATTCTGCCGGATTGGTTTCGCAAGCCGCATCGCCGCTTCGGAACTTCATATCGCATCCTGAATCTGGTGGTTGGGCTTCAACTGCTCACAATCATTCTGAGCCGCGGCGACATTTTCCTGTTGGGCGAAGCATACGCCTTTGGTGTGATGTGGAGCTTCTCCATGAAAGGACTCGCGGTCCTGGTGCTTCGCTATAAAGAACCGGGAAAGCGTGACTTTCGCGTGCCCCTGAACTTCCGGATTGGAAAAACTGAAATTCCGCTCGGCCTGGCGCTGATTACGCTTACCCTGATCGCGCTTTGCGGAATCAATCTCTTTACCAAAGAGGTCGCGACGATTTCCGGCATTGCTTTCACGATCATCTTTTTCGCGGTCTTCGAGATCTCGGAAAAAGTGACCCGCAAGCGCGCTAGTGAACGCGCTGAACTCGATCAGTTCAACATAGAGGCGGGCGACAATCTCACTCCGAAGGCTCTCGGAGTCCGGCCAGGCAATGTGCTGGTAATGATCCGCAACTACAACACGCTTTATAACCTCGCTGCGACTCTCGACCGCGTCGACCCTCACAACCAGGATGTTGTCGCGCTGCACCTCCGATTCCTGGGACGCGCCGATGCTGGAGAGTACGAACTGGAACCAGAGCAGCTCTTTAGCTCCGAGGAACAAACGCTGTTTACGCGCGCCCTGGCCTTGGCTGAGAAGAAAGGAAAGACGATCCATCTTGCCGTTGCGGGGGCCACTGAGAAATGGGACGCGATTTTGCGCTCTGCGCAAAGTCTACAGTCATCTGTAGTGGTGTTGGGCGCCTCGCCCAACCGGCCGCTCACCGAAGAAGCACGTGTAGCGGGACTGGCGTGGGAGCGGTTGGACGATCCCAAGCCGCAGTTGACGCTTGCCGTTTACACACCCACAGGCCAGGAACAGGTTTTCTACTTGGGACCGCACGCTCCGCATCTCACCCCCAAGGAAGTTGATCTTCTGCACGGAATTTGGCTGGAACTTAGCAATGACGTCGCTCCAGAAGAGATCCACCATCATGATGTTGTGCACTTCGCTCTCGAAGAGCTGCGTAAGGAACTCAGCGATTCCCAGCGGCAAGAAGTTGTAGGCAGGTTAAGGCAGCATCTGCAAGAAATCAAAGATCGGCGCGCACCGCAGAGCTAAAAAGCGCCGACTCCCCGGTCGTGTTAACCGGGGGGCGAACCGCCTGTTCGGCCCCGTAAACGTGACGTTACTCCTCAAATCCCGTCACATTTATCAAGCTTTTCCAACGCTTTTGCGTTTCCATCCATGCGGGCGTTTGTCTGGACAAAGGAGCCAACGCCCGTTAGCACTTTCACGAGACTGAGTTTGGCTTGAGTTAGATGGCAGCGGCTCCGCGTTCCTGGTTGCGGATGCGGATCGCTTCATCGATCTTAGACAGAAAAATCTTGCCATCGCCAATCTTGCCGGTGGAGGCGGTCTTGATGACGGCCTCGACGGCGGCCTCCACAAGTTCGTCGGGAAGTACCAATTCGATCTTGATCTTGGGCAGCAGGTCCACGCTGTATTCGCGGCCGCGATAAACTTCCGTATGACCTTTTTGGCGTCCGTGGCCACGCACTTCAAGTATGGTCATGCCCTGGACCCCAAGCTCCATGAGAACTTCTTTGACCGACTCAAATTTGGAGGGTTGGATGATCGCTTCGAGTTTAGTCATGATTGATTGTCCTCATCAGAGTGCGCCAGTTTTTCCAGCGTCAACATCCTAGTTGAGACTCGAATCAGTCCCAGCATAAATTCTCTATTGCAGAAACAACACTTTTGTATTGTGATACTTGATTCTACAGGCGAAGGCCGAGTCGGTTCACTCGAGCCAGCAGGAGTCTCCATTCCATGAAGCTCGCGGGTTTCTTGTTGCTGGTGGCGGGAGGCGGGCTGGTTCTCGCTGCGGTGGCGCTGCTGGCGTCAGCTCTACAGCGCACGGGCTTTGTGCTGGCCGGAGTTGCGGTAGAGGCGTTGGGGGTAGTTCTGGTCGCCCGCTCCCATCTGCCGCCGCAAGGGGATAGAGGGTGACTTCTCTGCCTGTTTCTGCGTTCTCGGAAACGTCGACCGCGCTTTGTCTCGTCTTGATCCTGCTCGTTCCCCTAGCCGGTGCTGGGCTCTCGCTCATCAACACTGGATTGGGGCGTTCGCGCAGCGCAGCCCACTGCATGATGGCTTCGCTCATGGTGATTGCGACCGCTGCGGTGGCGTACTTCGTGTGCGGGTTCTCGTGGCAGGGGTTCGTGGGCCGCCCGGCGCATTTTCTCACCATCGGTCATGCAGGATGGAACTGGCTTGCGGCGGAACCGTTTTTCATGCGTGGGTTGCAATTCGAGAGCTCTCCTTCCTCGTTAGCGGTGCTACTGCAATTGTTCAGCGTTGGATTGGCAGGGTTGATCCCCTTGGGTGCAGGTGCAGATCGCTGGAGGCTGGGTGCGAGCTGCGTCTCCACCGCGCTGCTCGCAGGCTGGACTTATCCTCTATTCGCGCATTGGGTTTGGGGAGGAGGATGGCTGGCACAGCTGGGCACGAGTTATGGGCTGGGCAGCGGATTTGTGGATGCGGGCGGCTCAAGCACAATTCAAGGTGTGGGAGGCTTAACAGCCCTGTCCATTGCATGGATCGTAGGCCCCCGCCGGGGCAAATACTCGGCCAATAGCATGCCGGCTGCAATCCCGGCGCACAATGTCACCTTCGTCCTATTCGGGTGCCTGCTGGGATTAGTGGGGTGGCTGGGACTGAACTCTGCCGGAGCTCTACTCTTCGCAGGTGTTGGAGTGGAGCGCGTCGTCCTGATTGCGGTCAATACCGTTTTAGCTGCGGCGTCGGCGGGATTGACGGCTGCTATCATCACCCGCTTGCGGTTCGGTAAACCCGATGCTTCCCTCACCGCCAATGGCTGGATGGGCGGGCTAGTGGCCAGCGGCGCTGCTTGCGCTTTTGTCAAACCTGCGGTGGCAGTTATCGTTGGAAGCGTGGCCGGCGGACTGGTCATCTTCGCGATAGAGTGGCTGGAATTCAAGTTGACAGTTGATGATCCGGGAGGCGCAATTTCAGTGCATGCGGTGGGCGGCATTTGGGGGATATTGGCGGTTGGCCTCTTTGCTCAGATGCCCGGCGAAAACGTCGGCCAACTCCTCGCTCAAATCGTGGGAATCGCGACCTTGGTGGGCTTTGTGCTGCCCATGACCTACGGACTGAACTGGCTGTTAAATCGCTTTTATCCGCAGCGGGTGGCAATGGACGGCGAACGCCAAGGCATGGACCTGCACGAACTAGGCGCCGATGCTTATCCAGAATTTGTGACGCACACGGAGGAGTTTATTCAGCGGTAGTGCGACTCACTGGGCTCTAAACAGGGTGCGGAAAAAGTCGGCTTCGGGTCGAACGGGCGCGGCCTCCAGCCGCGCTGATATCGAAATCAAAATGCCTTCCGGCACGGCCGAAGGCCGCGGCCTTTTTCAAAGCCAGTCGGATTTCAGCGTTTTCCCGGAACTTGCTAACGCTGTGAGAGTGTTAGTGCCGGGCCACCCACAGCAGCAATCCGAAAACCACAATGGGAATCAGCGCCATGGCCATATAAAACAAGATCTGGCGGGTCCTTGGCTGCTTCCGAATTTGCCAGTTCGTGAGTTCGTCGCGATCGGCTACTCCGACCTTGTCCTGATGTTCCAGATCGTGGGCGAACTCCCGTGCCGACGGGTAGCGCTTGGCGGGGTCCCGTTCCAGAGCGCGGTAGATGATTTCCTGAAGCTGCGGAGAGATGCTGGGATCGATCTCGCGCGGCGGCACGGGATTGTTCAGGAGACGGTCATTCATGATCACGAATGCATTCGGTCCGGTGAACGGCACTTTCCCGGTCAGCAGTTCGTAGAGCATGACGCCCAGGGCATAGATGTCGCTGCGGGCGTCGCCACGCTTGCCTTTTACCTGCTCGGGAGAAATATAGTCCGGGGTTCCCGTGGTTGGCGAGAATTTGGCGAAAGTGATGCGCCGCGAGCCGACGTTGGCCGCAATGCCAAAATCAATCAGCTTGATGTGGTCGTTGGCGTCCACCAAGATGTTTTCCGGTTTCAGATCGCGATGGATGACACCGTGGCCGTGCACGTATTCGAGTGCTGACGCGATCTGCAAAGCGATCTTGACCGCACGGTCAGCCGGAAACTTTCCCTGCTCGTTCATGAACTGGCGGAGCGGGCGGCCCTCAACCCAGGCCATCACCATGTAAGGCTGGCTGCGATGCTCGTCAGCGAAAACCTTCATCAAGCCGGGATGGTCCAACTTCTGCCCGATCTCTTGTTCGCGGTGGAAGCGCTCGACGAAGACCGGGTCCGTCTCCATCTCGGGATGGGGAACTTTGATTGCGACCGGACGCCCGGTGCGTTCATCCGTCCCGCGGTAAATTGAGGCCATGCCGCTGCGGGCGACAAGGTTTTCAATCACGTAGTGGTCGAGTTTATCGCCAGTTTGAAGAGGTGTCATGGGTTAGAAAGAACTATGCAAACCGCTCAAGCCCCGATTTCATTGACCCTCTCGGGAAACGAGCAGCCAGAACCAGCACACTCCATCATGCCAGAACTCGCGTAAAGAGTGGATATATTTTGGGCGGGGGCTGGAAGGACTTCAGCGGAGCTGATAGGGCCTCCCACGATACATGCCCACCCGCTCGACGGCCTTGAGGCGGATGAGCTGAACGCTGATGTTGTCGCTGCCATCTTTTTCGCAGGCCAGAGCGACCAGCGTCCGAACTGCCTGGTGAAGATCGGGGAGACGCGAGATCACTGCCGCGATCTCCTGGGTCGTCAACGATCCGTGCAGGCCGTCGCTCGAGAGGAGAAGAACATCACCAATGTGGAGTTCGTGCTCGTCGATGTCCGGACTCACCACTGGGTGGCTGCCAACCGATCGGGTGAGGTGACTGCGGGCCTCGGAAGCCGCCGCCTCCTCTTCTGAGAGCAGTCCCAGCCGGACCTGCTCGTGGACCAGCGTGTGATCGTGGGTCAACAAGCTGACCCGGCCACGGCGAATCAGATAACAACGCGAGTCGCCGACGTGGGCGACCGTTGCCCGATGGTCGCGCAGAAGGCAGGCGACGAGGGTCGTGGCCATCGAGCTGCCGCCCGGAACCGCAGCCGCCGCGCAGTCGCAGATCCTCTCGTTTGCAGCGTGCACGAGCCGCTGCAGCGCATCGTGGGCGGAGTCTCCCGCTGGGGCGGCGTAGAAGGTCGAGACCAGAGTATCAACCGCCAATTGCGAGGCAACTTCGCCGCGATCATGTCCGCCACAGCCGTCGGCCAGCACGAAGAGCCAGCCGTGGCTGCGCGCCTGCTCCTTTGTGCCGGGCTCGGCGTACCCGATAAAGTCTTCGTTGTGTCCGCGCATTTTTCCAGGGTCAGAAAGCTGCGCGAACTCAAGTTCGAGCATGGATGTTCCAGAAAAGGGTTGGCCACCCGCATTGCTCCTGGCGGCATTAAACAAAACCCCTCGATGCATTTGTAGCATGTTTAGTATCCGCTCTTATCACGTCGTTCTCAGACCACGGTGCTCTCGAACGCCATGTGGCTGGCATCTTCCAGGTCCTGCTCCGACTTCAAATTGAATGTGGCGCGCAGGGCCAGCGGGGTGAGCAAAGTCGTAAGCAGGACGACCGCTACCATCACCGCGACTTCCGCCTTCCCGAAAATGCCGGTGCTTGCGCCCATCGCGGTTACGATAAGCCCAACCTCGCCGCGTGAGATCATGCCGCACCCAATCCGCAAGCTCCGCACCCAGTCCATGCCTGAGGCAAGAGCCGCGAAGCCACAGCCCACCAGCTTGCCAATAACCCCTACCACGAACACCAAGACAAGCAGTGTCCAGTGTCCCGCGAGAGCGCGATAGTCGCTGGAGAGGCCAATGGCCACGAAAAACAGCGGGATGAACAAACCATGTCCGATGGCGTGAAAGCTGCGCTCGACATCGCCCTTATACGTCGAGCCGGCAAACACATATCCCAGAAGATAGGCTCCAGTAATGCCAGCCACGCTCCCCAGCCATTCCGCCGAAACCGCGTAAAGCATGATGAGCGCCAATACGCAGCTTGGGACCGCCTCGTTGGCAGAGAGTTTGCGCAACAACAGGATCAGGGGATCGAGGAACTTGCGCGCCGCCCCGTAGCCGACCACAAAGAACAGTCCTACGCACACGCTGATCACGAACATCTGCACAATCAAGGGGTGATGCGCCGCAGGCCCGATGCGCTGCTGCAGCCACGTGCTGGTCAGCGGCGCCAGGCCGAACGCATGAATCTTGGCCGAGCTCGAAGCGGCCAGAAACGCCAGAACGAACAGCCCCATCACGTCGTCAATGACCGCGGCTCCCAGGATGACCGTCGCTTCCGTGGAAGCCATTTTGCCTGCATCCATCAGGGTGCGCGCAGAAATGGAAACGCTGGTCGCGGTCAGTGCGCCGCCCATAAAGCAAGAAGTCGTCCAGGAGAGTCCCAGCAGATGCCCGACCCCGGCGCCAAGAAAAAAAGGCCATATGACGCCGGAAAACGCAACCAGGAACGCCGTAAGACTCGCTTCCCGCATGCGATCAATATCGGTTTCAAGCCCGGCAATGAACATCAGGACCAGGCCACCGACCTGCGCCATCAGCATGAGCGCGCCAGAGGCCTCTCCCCCAGCGAACACGCGCATGTGGAGCAGGTTCACCGCGCCCGGCCCCAGCACCACTCCGACGACCAGTTCTCCCAGGATCGGTGGAATCCCGACACGGGAGAATAGCGAGGCTACCAACTTCCCGGCGGGAAGCAGAATGGCGACCAACAGCGCGAGTTGAAGGCCCGGCGACATCCCTATCGGAGCTTACTGGAGATCCAGGGCAACGGACGCTTCCCTTGGGGCTCGTCTCCAGAGGCAACGCAGGAATGACATCGCAGGACCAAACGGCGTCACATATCCGCCGCGCTCGATGCCTTCACGTTTCATGGTCCGGATGGTTGCCGCCTGTTTGCGCGCCAGATCCGATTGCGCCAGGTTCTGCGCCAGCAAGGATGCGAGCTTGGTGTGCTCCTCTGCTTTGTCACAGACGCGCAGCCGCATCCAGAGTTCCCCAAGCTTGAATTGCGCGATGAAGCTGTTGGGTGCCAGCCTGACGGACTCTTTGAGCTCTTCAATGGCCGGATGGACGTCCAGATTCACGCACAACGCCATCCCGAGCAGCACCCGCAGTTCTGAAACCTGCGGAAAACGCGAGACACAATCGCGCAACTGTGCGACCAGAGCAGCCTTCTCTTCTTTTTCGAGGATATACGGGTCAGCAAACATGCGCAGCAGCAGACCTTGCGTCTGCGAAGTAAGGGACGCCAGCGCCAGCGAAGAAACGCGCGCGCTCAACGCGTTCTTCGTTTGCGCATCTCTCACTACAATCTGTGTGTTTTCATTGTTCATAAGTTGACTCCTGCCGGGTCAATCGAGATGGTTTCTATTCATACAAGCGGCGAGGCACGGAAGATTGTCCGCATCTCGCCGCCGGTTGTCGCTACGCGCTGGCCGAGGCTACGCGACAGCATAGTCCTGCTGTGCGTGGATCATCACCGCAGGCTCCTCGCGGAAGACGAACTCCGGATAACCAAGTTGGCCCATTTCCGGAATATCGAGACCCGCAATTTCGGTTTCCGCTGAGACCCGTTGCCCGACGAAGAATTCGAGCGTTAGGTTCAGTAAGAAACTGAAGGTGAAAACAAAGCCCAGCAAGGTCGAAACACCTACTAGTTGAGCCGCAAGCTGGGCCCAGCCATCGCCACCGTAGAATATTCCTGTAACCGAGCCGGTGACGCCATTCCAGCTTCCGCCATAGTTACTGGTACCGTCGGCAAACAGACCGATGGATATGACGCCCCAAAGCCCATTCGTTCCGTGAACCGAAATGGCGCCAACTGGATCATCAACTTTCAGTACGTTCTCGATGAAAGCGCAGCTCAGGCAAACTAGAACACCCGCCACCAACCCGATTATGGCTGCGCCGAATGTGCTGACAAAGCCGCTGGGAGCAGTAATCGCGACCAGTCCGGCCAGCAATCCGTTACCGCTCATGGAAGCATCGGGTTTGCCTTTCAGCACCCACATATAGAGGATGGCGCCAAAGGTGCCGGTGCAGCCCGCCAGCATGGTGTTCACCGCGATCGAGCCGATGCGGAGGTTGCCGTTTGCCGAAGCTCCCAGTGTGCTGCCCGGATTGAATCCGAACCAGCCGAAGGCCAGGATGAAGCAGCCGATCAGCACGGCGGAAACATCGTGTCCGATGATCGCGTTGCTGGAGCCGTCGCGATTGAACTTCCCGATACGCGGGCCGATGATCAGCGCTACCGCTAGCGCTGTTATTCCTCCCACGGCGTGCACCACGCCCGATCCGGCGAAGTCACAATATCCTTTGCCCAGGCCCAGGTTGACGCCAAGTTGCGACAGCCATCCCGCTCCCCATGCCCAGTTGCCGTAAATGGGATAGGTGAACGCGCCCATGAGCACCGAGGAAACGGCGAAGGCCAGGAATTTCCAGCGCTCGGCGCAAGCTCCGGTGACGATGGTGAGGGCCGTGTCCATGAACACCATTTCGAAAAGGAAGATGACCATCACGCCCACGTCATAGGTGTGGCCAGCCAGGAACATTCCCGATCCGCCGAAGAGGCCCCAAGTCTTGCCGAACAGGGTCAGGCCGTGCTCCGGGGCAAGGGATTGCAACCCGCCCAGGTTCCCGTTGCCGGCCGCGCCGCCCATCTGTATAGCGAAACCGATGAGCCAGTAGGCCAGCAGGCCACAGCCATACACGAAAAAATTCATCATGTAGGTGTGGTTGGCGTTCTTCACCCGGCACAGGCCCGATTCCACCATCGCAAAGCCAGCCTGCATGAACATAACCAGGAAGCCGGTTACCAGCGTCCAAACGAAGTTGATGGCAATTTTGTTTTGCCCAATCTGATTGGCGGTGTCGCCCAGAGTCAGCCCTGTCTTGGGGTCCGAAACCGGAACGTCGTTGATGGTTCCAGTAAGCGTACCGCCCGGATCGCCGGCCTTCAGTTGGTCAGTGGTTGGAGCCTTGGCCGCAGCATCTTTTAGTTCCGCGGCCGAAGGCGGAGGCGCGGCCGCTGCCGGAGCTGCCGCCGGGGCTGCAGCCTGAGCAAAAGCCGTCGCGCCCAGCATAAGTGCAAGCGCGAGGACGCAAAGACACAAACAACACGTTCGGATCAATCTCATTTTTGTTAGCTCCATAGTCATTTTGGTTTTTCGCTGCGAACCAGTCCTTACGCCTTCCAAATCGCGTTCTTGTTGAAAGTGGTCGGCAGGATGTAAACGATGCCGAACAGGCTTACGCAAATCCCTATTAGCGCCAGGACAATGCGTCCGCTGGTGCCGTCAACCACGTGCATTCCGAACAATGTAATGACCCAGCCCAAAGCGGCAAGGAACGCGCCAACCAGTTTCATTGCCGTTGGTGACGCTCTTTGCGCCGGCTTGCCTTCGAGCGGCTTGATCTTTAAAAAACCAAACAAACTGGCCACGAAAATGACGGCCCCCGCCGCCAGCACCAGCTTGCCCAACCCTGTCGAGATGTAGGCGACTCCCGCGCAGATTGCGGTAAATCCCACCAGAAACGTCGCGAAGCCACGTCCCTGCCCTGTATTTGCTGCCATGAAAACTCCTTTTCCGCCCCTTTGGGAGCACTGGTTATTTCGAAAATTCCGAACCGAGCACTTGCGTATTCACCGCCTCAACACACCATCCGACAAAGAAAACCGTCATCTCCCACCTTTCGCCGCCGCTCGCACCGGAAGGGCGAGGAAGATCACGAATTGCAGCGCCACCATGACCTCAATGCCGAGCGGCAACTGCTGCTGCATTCGCAGCACTAGCAAGATCAAAACCATGCAGGACCACTGCCAGCGGGAGCGGCGCAGCCTTTCCAAGCGGTTCGAAAGCCGGAAGAAATCACTCAGCGTTCTTTTCCGCTCCAAGCTGAGCATCCCACCCGCGCGAATGCAGGCGACCGCGAAGAAGCCCGCCAGCAGCAGCTCCAGTAAAGTGATCTTCCAGTTCATCGTTGCCTCCAGATAAGTTCGTTCCCAACTCCAGAGAGACACCGCAACCCGCAAGCGGACTATTCCCTCGCCGATGAATATGTCGCTACGAAGTTGGCACGGCGTCGTGCCTGAGGATCCCCGCTTCAGCGTCGAAGAGAGGAGAAACTTGTGATACCTACAGCTTGACGCGGATTCTCGCGTAGGGTACCCAGAAAGTCAAATTCAAACTTCTTATCATGTGCATTAGTGAATTGTGAGACTGAATCGCTCAATGCCGCCGGATTCGGAATTGGGTTTGCTGGTCACTGATTCACTCCTGGTCTCCGTTAATAGAGGTCAGTTAATAGAGGTCCAGTTCTGTGCTGCCATGACCGATTTTCACGCTAGACACGAGGGGCAGCAGTGCCGACACGGCCTCGTGGCACTCGGTCTGACACGAAAGCCGACTGTCGCCTGTACTTCAATCCATTTATCCGCCGGGCTAAGAACCGGCGCCGCAGCTTCCCGACAGCTTCCGTGGGCAGGCTTGTTTCTTGAGCTACCGCGGCGTTGCTCTTTCCGTCTGCACAAGCCAAAATCACCGTCGCTCTTCGCGCCATGGCTGAAGGAAATTCAGGAGACCGGGACCAAGTCTTCAAAATCATCTGTTCATTCGGACTGAGAACCACCGGTGCCATCGGTCTTCCCAGCGGTTCTGGTCTGAGGCCTTTCAGCCGCCTGAGAAGAAAACGGCCCCGCCAGTCTCCCACGGCGTCCTCGGACATCCCGGTCGCCAGAGCAACGGCCTTGTTACTCTTACCTCCCGCGCACGCAAGAATCACGCGAGCGCGTGTCGACAGACATGCGGAAAGCCGTGGAGATCGCGACCAACCCTGCAACGTCCTGCGTTCTGCAGGACTTAGGACAAGAGGTCGAACAGGCCTTCCACGGCGCTCTACACCAAAACCCTTGAGGCGATTCAGCAGGAACTCCCTTCTCCACCTTCCGAGAGTGAGATTCGTTACCCCAATTTCGCTTGCAACCACAAGGTTTGTGCTCCCTTCAGCACAAGCCAAAATCGCCTGCGCTCGCTTTGCGAGAGCCCGATTGACACGCGGGCCAGTTGCCAGAGCCTCAAGTTTCGTGCGTTCCCCGCGAGTCAGGATGATGCCGGGAGCTGAATTCATTTGGATAGTCTCGTTTTGCAGAGAGATCCCGCAATACCACACCCTGAAGCCGGTGTTGCGATGGCAGCAGGACTGCAATCGTTTGAAGAAAGCTCTCTTTGTCGGGATTGCGCCTCTAGATCCTTTCGGAAGAGAGGAAAAGTCGCCACAAACTTAAGAATTGGGCGAATTCTGCGACGGGCTTCGCAACAAGTCAAATTCAAATTTCTTATTGAGTCTATTTCTGGCGCTATTTCAGCGATATTTCAACCAGAACCGGCGAGTGGCGCGAAGATTGCCGCGGTGGTGACCCACTGTCACCTTCAATGGCCTTGGTATTCGCCCACTTGACTGTGATCCTGCGACATCTCTGTCCTCTCGGACGAAGTTCTGGGAGGGCTCCGCCTTTTCCAAGAGAACTCGGTCACTGCAACGCCGCGTCGCCTCTGATGAAGGCATGCCGCAGAGCTAGAAAGAAACTGGCTCAGCGATCGTGTGAACTGAAAGCAAGTCGCCTCTATTCGCGCGCCAAAACGTGACGTAAACGTGACGTTACTCCTCAAATTCCATCACATTTATCAAGCTTTTCCAACGCTGTTGCGCTTCCATCCGAGCGGGCATTGTCTAAATAAGTGATTTGTTTACAGCTGCTTTTGCCTTCTTGCTGCGCCGTCTCTGATTTCACAAGCGGCTTCCGGCTCTGCCGTCTCGCTTCCGGGTTCTGAAAATCCCTTTACCGGTAGCCAGCCTGAGGACAAAGCCTCGCCCGAAGTTCTGCAAATCAGTTTCAAGGATGCTATTAATCGCGGCTTGCGTAACAATCTCGGGCTGTTGATTGCCGGCGACAACACCATCACAGCTCGCGGTGAGCGCTGGAAGGAATTGAGCAACTTGTTGCCCAACCTGCAAGCCAGGGCCACGGAAAATGCGCAGACCCAGAGCCTTACCGCTCTCGGTCTGAAGCCCAGTGTTTTTCATGCCCCCGTTCCGCGCGTCATCGGTCCATTTAACTATTTCGACGTCCGCGCTTACCTCAGCCAGTCGCTTTTTGATTTCAAGTCCATCGAGAAAGAGCGTGCGGCGATCGAGAGTTTGAAGGCATCCCAACACAGTTACAAAGATGCCCGCGAGTTTGTGGTTCTTGCCGTGGGCAACGCGTATCTGCTGGCAATCGCGGAGGCGGCGCGGGTCGAAACCACGGAGGCTCAGGTCAAGAGCGCGCAGGCCCTTTACGACAAAGCGGTCGATTCGCAGAAAGCCGGGCTCACGCCCGGCATCGATACGCTGCGTTCTCAGGTTGAATTCCAATCGCGCCGCCAGCAACTGATCGTGGCTCGGAACGATTTCGCCAAGCAGAAATTATCCCTTGCTCGCATTATCGGCCTGGCTGCGGGGCAAGAATTCGTCTTGACTGAGAAAACTCCGTATCAGGCTTTCACTCCACTTCCCTTGGAGCAGTACTTGCAGCGCGCTTATGTCGCGAGGTCTGACTATCAGGCAGCACTGGCCCAGGTCCGCTCCGCCGAACTATCGCGCCGGGGAGCCTCAGCAGGCAGGTATCCTTCGTTGGACATGGGTGCGAACTTCGGTGATATCGGCATCAACCCAGGAAATTCGAATGGGACGTGGCAGGTGAACGGAAGTCTCAATATTCCCATCTTTACCGGCGGAAAAGTTCACAGCGATGTTCTCGAAGCCGATGCCGCGCTGAAGCAAGCGCGTTCCCGGCTGGGCGATCTCCGCGGTCGCATTGATTACGAAGTCCGGACCGCGCTGTTGGACCTGAACGCTGCTGCTGAGCAGGTGGAGGTTGCGCGCAGTTCCGTCGAGCTGGCCGAACAAACGTTTGAGCAATCCCAGGATCGTTTTAGCGCCGGCGTCGCGGACAACCTGGAAGTCGTGCAGGCGCAAGAGTCGGTAGCTAGCGCCCACGAGAGTTACATCCAGAGCCTCTATGCGCATAACCTGGCCAAAGTAGAACTCGCGCACGCCATAGGAGATGCCGAAGACGGTGTCAACCGATACCTGAAAGGCGATCAGTAGCATGGAACAGACGACGCAGACGACGCAGAACCCGCCCTCTACTCAACCAGAGCGATCCGAGACGGGGACAAAACCGTTACCAGCCACCCAGCGGGATTTCCGTACCCACGCCTCGCGGAGGACGAGCCCCGGCTTTCGTGTCGCAGTGGCAATTGGCGTCATCGTTCTCGTCGTAGTTGGGCTGTTTATCTACCATTATGTGAGCAGCTATGAAACCACCGATGACGCACAGGTGGATGGACATATTAATTCCATCAGCGCCCGGGTGTCTGGTCACGTGGCAAAACTCAACGTTCAGGACAATCAGTTCGTGCAAGCTGGAACCGTGCTGGCCGAAATTGATCCGGCTGACTATCAGGTTGCGCTCGATCGTGCAAAGGCAGATTTCGAAGACGCCAGAGCCGCCGCGATCGCTGCCGGAGCCGACGTTCCGATCACTTCGGTGAGCACAAGCAGTCAGATTTCCTCGACTCAAGCTGAGACAGACAGCGCGCGGGCGGGCATCCAGGCGGCAAGACAGCAGGCCGAAGCCGGTCAGGCACAACTGCAGCAAGCCGAGGCCAATGACGTAAAAGCGCAAAACGATTTGGGGCGATACAAGCAGCTTGTAGATAAGCAGGAAATTTCGCAACAGCAATACGATCAAGCCGTCGCCGCCTCGCGAGCCAGCCAGGCCGCAGTCCGGGCCGCGCGCGCCAACGCCGATGCGGCCGCGCAGCAGATTGCTGAGGCGCAAGGAAAACTCGCCCAAGCGGAGGCTAGTTGGCGTAATGCCAACACGGCCCCTAGACAAATGACGGCCATGCGCGCCAAGGCGGCGTCTGCGCAGGCGGAAGTGCAGCGCAAGCGGGCCGATGTGGAGCAGGCTCAGTTGAATTTGCAATATACGAAAATCGTAGCGCCGGTTGATGGCGTGGTTAGCGATCGCGTCGTCGAAGTGGGCCAGAACGTGGTCTCGGGGCAGGAACTCATGAAGATCATTCCACTGGATGACGTTTGGGTTACCGCCAACTTCAAAGAGACGCAGCTTAGAAATACAAAAGTCGGCCAGCGCGTCACCATTGAAGTGGATGCCACAGGAAAGAAATACAACGGCAAAGTGGAGAGCATTGCCGGAGCCAGCGGCGCCCGTTTCAGCTTGCTGCCTCCTGAAAATGCCACCGGCAACTACGTCAAAGTTGTGCAGCGCATTCCGGAGAAGATCGTCCTCGACCCGGGAGAGAACAAGAATCACGAACTGCGGCCAGGGATGTCGGTCGTACCCAAGGTCTGGATTCGGTAATGAGCGCTGCGGCTGGAACCCTCGATCATGCCGATGCCTGGCAGCCGGCAGTCAACCCGTGGATTATCGCCATTGCGGTCACGCTGGCGACATTCATGGAAGTTCTCGACACCAGCATTGCCAATGTCGCCTTGCCGCATATTGCCGGAAGTCTATCCGCTGGCCAGGATGAGAGCACATGGGTGCTTACTTCCTACCTGGTTTCAAACGCCATTGTGCTTCCGCTGAGTGGCTGGTTATCTTCCATTGTTGGACGAAAAAATTTCTACATGGGCTGTGTTGCATTGTTCACCATTAGTTCGTTCCTGTGTGGACTGGCCCCCAACCTGGCCGTCCTGATTATCTGCCGGGTGTTGCAAGGGGCCGGCGGAGGCGGGTTGCAGCCCAGCGAACAAGCCATTCTGGCCGACACCTTTTCTCCCGCCAAGCGTGGAATGGCCTTTGCGGTCTACGGCATTGCCGTAGTCACCGCGCCCGCGATCGGCCCCACACTGGGCGGATGGATTACCGACAATTTAAGCTGGCGCTGGATTTTCTTCATCAATATTCCGGTTGGGATCCTTTCGCTGTTGCTCACTTCCCGGCTCATCCAGGACCCGCCCTACTTCCGGCGGCGCAAGCTCAGCGAGACCAAGATTGACTACATAGGGCTGGGCTTCGTCGCGCTGGGATTGGGAGCTCTGCAAGTCGTCCTCGACAAAGGGCAGCGCGTCGACTGGTTCGAATCGCACTTCATCCTTATTCTTTCGATCATCGCGGCAGCTTCGCTGATTTTCGTTGCCTTCTGGGAGTGGAAACAGAAAGATCCCGTCATCGACCTTCATCTTTTTCGCGATCGGACTTTCGGCATCTCAAACCTGCTGATGTTCATGATGGGATTTGCGCTGCTGGGCAGCACTCTGCTGTTGCCGCTGTTCATGCAAACTCTTCTGGGATATACCGCTGAACAAGCCGGGCTGGCGCTCATGCCTGGCGGGTTCACCATCATGCTACTGCTCCCGCTGGTGGGATTTTTACTCTCCCGCTACAGTCCGCGTTGGCTGCTAGTCTTTGGACTGGTCGTGTTGTCGTTCTCGCTGTTCCACATGACCAATTTTGATTTGCAACTCGATTTCCGCACTGCCGCGATTGCGCGCATGATTCAGGCCATCGGAATGGCCTTTCTGTTCGTTCCCATCAACACTGCGGCCTATGCCTTTCTGCCGCGGGAGAAAAACAATGCGGCTTCCGGCTTGATGAACCTGGCGCGTAATATTGGCGGCAGCGTGGGGATTTCTCTGGTTACAACCATGCTCGACCGCCGCACCCAGGTCCACATGAACGATTTGATGAGCCACGTTTCAGCTTCGAACCCAGCATTGCGCTCAATGGTGCAAGGCGCGACCCAAACCATGCAGGCCCACGGCGCCAGCGCGGCTCATGCCGCCCAGCAAGCCTACGCTCTGGTGCAGTCAACGGTTCAGCGCCAGGCCACCATGCTGTCTTATATCGATTGCTTCCGGTTCCTGGGATTCGCCATCCTGGCCATGGTTCCCATGGTCTTCCTGATGAAGAAATCGAAGCCGGGCGGAGGGATCGCGGTACACTAGGAGGCGCCATGTTCCGGATTGTTACCATCGAACGCGAGTACGGATGTGGCGGCGCCAAAATTGCCTGCCAGCTTGCCGATCGCCTCGGGTGGAAACTGTGGGACCACCTGCTCACAGAAGAGATTGCCCGCATCGCAAATGTCGATGCCTCAGCGGTTAAGCGCTGCGACGAACGCATGGACAGCCGCTTCTATCGCCTGGCCAAAACCTTCTGGCGCGGCAGCTACGAGCGCAGTTCTCCCCTGGGCGATCAGGCCTTCGATACTGATCGAATGGTTTCCATGATGCAGGACATCACCGACCGAATTGCGGAACAGGGGAACGCGGTGGTGGTGGGCCGCGGCGCTCCCTATTTCTTGCGCGAGCGCCCGGACGCATTTCACGCCTTTCTTTACGCGCCCCGCGAGGAGAAGCTGCGCCGCCTGGTTGAAGATGGATCCAGCGAATCCGAAGCCCAGGAACTCGTCGACAGTGTCGACCGCGAGCGCATCGCTTTCGTAAAGCACTATTTCAATGCCGACTGGCCTACTCGCTCGTTGTACCACCTCATGCTGAATACGGCCGTCGGCGATGAGCCCGTCATCGATACTATTCTTGAAACTATGCGCCGGGTCGAGAACCGCCCCAAAGCCACTGGCTACGAAGCACCCAGCGAACTCAGCCAACAGGGTTAAAGGCGTCTTGTTGCTCCCACATCTCTACCGCCGCGGGCCATCACTCCGTTGCTGTCTCGTCTTGGAGCGCTGCCGTCGCCACCGAAAAATTAGGACAATACCGACCAGGAACATCGCTGCCACCAGAACCCCCAGGTACTGGTCTGTCGAGTGCATTAATCACACCTCGAATCTGTGCGTGCGGTAGTTGTTTGCATCAGCCTTGCGCCCATCCAGCGCGAGTAATAACGATCGAAACGGCCCTAATCTTCTGCAGACAAGCGCCTTTGCCCGCGATTTTGGCAGTCGCCCTCGACCCGATGGTCGAAATGCTGATTCTGTGCTACTAAACACACCGGCAAGAGTAACCCAATCGCCACTGCGCAAACTCCGGAAACTTTTTCATCGCACTCCTGCTGAATAATCGGGGGCTGCCCGGACCCCCTTGATCTGGGCAACCCCTGTCTCAAGAATGTTAGGCCGTCTGGTTTGGCGGGTAAACTGCTTTCTCGAGCCACCCTTAGAATCGCCTACTTCCCTTCCACATACTGTGCAGAATGGCTCAGTTCCGTAAAGCTCACTCCCGTCCAGTCTTTGCCCATCCCAGCCGTTTCATGTTCTTGAAAAACTGCCGTCGCGGACTACAATGTCCTCAGATGAGTCCTGCCGCAGCAACCAAGAAGAACCGCGATTTCGATCCCAACACTTTCCTCGCAACCGTTGGCGAGGGCCGCACAATGGTGACGGGCGCAAAAAAGAAAACTATCTTTACCCAAGGGGACGACGCGGACGCTATCTTCTACGTTCAAAAAGGCAAGGTTAAGCTCACCGTCGTTTCCAAAACCGGCAAGGAAGCGACCATCGCCATCCTGGGTGAGGGAGATTTTTTTGGCGAAGGCTCACTGGCAGGTCAGGTTCGTCGCATGGGATCGGCGGTCGCAATGACGGACTGTGAGCTTTTTCGGGTGGACAAAAAAGTCATGATGGCCGCTCTTCATCGCGAGCACGCGTTTTCCGATATGTTTGTGGCCCGTTTGCTGGCGCGAAATATTCGCTACGAAGAGGACCTGGTTGACCAATTATTTAATTCCAGCGAGAAGAGGCTGGCCCGTGTTCTCCTGTTGCTCGCTCGATTCGGTAAAGAAGGAACACCGGAAGCTGTGGTCCCCAAAATCAGTCAGGAGACGCTGGCCGAGATGGTCGGCACGACTCGTTCGCGGGTCAGCTTTTTTATGAACCGCTTCAGGAAACTTGGCTTCATTCACTACAACGGCGGGCTCCAAGTCCACAGTTCGCTGCTCAATATAGTTCTGCACGATTAGCTGAACACGACTCCCACAATCCGGATAACTGCGCCGTATGCTCCGCTGGTTTGGTCGATTTCTTCTCCAGAATGCCTGCAATTGGCCGGCTTCATTCAACCAGCCGCCAATACCAAAACGGGAGGTAACGTTTTCCAACCTCTACATGCCGCGAATGTCCGGGGAAGAATCCTACGGCTTGAACTACACGTAGAGTTTAGGGCCTGGTTTGAGCGACTTCCCGCACTCCAGGCAGCACGTCTTGTAGGATGACGTAATCAGTCCGCAAAACGGGCACATCCTTTGCGATCGGAGATCCCGGCTGAAATCTGGATCCTCAAGCGTTCCGCCCAGTTTCGCGAAAGGTTCCCTGATGGGTGCGAGCGCTCGACGCAAGCGATTGGCGAGCCGACGAAGAGCGGGTTCCATGGTTCTACCCTACGCTCTTTCTCCCATATGCGGGAACTGTTCCTCTGCGATTTCTCCGTGTCGTCTGTGACTAAGATCTTTAGGATTCCGACCACACGAGGATGTGCGACCGCTGAAGGATGCAGGCCGGGGCGGATGATGCAGTGCCGGATTGCTCACCTTGGCTTTCCGGCGTGGCATTGGTCAGACACGCCCGAGGTGAGCAATTCAGACCAGCTATTGTTGACTGGCTACGCGATCATAGTATTAGAGACGAGCCTCTTCTCTCTCTTTCAGGTCCTCTGAAACTAAGTCAGACCATCTGAAGTCTTCTCCTCTTAGTTCCGCAGTTCCGAAAGGAACAATTCATGCAATGGCATTGCTATTGATCACTTAGTAGGTCTGGTTGGAACCTCGGCTTGGGCAGGCTCAGCTCGCGCAGATACATGTAGTGAGGCATGCTGATTTTCCATCGCCTGGAACCGCCGGGTAATTCGAAGCGCTTTGAAAGCAACACGGCAGCAGGCCGTGCGGTTCAAAGCTTTCTGCCATCGCTTAAGCCTTATGGCACAAAGCACCGGGTTTCGATCCCGAAAGCTTATTGACTTCGCAAGAGCGTACGAAATTTTTCGGGTGCAGGGATCTATGACACAACGGCAATGTCCAGAATGTGGTAGCGAGTTGGTGCTGACCCGGCGTCCCGATAGCCAACCCGGACCGGGGATGGCGGCCAACCCATCCACTTATTGGCGCTGCAGCGTTTGCGGACGCGGATTCACCGCCGAACAAATCCGAAAAGACAAACGTGCCAAGTCACCCTCCGACGAACGCTCGTGACTGGTTTGCAGCACTTTCGAAGCTTAGTGTTTAGGCAGACGATATGTGGCAGTTTGACAACACCAGCGCACAAGCCTAGCATTGAGACTGAGCCAGTGCTTTCCGTTGCCAAGCCCAACCAGATCAAGCCTGTCTGCGAGCAATCCGAATCAGCCGAGGGAGCGAAAAGGAATCATGGAAATCATCAAATTTCTCGTGAAAGTGAATCGCGGCGGCATTCGCCTCCCGGAATATGTGCAGCAGCTTGATCGGATTCCCATCCGAATGACAACCAACCGTAAGCAGGCACTACTCATGGGAAGATTCACCGCTGAAGACGCAATCAAGTCCATTCAAAATTCCCGTCGCAACCCGGAACTAGTGTCCGTTATCACACGCAGAAGCTGAATTTCTCAAGTCTCAGTACCAGTTCCAGGAAGAGTCAATTCCAGCGGCTCCCAGTTCGATGCCCAGGCCAACGTTTGATCCGCGCCCTGAATCCCGCACGAACGTGGGCGACTGAATGTGGTTGTTGATGTGGTTGTCGCTGGTTGCGATCACCAGTCCCGTGGTGGCGGCGATGGGCAACTCCCATTTGAGGTTGCTGGCCCGGATCGCATTGCGGGGCGCAGCCACCAAACCCCGTCCGATAGTGGAGGCGGCATGAGGCAATTGCCTTGCTATCTGCAGGCATCCACCATCGCCTGTGGCTGCAGCGTCTTGCGCAGCCGTGAAGGCCGTAAAAGACGACAGCATTAGCAGCAGCCTGATGATGATTCTGCCTACGCAAACCCAATCAATACCCCGCTTCCCCAGGCAAGTTTGATGCACACGGGGCCTGCTTTTGAGACTTACTATCGCACCGGGCGCTTAAATCCAGTCCGAACGAAGGATGCTCGTAAGTGCCTGTGATCTTGACCGGCATCATGTAGCCCGCACGTTTTTTCTTAAAGAAAGGATCAGTACCTTCAACATCGCGCTCTTTATACCATGTGTCGTATTCGACGGTGCGGCCTCGGTTCTTAGGGTTCCGTGAAGATCAATTTTCTCCGGGATCAGGTTGTAGGTCCCCTCCATTTGGGCCACCGCGCCAGCCCCTGCTGCCGGCGGGACCTTCCCGACGTTATCTCTGTGAATCCTTCCCTGGGTGCCTGGGCCCCTGTCACGGCGGTCCCGCGGAGTGCACATGCCTGTTTCTTCCTCCACGTCATCGGCCTTCCCCCGTACGCTATCAAGGTCGGCTTCCCGCTTGTCCCCGTCGAAACGATTTCACGACGGATCGCTTTTTCGGGACTGCAGCCATTTCTTTATGTTCAGGCCCCCAAGTTTGCTCGCCTCCCCGATCGTTCCTACCGCTGCGACTTATCGCCGCAGGGCAGCCGAGGCTTCTACGTCCGAGCAGAACATGCTTCGTTGCCTCCGCATGCATCGGATATGCTAACCACCCGCCCAGGCAATTGGTGGTGTGGGGACTTACACCCCACAAGATTCACAGCCTTGTCGGCTGCTCCAGCGACATGGCGATCTTTCGACAGGCAACTCTACGCCTATACCGACAACGGACGCATCGCCATCCTTTCGATTTGAGATTTTCCTTCCTGTGATCGAAGCCAAAACTCGACGATCACTGTGTTGATTGAGAAACCAATCCAGAATGCGATACCAAAGAACTGCTCAGGTGAAAGATGGGTGACGCTACTGGTGGCGAAGAATATTCCCATCACCGGGCGGGTAGTTGCGATGCCCAGAAGGACTGCAATTGCCCGTGTCATCCATCGCAAGGTTAGCACTGGCTCGCGACGCAGGTGCCATGCACGAAATAGCGAGAATAGAAAGAGACTGTTGAAGAACAGAACGGCAGAGCGTTCTACCCAACCGCCAACGGAATACTTGCTCATCGCATAGGCCGTAAGACCGACGACCAACCCGAGAAGGAACAGAAACCGTTTGGGCCATGCCGCATCGGCGAATCGGCGAATATAAAAAAACGGAGTCAGCAGGACAAAAGCCAATGCTGGAAGAATATGCGCCAACGTGAGAGCTGCATGCGATGCAAATGCGGCATCGAGTTTGGCCAACTGTGGTGGCGCAGATTGCGGTGGGTGTGCAAGTGCAACGGTGCGCCGAAGCACCACGGCGACGGAAATCACAGTGCAGGCCCAAAACCCTATGCGTAGCCAGCGCCAGGAACTTTGCGTTTCTAGCAAGACCGCTTTGGTCTTTCGGACCCCATCATCCGTCTTCACTGGCCCTACTCCTTGAAATTAGACATACTACGCCTACTCGGCATTGTTTCATGAAGCGTCCAACGAGTTGGAGCGTGAGGTGCTACCGCACCTGCAGCTTGACCTGGGTCGAGTGCACTAGAGTACCGCTCGTACCTGTGACCGTTATCGTTAGCTTCTCTTTTCCGCGCTGATGAATATCGTTCAATGTTTTCAGTTCCTCTACGCACGGCGCACACCAGGTCGCCCATACGTCGAGCAACAGGGGTTTGTTTCCTAACGATTCAGTCGAGAGCGATTTCCCAT